>Ga0070752_1000096_pt1 | contig 91327 bp, 81 predicted proteins | sample VirMetDEL_Aug_30_FD_77440 | JGI IMG/M metagenome (GOLD analysis project Ga0070752, IMG submission 77440) | Aqueous microbial communities from the Delaware River and Bay under freshwater to marine salinity gradient to study organic matter... | ecosystem: Environmental > Aquatic > Marine > Coastal...
CGCCCAATGCACCCTGCCCGTCGGGCGGCTGAGGGTTAACTCAATAGACACGGCTAAGCATGTAGTACCGACAGTGGAGAACTGGCGGACGGGGGTTCAAATCCCCCCGGCTCCACCAAATAAACCCCTGATTTTCCTAGAGAAAGTCAGGGGTTTTTCTTTGGGGTGTCGAAAAGGTGTCGAAGCGTTAGGCCTGCTGGAGAAGATCGCTTTCGATGTCTGAAAAATTGCTGATCTTCACCGAACCATCGGGAAACCGGGCAATGACATCCAACTGACCACCCATGGCTTCGATGTGGCTACGCAAAGTGGAAATGTACATGTCAGTACGCTTTTCCATCTTGGCAATGGATGGTTGCTGTACATGCAGCACCTCAGCCAGCACCTTCTGTGACAAGCCACGAGCCTGGCGCAGCTCATTAAGCGGCATCTCTGCAAGCAGCTCCAGGGCTTTGGCCTCTACTCTGGCCTGAGCCTCAGGCGCCATTTTTGCGCGCAGCTCTGCAAATTTCTTAGCCATCTATCAATCCCTCCTTTCGAAGCTGTTCCAGATGTTCGTCATACAGTCGATCAGACAGCGGAACGTTGATGTCATACCAACGATCGTCACCAGTCTTGTCGCCACCGATCAGCAAAATAGCCGAGCGCCTGGGATCGAATGCATACAGGGTTCTGTAGGGTCGGCCTTCGTGCTGCGTCCTCAGCTCCCGCATGTGGCTGTGGCGAGAACCGTTGATTCCGCTGCTGTGTGGAAAGCCGAGTGACGGGCCTCGCTCCTCCAAAAGCTGGACTGACACCGCAACGGACTCCTGCTCCTCAGCAGACAAGCTTTCCCACCACTCACCGAATTCGTCGGTGTATTCAATATCCCAAGTCATGGCGAAAATATAACCCCAAAGAAATATTCCATCAATGGAATATCTGAATCATAGAGATGAGAGCGGGCCAAAGCGTTCCCCGGCAGCATCCGGGTACTAATGGACAACCCGTATGTTTTCCAAAGCTTCTGGGAGCACCAAAGCGGAAAGATCAGCGAAGAACAGTGGAAAGAACGCTTCGCCAATGGAAAAAAAGCAGCGGCTATGGCGCTGGCCAACCGCAACACGCCTGCAGTACTTGGCGTGATGTTCAACCGCATCTACACCCTGCGAAACCAGCTCATTCATGGTGGAGCAACCTGGAATGGCCGAGTGAACAGGGATCAGCTACGAGACTGCTGCAACCTGTTAGGGATGGTCTGAAAAAGAGTTCCTGATTTTGGCAGAATGCCCGAATTCCAATCGCCGAGTTTCCCGATGAAGCAGATGACCTTCGCCGACGCCGAGTACGCCGGTAAGCGCAAGCAGACCCGCAAGGAGCTGTTCCTGATCGAGATGGATCAGGTTGTGCCCTGGAAGGGTCTGGTAGCGCTGATCGAGCCACACTATCCCAAAGGTGAAGGTGGTCGTCCGGCCTTCCCACTGATGGCGATGCTGCGTGTGCACCTGATGCAGAACTGGTTCGGCTATAGCGATCCTGCAATGGAGGAGGCGCTGTATGAGACGACCATCCTGCGCCAGTTCGCAGGCTTGAGCTTGGAGCGTATACCGGACGAAACGACCATCCTCAATTTCCGCCGACTGCTGGAGAAGAACGATCTGGCTGCCGGCATTCTTGGCGTCATCAATGGCTACCTGGGAGACCGTGGCCTGTCCTTGCGCCAAGGTACCATCGTCGATGCCACGCTGATTCATGCGCCCAGTTCGACCAAGAACAAGGAAGGCAAACGCGACCCCGAAATTCACCAGACCAAGAAAGGCAACCAGTACTACTTCGGTGCCAAGGCGCATATTGGAGTCGATGTGGAGTCGGGGTTAGTGCACCACGTCCATGTCACAGCCGCCAATGTTGCGGACGTCACCCAGGTGGACAAGCTGCTGCACGGCGAAGAGAACATGGTGGCGGCTGATGCCGGTTATACGGGCGTCGAGAAGCGCGAGGAGCATGAGGGGCGCCAGGTAATCTGGCAGATCGCGGCTCGGCGCAGCACTTACGAAAAGCACGGCAAGAAAAGCGTACTGTACAAAGCATACCGCCGCCTCGAGAAAGCTAAGGCGCAGACACGCTCGAAGGTCGAGCACCCGTTCCGGGTGATCAAGCGCCAGTTTGGTTACACCAAGGTGCGGTTTCGTGGCTTGGTGAAGAACACGGTGCAGATGGTGACGTTATTTGCTCTGTCGAATCTGTGGATGGCACGCCGATATTTGTTGGGGGGCGCAGGAGAGGTGCGTCTGTAATGTGGAAAATGGCCTCCGCAGGCTGTTTGCGGAGGCCAGAAACGGAGAAATAAGCGGGTGGTCTGAGCATTTTCTGATCAGATGGCCACTTTCAAAATCGGCAGTGACCGAAGATGACCAGAAATCGCTGCCTATTTCAGACCTTCCTTAGGAAAACTGGTGCCCTTGATCATCCAGATCATGCTGGACAGCCCGGACACCTTATGGGGCGATGCCAACTACCCAGTGGTTGGCTGAGGATGGACACCGGTTCATCTTGAATAGACGAAGCCGCTCGACACTCGGGAGCATCTATCAGCCAATAGCGGTCTAGCAAGAAGTCACTACCCTGTCTCGCTCACATGAAAAATGACGATATATCAGTAGCATAGATGCTCAGTGGTCGGATAGTTATCTAATTGCCTCTATGAGGCCGGAGGTATGAGTGGAGCCGAATGATTTATACGCTTTCTTGCGAGATCCAAAATTGCTTGAACTGATTGAGCTAAATAAAACCACCGACGACTTTCTTGATGTTGTCAAACTAAATGAAAACCAGAACTCTGAGATACTGGCATGGTGCATGAACCCGAATGAAGGACATGCGCAAGGTGACGCCGTCATAAAGGACTTTCTTGAGGCGGCCTATACCGCTGGGGAGTCATGCACCTGGGACAATAAGAAGTTTTTTTCGAAGTGGACTCCCGGGCGCATTCGCACCAGTAGCTTTGGAGCAGCATTTGTTACTAGAGAGCTAGCTGTCAAAGTAAGTAATGGTGAAAAAATGGTCGCCTCGACTTATTTCTTGTTGACCCATTAAACAAAATCTTGGTCACTATCGAGAACAAGATCAAGGCCTCACTGAACTCGGAGCAACTTGAGAAATACGTACAGGCTGTAAAAACAGGCCTGGCATCTAGAAAGGTTTTTTCCGACTACGATTTGGCATTTATTGTTATTGACAAGGACCTTGACTATTACTCTAGCGAGCATCTAGAGACTCTGGGAAATCGATGGGCGCTACTTGATTACAATTGGCTGACTGCCTCGGCGAATCGAGCCAGATTCCAATTGGAAAGGGGGAATACCGCAGCGCAGCTCCTGGCAACCTATTGCCAGAGCGTGACAAATTGGGAAAACTCAGGAAGCAGGAAGGTCTCCGAATTATCAGCCGACTTAGTGCTAACACATTCTCGCGTTATTGAGACCATGAGGGATCTCAATGGAAAATCATTAGACCGATGGGTCTCATCATCACTTGAGGGGCACTCAGGGGAGCTCACTTTATTTTTAGCACAACATCGAAAGGTCTGCGAAAGACTACTCAGCATCAGAGGTGTAGCGAGCTTAGTTCCACGGCTACTAAAGGCCTCCCCCATTCTTTCACAAGATTTTATAGAGGAGGGTAGCTATTGGATTGCAGCAATGCCTCCTGCGGCACGAGATTTAATGCGCGACGAGCGCTGGCCAATATACATTGACATGTATAGAGTCACTAAGGCATCTAGCGCCTCTGCTCCTAAATTTAATGTAAAGCTCGTATGGGTTATCGATCCAACTGCTTGCAGCGAAGAGAAACTCCGTAATTTTTTTGATAAGCACTTCAGCGGCCTTGGTAAATTCGTGTCATCGGATACTAGGCGACTCCTGATTTCGGAGCATGTCTCTCCAACAGAAGCAATAGAAGTGACGGCAAAATTAATTACAACGCTGGAGTCAGGAATCCCCGAGTGCTTGAGCAAATAGCAGCTAAAATTCTCCTGATTAGTTGACGCCTTTGAACTGCGGAGAGACGTCGCCCCGGCTCCGGTATACTTCTTGTATGCTCAAAGAGCCGGGGAGACCTACCTGGGTGGTTAGTCCATTGGAAGTGAATGCAGAGCCGAAAGCGGACAATCTGAAGCGGGATCTAGGTTCATTGGTCATGGACGTACCAATATCCAGGGCCCCAGCACATCTGAACTACTACCCCTCGCTCAGCCCCCTCGGCCCTCGCTATGGCGCAGATCGCCTGGAACTGCGCCAAATTCGACGCTTCAATTGGCGCAGTTCAGAAAACTGCGCCAGAATTGCGCCAACAGCATTCAAACGGCGCCACCTAAGCTATGCCCTCCTCCACAGACATACTCAACAGTATCCAAGCATCTGGGAACGGACTGACGCTGACTGAGCTATTGGCCAAACACCCCGACATTGCTCGGAGAACAGCGCAGCGACTGATTGCAAAGCTGATAGCAAGCGGTCAGATCTCAGCGCAGGGTGAAGGTAGAGCACGGCGCTATTTCGGAACTGCTATCCAAGCAGAAACCAGCACCCTGGACACTGATAGCTTTCCGTCCTTTATCCCGCTGTCGGCAGACAGCCGGGACATCCTCGCTTACATCAACCAACCACCTGAAGCGCGCAAGCCCGTTGGCTACCAGCGCGACTTTCTTGACACCTACCAGCCGAACGCAACGAGCTACCTGCCAGAATCACTGCGGCGCCAACTGCACAGAATGGGCAAAACCACAGATGCCTTGGAGCCTGCAGGCACGTACAGCCGCGCAGTCCTGAATCGCCTGCTGATTGATTTATCGTGGGCATCGAGTCACCTGGAGGGGAACACCTACTCGCGACTCGATACGCGACAGCTGATTGAGCATGGCAAGGCCGCACAAGGCAAAGCAGCCATCGAAACACAGATGATCTTGAACCATAAAACGGCAATCGAGATGTTGGTCGAGAACATTGAAAGTGCAGAGTTCAACCGCTACACATTGATGAACCTGCACAGCGCCTTGGCCGAGAACCTGCTCCCAAATCCTGCAGATGAAGGCCGCATCCGGCAGCATGCCGTCGACATTGGGAAAAGCACCTATCGCCCTCTCTCAACACCACAACAGATTGAGGACACCTTGGAGGTTCTGCTTAGCAAGGCCAATCAGATTACTGATCCGTTCGAGCAGTCGTTCTTCATGATGGTGCACCTGCCCTACCTGCAGCCCTTTGCCGACATCAACAAGCGCACCTCCAGACTAGCAGCGAACCTGCCACTGTTTCGCGCCAACCTATGTCCGCTGACATTTCTGGATGTACCCGAACAGGCCTACAGCCGCGCCACGTTGGGCGTATACGAAATGACCCGGGTAGAGCTGCTGCGCGACCTGTACCTCTGGGCCTATGAACGCTCAACGCAGGAGTACCTGGCAATCAAGCAAGACCTTGCTGAACCAGACCCACTTAGACTGACCTGGCGGGACTTCATCAAATCGACCATTCGAGAGGTCGTCACTCATCCTGAGCTTGATCCACTGACCTGCATTCAACACGCAGTAGCTGAGCATGTTTCAGACACTGAGCAGCCAGAAGTACAAGCCCTGATCGTTGAAGAACTCCGACGACTGCACGAAGGGGTGCTGGCGCGTTACGGATTACGGCCATCCGAATTCACCCTCTGGAAATCGCGCCATGGGAATTGATGATCTCACACCCAACCATTCACGCCCTCAGGCAGAAAGCGAACACTCAATATTAAGCCCTATGGATTACGAAAGCCTTCTTGCACAGGTCGTCCAACTAGTCGAAGACGCTGGCCTGCTGCTCATTACTGAATGGCAGCACCCAGAAGGACCTCGCGGCTCAGGCGATAAAGCAGATGTCGATGTTGAAATTGAATCACTGCTAAAGCCGCGGTTACTGCAGCTGCTCGACTGTGATTTCTGGGGTGAGGAAACAGGCCATAGGCTCACAGGAGCCAGGTATTGCTGGGTTGTTGACCCCAATGATGGGACTGCAGACTTCCTGAAAGGCCACAAAGGCTCTGCAATATCTGTCGGCTTGCTTGAGGATGCCCAACCGGTGCTTGGCGTGGTCTATGCACCTGTTTTGCTGGATGGTGATTCCGACTGCGTCGCATGGGCAAAAGGGGCGCCGTGTGTGCTTCGCAATGGGAGCCCCATTAAAGCGACACTCGCCCAAAAAGAATGGAATCAAGACAGCAGAGTTATGGTCAGCACTGCGGCAACGAACAAGCCCGAAATCAATTCTGAATTGTGCTCACCAGGTTTCTTTGTGGCGATGCCCAGCATCGCCTATCGGTTGGCACGAGTAGCCGCAGGAGATGGAGATGCAGGTGTATCGGTTGTGCCCGTATCTGCGCACGACGTGGTAGCAGGTCAAGCCTGACAGCATCCTGCAGATGATCCGGCGCCAGGTGTGCATAGCGCATGGTCATGGCCAGGCTGGAGTGACCCAGGATTTTCTGCATGGTGAGGATGTTCCCACCGTTCTGGATGAAGTGGCTGGCGAAGGTGTGGCGCAGGGCGCGGCGGAACGAGGTGATGGCCGAGTTCGGCTGACCGTGTTGCTTCTAGTGCCTGACGATCTTGGCTTCCAGCTCTGCAGTGATAGGCACCGAACGAACCTTGCCGTTCTTGGTTCCGCTGAAGGTGATCACGCCATTACGCAGGCCGGTCGGCTTCAGCTTCTCAGCCTCTGACCATCGAGCACCGGTGGCCAAGCAGATCAAGGCGATTATCTCGACGTGCGGGTTGTCGCAGCCACGCCGTATCTCTTCCAGCAGCTCGGCGATCTGTTCCGTGGTCAGCCAGGACAGCTCGCGTTCCATTACCTTGAGCTGCTTAACCAGGGCGAGCGGATTGGCGTAGTCGATCACACCCAAACCATGTAGTTCGTTGTTGTAGTGGTCAACCCATCCCGGACAGTGGGTTAAGTTTTTCTTCAGCCACCACAGGCGGTAGCACATCGTTGAATTGATGTGGCCTGATCCAGTTGTAGCGGTGCATCAGGTAATGACTGATGTCCCGCTGAGCCTCCTGAGCTGTCAGGTAACCGGTTGGTGGAATCCACTCCGACTTCAGGCTCCGGAACAACCGCTCCATCGGTGAGTTGTCCCAGCAGTTACCTCGACGGCTCATGCTCTGTTCCATCCGATATCGCCACAGCCGCTGCCGAAACAGGCGGCTGGCGTACTGGCTACCCTGATCGGAATGAAACAGTACCTGCTGCGGTTTGCCTCGCTGTTCGTAGGCCATGTCCAGTACCTTGATCACCAGCTCAGCATCAGGCTTGGCGGAAAGCGCCCAGCTGACCACTCTCCTTGTATGCAGATCCAGCACCGCCGCCAGGTAATGCCAACGACCTTGCACCCAGATGTAGGTGATGTCGCCGCACCAGACCTGGTTAGGTCGTTCGGTGGTGAACTCGCGGTTCAGCCGGTTCGGGATATCTGGTCGCTCAACCGTAGCCTGCTTGTACGCGTGCGAGCCAGGTTGTTTGCTGGCCAGACCCAACTCACGCATCAACCGGCGCACACGAAACCGGCCAATGCTTACGCCATCCTCACGCAACATACCCAAAATGCTGCGGCTGCCAGCCGAGCCTCGACTCTGGTTGAACAGCTGATTGACCTGACTGCGCAGGGCAACCCGGCGTGCATCAACACGGCAGCGCCGTAGACGATGGGCGTAGTAGCAAGACCGCACCACGTCGAAGGCTGAACAGACCACTTCCACCGACTCCCGCTCACTCAACTGGTCTATCAGCGCGTACGATTGAACTCGTCCGACATCAAGAGAGCGGTAGCCTTTTTTAGGATCGCTTTCTCCCTCTCCAGTCGGTCGATCCTGGCTTCCAGCTCCTGGATTTTCTGCTGTTCGGGAGTCAATGCTTTGCTCTTCGGGGTAACGCCCTGGCGCTCCTCTTGGAGCTGTTTCACCCAGCGACGAAGCGCTGATTCAACCAACCCCAGCGAACGAGCTGCTTCGATATGGCTGTAGCCCTGATCTAGCACCAGGCCAGCGGCCTCTCGTTTGAACTCGGCGAAAAATGTATGTCGTTGCTTGCTCATCAGACACCTCTTTCACGGCGAGGATTTTCGCCTAAATCGGTGTCCGGGATCAGTAGATCCACTACAAAGCTCCAACTCCTGACGATATAGACATCGGGCAATGAACACCACTGAGCCCCAAAATTTCCTTGCCCAATGCATCCGGGGATCAGCGGTAGACCATCATTGATAACGCATATTGCAGACTCACACCGGAAGAAGACTTACATCACTGCTGGTGGCAGGGCCTCACTCACTACCCTGCACCGCAGTGCTAATCCTTTGCAACTTACCCTCAGCATCCTTCTTCACGGTTTTTCTTTTCTCCACCGCCATATCTGCATCCTTCTGCATGTCGATACCCTCGTCGCGCAGCAGGAAGTAAGACAACGCCGGAATCAGCACCAGCGCCGCGAGCATGTTCCAGATGAACATGAACGCCAGCAGGATGCCCATATCGGCCTGGAACTTGATCGGCGACCACATCCAGGTCACCACGCCGACAGCCAGGGTCACGCCTACCAGGGCAACCATCTTACCGGTGAACTGGATGGCGCGGCGGTAGGCTTGTTGCAGGCTCAAGCCCATGCGCTGACCTTCAAGTTGCACACTGAGCAGATACAGGGCGTAGTCGACACCTACGCCGACCCCCAATGCCACCACTGGCAAAGTGGCTACTTTCAAGCCGATATTAAGGTGCACCATCAGTGCTTCAGCCAACAGCGAGGTGAGCACCAGCGGCAGGATGGCGACCACGGTGGCTCGCCAACTGCGGAAGGTGACCAGGCATAGCAGTGCGACGGCTGCATACACCGCCAGGAGCATCTCCATCTGCACGCTTTTCACCACGATATTGGTGGCGGCCTCAATACCAGCGCTACCGGCGGCAAGCATGATGTCCAGCCCAGGGGCGCTGTGCTGTTCAGCGAACGCACCGGCTACGGCGACCACGCGCTGCAAGGTGGCAGCCTTGTGGTCGGACAGGTAGGCTAACACCGGAATCAACGAACACTCGCTGTTGAGCAGTTCCGAGTTCCAGGCCAGAGCATTGTTTACCTGCGGCCAGACCACGCCTTTGTTATCGCTGATAGTCAGCCATTTCGGGCTGCCTTCGAAGCTGCCGGAGGTATAGGCCCGCACCGTATCGGCCAGCGAGGTAGTGCTTTGCACACCTTCGACCTGGGACAGTGCCCAGGCCAGGCGATCGGCCTCCATCAGGGTCTGGTAGGCGCCGCACTGGTCAGGGGCAGTCTTGATCATCACGGCAAACACGTCGCTGGATACGCCGAATTTGGAGGTAATGAAAGCGTTGTCCAGGTTGTAGCGCGAGTCCGGGCGCAGCTCCGGGCTGCCGGCGTGCAGATCGCCCACTTGTAGTTTGCTGCGCTCATGTACGGCTACGACGGTCAGGGCCACAGCCACCACAATGGCAAAGATGGCCCAGCGTTTTTCGGTGAAGCGGTCGAGGGTACCCCACAGGCGATTGATGCCGAGCATCTCGATGGTGTGGGTCTGCTCTACCAGATGACGGCGCGCCGACTCCTGGCTGATGCCGGTAAACGACAGCAGCACCGGCAGCAGAATCAAGTTGGTGACCACCAGCATGGCAAAGCCCAGACTGGCAGACAGCGCCAGTTCACGGATGATCGGGATATCCACCAGCACCAGTACGGCAAAGCCCACACCGTCGGCGATCAGCGCAATCAGACCGGGCATGAACAGACGGCGGAAGGTGTAGCGCGCCGCGACCCAGGGGTGGGTACCACGGGCGATATCCTGGGAGATGCCGTTCATTTTCTGGCAGCCATGGGAAACGCCGATGGCAAAGATCAGGAACGGAATCAGGATGGTGAAGGCATCCAGCACCCCGCCCAGGGCGATCACCAGCCCCTGCTGCCAGATCACCGCCGCTAGGGAACAGATCAGTACCAGGCAAGTACTGCGCACGCAGCGCGAGTACAGATAAATGATCAGCGCGGCGACCACCGCCGCGACGATAAAGAACAGCATGACCTTGAACAGGCCATCGATCATATCACCGGAAATCTTGGCGAAGCCGGTGATGTAGATACCAATGTTATCGTTCTCGTATTTGCTGCGCACCTGCTCCAGTGCGGTGGATAGCTCCTCGTAGCTCAGGGCCTTGCCATCGCCACCGTGCAGAATCAGTGGGATCTCGATCATGCTTGAATGCATGTCGTTGGACACCAGGCTGCCTACTACTCCGGCACGGGTAATGTTCAGGCGCAACTTGGCGATGGACTCGGGTGAGCCATCGAAGTCACTGGGCATTACCGGGCCGCCAACAAATCCCTCTTCAGTGACTTCGGTCCAGCGCACCACCGGCGTCCAGATGGACTTCATCCACGAGCGATCCACACCGTTGATACGGAAAATTTCGTCGTTGATGGTCGAGAATTGCTTGAGGTAATCGGGCTGGAAAATATCGCCTTGGCGGTTCTCCACTACAAAGCGCACCGAGTCACCCAGGCCGCGCAGTTGCTCACGGTTTTCCAGAAAGTTCTGAATGTAGGGATGGCTGTGAGGCAGCATCTTGTCGAAGCTGGTGGTCACCGTCAGATGGCGTATCTGCAGCAGCGAGAATAGGGTGACGATCAGGCACAGAGCAATGATCACCAGGCGATTGTTGAAGATCAGCCGCTCGAAAAAATTGCCGGACAGCTTGTTGAACTGCGCGGGGTCACGAATGACGTTCATCAGGCCTTTGACTTCACGCTTGCTATGGACATTCATCGCTCTGCTCTCATTATTTTAATTCGCTACATCCAGGCTGTGCTTACAACGCTTCGACACGAACCCCGGCAGCGCCCGTCAGGGCTAGCCGGCCGGCCCCCAGCAGGGTGGCGCCGAAGTACGGCATGGGACTGGTCAGCGCTACGGGCGTGAAGCTCTGGCCATCGTCCAGGCTTTGCACCACCTCGCCGCTTTGCGCCACCACCAGCAGGTGCTGGTTGCCCAGGGCGATCACGCGTATCACGTTGCTGGTAAAGGGCAAACTGCTGCGTTGCCAGCTTTGGCCTTGGTCGCTGCTGCGGAAAAAACTGGCGCGCATGCCATAGGCAAACACCTGGCCGTCGGGCTGAACGGTGATGCCAAACAGGGTGCCGTTATAGGGCGTATCGATCGCCACAAAATGCTGGCTGCTCGGGTCAAGGCGCCAGACGTGCCCCTGTTCGCCACTGAGATACAGCTGCCCGCCCTGCCCCACCACGGAGTAGAAATGCCATTCCCGTGGGTTATCGGTACGATGCATCAGCGGCAACCAGGTATTGCCACCGTCGGCGGTGGCAAATATCCGGTTGAAGGTGCCGACCACATAGCCATGCTGGGCATCGGAAAAATACACATCAAGGAATGGCTGGGTTTCCCCTTCCACAGCAAGGCTCTTTTCCTTGTTCAAGAAGTCTTCGGCGCCAGCAACCTGCTCAGGGTTGTGGGTGTAGAAATCCACGGCTATCTGCGAGGCCTTTACGCCATCCAGTTGTTTCTCCCAGGTCATGCCACCATCGCGGGTATGAAGCACCACTCCACCATGGCCAACCGCCCAGCCTTCTTGCGCCGAAACAAAGCTCAGGGCAACCAGATCGGTACTCACTGGCACCTGTGCCTGGATCCAGGTTTTGCCTTGGTCGTCGGAAACGATAATGCTGCCACGCAGCCCCACCGCCACCAGGCGGGAACCGGCATTGGCAACGGCCAGCATCGGGCTGCTGAGCATTCGCGGGCTCTGTTCTGCGGCGAGATCCAGCGGCGCCACAAATTCCTGCGAGTGCGCCGGGCTGGCACTCAATAGCACCATGCACAGGCCACAGCATGCCTGCTTGATGAGGTTGGGAAGAAAACGGGCATAGTGCTTCACGGGCTACCTCTGCAATCGCATTCGTGCTGGCCACGACGCGCTAACGTCATGGCCAGATTTTCATCAGAACGAGGTCTTGAAGGTCAGAGAGACCCAGTCGCGATCCCAATATTTGCCCAGCGAGGCATTGCTGCTACCCGCAGCCCCCAGCTCATCATCCGAATGCCGGGCGATGAAGCCGTTGTACTTCAGGGCGACGTTGTATTGCTGGTAGATGTCGGCGGTCAGGCCCACGCTCCAGTTGCCCTGCCCTTCGTTGGCACCGAACATCACCGGCGAGTTGCCGTGCAGGCCTACGTCTAGGAACAGTGGCATGGTCAGATCGACACCCGGGAACACCTGGTACCAGGTGGGTACGAACTGCACGGAACCGCCCAGAGCACCACGAGTCTGACAAGCGATCTTGGTGGCGCGGCTGTCATCAGCGCAGTTGTAGCCTTTGCCGTTATAGTTCTGCTCATTCTCGGTGACCTTATCCAGGTACGAGTAATTGAGCTCGGTGGTCAGCGAGGCCGAATCCCACAGCGGCGACTTGCTGAAGTAGGCAATGGCGTTGACCACACCCGACCACAGATTGCCGCGGGGTACCCAGTCATCCGGATCGCTGCCGGCAGGCACATAAGTGGCGAACGGCGTGGCGGCCAAAACGGCATCGGGGCGGTAGGTCAGGTCGGTACCCAGAGCGATGCCGAACACCTGCTTGGACAGGCTGACGCCGAACATTTTCTCGCGTTTGTCAGCCGAATACTCGAGGCCGAAACCCGCAGGAACCACGCCGACACCCGATACGACGGCGATATCGTTGAGCACCAGTTGCGGGAATTTGTTGGTGTATTCTCGGTAATAGAAACCCATGGTGCCGTCCAGCCAGGCGGGCGACCAACGCGCCGATACGCCCCAGTCGCCATGCTTCTTGTCCGGTTCGCTGTCGGGGTTGAACGGTGCGCCGAATACGGTACCGCCACGGCCCAGGCTTACGCCATCGGCAGCGCCGAAGTAGGTGCCTCCGTCGGGTAACACCGATGGCTTCCAATCGAACAGGTACTGGGCCGCCACTGCCAGATCACTGCTGACCTGAGCGTTCATGGAGAGCTGATTGAGCGGTTTGAACAATTCCTTCGCTTCGGTACCCGGCGTAGCCGTCGCCTTGCGAATATCAATGGGCCCCTGGTTGTAGGAGACACCATTGACTGCCGAGAACAGCGATTCACCCCAGTAGATATTGTGCTGACCGGCCTTGAAGTCCACCGGCACGTTACCGATGTCGAAACCGCTAAAGATAAAAGCATCGGCAATCTCACCCGATGGTCCGTTGTTCCAACGGTCAGTGTAGCGGGTGTAGCCGCTGCCGCTTCGGCCAGCTCCCTGCCCGGCACCAGAGGCATCAAGGGCGCGATCACCCTTGAGGTTACCCTCATAGGCCGCGTCGTACCAACCGTTGGCACTGAGACGCGCGCCGTGACGGCCTTTGTAGACGAAGTCCATCTCGGTGAGGATGTCGATGCGGTTGGTAACCACGTCGCCGGCATGGGCAAACTTTCGATCCGACTGGTAGGCCGTTACGTCGCCACGACCCTGACCGTTACCGCAGATATTCTTGTCGCAATCCTGAGCACGGAAACCCAGGTTGTAGCGCACAGTGTTGTCCCAACGCAGCGACATATCGGGGTTGCTGAGGTTGAAATTGAACGCACTGGCCGGCTCCATCGCGCAGAGCATTATCACGGGTGCTACCAGCAAGCTACCGCTTGCCACCCTGTATCGGCTTGCCATCTTCATGTGTACGGATCCTTTTTATTATTAGCGCACTCGCACAGATCGACATCGCAGCGGGGGAGTCCAGGCCTGCTGTGCAGGCTGGCGGAACTGCCCATACGACAACCAAATTGCCAGCCAACGTTACGCCGGCAGTTGCGGCTCCCCGTCGTCGGAAACGACGAATCCCATAAGCCAGGCAAATCGTTGTGTATAAACGCCACACAGGGCGGGCGCGCGGCAGAAAATCTGTTCACGCGACTGTTCGAAAACCTTGCAGCACATGGCCGCGAGCCTAGTTTTCAGCGTGTTGAACAAGGCAGTTTTCATCACTTCAACGGGGTGTTGGCGACCGGGCCGGATCGACATACATCAGGTACGCCGGCATCACCACCTGGCTGTCGGCAAACTGCGAAAACAGATAGAAACCACCGAGGTAGATGGCTGTGCACAACGCAGCAAAACCGGTGGCGGCGAACAACCGAATCAGCAACTGCGACGTGCCGGAAAACACCTCGCTACCGCGCTCGATCCAGGCCAATTTTCCGCCGCGCTCCGAGTAGATCAGTGCGCTGTACAGCGAGGCGTAGATCGCCACCAGCAACGACTCGTACAACGGAAACTGGAACTGCGTGCCGGCCCAGATCGACAGCGCGCCGATGGTGTACGGCCAGGCGTAGGCATGGGTGAGCTGGATGATGGCCGACTCGGCAATCAGATCGAAAACAAAGGCCGCCGCGAACGCCAGCAGCGCCGCACCTACCAACCCCAATCGCGGCCGCAGGCGCTCGAACACCTGCAACTGAATGGCCGCCAGCACCACGCCGAAATACATGTACATCGGCGGCCCCCACAGCCAGGCCTCGGCGTATTGCGTGGGCCCGGTGTGCCCCGGAAACGAAACAGCCCAGGTTCCCCGGTTGAACGAATGTTTGTTCCAGGCCATATGGTAGTCGGCGAAGTTCACCGTCGTGTCGAGCACATAGGTGATCAACGCGCCCACCAGCAACAAGCCCGCCAGCGGCGCTTGGCCGGTGCGTAGCCAGGGTCTTATCAGATAAGCGTACAACCCCGCCAGCGCCACCAGCACGCTGAGTGTTTCCAGCGCTCGGAGCGCCATCAGGGTGGCCGGCGGCATGGCATCGGCCTCGGTAAGCGGCACGGCCGAAAAGGCATCCGAGAACAACCACGCGCCGAATACATTGAGAGAAAAACAACTGAACAACGACCCGGCAAACGCCCACAAAAGCACCGGCCGCGCCAAGGAAAAGCGCGAGTTCAAACTAGACATAGCGCTGTCCTTGTTGGGTCAGTGGTACAACCACAGCAAGATGGCCAACAGCAGCGCCAACCAGATGCTGCAGAAGTGTTTGAGCCAGCCAGGCGCGTAGTTCACTTCCATAAAGTGGCGGATCACCAGGTGCATTTTCACCCCGGTAAACAGCAGGATAAAAGCTACTGCCAACAGATGATTACTGGCCAGCCAAACATGGGAGCCTACCGCCCAGCTGGCGCCGGTAATCAGCACCAACAGCAGCCACACCCAGGTAATAGAATTACGAGTAAGGGCGCTCATGTCAGCTTCTCCCCAGCAGGTAGATAAGCGGGAAAATCATGATCCATAGCAGATCCACCAAGTGCCAGAAGGTCGCCCCGCTTTCCAGGAAGCGAACGCGCTCAGACGCCACCTGCGGGCTCTGCGCGATGCGCCACATAAACACCAGCAGCGTCATGCCGATCAGCACATGAATCAGGTGGAAGGCGGTGATCATGTAGTAGTACATGAAGAAATCATTGCTGGTCAGCACCACCCCGGTATTGATCTTCAGGCTGTACTCCAGCATCTTGCTGACCACAAAGGCGCCACCGCACAGCAACGCCAGCAACAGCCAACGCGAGGCATCCACCTGAGGGTGCAGACGAATGCTGCGTACACCTTTGGCGACCAGCAATGAGCTGGTGAGCAGGATCAGCGTATTGATGAAACCGAAGCTCTTGTTCAGCACCGCCTGCCCGGCAGCGAAGGTCTCGGGCTGCTGCTGGTAGCTGTGGGCGAAGACCAAAAACATGATGGCGTAGATCACCATGTCCCCCAGGATCAGCAACCACAGACTATGCTCGCCTGGCACATGGGTAGCCCTGCCAAGCTGTGCCGTCAGCGCCGTATCGGTCGTTTGCATATTCATAGATTCAAGGCCCCCTGCTCTTGCGTCGTCTGCTGCAGGATGGCGCGCAGCACCACCCACCAGGTCAACACAATCCAGCCGAAGAAAAACACCGCTGCCATCCAGAACGCAAAAATACCGTTCCAAGCAAAGGGACCGTTGTGAAAGAAGCCGACGGTCTCACCGCCGACAAAACCAGTGGCTGTCCACAGGCAGAAAAAACCATACCAGCGCGGCAACACTCCGGCCGTTTCCGAGCGAGACAAAGCGCATAGCCCGACGACCAATACCTGGATCAATGCAGGAGGTACGGCACCGATGAAAAACATCCAACTCAAATCATTCAGGGCCTGGATGATCTCCGCCGAACGTTCCGGGCGAAAACCACAGACCAGCCACAAGGCGCAGGGGATGACGATTGCCATCACCGTACCGGTGGCGCAGGCCAGCTGCACGCCGGCCAACGGCTGCGCAAGCGGGCCTTCGATACGTTTCATCTGTGTGGAAATAGCCACGGCAAAGGGCCAGAACATAGTGGCGCCAAACATCGTCAGCAACGCCGCAAAACGGATTTGATTGCCGCCATCGCGATACATCTGCGCAGTTTCCAGCGCGCTCTGTGCAGGTGACGGTGGTGGCACCCAGCCTGCCAGCAGCAGGGCAATACCCATGAAGACCGCCATGACCATGGCGGCATGCACGCAGATCAACTGCGCATGTATATTCCGTTGCATCGGTCACGTCCTATAGTGCGACTGCGAAAAAGACTGCAACCCTTGGCGGGTTGCAGTCCAATTTGCCAGAGCTAATTACCGACTCTGCATAGCACTTAGCGGATACCGCTGCGCGCCATGTCTTCGGACGAGAAGGTCGTACTGGGGTGCTCCTTGACCTCGCCATAGCCACCACCTTTGAAAGCAGTGAACGACGGCACCATGTAAGCACCACGCTCCAGGTCGAGGGTCACAGTCTGATCCGGGATCATGCCGTAGCCAAACACATAGTTCGGAATGGTCGGCATGGTGTCGACGCGGATCAGCTTGCCCGCAGCGTCGTAGCTGTCTGCAGTACCGGCACCGGAAACATCTTCATCCAGGTAGAAACGGCGCTTGGGCAGCAAGTGACGAAAGCCAGGTTTCAGGGTGGCTTCCACTACCCGTACACGGTGCAGCTCCCAGCGCATGCATTCGGGGTTGGGGAAGTTTTTGGTGAACAGTTTTTCTTCGGTACAGGCCTTGTAGTCATAGATGGCGAAGTTGTTGTAGTTGATCAACTTCTCTTCCACGCCGACGTACTTGAAGTCGTAGCGATCCTGACGGCCGAGGAACAGGCGCTGCTGATCCATGGTGGTGATACCACCCGCCACTGGCGAGGGCGTGTCATACGACAGATCCGGCGCCATTTTCACCCGGCGCTGGCCGGGCAAATATTGCCAGGCTCGCTGTTCACCGTCGAGATTGGTGAGCACCAAGGTCTGCTCACCATTGCGACGAGGGGGATCGTACAGGGCAATACGCACGCGGAAGTACTCCACGCTGCTGTCACGCGGGCCAGGATTGGCGTTGGAGGTGAAGTCGCTGGCGTACCAGCTTCTCGGCGTTCACCAGAATACGCCGACCACTGCCATCGACAAAGTACGAACGCAGGTTGCCGAACAGACTGGGGTTGTACTGCATCTGGTGGTTCCAGATCACTTCGTTACCGGTCTTGGGGAACGGGAACGGGACGCCACCATAACAACCTTCGAGGGTAATACCGCCGTTACCGGTCTTGCATGAGTCGACGTTCTTGGCGGTGTTGGCCAGGAAGTAATCCGGAAAGCGCGCGGTGCGGCGGGTCGGGTAGACCTGCATCTTGAAGTCGGGATATTGCTTGAACAGCGCCTTTTGCCCTTCGGTCAGCTTGTCCGCGTACTGATCCAGGTTCTGCGCCGTGACGGTATACAGCACATTGTCATTCCAGGGATCACAATAGTTATTCGGCTCGCTCTTGTCGTAGCACGATGGAATCCCGATCGGCTCGCCGGTATAGGCAGGAATCGATCCGTCGGCATTCGCTGTTTTCTGCGAACCGAAGGCCGTGAATTCCGGCCCACCCAGGGCTTTCGCGCCGTCTGCCACGGCAGCCTGCAGACTACAAACCACTGTACTCAAGACCAAGGCGCCCGCTAAGTAATTGCTACGCTTCATGCTTCCCTCTCTTGTTTTATTATCGGGTGGCGCTGCCATTCCAACGCCGGACTCATAGTCGTAGAGACCTGCATAGGCGAAGTCTCTTCGTAACGCATCCACTGCAGCTATCAAGCAAGAACCGGGTGGTAGAAGCCGCTTTGGCGACGCACCACCGATTGCTGAAATTACGTTACGCCCCCCTCCTCTGACAGGTGTCGTCGGAACCGACGAAAACAGCGAAGGCGGCTATTTAGTCGCGGAAGACCAACCTTAACGAACGTTACATAATGACTTATAAAAAACACGCGCCCCAACCTTTTCAACACCCAACTTGTCTAGTCCTGAAATAGGTTTACACCTGCTCAGGTAGGCCGATAGGCCTCAAAACGCCCGATGCACCGCATCGGGCGTTTTGTTTTTCAGGGCCATGTGAGGCCGCTCCGTGTTGTAGATCTGCACCGCCTCATCAACCATCGTTCTCGCCTGCTCTAGATTTTCTGGACTGCTCAGCAGCAGCTCTGTTTTGAGTATTCCATTGATCCGTTCGGCCAGCGCGTTCTGGTAGCAGTCATATCCGTCAGTCATCGAGCATTGCACCCCGTTTCGTGCATGCAGTGACTGGTACAGCGCTGAGCAGTATTGAATACCTCGGTCTGAGTGATGGACTAACGGCTGACGACGCCGCCGTTTGCGCAGTGCCTGTCTAAAGGCTTGCGCAACCGACTCGGCATGCAGGCTCTCATGCACATGATGGCCAACAATCTTTCTGGAGTACCCCCTCCAGCAGGCTGGTGTGCATGTGGAATCGCGCACTGGCGAGTATGCCCCGAGCATAACGCTGGAGGTTGCGGGCAAAGCGTTGTAGCGGCGCCAGGTCGCTTTCCTGAGCATGCCTAAGCCAAGTTCGCCAGCGCCTCCAGCCCTCCCGTACGCTGGGCGCGTACCAGACCTCCTTAAGCGCATCCTTGAGTACATAGACCGTAGCCAGTGGCTGGTTGGCCGCCAGCAATTCCTGCAGCCGAACAGCATGATCCTCCTTCAGGTTCTCCCGATTGCGCAGCAGCAGCCAACGGCTCTGCTTGACCACTTGGCGGGCGGGCTTGTCATGACGCAAGGCATTGGCCTGGTCTACCCGGATACGGTCGATTACATCGCGTCCGTAGCGGGCGACCACATGGAACAGGTCGTACACGACTTCCGCCTGTGGACAGTGCTGCTTTACTTCCAAGTCGAAGGCCGTGTTCATGTCCATCGCTACAGCCTCGATCTGTTGGCAGTGTTTGCCGAGCTTCTCGAAGAAGGGGCGTATGGCCTTTCGGCTGTTGCCCAGGCCAACCCACAGAACACGGGTACGCTCAGCGTCCATGATCACCGTCGCATAACGATGTCCTTTGTGCAGGGCAAACTCGTCCATCACCAGACGGCGCACATCGCCTGGCTCGAAGGTGCCAAATGCGGCCTGGAGACGCCGCTTGTCCAGCGTCTTGATGGTGTGCCAGTGCAGCCCGGTGAGCTGGCTGACATGGCTGATCGGTAGTAGCTGCAGTAGGGTTTCGATCCAGGTGCACAGCCGGCGGGTCATCCGTGAGGCCGGGGCCAGCCAGGAAATGTGCTCGGTCACTCGCCCACACCTCAGGCAATCCACTCGGCGTACAGGGAGTCGCAACTGGACGCGCTGCTCGAACAGATCCCGGTCACGAACGAGGCGAATGCGTCGGTCATGGATCAGAGGGCAGGGCTGCTGACAGCGTCCACAGCATGGAAGGTCGGCTGCTCGGGGTTCGAGTGTCAGCGTGAGGTTTTTTTCGACGGAATGGCTGCAGGCTACGACGTCGTAGCCTGGCCAGAAAGCAGCAAGATCAATAGGATGCACGGCGACAGCAGGGACAGGTGAAGGGTGTGTTTGGCGACTGCCAATTTACCTGCTTCCCTGTCTGTCAATCCGCTCTTCCCCACGATCCCGCGAAGAACCATAAAAAAGCCCCGATGCGGGGGGGCATTGGGGCTTTTGCTGTTCGTCGGGCGCACTGCGCGCCCTAGGGGGCCTCAGTGCAGGGTTTCGCCAGCGGCAGCCTTGTCGAGCAACAGAGGCGGTGGGGTGAAGCGGTCGCCGTAGGCGTTTGCCAACTCGCGGGCCCGGGCGATAAAGCGCTCCAGGCCATAGCCGTTGATGAATTGCAGAAAACCTCCAGTCCATAGCGGCGCACCAATGCCCAGGATCGAACCAACGTTGCCATCGGCCACCGAACGCAGCACGCCCTCTTCCAGGCATTTAGTGGCTTCGATGACCTGGCGAAACAGCATACGCTCTTTGATGTCGGCCACCGGCACCTGCACCTCAGCCTTGTAGAACAACTCGTACAGCCCTGGCCAGATGGTTTTCTCGGCGCCCACCGGATAGTCGTAGAAGCCGCCACCGTAATGACGCCCAGGACGCTTATGGTCGTTGATCAGGATATTGCCGACCGTGTCGCTATGGCTGTTATCGAACACCGTGGCGAAGACACCCATGGCCTTCTGTGTTTCGTTGACCTTGCGCATCAGTTCCAGACTCACCTCATCGAGCACCGTCAGCGGCCCAACTGGCATGCCGATCTGTTTACCGAGGTTGTCGATCAGCAGCGGATCGACGCCCTCAAGCAAGAGCTTGCAGCCCTCGTCGAAGTAGCTACCAAAAGTACGCGAGGTGAAAAAGCCCAGAGAGTCATTAACGACAATAGCGGTCTTGCCAATCTGCCGGGCGAAGTCGAAGGTTTTGGCCAAAGCTTCGTCACAGGTCTGCTCGCCGCAAATGATTTCCACCAGCGGCATTTTTTCCACCGGCGAGAAGAAATGGATACCGATGAAATTGGCCGGGCGCTTGGAGGCTTTGGCCAACAGGGAAATCGGCAGGGTCGAGGTGTTGGTGCCGAACACCGCGTTCTCCGGCAGATAGGCCTCAGTCTTCTGTGTGACCTGCCCCTTGAGCTCGACGCTTTCAAATACCGCCTCGACGATAAAGTCCGCGCCCTGCAAGTCGGCATAGTCGGCGGTCGGGGTAATCAGGCCGAGAATTTCCGCCTGCCTGCCCTCGCTCAAACGGCCCTGACTGACCAGCTTGCCCAGCAGCTTCGCCACATTGCCCTTACCGCGTTCGGCCGCTTCCAGGCTGACATCCAGCAGCACCACTTCGATGCCCGCCTTGGCCGCCACATGGGCAATGCCACTGCCCATCATCCCGGCCCCCAGCACCCCGAGCTTGCCGACCCTGGTTTTCTCGACCCCCTTGGGTCGACTGGAGCCGCCGTTGACTTCGTTCATCTGGAAGAACATGGTGTTGATGATGTTCTTGGCTTGCACGCTGGCCGCCAGGAACGTCAGGCCACGGGTTTCCACAACCAGAGCAGCGTCGAAGTCCAGCAACGTGGTTTCCGCCGCTACCGCGAGGATACGCTCCGGCGCCGGCAACAGGCCACGGGTGTTCTTACCCGTCATGGCCACGACCCCCGCAAGCATCTGCGCCACCGCTGGCTGCTGCGTCGTGCCGCCAGGAATTTTGTGCCCCTTGCGATCCCACGGCTGCACGGCGGCCAGCTCGTTGCCGGCCTGCGCCTTGATCCAGGCCTTGGCTGCCAGCAGCAGATCGCCTGGCTGCTCGACCAACTCATCGACCAGCCCCAGCGCCAGGGCCTCGACCGGCTTCAGACGCTTGCCCTCCAACAATAGCGGCAGGGCCTTTTCCAGGCCCAGAGCATTGACCAGACGCACGATGCCGCCGGCCCCAGGCAGCAGCCCCAGAGTCACTTCGGGCAAGCCTACCTGCGCTGCTGGCTGGTTGAGCAATAGCCGGTAGTTGCAGGCCAGGGTGATCTCGAAGCCACCGCCCATGGCCGCGCCGTTGATGGCCGCCACCACCGGCACCGGCAGTCGCTCCAGGCGGCGCAGGTCGTTCTTGGTCAGTTCGATCTTGGCCTGGAACGCGGCCTCGTCGCCGGGTTTGAAATCGGTCAGTTCATTGAGGTCGCCACCGGCGAAGAACGTGCTTTTCGCCGAGGCGATCACCACGCCGGTCAGGCCGCTCTCCTGCTCCAGGCGTTGCACGGTTGCGTTCATGGTGTCACGGTACAGCTGGTTCATAGCATTGACGGAACCGGGCATATCCATGGTGATGGTGACGATGCCGTCATCGTCCTTGGCGTAATTGAATGCGCTCATAGTCGGGAATCTCGCGAAGAAAAGGTTCTGCGCAGCCCAGCAGGGCCGCGCCACGAAGTACGCGTCAGACGCGCTCGATAATGGTGGCGATGCCCATGCCTCCGCCGACGCACAAGGCGATTAGTCCGCGCTTGAGGTTGCGCCGCTCCAACTCGTCCAGCACCGTACCCACCAGCATGGCACCGGTAGCACCTATGGGATGGCCAAGCGCGATGGCGCCACCGTTGACGTTGGTGATTTCGGGGCCAATATCCAGGTCGCGCATGAAGCGCAGCGCCACCGAAGCAAAGGCTTCGTTGATTTCAAACAGATCAATATCCGCCACGCTCAGGCCGGCCTTGGCCAAGGCTTTCTTGGCGGCCGGGCCGGGACCGGCCAGCATCAAGGTCGGTTCGGTGGACAGTACGGCGGTGGCAACGATGCGACCACGCGCTTGCAGGCCCAGCTCGTTGCCTAGCCTCTCGCTACCGAGTAGCACGGCGCTGGCGCCGTCGACGATACCCGACGAGTTACCAGCGGTATGAATCGGTTCGATGCGCGACACCTGCGGGTATTTGCGCAGAGCGATATCGGCATAGCCAAACTTACCCATGGCGGCGAACGAAGGTTTCAGTTGCCCAAGCCCCTCCATGGTGGTGGCCGGCTTGATGAATTCATCGCGCTCGAGCACCACTAGGCCATTGATATCACGCACCGGCACCACCGAGCGGTCGAAGTAACCACTGTCGCGAGCGTGAGCGGCGCGCTGTTGCGATTGCAGGGCAAACCGATCGACATCTTCGCGAGAGTAGCCATCGAGCATGGCCAGCAGATCGGCACCGATGCCCTGGGGCACCGATTGCAGTTTGAAAGCGATTTCCGGGTCTTGGATCCAGGCGCCACCGGCCACGCCCATCGGCAGGCGCGACATCGACTCCACGCCACCGGCGACAATCAAGTCTTCCCAGCCACTGGCAATACGACTGGCGGCCTGGTTCACCGCTTCCAGACCGGACGCGCAAAAGCGATCCAGCTGTACCCCTGGCACGCTCTCGTCCCAGCCGGCGTACTGCACCGTGCACTTGGCTACATCACCGCCCTGCTCGCCAACCGGCTGGCCGCAACCCAGCACCACATCATCGACACGGGCGGTATCCAGATCATGGCGCTGCTGCAGCTCGGTCAACAGGCCGGCCGCCAGGTGCACTGGCTTGATGGTAAACAGCGAACCATCCTTTTTGCCCTTACCACGCGGCGTGCGGACGGCGTCGTAAATAAATACTGCCTGTGACATTGGAGAGGTTCCTCTTGGCGATTACGGTTGTATGTCCGCAGCCTAAGAAGATCCTCGGGCATCGACATCGTCGAAAGCGACGATCACCTGAGCGGCGATCACGCCGAGCATTGCTCAAGGTTCTATTGACCGCCCCGATCCCCGCAGCAGGACATCGACACAGGAGAAGGCATCACGAAAGCACTTGCGCCGCCAATGGCTAGCTCATAGTTTAAAAAACCAAATAAGAACACGCGGGTTGTCCGAACTGCCCGCAAAGGATGTGAGATGTCTTCGACCCAACGCCAGTCGCCCTATATCTCGCGAACCAAGGTGACCGCCCCCGCCACCTCACGTTACGAAGTCCCGCGCCAAGCCATGCTCGCCCGTGCCGGGCAAGCCGAAACCAGCCGCGCTGTATTGGTTCATGCCCCAGCAGGTTTCGGCAAAACCACCTTCATGACCCAGTTGTTGGCACGCTATCGCCAACAGGGTATCGCTACCATCTGGCTGACCCTGGACAACGGCGACAATGACGTGTCGCGCTTTCTCTGCGGCTTTTCCAACGCCGTCGCCACCCTGCTAGCCAAAGGCACGCAGCCTGATCTGGCGCAGATGCGCAACGCCGAACTGGTGGAATGGATACTCGAGCAACTGGCCGCCAACCCGACGCCCGTAGCGATTTTCTTCGACGACTTCGAAGCCATCCGCAACCCGGTGGTGCTCGGTCTGGTAGCTCGTGGTATCGAAGCCATTCCGAACAAGGCCTGCCTGGTGATCGGCAGCCGCACCCTGCCGGAAATCGGCCTGGCCCGCTTGCGCGCACGCGGCACCCTCACCGAAATCGATGCGGCCGGCCTGCGCTTCAGCACCGAAGAAACCCAGGACTTCCTCACCCAGCGCCGTGGCGTGAGCCTGAGTGCCCGGCAGATTGAACGCCTGCAAGCCAGCACGGAAGGCTGGGTGACCGCGTTGTGGCTGGCCTCCCTGGCTCTGGAAAACCACGGCGATACCGACAAGTTCCTCGACCTGTTCTCCGGTTCCAACGCCGCCATCGCGGCTTACCTGGCCGAAGACGTACTGGCCTCGCTGCCTGAGCCGTTACGCGTCTTCTTGCTGCGCAGCAGCATGCTCGACGAGCTCAGCCCCAACCTGTGCAACGCCGTGTGCGGCGTCAGCGATAGCCTGGAAGTTCTCCGCGAACTGGAACACCAACAACTGTTCCTGGTACCCATCGACGAAGCCCGCGACCTCTATCGTTACCATAGCCTGTTCCTCGACTTTCTCCGCCACCAGCTGCAACGCCGCCACCACGAAGAATTGCGCGCCCTTCACCTGGCGGCGTGCAGCGCCTACCTGAGTGAGAATCGTGCCATTCCGGCTATCCGCCATGCGTTACTCTCCGGCGACACCGACATAGCCACCGAGCTGATCCACAACCACGTCGACACCTTGCTCAGCCAGGGCCGCCTGCGCCTGCTGGCCGAATGCATCGGTCAACTGCCCAAGACCCAGTTGCAGAAACACCCCCGGCTGCGCCTGATCCACGCTTGGTGCACCGCCTTCACCTGGGGGCCGAAAGAGGCCCTGACGCGCATCGCCGATATCGACAGCGACAGCCTCAACGGCGAACCGGCGGCCTATCTGAAAGCCCTGCGACCGATGCTGCTGGTGATGATGGATCGCATCGCTGAAGCCCATGAGCTGGGCATGCAGGCGCTGACCGAAGTGTCGATGGACTACCCCTTCGCCTGGGCCATGCTCAACCAGGCGTTAACCCAGACCAGCATCATTCTCGGCCTGCATCAGGAAGCGCATCATTTCGTCGACGAGGCCCGCCGCGCGCAAAGCGACTCTGCCGGCGCCTTCGGCTTCGTCCTCGCCGAATCCGCCGAGGCCCTGCTGGACATGATGGCCGGCCGCCTGAAACAGGCCACAGCCCGCCTGCACCTGGCCACCACCATGCTCAAAGCCGAACACGGCCGCGACCGTAGTGGTAACGCCCTGGCCGCTATCCAGCTCGGCGAAGCACTATATGAAAGCAACCAATGCGACGAAGCCCAGCGCCTACTGCTGATCTACGCGCCACTGGCACAAGACCTTGGTCTATCCGACGCCCTGATCACCGCACACACCCTGCTCGCCCGCATCGCCGACGAAGAAGGCGACCGCGACCGCGCCCTGCAGCTGCTCACCGAACTGGAAGCCGTCGGCCACCGCCTCGGCCTGCCACGGGTAGCCGCCAGCGCCCGCCTGGAGCGCGCCATGCAACAGCTCGCCCAGGGCGACCAAGCCGGTGCCGTGGAGCAATTGAACCTCGCCGCACAAAGCTTCGCCTGGAGCGACAGCAACAGCTACTGGTTTATCGCCAACGACACCCTTACGCCCAGCATCGCCCGCCTGCGCCTGCTGATCCGCAGCGGCGCCGCCCATAAAGCCATCGCCCCACTGCGCATCGAACTGACCGAAGCCGAACGCCTCAACCGTGGGCGCCGAGCCCTGAAACTACGGATTCTGCTGGCCGAAGCGCTGCACCTTGACGGACAAAACAAATTGGCCCTGCGTACCCTAGAGCGAGCGCTGAAATTTGCTCAGGGCGAAGGCTATATACGCAGTTTTCTGGAAGAAGGTCCGGTGATTCAGGCCATGCTCAGTGAGCTGCGCAGCGAGCCGGACAACGAAGATAGCGAGCACGACTCCTGGTTGCGCCACGGCACACCCGCGCCGACAGCGACACAGAACGCCGCCAACACGCTGATCGATCCGCTGACGCAGAAAGAACTGAAGGTGCTTAACCTGCTGGGGCAAGGCTTATCCAATGCAGCGATGGCCGAGAAGCTGTTTGTCTCCGACTCCACCGTGCGAACCCATTTGCGCAATATCAATCTCAAACTGCATGCCAGTAGCAGGACGCAGGCAATAGCTATTGCCAGGAAGATGGGACTATGTAGTTAGTGCAGCAGGGGGCTGAGGATAGCACTGTGCAAATTGCATTGAATGTCCATCACCAGCCAAAACGCAATCGAGTGCAGAAAACCGTCCTTGCCATAATTGATGGTTCGTTTTGCCTAGGCGCTCAGCTAACTGACTTCACCCCAAAAGAAAACCTCGGCATCCATACCGACATCCGAACAGGCACGTCCAGCCCCCCAAGACTCTATTCAGCAAAACCTTCCATATCTCACACCCAATAGAAACCTCGCCGAGTTCTTTACGACAAGTCGTCAAGCCGAGGCACTTTTCGTACAAAGCCTAATGGGTGCCTGACAGCAGCATCAGCACTGTAAAACGCCGCCGCCCTTAGCCTCTGCGGCGCTGATCGCTCCAAACAAAAGCCGCCCACACCGGGCGGCTTCGCACAATCAGAAACTGCTAAGACAACCGCGCCCGATACTCATCTCGCAGCAGCCGCTTCAGCAACTTGCCATTCGGCTCCCTCGGCAAGCTGTCGGCGTAGTCAATCACCCGCGGACATTTGATCGGCGACAATTGCTCCCGGCAAAACGCGATCAGCTCCTCAGTAAGCGCAGCGCAGGCCTGCACGCCAGGCTCCAGTTGCACCACCGCGCGCACTTCTTCGCCCAGGTCACTGTGAGGAGTGCCGATTACGGCGACGTCGCACACTTTCGGGTGGGTGACCAGAACGTTCTCGGTTTCCTGCGGGTATACGTTTACGCCACCGGAAATAATCATGTTGTTCTTGCGGTCGGTGAGATACAGAAAGCCATCAGCATCGAGGTGGCCGATATCGCCTACGGTAGCCCAGCCGTTTGCGTTATAGGCTTCGGCGGTCTTTTCCGGGTCTTTGTGGTAGCTAAATTTGGGGCCGTTGGCGAAGTACACCAGGCCGTCTTCGCCGGCAGGCAGCTCCTGTCCATCTTCTCCGACAATGTGCAGTTCGCCGAGGATGGCGCGGCCGACAGTACCGGGACGCTCCAGAGCGGTTTTGCTGTCAACCATAGTGGAGCCAATACTTTCGGTGCAGGAATAGAACTCGGCGAGAATCGGCCCCCACCAGGCGATCATGGCTTGCTTGGTTGGTACCGGGCACGGAGCACCGGCGTGCACGGCGACTTTCTGACTGCTGAGGTCGTAGCCTTCGCGCATGGCCTGGGGCAAGGCCAGCAGGCGGTGAAACATGGTTGGCACCCATTGGCTATGGGTGACGCGGTAGCGCTCGATCGCTTTCAGGGTGTTTTCGGCGTCGAATCTCTCTGCCATGACCAGAGTGCCGCCGAGGATGGTCATGCCTTGCCCCCACTTCATCGGCGCGGCATGGTAGTACGGCGATGGTGAGTAGTACACCGAGTCGCTATCCACACCAAAACCGCGCTGCATTAGCCCGGCGATAACGGCGGTACTGCCCAAGGGCAGGCCGGTGAGGTTAGGCTTTACGCCTTTGGGCCGACCGGTGGTGCCAGAGGAATAGAGCATTTCGCTACCTTCAAGGGCACCGCGAATCGGGCTACCGTCAAAGGCGGACAAGGCATCGTCGAACAGCTTCACGCCAGGCACTGGATCCAGACTGTAGATCTGCGGCGGACGTGGCAAATTGCGCACGGCGTCGAGAATCGCTGGCGCTGTCTTGGCGCTGACGACCAGCACCTGAGCTTCGCAGTCGGCGACTATATAGGCCGCTTCAGCGCCGGTCAGACGGGTGCTGATAAAAGTGTAATAGAGGCCGACATAGTGGGCCCCCCATTGCACAGCCGGGCATTCCAGTCGGTTTTCCAGGCAGTACGCCACATGGTGGCCGGGTTTCAGGCCGAGCCACTGGTATAGGCGACCGAGACGATTGGCATAGTTGTCCAGCGCGCCGTAGCTCAACGTGGCGCCGCTTTCGGCCATGATCACGGCGGGCTTTCCAGGCTTCAGCGCAGCGTGTGCGCCTGGGTATAGTTGGGGTTGCTTGTCGCTCATTTCAGCGGCCTCATGACAGTTAGCAGTGCTTGCGCTCATGCTGCTGCACATGCTTATGGTTGTTGTTCTCTGGCCTACAGATGCTTGAGCATCCAGCCGATAAGCTTGCGTAAACGCGGGGTGTACGGCGGGAAGAACATCTTCGCCAGCAACACCTGGGTTTTGACGATGGCGCGCTCATGGGAGAACGCACGAATGCCCCATTCGCCGTGGTAGCTGCCAATGCCGGAGTTGTTGACGCCACCGAACGGCAGGTTGTGGTGGAGAAAATGCGCGGCGATATGGTTGACGCAGGTACCGCCAGCACTGGTGCGGGAAATGATCCTGTCGGCCACCGTTTCGTCCTTGCTCCAGATATACAGAGCTAGGGGTTTTGGCGCGGCATTAATGCGCGTCACCAGGTCGTCGACACTGTCGAAACTGATGATCGGCAGCAGCGGGCCGAAGATTTCTTCGTGCATGATTCGCGCATCGGCGGGAATGTCCTCCAGCAAGGTGGGCGAGACGAAATGCGCGTCGATATCCACTGCACCGCCATATATCACTTTGGCGCCACGCTCGCGGGCATCGCTGAGCAGACCCGCCACACGCAGGCTGTGGCGCACGTTGATGACCCGAGACAGTTCGGCGTCTTTAGCGTCCATCCCTTCGCCGTACCAGGCATCCAGGTGCGCGCAAAGGCGCTGCACGAACTGCTGTTTGATGCTGCTGTGCACATAGATATGGTCGGGGGCGATGCATGTCTGCCCGGCGTTGATGAACTTGCCCCAGGCGATGGTCTGCGCTGCCAGCTCGATATCGGCGCTGCGCTCCACCACCACCGGCGATTTGCCGCCCAGCTCCAGGGTGACGCTACTGAGGTGCTTGGCGGCTGCGCTCATCACTACCTTGCCAATCGACGGCGCACCGGTGAAGAATATATGGTCGAACGGCAGCTCCAGCAGTGCCGTGGCCACGCTGGCATCGCCCTCGAACACCGCCACCTCGGTTTCCTCGAACACCGCACGAATGATACGAACCAGCACCGCCGAAAGATTAGGAGCAATCTCCGAGGTCTTGATCATCACCGTATTGCCGCTGGCAATCGCGGGAATCAGCGGCCCCAGGGTCAGGGTCAAGGGGTAGTTCCAGGGGGCGATGATCAGGCACCGACCACGGGGTTCGTAACGCACCCAGGCACGAGTACCGAGCATCATCATCGACGGGCGCACCCGGCGCGGCTTCAGCCATTTTTTCAGGCGCTTGCAGTAGTCGGAGATATCCATGATCACCGGCATCAGCTCGGTAAAATCCACCTCTACCGCCGGTCGTTTGAAATCCTTGGCGGCGGCTTCAAGCACTGCCCCCCGATTGTCCATCAGCACCTCGCGCAAGCGCTTGAGCTTGGCGATCCGCTGCGCCACCGTCGAGCTACGCAGGGTCAGCGCGGTGTGCTGCTGCGCGACAAAGATGCGCTGGATATCAGCCGCCAACGGCGGCGTCAGCGACTCGGGCGGTTGTAGCGGGAGCTGGGCGACAGACATGGGCAACTCTCTGCGAAAGGACTGACTGACACTCATCATCACCAAGCTGTCGACCATGGAAATCGTCGTAAACGACGACTCTGCGCCAACTGCCCCTACCTAGCATGCGGATACAAGCCCAAAGCAACGCATGGATATTCCCTATGATCGACAGTTACCAACCGCGCTGGATGAACGAAGAGCTTCTGGCGTTGCAGGATCTTGCCCGTCGCTTTACCGCCGAAGAGGTCACCCCCTACCAGGAGCGCTGGTACGAACAAGGGGCCACGGATCGTGAAGTGTGGCTCAAGGCTGGGGCGGCTGGCATCTTGCTACCGGATATCTCCAGCGAGTTCGGCGGCTCTGACGGCACCTTTGCCCATGAAGCCGTGTTCGCTCAGGAACTCTGCCTGGCTGGCGACACCAGTTTCCGTTGCGGGCAACAGATTCATGTGATCGCTGCACACTATATCGAGCGCTACGGTAGCGCGGAGCAGAAAAGCAAATACCTGCCGGGCCTGGCCAGCGGCGAGCTGATTGCCGGCATGGGCATGACCGAACCCAATGGCGGCACCGACCTGCAGAACATGCGCACTCGCGCCATCAAGCAAGGCGACCATTACCTGATCAACGGCGCCAAGACCTTTATCACCAACGGGTCCACCGCCGACATTCTGGTACTAGCGGCCAAGACAGACCCCAAGGAAAAAGCCAAGGGCGTATCGCTGTTCATCTTCGAGACCAGCAATCCCGGGTTCCGCGTGGGTAAGCGCCTGAAGAAAATCGGCCTGCACGGCTCCGATACCTGCGAACTGTTCTTTGAAGATTGCCTAGTGCCAGAAAGCGCGCTGCTCGGTGGCGTAGAAGGACGTGGCTTCTACCAGATGATGCAAGACCTCACCTACGAGAGAACCCTCACCGGCGTGAACTGCGCCGCCGTCATGGAACATGCGTTCCGTGTCACCCGCAACTACGCCCACGATCGCACCATGTTCGACAAGCGCCTGGTGGATCTGCAGGCCGCCCGCTTCGAACTGGCCGAGATAAAGACCGCCGCCACCATCGCCCGGATTTTCTCCGACTTCGCCGTGGAGCGTTATCTGGACGGCACCATCACCGCCGACATTGCCTCCATGAGCAAGTGGTGGATCAGCGAGCGCCAATGCGAAATCGTCAGCCGCTGCCTGCAACTGTTCGGCGGCCATGGCTACATGCTTGAGTACCCGATTGCGCGGATGTATGTGGATGCTCGGATAGAGCCAATCTATGCCGGATCCAACGAGATCCTCAAGGAAATCATTGGCCGCGGGTTGTAGGCCGTTAACAGCCACTCTGCCCAGCCCTCTTCCCCACGGTAGAGGGCTTTTTTGTAGCTGCTCGTTTTGCTGGGTTGCCAGGTTGCAACAGCCGGCAACACGCCGATGGCAGCGCCGGCGTGCACAGAGGCAGGGGAGAATCGTCAGCGACAGCCGCTTGTCATGACCTGCGCCGATGCGACATTGATCAACGGGTGATGCGACGGCAGCGGTGACGGAGCCAACTCATGGAGCGGGACTGCACGCTTGCGCCTTAAGGGTTGAGCGAGCTACTTGAAAGCAGAAGCGGCTGCCGAGGGAAACTCGACGGCCGCCAATGACCAGAGCTATACCTTGATAATCCGCTTCCTAGCCTTGGCTGACGGGAATTCTCAACACCATCCCATCAAACTCTTCGCGCATTTTCATCTGGCAGCAAAGACGGCTCTGCTCATTGGGCTCATAGGCGCCTTCCAGCATGAAGGCCTCATCACTGCTTCTGGCCGGCAGGCACGCCTGCCATTCGGCCTCGACGTACACATGACAGGTGGCGCAACTGCACGCGCCACCGCACTCGCCAAAGATGCCCGGCACCGCGTTGTCGACGGCAATCTGCATCAACGAACGCCCGGGCTCAGCCTCGACGATATGCTCGGTGTTGTCGCTTTCGATAAAAATCACTTTGGCCATGGCTTACTTCCTAGTGCTGAAACAGGTTGACGGCGTAATCAGCTCACCGGCAACAACGACTTGAGGCTAACGCTTTCGTCGGCCAGCACCAGGGGGTCGACCACCAGGCGCTCGGCTACCAGGCGTTTGGCGACCATGAAATCCTGCGGGCGATTGACCGCATCCACCGACAGTACGATGCCTTGCTTGAGGTAGAAGGCAGTGAACGACTCGGTGAGCGGATCACCGCGCAGCACCAGTTGGTCGTAACCCGGATTGAGACCGACCATCTGCAACTTGAGGTCGAACTGATCGGACCAGAACCAGGGGACAGCGGCATGGGCAACGGCTTTTCCGCAGATCGCAAGCGCGGCGGTACGCCCCTGCTCCTGGGCGCTGGGCACTGACTCGATGCGCAGCAGGCGGGCCAGGAAACCGTTGAAGTGTTGCGCACAATCACCGACGGCTAGAATGTCGGGATCCATGGTCTGCGCGTAGGAGTCGACCACGATGCCGTTATCCACATCCAGGCCGGCACTGCGGGCAAGTTCATCGTTCGGCACAATGCCGATACCGACGATGATCAGATCCACCTCCAATACGCTCCCATCGCTCAGGGTGACAGACTGCACCTGCTGGTCGCCATGGAACGCCTGCACGCTGACACGGGTGCGTACATCGACACCACGGCGGCGATGTGCACCTTCGTAGAACGCGGAGATTTCCGGAGCAGCGACACGCGCCAGCAGCCGAGGCGCGGCTTCCAGCACGGTAACGGCCAGACCACTCTTGATGCCTACCGCTGCCGCTTCCAGGCCGATGTAACCACCACCGATCACCAGCAGGCTCTTGCCCCTGGTAAAGCCGGGCTGCAACTGGTCGATGTCGGCCAAGGTGCGGATGTAATGGACGTTAGGCTTCTGCGCTTCCGGGTCGGTCAACCTGCGCGGTCGCCCGCCGGTGGCCAGCACCAGCTTGGTATACGGCTGAACCCGACCATCACTGAGCAGTACGCTCTTCTTCACCCGGTCGATGTCTAGCACCTGGGTGCCGATCCAGCACTCGACCTGCAACTTGTCGTAGGCTGCCGCACTGCGAATCAGCAACGACTCGCGCGTGGCCTCACCGGATAGATAGGTTTTCGACAGCGGCGGCCGACGGTACGGCAACTCCGGCTCGTCGCCGATCAGAATGATGCGCCCTTCGTAAGCATTCTGGCGCAGCGTCGCCACCACCTCGGCCCCCGCATGTCCGGCCCCCACGACGACGACAATTTCAGTTGTTGAAGACATGCTTGCTACCCATTGAGATGACCATGGTTGTTCATGAGGCCATGCTCGCTGGGTACCCCGGTGGCGACATCGTCGGTTGCGACGAACTGAACGCTTGACCTCACTGCCGTGGCAAGCGCCGTCTGCTGCACTCAGGCCATTACGCAGCGGTGCCAACCAGGCCTTGATCGTGAAGCACGGCAAACTCGCTGCTGCTCAGCCCCAGCACGTCCATCAACACGGCCTCGGTATCGGCGCCCAGTTGCGGCGCGGGTTGCGGCGTGCCGTACTGCTGCTCGAAACGCAACGGTACGCCCGGTGTCAGCAGAGGGCCGATACCGGGTTGATCGAGCAGTTTGAACAGCGGGTTCTGCTCGGAACAGGCGCTGTCCTCGGCCAGTAGCGTAGCCACGCTCTGGTAACGGCTCCAGCACACGCCGGTGCCTTTGAAGAGCGCAGTGATTTGCGCCAGCGTACGCGCCGCGACCCACGGCCCGATCAACTTGGCCAGCTCCTCTCGGGCGATAAACCGTTGGCCTTCGAGATCGAGATCCACGCCCAGGCGTTGCCCCAACGCAGCCACCTGCGGGCCGATCGCCATGACTTCACATAGGCTACGCCATTGTTTGAGGGTCAGTCCCACCAGCATGATGCGCTGCCCATCGGCGCTGACGAAGTCGCGCCCAAACGCACCGTACAGATCATTGCCGCAGCGTTGCCGCTGTTGCCCGAGCTGCGCTTCGGCGATAAAACCCAGGTGCCCCATCACGGCCAGGGCAACATCTTCCAGGGCCAGTTTTATATGCTGCCCAGTGCCCTGTCGGCTGCGCTGACGCTCTGCAGCCAGCAGGCCAACGGCGGCCATCTGCCCGGTGATCAAATCCCAGGCTGGTAGCACGTGGTTGACTGCTTCGGCGCCCTGCTGAGAACCGGTGAGATACGGCAGGCCGATGCGCGGATTGACGGTGTAGTCCACGGCCGAACCACCATGGCGGTCGCCTTGGATGGTCATCTGGATCAAGTCTTCACGCAGGCCTTTGAGGGTGTCGTAATCCAGCCAGCCACGGGGTGGAAAGTTGGTCAGCAGGATGCCGGCATCCTGGCCCGGCGCGGTAATCAATGCCTGCGTCAGCTCACGGCCTTGCGCCTTGTTGATGTCGATGACCACCGAGCGTTTGGCCTTGTTCAGCCCGGCCCAGAAAAGACTGGCGTTGTCCTCGGTGACCGGCCAACGGCGGTAGTCCAGGCCGCCCTGCAGGCCATCGATGCGGATCACCTCGGCGCCCATCTGCGCCAGGGTCATACCACCCAGTGGCGCGGCCACGAACGCCGATACTTCCACCACGCGCATGCCCTGCAAAATCGCCTCGGCCATTAGGCGGCCTCGGCGCTCAAGGCCGCCTCCAGCAGGCTGCGGCCAATCACTTTGAGCGCCAGGGTTTCCTCGGCGCCCTCGAAGATCGACAACACCCGCGCATCGACAAAGTAGCGACTGACGGCTACCTCTTCGGCATAGCCCATACCGCCATGCAGTTGCAGGGCCTCGCGAGTCACCAGTTCAGCACTGCGGCAGGCGAACAGTTTCACCAGACTGGCCTCCATCCGCCCCTGGCCCTCGGCCAACAGCTGGCCCACCGCATAGGTCAGGTAGCGACTGGCCGCGTAGCGCGCTGCCATCTTCGCCAGCTTGGCGCCGGTCAGCGGGTAGTCCAGTAGTGGCGCACCGAACACCTTGCGCTCCCCAGCATAACGAACAGCCGCGAGCAACGCCGCCACCATCACGCCACTGGCGCGCCCGGCGGTCTGCATGCGCCCGCCGGTCATGCCGGCCATGGTGTAATAAAAACCCTGGCCCAGGCCTGCCGCTTCGCCAATGACGTGGCTGTCCGGCACGAAATAGTCGTCGAAGGCCAGGTCGAACGAATGCATGCCGCGATAGCCGATGGTGGGAATAGCCCGCCCGCAGAGCCGCCCGCCTTCAGGCTGGTGATAGTCGAAGTCGTGACCGTCGAAACTGGGCTTTTCCACCAGCAACAGGCTGAGACCGCGATGGCCCAGACTCTTGTCCGGGTTGGTGCGGACGACCACCATCAGCACGCCGGCCTTGCCAGCAAAGGTGCACCAGGTTTTCGCCCCGTTCAGGCGCCAGCCGCCATCACAGGGGGTGCCACGCAGGGTCAGGCTGGCCACGTCGGAGCCATGGTCAGGCTCGGTGATAGCGATGGCGCACAGCGGCTCGCCTACTGCCAATTTCGGCAGCCAGTGGTCTTTCTGTGCTGCGCTACCGCCGCTGAGCAAGGCCCGCGATAGGATCTCCGGGCGCGTGATCAAACTGCCGGCAGCGGCCAGTGAGGCCTGCGACAAGGCCTCGGTGACCACGATCATGGTCAGCGGATCTTCACGGTCATCCGGGGCACTACCACCGTACTGCTCAGGGATCGACAAACCGAATACGCCCATGTTTCGCAGCTCGTCCAACAGGCTGTCGGGGACGGTCAGGTCGTCACGGTGAATCTTTTCCGCCAGCGGTGCCACGCTATCGGCGGCGAAGCGACGGAACTGCTCCTGAATCATCGCCAGCTCGGCATCCATGGGTACCTGGCCGATCTGCTCCGGATGCCTGGCCAGCAGCTTTGCGGCTTCATGCAGGGCCGCACCGGACAATACCCCTCGGCGCAAGGCGTGCAGGCGTGGATCGGCGGCAATTTTGTGCAACTCGCCATCATCCAAATCCAGTTCGCAGCAGACGCCTTGCAGGCGATTGAGCACCAAGATGATGGCCTCTACGGCAAATACCAGGATCAGGCGCCGATCCACCGGACTGGTGCTAGCGCTGATCGCCTGCAAAGAACGCTCGGCAGCCAACAACTCGGCATTGGCCCAGGCCAGCTCGAAGATCGGTACCTGCATTTGATCCAGCAGGCTGCTATCCAGGGACGGCCCTTTGCGGCAGCGCAAGGCTAGAACACGGGTGGACTGTTCCAGCGCCTTGCGCAATTGCAGAAGCAGGCGTAGGGCATCGTCAGTGGCGGCAATCGGCAACATAGGAAACAACTCCACGGATCATTCGCTAGAAGGGGAAATGGACGATTGGCGGCGCTGCTCGGCGGACAAGTGACGGGCCAGCAGCTCGCGGGCTCGCGCCACCACCGGGGCATCGATCATCTTGCCGCGGTAAGCAAAGGCTCCTCGTCCCTCAGCTTCGGCACAGGCGTATTCAGAGAGCAGGCCGACGACGTACTCGATCTCGGCATCGCTGGGGGAAAACACCTCGTTGAGGATGCCGACCTGCTGCGGATGAATGCACATGGCACCGATCATGCCCAGCTGTCGTCCCAGTACCAGCGCCTGGCGAAAGCGCGGCAGGTCGCTGAAATCAGCAATCGAGGCCGGGAAACCAAACGGCAGGATGCCGGCACGGCGGCAGGCAAACACCACCTGCTGGTTCGGCCAAATCAGGGCTTCCGGCAGCGGTTCCATGCCGGCCGACGAACAGAAATCTTCCGGCCCCAGGCTCATGCCCATCAGGCGCGCTGACGAGATAGCGATTTCGTCCAGGCGCGGCAACGCGGCAACGTCTTCGATCTGGGCCAGGATCAAAGTGTGTCCGACCGGCATGCCACGTTCGCTCTCCAGGCGATCCAGTTGCAGCGTCACCAGACGCACAAGCTCGGCGGAATCCACCTTCGGCAGCACCACGGCGCACACTGCCGGGCTGACGATGGCCTGCAAGTCCAGCAACCCACCGTTATCGGGATCATTGACACGCACCAGAACGTCCATGCCCCGCTGCGCAAGCGCAGCGGCTGCTATACCGGCGGCCTGGCGGGCCTGCTCCTTGAGGCTACTGGTGACGCTGTCTTCGAGGTCAAGAATGCAGGCGTCGGCACCACGCTCATGGGCCTTGGCGGTGAATTTTTCACTATGCGCCGGCACGAACAGCAACGAGCGCCAAACCGGTAATACGCGACTCATAACGGTATCTCCAGGCTGGCGTTGGCAGTCATGGTTACAAAGCCTTGCTGATTCAGGATCCAGAGTTCCATGGAGTTGCCTTCTCGCCGGCTGCACAGTTGCAAGCGATCGTTATCGAACACCGGGCGTACGGCGCGGAATTTGAAACGGGTAATGCGGGCCTCAGGTTGACGCAAAGCCACCTGCTCAGCCAGAAGCGTGGCCAGCAGCGGGCCGTGCACCACCAATGCCGGGTAGTGTTCCTGGGCGGTGCTGTAGTCACGGTCGTAGTGAATGCGATGGCCGTTGAAGGTCAGCGCGCTGTAACGAAACAGCAGCACCGGATCGGGCTGGAACGCCTGCTGGTGATCGGCTGCAAAGGGCGCGGGCTCACCGGGCGGTAAGGGGCTCGAACCGTTGGGCATAGCGCGATAGACCAGGTGCTGCTTCTCCACCAGGCACAGTTGCAAATCCTGGCGCAGTTGATGCTCGAGGGTGACGAATACCAGTTCCCCCGTGGAACCCCGCTTGAGCTCCACCGAAGCCACGCGCGAATGGCGCACCGCCGCAGCCCCCAGTCGCAGGGGATGCAGGCAACTGAACTCTCCCGCTGCCCACATGCGTCGGGGCAGCGGCACCGGGGGCAGAAAGGCGCCGGTCTTGCCATGGCCATCGAGACCCAGTTCGCTTTGCCTGACATGATCATTGAAATACAGCCATTGCCAGGTAGGCGGCAGCGCATCGCCAGGCAAGGGCGCACCCTGGCGGTCGAGGGTGGCACTCAACGCCTCGGCCGGGTACACAGCCAGCAGTTGCTCGCACATGCGCTCGCGGCCGACCCAGCTGCGCAGATGGTCGATATCGATGGCCGTCATTGCCGTGCCGCCTCTTCGCTCAACAACGACTGGCCCAACGCCACGCGCCGCGCCAACCAGGGACTGGGTCGGTAACGCGGGTCGCCTGTCAGACGGTGTAGGCCCTGGAGAATAGTCAGTACGCGCTGGCCACCCAAAGCATCGCCCAGGCTCAGCGGGCCCCGCGGATACCCCAGGCCCAAGCGCACCGCGTCTTCGATATCGGCGACACTGGCAATACCGCGCTGGGCGATATCGGCGGCGATATTGACGATACTGGCCAACACCCGCTGCAACACAAAACCGACGCTGTCGTTGATGACGGTAACCGGCACATCCTGCCCCGCCAGCATGGCCCAAGCGGCATCACGCACCACCGCACGGGTGATGCTGCTGAGCATCAGCGTGCGGCGTCTGTCCAAGCCAGGCAGCGGATCCACAGCCACTGCGCGGCTGGCATCCAGCCCCTGTTCAGCACAGTAACGCGCAAGGTCATTACCCCAGAACTGCACCACCAGCACATCGGCTGCGGCGGGGCTTGCAGCCGACTCCATGGCCGCCTCCAGCACTAGCCCTTGCAGGCGCTCGTAGTCGCTGGCGGCCGGGTCGACCCATACCGACAGCTCGGCATTGATCGCCGGCACCCCGGTGCGTTCATTGGCCTGCTTCTGGTTATCCGTGTAGCGATACCAGCCCTCGCTGGTCTTTCGACCATACAGACCAGCGGCAATCCGTGGCGCCACCAGAGGCGACGGACGAAAGCGCGGCTCCTGGTAGAACTGCTGATAGATCGACTCCATTACCTTGCCTGAGACATCCAGACCAGTAAGGTCGAGCAACTCGAACGGCCCCATGCGAAAGCCGGCGGCTTCGCGCATCAGGGTATCGACGTCCTCGGCGCTGGCCACCTGCTCTTCAAGGATACGCAGCCCTTCGGTATACAGACCCCGCCCGGCATGGTTCACCAGAAACCCCGGCTGGTCGGCCGCCACCACGGCGCGATGGCCCGCAGCTTCCACCGCCGTCGTCAAGGCGCTGATCACTGCGGGCTCGGTGCGTACGGCGGCAATCACCTCGGCGACCTTCATCAGCGGCACCGGGTTGAAGAAGTGCAAGCCGGCCACCCGCTGTGGGCGGCTACAACCAGCGGCAATCTCGGCAATCATCAACGAGGAGGTATTGCTGGCCAGGATTGCCTTCTCACCGAGCAAGGCTTCCAGGCGGCGGAACAACTCGCGCTTGACCTCCAGGTTTTCCACCACGGCCTCGATGGCCAGGTCGCAACCCACCAATTCTTCCAGCTGCAAGCAGGCGGACATACGGGCGATGATCGCGGCGCCCTCGTCCGGGCTGTATCGTTGCTTGGCCACGGCCCGTTCGATCAGTTCACGAACGAATTCAATAGCCTTCTGCGCCGCGCCTTCGACGGCGTCATAGCAGCGCACCGAATACCCAGCCTGGGCGAACAGTTGCACGATGCCACGGCCCATGGTGCCGGCACCGATCACGGCAATACGCTGAATACTCATGCTTAGTTTCCTGTGTAGCACGCGGGACGCTTGTCGAGAAACGCACGCATTCCTTCAGTCTTGTCCTGAGTGTCAAACAGCAGGAGAAACTCGCGATTCTCCAAGGCCAGGGCGGCCTCCAGTGGCATGTCGGCGCCTTGTGCGACGACCCGCTTGATGGCACGCAGGGCCTTCGGTGGCATGGCGCTGATGGCCTGAGCCAGTTGGAGGGCGCGCGTCAGGGCACAGCCTGCAGCAGTCAGCTCGCTCACCAGCCCCAGTTGCGCGGCACGCTCGGCGCCCAATAACTCCCCCGTCAGTAGCATCAGGTTGGCCACCGGTTTGCCCACCGCCCGCAGTAGACGCTGGGAGCCGCCAGCGCCGGGCATAATGCCCAGGCGTACCTCGGGCTGACCAAAGCGGGCCGTACTGTCGGCCACCAGAATGTCGCACATCATCGCCAACTCGCAGCCAGCGCCCAGGGCAAAACCGCTGACGGCGGCAATCACCGGCTTCGGGCATTTCATCAAGGGTGCCCAGTACTGGCCGAGATCGAGGTCAGCCACTTGTTGGGCGCCTTTGTCCACCAGCAGGTTGAGGTCGGCACCAGCGGCAAACACGCTGCCACCACCAGTGATGACAATTGCAGCCACGTGGCTGTCGCCCGCCAGCTCGGCAATGGCAGCAGCAATGGCGCTACGCATGGAGAGATCCAGGGCATTGCGTTTTTCAGGACGGTTAAGGCGCAGGATGGCCACAGCACCGTCACGCTCAATCACTACCGGCTGGCTCATACGGACTGCTCCACACGGGCGACAAAACGCGGTTCGCGTTTGTCGTTAAAAGCGGCAAAGCCTTCACGAAAGTCCGCGCCGAGTAGCAGCACAGCCTGGTCATCCTCTTCGCGCTGTAATTCTTCGGCAAAGCTGGCAGCCGGCTGGTTGAGGCGCCGTTTCATGCGCGCAAAAGCGTCTTGTGGCAAGGCGGCCAATAGCGTCGCATAGCTGATGGCCGCCGCCATGGGCTGATCACTCAGTTCATCCACCAAGCCACTGGCCAAAGCCTGCTCGCCACTGATGACCTGCCCATGGCTGAGCATCTGCTTGGCCTTGCCCAGGCCGACACGGGCCGGCAAGGTGCGCAGGCTGCCCCAATCCGGCGTCAACCCCAGGCGCATAAAGGGAAACTGAAACTTGCTGGCAGGGCTGGCGACAATCACATCGGCCAGCAACGCCATGCCCACACCCGCCCCGACGCAGAACCCTTCGGCGGCGGCCACCACGGGCAGCGGCAGGCTTTCCAGCAGATGGCACAACTGATGGATATGCTGCATGCGTTGACGGGCACCGGCCTCGGTGAGATCGGCCATGCTGGCGATGTCGCCACCAGCAGAAAACATGCCGGCAACACCGCCCAATACCACGGCCCGGCAGCCAGGGTCACGACGCGACGCCTGCAAGTTTTCGATCAGCGCCTGGCGCACCTCGTGGTTGATGGCATTGCGTTTGTCCGGGCGGTTGATCAGCAGGCGCCAGATACCGGGCGCGGGATGATCAAGCAGTACGCTCATCAACGCCCCTCCTTGCCGATGATGGAAATTGAACAGACGTTCTGCGACGGCTGCCCACCCAAGTTATGAATCAGCCCGGTGTGCGGGTCTGGCAGTTGCCGTGGCCCCGCCCGTCCCTGTAGCTGCAGGTAGATTTCGTAGAGCATGCGGATGCCGCTGGCGCCCACCGGATGACCGAAGCACTTGAGGCCTCCGTCGACCTGGCACGGAACCTGGCCTTCGGCGTCGTACACGCCGTCGAGCACATCGCGCACCGCCATGCCTTCGGGGGAGAGGAACAGGTCTTCCATGGTCACCAGTTCGGTGATGGAGAAGCAGTCGTGTACCTCGGTCATGCTGATCTGCTCGCGGGGCTTGCTGATGCCCGCCTCGGCATAGGCCTTCTTCGCGGCGATACGCGTGGTATGCACATAACTGCCGTCCCAGCCATTGCCTTGCATTTCCCAACCGTTGGACACCGCCACCTGCAGGGCCTTGAAGGTCACCAGGTCGGTCTTGCCCATGGCCCTGGCGATATCCGGACGGGTAACGATCACCGCCGCCGCGCCATCGGATACGCCGCAGCAGTCAAACAGACCTAGAGGCTCGGCAATGATCGGCGCCTTCAGGCACTGCTCTTCGGTAATGATTTTGCGCAGGTGCGCCTTGGGATTCTTGGCGCCGTTGGCGTGGCTTTTCACCGACACGTGGGCGATGGCGCGCTTGAGCAGTTGCGGATCGAGGCTGAAGCGCGCCTGGTAGGCCGACGCCAGCTGGGCGAAGTTGGCCGGCGCCACGGCAGCTGGGTACCACTGGGGAATGTAAGTGCCGACCGTGGCCACGGGCAGACCGCCGTAGCCGGTATCCTTGAGCTTCTCCACACCCAGAGCCAGGGCAATGTCGCAAGCCCCGGAGGCTACGGCATACACGGCCGCACGAATAGCTTCAGAACCGCCGGCGCAGAAGTTTTCCACCCGGGTGACCCCAATATTGGGCAGGCGCAGGGCAATGCTCATCGGCGTACCGCCACGTCCGGTGCCGACATCCTCCATATGGGTGGAGAACCAGGCGGCATCGATCTGTTCCGGGCTGATACCGGCATCGGCCATCGCTTCGCTGTAGGCCTCGACCATCAGATCTTCGGGGCTGGCGTCCCAGCGCTCGCCAAAACGGCAGCAGCCCATGCCAAGAATCGCAACTTTGTCTTTGATACCAATGGGCATGACGACTTACTCCGACGCAGCTTGAGGGGTTTGAACGGGAGTGGCTTTCCAGAAGTAGCGCTTAAAGCCACGCAGGTCGTCGACATCCTTGATGCGGAAAACCATTTCCACTTCCAGCGCGGTTTGCACCTCGCCCCTGGCCACGTCGGTGAATTCCATCAGCAGACGACCACCGCCCTCGAAATCGATTTGTCCGTAGTGATGCGGCGGCGCCATGTAGGACGACAGCGACTCGGCAGACCAGCTCAACACGCGGCCCAAACGGTCAGCCAAGGGGTAGGGTTCCTGGCTGTCGAGCGCAGCGGCATCGGGAGTGTAGGAGAGTCGCGACGGTGGGAAATGCACGTCACCGCTGATACGGCAGCGGCCGGCTACCAGGCCGAGAATTGCCCGGCGATGGCGATAGGCGGTACTGAGGGCGGTTTTCTTGTCCTGCTCACCACGCACGCCACGCTCCAGTTGCAACTGGCCTTTGTAGGCAAGAAAGCGCGTGTAATTGAGTTCTTCGCGACCACGAGCCAGCCAGTTGGCCACACCGCGACGGGGGCTGAAGCGCTTGATTTCGTCGGTCACCCGCAGCACCACGGCGCGCGCGCCGCTGCCAAACTGAGCGAGCACGATCACCTGGCCCGGCTCGGCACTCTCCAGTACCCGCGCCAGCAGCAACAGGCCATGGGCCACACCGGTATTGCCAATCTCGGCGACGAGGTTGTCGACCACTGCCTCGGCGCGAATACCGCAGGCCTGGGCGACCTGTGCGTCCAGCTTGGCCAGGGTGGTGGGGAAAATGAAATGCGCCACGGCTTCGGCATCCACCCCGCTGCTCTGCAGAGCACGCTGAATCACCGGTGGTAGACAGCGGCTGACACCTTCGTCACGCACCCAACGCTCTTCGCCGTGGTAGTCGATATCACGACCGCTAAGGCGGAAGTGGTCGATGAAGTCGACGCTGGAGGCCGCCTGCCCCAACACTTCGGCAATCACTTGCTCACGGCCGAACAGTAGCGCGGCAGCACCGTCACCGTAGTCCAGCTCCTGGGCGCTGGCGGCACGGGTGCGGCGGTTATCGGCAGCGGTCAGCAGTACGCTGCCGGGAGCACTGGCAGCACAGGCCAGGGCCTGGGTAAACCCAGCCAGAGCGGCGCATTGCGAGCCGGTGACGTCGCTGGCGCCGTTGTACTCGTCAAGGTTCAACGCTTCGGCTACCACCGTCGCGTTCAGGCGCTCGGCAAACGGCAGCGTGCAGGAGGCCAGGATCACCTCACGCACCCGCCCGTTCAGATCCTGGCCACCCAATGCGTCACGGGCGGCGGCCACGGCCATGGTGATGCTGTCTTCGTCCCAGTTGGCCATGGCGCGATGTCCCTTCGCCCTGCCTTTCAGCTCCGGGGCATACCAGGCATTCGCCGCCACCACGGCTTGCCGGCTCAAGCGCAGGCGCGGGATATACGCACCAAATCCGGTGATACCGATGCTCACATTGCATTCCTCATGATGGTTGCCAGTGCTGGCGCAGGAACTCGCCGGCACTGGCAATGGCTTCCCGTGCCTCAACCAGTTCTGCGGCGAATTGTTGAAAAACGTGGATCATTTGCGGCCATACCTGCAGCTCCACCGCGACTCCGGCGGCACGCGCTTTGGCGGCGAATAAGGTGCTGTCATCCAAGCCTGTTTCACGGTCGCCCACTTGCAGCAGCAGAGGAGGCAGACCGGTCAGTTCACCATGCAGCGGTGAGGCCAATGGATTGAAGGGGTCACCGCCCTCCCCCAGATACTCTGCGGCCAAGGCGAGGATCATCGGCCGCTGGTGAATAGGATCGGCTGCGGCACGGTTCTGATAGCTGGCGCCGCTGGCACTTAGATCGGTCCAGGCCGACAGCAATAACCCCGCCGCCGGCAAAGGCCGGCCCTTGTCGCGCAGGGCCAGCAAGGTGGCCGCGGCCAGCCCGCCACCAGCCGAGTCGCCGGCAATCGCCAGGTCTCCGGGCTCGAAACTCTGGCTCAATAACCAGTCGTATACCGCCAACACGTCCAGCAGCGGCTCGGGGTAGCGGTGCTCTGGCAACAGGCGGTAATCGACGCCCAACACCCGGCAGCCAGCGGCTGCAGACAGACGCGCCATAAGGTCGTGGTGGGATACCAGCGAGCCCATCTTGAAACCGCCGCCATGCAGGTAGATCAGCACCCGTCGCGCATCGACATCCGGGCTGTTGATCCAGCGCACCGGCACGCCGTTGGCGTTGGCGTCCTGGGTGTCGCAAGGCAAGGTGTCGACACGGAACAAGTCGTCCCAGTCGCGCCGCAGGGTTTCGATGGGTGTATGGCGCCGCCAGCAGCCATACACCGCCTGGATACGCGCGATCACTCGCTCGACGGCCTCGTGCGTGCCCATCAGCAGCCCATCCCACCAGACACGCCGAGGGTTTCCCCGGTGATGAAGCTGGCGTTGCGACCGGCCAAAAATACCACGGCGGCGGCCACCTCCTCCGGCTCGCCCAGGCGCCCGACCAGGGTGGACGCCTTCATCGCGTTCAACAGGCGCTCGCCACCGCCGTCCAGCGCCTTGCGCAGCAAGGGGGTATTCACAGGCCCCGGCGCGACCACGTTGACGGTGATGCCATACCGGGCATTTTCGCGGGCAATGGATTTGCTGAAGGCGATCACCCCGCCCTTCGCGGCGGCATATACCGCCCCACCCTTGGAGCCCTGCCGCCCGGCCTCGGAACCGACGTTGATGATGCGGCCGTAGCCCGCCGCCTGCATGGCCGGCAGCGCCGCATGGGTGGTGGCGAACACCGCCTGCAGGTTGACGGCCAGCAGGTACTGCCATTGCTCGGTAGTGGTGTTGGTAAAGAAGTCGTGCTGATCGCAGCCGGCGTTGTTGATGAGGATATCCAGCGGGCCCAGCTCGCTGACCACGCGCTGTACTTCGGCAAGATCGCTGACATCCAGGCGCACAGCCAGGCCACCGACTTCATCCGCCAGACATTCGGCGCTGATCATGTCCTGAGCAGCGATAATGACCTTGGCCCCCTCGGCCGCCAGGCCTCGCACGATCGCCGCTCCAATGCCCTTGGAACCGCCGGTGACGAATGCGCGCTGTCCGGTCAATGCCCTCATCTCAACGCCCCTCGAACTGTGCAGCGCGCTTTTCGATCACGGCGGCCAGCCCTTCGCGCACATCACGGGTACGGCACAACGCGGCCACCGTGCGGCTTTCTTCGGGCATGGCGGCATCAATGCCAAGGCCGACACCGGCCCACAGCAGTCGCTTGGTCGCGGCCAGAGCTCTAGGTGCGCCCTCAGCTATTTGCCGGGCATAAGCCAGGGCCGTGTCCTGCAGCTCGGCATCAGGCACGACCAGGTTGATCAGCCCCAAGGCCAGCGCCTCCGGGGCTTTTATCACCGGGTTCATCAACAGCATTTCCGTGGCCTTACGCGGCCCGACCAGACGCGGCAGGGTCACCGAAAGGCCTGCATCCGGGGCCATGCCCACGCGGGTGGCGCCAGCGAGAAATTTTGCCGACTCGCCAGCGATCACCAGATCCGCCGCACACACCAGGCCCATGCCGCCGCCGCCGGCGGCGAAACCCTGCACAGCAGCAATCACGGGGGCATCGAGGTGCACCATGGCGCTGATTGCCGCCTGCAACAGCACGGTGGCCTGGCGGATGTATTCCGGCAGCTCATCGCCCTTGCCAGCGAAGGTGTGCACATCGCCACCGGCACAGAAATTGGCACCGGCGCCGGTAAGCAATACCACCCGCGCCCGACGATCACCGTGGCAGCACAACAGCGCGGCGTTGAGGTCTTTCAGAGTGGGAATATCCAGACCGTTGGCGGCATCTGGACGATTGAGGTGCAGGTGCGCCACGCCTGCGCGCAGGGTCAACAGCACCGCACCACTGGAGATCAGCAGTTCAGGTAAATCGGAAGTATTCATGGCGCGCACTCAAATCAGGAACGACAGGGTGTAGATGGCCTTGTCGTTGTTGACCAACACCACTTTCTTGCGCGCCATGCGCAAGCTGCCCTCTTGGCGACGCAACAGGTATTCATTGCGGGTGCACCAGACGGTTTCGGCTCGCAGGTTGGACTCGAACACCATGGCGTTGGCCGCCACGCGAATCTCATCGTCGCTGGCTTCGATGATTTCCACATTGGACAGCACCCGCCCGAGGCGCGAACGCGGTGCCTGGGTGTGACGCTTGCCGGTGTGGAACTGCTTGATGCGCAGCGAGATACGCGAGCGGTTGTCGTAGATGATCGACATCTGGGTTTCCGGGTCGATGTCATCGCCATTGGCGGGCACCCAATACACCCCATCGTCGGTCCACAAGGCTTCCCAGTCGTCGTACTCATGGGTGTCCTGCAGGCGCGCCTCCCGGAACAGGAACTGGCTGACCTCGTTGATCAACGCTACCGAGTCTGTCATTTATTGCGCCTCCATCAGCGAGCGGTAATGGGCCCAGATGCCACGAGTAGTGACTTCGTCAGTGGCATCGCCAATCAGGAAGCCGTCAGCGTCACGCCGCTCACGAGCCAGGCCACGACCGATGTAGTTCCATTCCGGGTTGCGCAAATGCACGCCACGCTGGGTGCGCTCGTACATTTCCGAGTCATCGGCGAGCAGGAAGCCCGCCGGCCCTACCGAACCCATGGTCTGCTGGCGCAGGCGGCGATTGAGATCCGGTGCGCCTTTGAATTGCAGGGCAGTGACGTGCTGAACGGTTTCGTCCACGGCCACGGCCTGGATCACGAATATCTGGATTTCGGCAATAAACAGATTGGGGAAAATCATGATGTGCGGCGTGCCGTCGATCATGATCTGGTTGGCCTTGTCCTCACCGTAAGCGGCGCGCATCTTGGCCGCGTACTCCGGCAACCGATCTTCCGTGGTACCGAACCAGTTCATGGTTTTACCAATACGGCGAAACTCCGGGCGCAGATCGATCTCGGTATGGCCATCACCCATATCGCGGGCTACGGCGGTGGAGTCGGCGCTATACAGATCACCGATGCCACTGGAAGCCACATCGAAGATCGAGGCGTGAACGAACTGCGGGTGATAACCGTCGGTTTCGTTCTCCACCAGAAACTTCCAATTGGACTTAGCCTTGTGCTGCAGGAAGCCTGCGGTGATTTCCACTTCACCTTCCGGAGAGGTCTCGACCAACGCATCCAGAGCAGCGCATGCAGCCCCCAGGTGCTCCTCCAGAGTCACGCCCTCCTCGGCCATGCTGCCGAACACAAAACCCTGGTAGATGCCAATACGCGGCACCTTTGCCAGGCCCAGCGTACTGCGATCCGCACCTTCGTAGCCGCCGGCGAACGGATAGCCGCGCAGATTGCCGTTGTTGGCAAAGGTCCAACCGTGGTACGGGCAGGTAAAAGAGCCACGGTTGCCGCGATGCTCCAGGCACACCTGGTTGCCACGGTGCGGGCAGCGGTTGAGCAGCAGGTTGATCTGGCCGTCACGGTCGCGGGTCATGATCACTTGCTGAGGGCCGATAGACTTCATGACAAAGTCGTTGGCATTAGGCACTTCACTGACATGGCCGACATAGACCCAAGTGCGGTACCAGATCTTTTCCAGTTCTAGCTGGAAAATCTGCTCGTCGGTATAGAGCGAGCCGTGCACCCGATCGCTCTGGATCAGGTGGTTCCAATCGCGGGAGGAGATTGCCGTAGTCATTGCGAACCTCGGGAGTGAAAAGACTCAACGCCTTGCACTCTAGGGACGCTCTGACTCGGCCTAATCGTCGTTTACGACGAATTCCACAAACATCACAGGGGAATCGGATCGAGCCTAGCCGCGGCGACAGCCTTACGCCCGGCTCACCATCAATGCCGCGGCAACCTTCCCCCTGACGCGCAACTCGCCATGGGTGCGCGCACCGGATGATGCAGGTACGCCCGTCAGATTGCGGACGGCATTCAGACACACATCCAAGGCCTCAGACTCCGAAAGGGAGCTCTCTGCACATACGCCCTGCATCACGGAGAAAATCGCCAGCTGCGTGGCGTGCAGGTCGACGAAATGGAAAACCCCTCGCTGCCGCCCTTGGCACAGAATACTTTCCAACTCCGCACGGTACTGCGCCTTCAGCTCATTGACCTGCAATTGACCGTCATCATCAAGACTGCGGAAATCCAAGCGCACGATCCGACTCTCCTCGGCGCGCGCATATTGAAAGCCGACGTAGATGCTGACAAAGCGCTGCAGCTTCAGTGAGCTCGCGATCAATTGATTGCGCTGCTCCAACCAAGTGGAGAGGAGGTCTTCCAGATAGTCGCAATACACATCGAGCAGCAACTGCCCCTTGCTCGGATAGTGGGTGTAGACCGAACCGGATCGCACCCCCAATGCCGCGGCGAGTCGCCTTAACGACATGGCCTCAAACCCTTTCTCCGCCATCAGCCGCACAGCCTGATGCTTTACCTGCTCGATCTTGCTCATGCCACTTCCCCCTTGCTGGCTTTTAGCGGCGCTCAGAGTCGATGTGAGGCCCAGTCGTCGGCTCGTCGGTTCCGACGGTTTTGCGGTTGCCAGCAAAAATTGTCCGACAAAGGGCAGGCGCCGCTCAAGAACGGCACTTCCAGGCAAAAATCGACTGTTTGGGCCCACGCCACTGGCAACGATGGAAAGGCCAATAAATTCATCTAGATAACGTGCTTTTGGCGATATTTTTAGACTCTCGAATATTTACCGCCGTTAAATTTACACCGTTAACAAAACGAATTTACGCTGCTAGGGTTAAGCCATGATCGACTGATTGGTGAACCTTATGGCACGCCCTGTCTACTCCGCTGATGAAACTGAAAACATCAAGCAAACCCTGATTCAGGCAGCACTCGCCTTATATCTTGAAGAAGGCATGGAAAACCTGTCGCTGCGCCAGATTGCCAAGCGCGTAGGGCTCAGCCATACCGTGGGTTATCGCTACTTCGAGAACAAGGAAGCCTTGCTGGCCGAAATGCGCCGCACCTGCATTCTGGAGTTCAAAGCGGCTGCCCTGCCTGCCGAGGACGGGGGCGAAGAAGACCCCATCGAGCGAATTCGCGCAGCCCTGATGGGTTTGCTGGAGTTCGGCAGCAACCAACCGGCTAAGTACCGGCTGATATTTTCCGATAGCCAGCCCGACCTAACCGAATACCCCTCCCTGATGGCGCAACGCTGGGAGGTATTCGCCTCCTGTGTGGATCTGGTGCAAACCGCCATCGACCAAAAACGCCTGCATGCCGACGCTCTGATGTTTTCCCACGGGCTATGGAGCCTGCTACACGGAATGCTCTCACTGCATGCCGCCAACCAGCTGATCCACGGCCTGACACTCCGAGAAATGGCGCCCTCCGTGATTGACACCTTCCTGCGTGCCGGTTGTATCGCCGAGCAGGCCCATCGACAGCCGGCAGCAACCGACTGAAATCAGCGCTGCCCAACAACCCCAGGGCGGCTGTAGCCGCTCACCTGATGTATGAGGAGAAAATCCATGACCAACAATAACAATGCCTTGGCTCGCTTCAACGTCCCCCTCGAGAAACGCGCAGCCGTGGCTGCGCTAACCAGAGTTCCCACCGTTTCGCCGATGGTGCTGGGCCTGCTGATTGCCTCCACCGGTGGGGTGATCGTCGCCGACATACTCGCAGTGCTCGGTCATCTCAGCCTGGGCTGGGCCTGTGTAATGAACACCTTCCTGATGTACTGGCAGTTCACCGTCGCCCACGACTCGATCCACCGCTCCGCGGCGAAGAACCAGAAGCTCAATGACCTGATGGGGCATATTGGCATCGCCACCTTTGCACCACAAATCACTCTGGGTATTTTCCGTTGGGCGCACATTCAGCATCACCGCTTCACCAACGGCCCGAAGGATCCGGACAACTGGATGCACGGCGCTGCCTGGAGCCTGCCATTGCGCTGGATGTGGCTGGAGATCGGCTATCTGATCTTTATCCTGAAACACCGCGACCCTATCGGCATGCGCCAACTGCGAGCCGCCGTACCCAACATTGTCGCGACCCTGGTTGCAGTAGCGGTGCTGACCTACCTAGGTTACGGCAAAGAGGTGTTGCTACTGTGGTTCATCCCATCGCGCCTGACCTTCATGCTGGTGGGCTTCGTGTTCTTCTGGCTGCCGCATGTCAAGGATGACGTGGAGGCCGAGCAGGATTTGACTCTGGCCACGTCCATGCGCCTGGGCAACGAGTGGCTGATGACACCTATTTGCCAATATCACAATTACCACCTGATCCATCACTTGTTCCCAACCATGCCGGCCTACCAGCACGTGAAAGCCTGGAAGCTGCTCAAGCCGGAACTGATGCAGCGCAACCTGCAGATTCAGCATGGTTTTGCCATCCAGCCAACCATCCACATGGCGCAGTAAGGGGAACAATCGATGAAACGCTGGCAATGCAATTTCTGCTCGCATATCTACGACGAGCGCCTCGGTGACCCTGACAACGGAGTGCCACCAGGCACCCGCCTGGAAGACCTGCCGGATGACTGGATCTGCCCCGACTGCGGAGCCGGCAAGGCCGACTACTCCGAAATCGACGACTGAACGAAAACAGCACTTGACCCGCGTACCTGAATAGAACGCGGGTATTTTTTGCTTGCAGTCTTGTACCTAAGCGGAAAATTCGTCGATAGAGACGACTTCAGCCAGCGCGCCCCACCCTAACCTTCTACGCACCCGATAGCAGTGCGAAGGTTCTCCGATGCGCAACCTCAGCGTGCGGTTAAAGCTCTATGTACTCACGGCCTGCTTCATCTCCAGTCTGACCCTGGTGGGCGGCGCCGGCTGGTTCGGTATCCGCAATGCAGGGGATGCCATGGAAGATGTCAGCAACTCACTGGTGGCAGTGGACGCCCTCGCCTCCCTGCGCCATGCCCGACTGCTGTCGGTGGCCGCCATGCAGGAAGGTGCCAGTTGGCGCCCGGAAGCCTTCGACGGTTACGACGACAAGAGCGACGGTGTAGCCGAAGCCCATGGCCTGTTCGGTGATATCCTCAGCCGCCATCGTGACGCCCTGACGCAGGCCGAGCAGGCGTTCGCTACCTATGCCGTGCAGCCCAAGAACGCCGATGAACAAGCGTTGTGGGATGAGTTCAGTGAACGCTGGCAGGAATTCAAGAGCGCCGATGAAACCCAGACGCAAATCTGCCAGAGCCTGGTCCAGGCCAGCACCTGGGACGACGTGCATGTTCGGGTGCTCGACCTGCTGGCCAATACGCCCTCCTGGGCCGGCTCTATCCATGCTATGGGCGAACCACTGGAGAAGCTAGTCAAGCTCGCCGTGGAGCAAGCCGAAAACGCTCAGCGCGACGGCGAAACCTACATCGGTACCGCCAAGCAGTTGATCCTCAGCCTGCTCGCGGTGGCCATCATCAGCCTCTGTCTGTTCGCCATGCTGATCGTGCGCAGTGTGGTGCTACCCTTGCAGGGCCTGCGCAGCACCATCGAGCAGGTGGGTACCAGCAACAACTTCGTCTTACGTGCAGAGGCGCTCGGTCGCGATGAAGTGGCCCAGGCCGCCAGTGCCTTCAACCTACTGCTAGAACGGGTGCAGGGCGCCCTGATGAAGGTGATGGGCGGCGCCGGCAAGATCGACCAGGCCGCCTCGCAAACCAGCGCCATGGCCCAGCGCGTGGCCAGCAGCGCCGCCTTGCAGAACGAAGCGGCCGCGGCCATTGCCGGCGCTATCGAGCACATGAGCGCGGCCATCGCACAGATCAGTTCCAGCACGCAGGATGCCCGCGCCAGAGCCCAGGACGCGGCAACAGCGGCAGGTTCCGGGGCTGCAGCGATCCAGCGTACTTCGCAGGAAGCCGATCAGATGGTGCACGAGGTGAACAAAGCCAGCGACACCATTAGCGCCCTGGGCAGCGAATCGAACCGCATCTCCACCATCGTCAAGGTGATTCGCGAGGTAGCCGAGCAGACCAACCTGCTGGCGCTCAACGCCGCTATCGAGGCGGCCCGCGCCGGCGAACAAGGCCGAGGCTTTGCCGTGGTGGCCGATGAGGTGCGCCAACTGGCTGAACGCACCCGCAGCTCAGCCGATGAAATCCGCGAGATGGTCGGTGCCATGCAGGCCTCAGTGCACCAGGCCATGGAAGACATGGCCGGGGTGGCCACGCGCACCCGTGACAGCCGGGCCTTATCGGAAAACGCCGCCGCCAGCATGAGCGCCATTCTCAGCAGCGCCAGCCAAGTGTCCGAGGCCATTGCCGAGGTGTCTGCAGCCCTGACCAAGCAGAACCACAGCGCCCAGGACATCAGCCGGCGCATCGAGGCAGTGGCGCAGATGAGCGAAGAAAATTGCGACACCGGCCACCACGCCGCCGAGGTTTCCCGCGCGCTGGATGATGCCGCGGGCAGCCTGCGCATGGCGGCCAACCAGTTCCAGGTGTAGCCCCAGGTATCGAAAAACCGCCCAAAAACCCACGGCGAATGATTGACAGGCGCAAATTCACAGCTTTAAATCTGGAACTATAACGAACGTTATATAAACAGCTCGTAAGTCCCGGAAAGGCGTCCCGCAAGGCCGCCGAGAACAATTCCAAAAAACGAGGACAGCTCATGCAAAACGTCGATGTAATAGTTGCAGGCGCCGGCCATAACGGTCTGGTCTCTGCCTGCTACCTGGCCAAGGCCGGTCTTAAGGTTCTGGTGCTCGAAGCGCACCAGACCCCGGGCGGCATGACCTGTACCAATCCCATGGCCCCCGAGGCGCCGGAACACATCATCAACGAGGCGTCGATCCATGCCTCGATGTTCCGCATGTCGCCGATCAACGACGAGCTGGAGCTGGAAAAGAAATTCGGCCTGCGCCAGCGCCTGATCGACCCCTGCCATTACCAGTTGTGCTCCAACGGCGAGGCCTCGTTCGGCATGTGGCGCGATGCCAACCGCACCGCCAAGGAGATTGCCTACTTCTCTAAAAAAGATGCCCAGGCCTGGCTGCAGATGTCGGAAACCATCGATGCCGCCCTGCGCATTGGCCTGCCGTTCGCCATGGAGAATCCAACCAAACCGGGCTTCAACACGGTGTTCAAGGTACTGAGTAAAGCGGTGGGCAACTTCAAGCACCTGGGGCCGATCGCCAAACTGATGACCGGCACCCACGCTGGTACGCTCGAAGAGCTGTTCGAGACCGATATCGTGCGTGCCGGCCTACTCACCGGCCTACCGTTCATGGACTTCCGCGCTGATCTCAGCTCCTTCGCGATGGTCTACCTGGGCGTGCTGCAGAAGTATGGCGTGACCATGTTCGAAGGCGGCACTGGCGGCTTTCCTGCTGCCCTCATCCGCTGCCTGGAAGCTTACGGCGGCAGCGTGCGCTGCAGTGCCAAGGTCAAACAAATGCTGGTGCAGAACGAGCGTGTCGTAGGCGTGGTACTCGAAGACGGCGAAGAGATCCGCGCGAACAAAGGCGTGGTCACCGCCTTCAGCCCGAAGATGGTGCTCAACCACATGCTGCCAGAGGGTCTGCTCGACCACGCGACCCAGGTAAAGGCCAAGTTCATCCCCACCGCCAACCGTGGCATCGCCGACTACAAGCTGAACATCGCTCTCAAGGGCAAGATTACCCCGACTCGCAGCGCTGCCTGGCGCAAAGCCCAGGGCTGGGAGGGCAATATGCGCCTGGGTACCCTGCAATGGTCGACCTATGATGACGGGCGCAAGGCCTACACCGATTGCATCCGCGGTCTGGTGCCGGAGGTGATCGCTGGCCTGTCGCAGATCACCACCGAGTTCGACCCCAGCATGGCGCCGCCGGGCCACGACACCTTCTGGTTCTGGTCCGGCCTCATTCCCTATCAGCCCCATATCGGCTGGGATCAGGCTCGCGAGCAGATCACCAAGACACTGATCAGCGATGCCGCGCGCATCTACGACGGCATCGAGGAACTGGAGATCGCCCGCCGGCCGCTGTGCCCGCCGGATATCGAAAAGCGCTTCCATGCAATCGACGGCAGCGTCTACCACTGCGACCCCTTCATTACCCGCTTCGGAGCCGGTCGACCGGCCAAGGGCCTGGCGGGTTACAAGATCCCGGTTCAGGGCCTGTACCTGAGCGGCTCGGGTACCCACCCGAGCGCGGGCATCTGCGGCCTGCCTGGCCGCAACGCAGCCATCACGCTGCTCAAAGACAGCCGCTAAGCATGCACCCCAACCACCAACAACAAGACGGGTAACTCACAATGTCATTCTTCGATAAATGGATGGAAACGGTCGTCGGCCAGGCCCTGCCTGTGCCCGCCGACTACTTTGCCAACGAATTGATCGGCAACCTCTTCACCATCTGGGCCGGAGGCTTCGGCCTGGCCGTACTGCCCTGGGCACTGTATCGCTTTCTCAAGCACAAGGACGATGTGCCGGGGCTGATGTGCATAGGAGGCTTCATCTGTTCGCTGCTGGAGCCCATGCTCGACCACCTCGGTCACCTGTGGTGGCCCACCAACCTGCCCGGCCCGGCATTCGTCGGCTACGACCTCAACGTACCGTGGCTGATCCCTCCGTGCTACGTGTTCTTCATCGCCATGACCGGCTACTGGGCGTACCTCAAGATGAAGGATGGCCTGACCGCCAAAGGCGTGTTCGTGGTCTGGCTGATCATTTCCATGTCTGACGTGATCATGGAGATTCCGGGTACCGCCACCGGCGCTTACACCTACTACGGCGACGCCTCGTTCAAGGTATTCGGTTTCCCGTTGGCCTGGGGTTGGATGAACGGCACTTCGATGCTTCTGGTGGGCTTCCTGCTCTGGCTGGTCAACCCCTACCTCAACGGCTTCAAGCGCTGGTTCATCATCCTGGTGCCGGTCACCGCCATGGGCGCGGCTTATGGCATGGTGTCGTGGCCATACTTCATGTCGCTGAACTGGGACATGCCATGGATTGCCACGCGCCTGCTGACGCTGCTGTCCCTGGCCATCTCCGTGGTGATAGTTGGATTTACCGCCGCGATGGTGGCACGCACCAAGAACGCGACCGACCCGCTACCAAGCCTGAAAGCGGCGTACAGCTAAGCAGTTCCGACCTTTACTGCATTACCGCGTAACCAGCGTGGCCGGGTGGGTATACCCCCCACCCGGACCACCCGATAAAAATGGAAGCGGCCATATGAAAACGGCTATGAACGCAGTCGATACAAGCCTTCATCCCTTGCCTGCCAAGCAGCAAAAGCGGATTCCCGGCGACGAGCTGATCTGGCTGTTCCTGCTCGGCGACATGGTCTGTTTTGCCATGTTTTTCGCCCTGTACTCCTACACCAAGAGTCATAACAACGCGCTCTTTGTCGAAGCCCAGCAAGCCCTTAACCTGCATACCGGTTCGATCAACACCCTGCTGCTGCTGGCCAGTTCCTGGTTCGTGGTAATCGCGGTGAAAGCGGCACACCTACAGATGCCCCGTACCTGTCGTTGGTTCCTGCTACCCGCAGTGCTATGTGGCACCGGCTTCGTGGTCGTCAAGCTGTTCGAGTATCAGGAGAAGGCCGCCCTGGGCATCAACTTCCTGACCAACGATTTCTTTCTTTTCTACTACCTGATCACCGGCATGCACTTCGCCCATGTGCTGCTCGGATTACCGTTGCTGGCGTATTTCGCCCTGGTGATCCGCGAAGGCAAGCTCGACGCCAAGACCGTCAACAACCTGGAGAGCAGCGCGATCTTCTGGCACATGGTCGACCTGCTGTGGATCGTGATCTTTCCGCTCATTTATCTGGTGCGCTGAGACCATGAAAGCCCTTATCTACTCTCGCGAAAGCCTGGTCTGGCTGGTGCTGATGAGCATCACCCTGTGCTCCTGGCTGCTGGCCTGGAACCATGGCCAACTGCTGCCCAACCTGCGTTTGGAGGCTGTAGTGATTCTCACCCTGGCCTTTATCAAGGCGCGCCTGGTGCTGATGTATTTCATGGAGGCAAACCACGCCCCAGCACAACTACGCCTGCCCTGCGAAGCCTGGATCATCATCAGCGCCACCGTATTGATCGTGCTGGAAAGCGGGTGGCTCGCCGCCTGAGCTTTATTTCAAGAACAACAAGGACATTGCCCGATGAAAATAACCGCTAATGATCGCTATCTGGCGATCGTGCTGAAATCACTGACCGACACCATCCAGCCCGAACTGCAATCGGGCAATGCCCAGGCCTCTTTGGGCATGATCAAGGGCGTGCTGAACGAGTTACTCAAGCGCGAACATGTAACAGGCGACCTGCTGCGCGACATGATCCGCCAAGGGCTGGATCTGCAAGACGCCCTCACCGAAACCCTGCACCTGCAGGCAGTCAATGGCAGCGCCGGGCGTGAAGCCACGGAGGCCGTGATCGCTCGCGGCGATATCGCCTTCAGTGTGCTGCTGGCCCAGTACGAGACGCTGTGTGCCAGCCTCGACCAGCTCAGCGACATGCTCGCCCAATCCTCGGTGCCCGCCCAGCAGACGGCAGCCCTACTCAAGCGCCTGGCCGAATGGGAGCTAGCCTATTACGACCAGCAGGCCCAGCTGCCGGTGCCAGAGGTAGCGACCATTGCCAACGCCAAACAACCACTGGATCTGCAACTGACCCAGGACTTTCTCAATAGTCTAGAAAGCAGTGACGGCCAGGTCGAAGTCACACGCCTAGAGCCGTTGGCCGGCGGTTTCGGCAAACAGACCTACTTCGTCTCCTACCGCCAGAAGGCGGCTGTCGAACCCTCTGAGCTGGTAATTCGCAAGACCGATCCGGCACCGATCATGACCCACGGCGCCTGCGATCTGGAAAGCGAATACGCTCTGTTGCAAACCCTCAGCCAAGTGGATTACCCAGCGCCCAAACCACGGGACTTCGCCAAAGACTTCAAGACCGTGGACGCCGCGTTCTACACCATGGACCGCATCAAGGGCTCCACCCCTGGCACCTTTCTCGGTGGCCTGAACGGCAAGGTCGACGAAGACCTGTTCATGCAACTGGCCGAGAGACTGGGCCAGTTGCATGCCCTGCCACTGGAGATGTTCAGCGACTACATCGAGCGCTTCGAGGATCCGCGCATCCTCACCGGCACGGTGCAGGATTGCTACCGCTACAACCTCGAAGGCTGGGATAACTACATGGCACGCGAAGACCACCTGCCCTCGCCCTACATGCGCTGGCTGTTGCACTGGTTGCGCAACAACATTCCCAACGACAGCCGCCGGCCGATCCTGGTTCACGGCGACTTCAATATCCACAACATCCTCTTCGATAACGGCCAGCTCACTGCTGTGCTCGACTGGGAATGCTCAGGCTTCGGTGCGCCGGAGCAAGACCTCGCGTACATCAAGCCGCATATCTCCCAGCACATCGACTGGGAGCGCTTCATCAACCACTACCTGAACCATGGAGGTCTGCCGGTGAACCCCGCAGCCATGGGGTTCGGCTTCGTCTACTCGGCGCTGCGCACCAACCTGGCGGGCAATCGTGGCACCAGCAACATGCAGAGCGGGCGCAACCAGGATCTGCGCTATTCCATGGTAGAGCTGGGCTTCACCCGTTCGTTCATGAGCATGGCCCTGGCCAGCTCCCAAGCAAGTGAATAACCCACCCAACTTTTCTAGGAGCTCATAATGAATGTAACTGGCGGCGGCAACGTGCTGGAATACGGCCCAGCGCAGGAAGGCCCGCAAACCCCGAGCAGCGACCCGTTCTGGCAAGACAGCGTGGTGCTGGTGTGGTGGGATCTGGAAAACCAGGTAGGCGGAATGCACCGTATCGGCCATGAAGTGAATGTGGCTGGAGGCCCGCAGGTTACTCTGTGGAACTACCTGTTCTCACCCCATCATATTTTCAAACGCGACGAGCGCATCCCTCTGCGCGCCTGCGACCGCGCCGCGCGCACCTTCAACAGCGGCGATGACACCTGCGTGTTCGAATACACCGATCATCCGGTCTGGAAGATCAACGACAAGGACGTGCGCGCCGAACTGCACGTGCAGGACTATCACGCGCCAGTGGACATCTATCCGAAAAAAGGCGCGATGGCCGATGACGTGGCCCCCAATCATATGGAGGTTGCAGGCAAGATCAGTGGCGATCTGACGATCATGGGCAAGCACTACACCATCAACGGCCTGGCCTTCCGTGACCACGGTTGGGGCACCCGCAAGTGGGATGTGTTTGTCGGCCACCGCTGGATGGCGGCCACCCTCAAGGATGGCACCATGCTATTCGCCCAGACATTCCACAGCTCGGACGACAATCTGGTGCGCTTCGGGTGTGTGATCAAAGACAACACCATCACCTACTGCAAACACGTCGACATCCTGGTCTACCTGGAAGCCGACGGGTTGACCCATCGGGGCGGCAAGGTGGTGATGACCTTGACTACCGACGAAGTGGTCGAGGTGGAGTGCGTACCGCTGCAAAAAGGCATCGTCTCATGGATTCATGGCATCGCCTGCGTCGACACCATTTGCCGCGTGGAACACAACGGCGTCGAAGGCATCTGCGATTTCGAGGTGACCAACAATGCCCTGCGCGGCAGCCACCGGCCGAGGCTGGCACTCAATGGCATTGTCGAAAACGGCATGACGCAACTGGGCTAGCGGGCAGCTTGTCCGTATGATGCGCCCCTGGCACAGCGCAAGCCAGCCAGGGGCAGAACACAGGAACGTGGCGCCGCACAGCGCAGATCCAGCATCGGGAAAACCTCCGTGAAGAAAAACGAACTGAACCCGGCCAGCTCTCGCCAGCGGATTCTGGAAGTCTCCACCAAGATGTTCGCCCAGCACGGCTTCGACGGCGTGACCATGCGCAACATCGCCGCCGCCTCGGAAGTCACCCTGCCCTCGATCTACCACCACTTCGGCAACAAGGAAGATCTGTACAAGGCGGTGGAAACCGAGATCTACAGCAACCACGCCAAATCCTTGCTGGAGCAGTTGCAGGCCGACCTTTCGGCCGAAGAGCGTCTGCGCAATTTCGTGCACGTGATGTTCGCGCACCTGGAGTCCAACCCCGACTACCTCAAGCTGCTGCAACGCAACCTGGTGGATGGCTGGGAGGAGAACCAGGCGTTTCTGGTGGATCTGTCCCTGCAGAACGTGATGGACGAGCTCAAGGTTCTGCTCAACCAATATTCCGACGGCATTGGCGAGGGTATTACGCCGATAGCGATCTTCTCGCTGATTCTCGGTTTCATCACCCTGATGCCGGTAATCCGCCACCTCAAGGATCGTTCCAACCTGGCTCAGTCCCAAGGTCAGATGCGCGAACTGCTGGTGCAATCGGTTATGAGCTACATCGCCTCCAATCGCAGCGTCCACAATGTCTGACAGGTACACCGCCTAACCATTGATAGCGGTTTCCACATTGAGAATCCCATGAGCAAAGCTATGAAAAGCGTGCTGCTCTCTCTAGCCCTGTGCCTGCTATTCGGCCTGACCGGACCCCTGGCCCGAGCGGCCAGCCAGCAGGACATCCAGCAACTGCGTAGCCTGAGCGACTCGGTGGTAGAGAACGCCCTGATATTTCATAACCCGGCCGGCACGCCCTACGACGCCAACAACTCCCAGGCCTATCAGCGCGACATGCAAGCGCTGATGCAACAAACCCAGCGCCTTGGCCTTAGCAATATCAGTGAACAAGCCAAACAACTCAGCAGTGCGGTCGCCGACCTGCAGCACCTGCCGCAAACCCCAGCGGCCAGTCGCACCAACATTCCGGGTTTTGCCCAATGGTTCCCGCAGGTGCTTGAAGCGCATGAGCAACTGCTCGCCCTGCTTAACCAGCACTATCAACAGGCCCCTGCGGGCAACTCAAAGCAGCAGGCGTACCACCAATTGAGCGGGGATCTGCAGCGCCTGTCCTTGCATTACCAGTTGACGGCCTTCCCTTACCTGACCCTGCCGCGGTGGATGCTGGATGACGACGAACTGAAGGCACTGGACGCCTCGGTAGAACAGCGCCTCAGCCAACTGCCCGTCGGCGCTGAGCACCTCGACAAACTCGCCGCACGCTACAACTTTGTGCGCCGCTACCTGCTCAACCCTGGTGAAGGCTGGGCACCGAATGCTGTGCAGCGCTACCTGGCGAGCACCTCGCTGGAACTGGACAAAGCAGCAGCCAGGCTGACGCCCTGACAGCTTTATCTCGTCGAAAACGACGACAGGCGCCAAGCCATGACGATGGACAATCAGCACAACAATAAAATCCGGCCACAGCAACCGGAACCATCAAACGGGAGTGATCCATGAATCAGCAGGTTCTGTTTATCACCGGCGCCGGCAGCGGCCTGGGCCAACTCAGTGCCAAACGCGCCCTGGCCGAGGGCTGGGCGGTGGCCGCCATGGATGTCAACGCCACCGGCCTCGAACAGCTCGGCAACTCACCCCGCTTGCTCAAACTGGTAGTCGATATCACCGACCCGGTAGCTGTCGAAGAAGCGGTCGAGCGCTGCGAGCGCGAGCTGGGCCCCATCACCCGGCTGACCAACGCAGCCGCCATCATGCCGCTGGGCTTGCTGATGGAGCAGCCAAGGGAAGTGATCCAGAAAATCATGGCAATCAACTTCGGCGGTATGGTCAACCTGTCCAAAGCCGCGCTGCCGAAAATGATCGCCCGCGGGCGTGGTGAGTTCGTCAGTTATGCCTCCATGGCCGGTCACTGGCCAATCATCTACATGGGCGCCTACAACGCCGCCAAGCACGCCGTCACAGCTTATACCGAAGTGCTCTACCACGAGACTCGTAAGAGTGGCGTACGCATTGTCTGCGTATGCCCGCCCATCGTCGCCACCCCACTGTTAGACCAGGCCAAGTCGACGGTCTGGCCAAAGATCTTCGACGTGTTTCCACCGATTACACCAGAGATAGTTCTGGACAAGATCGAACAGGTACTCAAGGGTAACAAGCTGTGGGTGTTCCCCGGACCTATGACTGCCATGTCATGGCGCCTGCGCCGCTGGATTCCGAGCACACTGTGGTGGACGGTGCATCAAGTGGAGAAGATCTGACGCGCCAGCGAACTCCGCTCGCCGCCCTGGCCCCTCGCCCTATGAAAGAGACTGAGGTGAGGGGTACTTGACGCCCCTCCAGATTCGTCGGATGCGACGATACCGCCACTCCCCGCTGTTTCCACAATGGCTACACCGCCAGCAGAGGAACATCGCCATGTCCGACATCGCCGTAACAGAATTCCCTATCCACCCTTTCGTTACCCATCGCCGCACCATCACCGAGACCGACATCGTCAACTTCGTCAACCTGACAGCCTTCCATGAGCCCTATTTCATCGACATGGAATTCCTCAAGGCCAATATGGCCGGCGCCCACCAGAACCGCTTCGCGCCAGGACCGATGATCATTTCCTACTCGATGGGGTTGGTCTCACCGATCCTGATGAAGGTCGTCGCCGAAGTACTTGAGGGCCATTCTGTAGGTCCCTTCGCCGGCATGACAGGTTTGCAGGCGCGTATTCATGCCGCGGTATTTCCCGGTGACACGCTGCACGTCGAAGGCGAAGCGAAGATCAAAGCCAAAAGCAGCAGCGGCTTTACCATTCTCGACCTGGCCCATGTGACCAAGAACCAACGTGGCGAAAAGGTCGTGGAATTTACCGAAACCGTGCTGTTCCACAAACCTGAAACGGCCGCATAAGGCTCAAGACCGTTGCAGATCTGCCGTTAAAGGAACCGCACATGAGCGCCCCCCACTCACATCTCTACCTCACCAGCGCTCCCAACTTTCGCGATATGGGAGGCTTACCCGCGAGCGGCGGCAAAACGCTACGTTACGGCCAGTTGTACCGCTCGGAAGACTTCTCCAACCTCAGCGAAACGGACGCCGCACTGCTACAGGGCCTTGGTGTGAAACTGTTGTGCGACCTACGCAGCAACAGTGAACGCCACCAGTACCCCAACCGCTGGCCGGCCGACAGCTCCAACACCCTCAACCTGAATATTTCCACCGATCTGCGCGCCAGCCACCAGGCGATCACCCGCTTGCTTAGCGGCAGTCCCAGCGTGGTGCAAGCCGAAGAAGCAATGTTGGTGACCTATCGGATGTTCCCCGAAGCCTTCGCCGTGTGCCTGGCCCAGCTGTTCGAGCGTATCCTGCATGGTGGAGATCTTCCGCTAGTATTTCACTGCGCGGCCGGCAAGGATCGCACTGGCTTTATCGCCGCCATGCTGCTCACGGCCCTGGGGGTCGACCGTGAAGCCATCTACACCGACTACCTGCTCAGCCGTGAGCGTTGGAAAGGTGAGCGTCGCGAATCGGCGATACGCCGCTATCTACAACCGTTGTGCGATCAAGAGCCGGCTGCGAAGGTAGTTCAGACTCTATGTCAGGTCAGATCGGACTATCTGGATGCCGCCCTTGACGAGATCGTGCAACGCTACGGCAGCATCAATGACTATCTGGAGCTTATTGGTCTAAACGCTCAAGCCAAGGATCGTTTACAAGCACTATTGCTGATCTGAAAGTGGTCTGCCCCGGAACTGGTGGACAGGTAGTTAAGAGCTACTGCTCGCATTTCGCCGCTCAAACTCCATTGGACTGAGATAGCCCAACGTCGAGTGACGACGGCGGTGATTGTAAAAGCGGACGTAGTCGAACAGGTCGATTTTCACCTCTTGGTAGCTGGCGTAGCGAGTCAGGTATACCCGCTCAGCCTTCAGCGAACGGAAGGAGCTCTCCATCGCAGCGTTGTCCCAGCAGTTCCCTGGACGTGAATGGCTGGGCACAACTCGATGTCGCCGAAGCAAGGCCTGGTAGTCGTACGCGCAGTATTGGCTGCCACGATCCGAGTGCAGCAGCACTTGTTCTTTCGGCTGTCGGCGTGCAACGGCCATCTCCAGAGCAGCATGTACCATGGCCTGCTGCATCCGATGGTGCATCGCCCAACCGACGACAGCGCGTGAATAGAGATCAAGCACGACGGCCAGATACAGCCATCCTTGGGCCGTTCGCACGTAGGTCATGTCCGAGACCCAGTGCCGATTGGCGCGATCAGAGACGAACTGGCGATCCAGATGATTCGGGGCAATTGGCAGAGCATGACGACTGCTGGAAACCAGCCGCCAACGCTTGCGCGAACGAACACGCAGGCAGGCTTCGCGCATTAGTCGAGCGACTCGGTGTCGACCACACGCATGTCCCATGGCCGCCACCCGGTCTTGATTCGGCGATGGCCATAGATCCCATTCACCTCGTGGTGGATGGTGCGGATCTCCTTGCTCAGACGCCGATTCGCCATCTCTCTCGCCGAAGGTGGACGCTGTTGCCAGGCATAGAAGCCGCTGCGTGATACTCGCAGCAGCCGACACATCGGTGCTACGGGATAGCGACCGGCCAAAGCCTCGATGGTGCGGAACTTCACTTCGTAGGTTGCGAGAAGATAGCGAGTGCTTTTTTACTACATCGCGCTCCATGGTGACCTGCGCTAACTGCTGGCGTAAGCGACGAAGCTCCGCGCTCTCACCCCGCTGCTTGCCGTTACCCGGAAAGGCATCGTCACCTTGCTGCTCATACTAGCGCTTCCATTTACCCAACAGGCTTTCAGCGATGCCCGGCGTCTCGGCTACATGACGAAGTAGCGTACCGGCAAGCACCTAGTCTACCGCCTCGCGTTTAAAGGATTCGGGAAAACGTCGTCTGGTCTGGGTCATGAACACTCCTTGTGGTGGGCATTATCCACCTTAAGTCAGTGTCCACTCAGCCCGGGACAGACCAGAGGATGTTCCCGCCCTTCTGCATGAAATGGCTGGCGAAGGTGTGGCGGAGTGCGTGGCTGGCCTGCCCTTTCGGCAGCTCGATGCCGGATCGGCTCAGCGCGCGGTGGAACCAAGTGATAGCCCTGGTCTTGCTGGAGGCGGCTGATGCTCGCGACTCCAGCCCCTAATCAGCATGCCCGCGACTCTGCCAACAAAGCCCTAAGCGCACTCACCGGAAGCGCCCAATGCGAACGACCGGACATTGGCGAAGGCCTCGCCGAAGTAGGCTTCGTAGCTGTGCTTCTCGACGTAGCCCAGGTGCGGGGTGCAGAGGACACGCGGATGGGTGAGCAGCGGATGATCGGCCTGCAGGATCGGCTCCTGCTCGAACACGTCCAGCGCTGCCTGGCCAGGACGGCCGCGGTTCAGCGCATCGAGTAGCGCCCCCGGCGCGATCAGTTCCGCGCGGCTGGTGTTAACTAGCAGGGCGTCAGGCTTCATGCGCGCCAGATCGTCGGCGCCCACGCAATGCCGTGTGGCCTCTACCAGGCGCAGGTGCAGGGTGAGGATATCGGCTTGCTCGAAGAAGGCCTCGCGTGTCGCCGCAGCCTCATATCCGTCGGCCACGGCCGCCTGGCGCGACGACTCGCTGCCCCACACCAGTACCTGCATGTCGAAGGCCCGCGCATAACGCGCCAGGCGCTGGCCGATCTTGCCGTAGCCCCATATGCCCAGCGTCTGGCCATAGAGACGTTGGCCCAGGTTGACCTGCCAGTGCCCGGCATACAGACCGTTCATGGCCTCGCGCAACTGCCGCCGGGCATTGAGGATCAGTGCCCAGGTCAGCTCGGCTGCTGCGATGGGCGAGCCGGTACCTTCGGCGACCGTTACTCCACGTTCGCGACAGGCGTCCAGATCGAGGTGCGGGCCGGCTCGCCCGGTCTGGCTGATCAGTTTCAGGTGGGGCAAGCGCGCCAGCAGCGCGGCATCGATACGTGTGCGTTCGCGAGTGAGCACCAGCGCTTCAGCATCGGCGAAGCGCTCGGCCAGCACATCCGGATCGCTGACAGGATCGTGATACAGGCGAACATCGAAACCCTCCAGCAGGCTGAAACAATCGAGCGTTTGCACGACCCGCTGATAGTCATCCGGTATCACAATACGCATGCCGAGCCTCCGAATCAGGCCACGCTGGCAGCGCGGCCCTGATGACGACGCGCACGCCAGGCGCGCCAGAATGGCAGCACGATCATCACGGCCACCAGGCCCCAGACCACCCAGGTGATCGGGCTGGCGAACAGGATACCGATATCGCCGCTGGACAGGGACAGCGCGCGGCGCAGATTCTGCTCCATCATCCCGCCGAGGATGAACCCCAGGAGAATCGCCGACAGCGGGAAGTCCATCTTGCGCAGGACGTAACCGAACAGGCCGATAGCGATCATCAGGTAGAGGTCGAAGGTGGTCGCGTGCACCGCGTACACGCCAATGGCCGTAACGATCGCCACCGCGGGCACCAGCGCCCAGTACGGTACGGCCAGCACCTTGGTGAAAACCTTGATCATCGACACGTTCATCACGATCAGCATGATGTTGGCGACGAACAGCGAGGCGATCAGGCCCCAGACGATGTCCGGCTGGTGCTGGAACAGCAGAGGCCCTGGCGTGATGTTGTAAAGCGTCAGGGCGCCGAGCATCACCGCGGTGGTTCCCGAACCCGGCACGCCGAGGGTCAGCATCGGCACCATGGAGCCGCAGGCGGCGGCGCTGTTGGCGGTTTCCGGTGCAGCCAGGCCACGCAGGTCGCCATTGCCAAACTTGTTGTCCTTCACCGCCATGCGCTTCTCGCTCATGTACGACACCGCACTGGCCAGCGTCGCACCGGCACCGGGCAGCACGCCGAGGACGAAACCAACCACGCCACTGCGCAGGTTGGTGGCGAGCACAAAACCACCTTCCTTAAGGGTGAAGAGCATGCGGCCGCTGGCCTTGATCGCCTTCTGCCCATGGTGGGTGCGCTCGAGCAGCACCAGCAGTTCACTGACCGAGAACAGGCCGAGCACCAGCACCACGAACTGGATACCGTCGGCCAGCCCAAGGCTGCCGAAGGTGAAGCGATAGACGCCACTGTTGGCGTCGATGCCCACGCACGACAGCAACAGGCCGATCAGCGCGGCAACAGCCGTCTTCAACGGCTTGCTGCCGGCCATGCCGGCCAGACAGGTGATGGCGAAGACCATCAGCACGAAGTATTCGGCCGGGCCGAAGGCCACTGCCCACTTCGCCAGCAAGGGCGCAAACAGCACCACACCGATGGTGGCGATCACGCCGCCGATGAACGAGCTCCAGGCCGACAGCGACAGAGCCACGCCCGCCTGCCCCTGGCGCGCCAGAGGATAACCGTCGAGGGTGGTCATCACGGCGGATGCCTCACCCGGAATATTGAGCAGGATCGAGGAGATACGGCCACCGTACTCGCAGCCCAGATAGACCGCGGCCAGCAGGATCAGCGCCGTCTCCGGCGGCAGACCGAGGGCGAAGGCGACCGGAATCAGCAGCGCCACGCCGTTGATCGGGCCAAGGCCCGGCAGCAGGCCGACCACTGTGCCGATCAGGGTCCCGCAGAGGGCGGTGACCAGGTTGTAAGGACTCAGCGCCACGCCGAAGCCATGGCTGAGATAACCGAGCGTTTCCATGGGTTAGCTCTCCAGATTCGCGAGGATGCCGAGCGGTAGCGGTACCGCAAGGGCTTTGTCGAACAGCAGATAAAGGCCGATGGCGAGCACCACGCCACTGATCACGCTGTGCAGCCAGTTGCCGCCATACAGGCGCGCCATGCCGATACCGAAGAGCACACTGGCCAGAATGAAGCCGAGGCTCTCGAACAGCATCGCGTAACCGAGCATCAGGCCGAGGAAGGTCACCGACTTGAGCAGCACCGCACGATTGAGCGGTGGCTCCTCGCCTTCGGCAGGCGCTGGCGGGTTCAGTAGAAGCTGCACGCAGCCGAACGCGATCAGCAGCAGCAACGGAAAGGCTTTTGGCCCGACCGGCTCATAGGAAAAAGGCGCGCTGTAGCCCCAGGCCAGAACGGCCAGGACACAGCAAAGCAGCAAGGTGACCCCTGCAAAGATACGATCATGCATGGTGTTGCTCCGCAGCAATGCGCCGCCCGAAGACGGCGCATGGGACTATCACTCAACCAGGCCGAATTCTTCGCCCAGCTTGCGGTATTCCTGAACCTGCGCCTTGACCAGCTTCTCCAGCTCCGGGCCGGTCACGTAGTCGGGCAACACATCACGATCAGCCAGGTAGGTCTGGAAGTCCTTGGAGGCATGCAGCTTGTCGAACTGTGTGTGCCACCAGGCAACGTCTTCTTCCTTCACGTCCGGACCGAGGAAGTAGCCACGGATCAGCGGCCACTGAATTTCATAGCCCTGCTCGCGAGCCGTGGGGATGGAGGCGAGGTCGCCGTCCAGGCGTTTTTCGCTGAAGATCGCCAGGGTGCGGATCTTGTTGCCCTGCTGCGCACGGATCTCGCTGGCACTGCCGGTGACCAGATCGACGTGCCCGCCCATCAGCGCCATGTAGTGCTCGGCACCGCCTTCGAACGCGGCGTAACGCAGGTCGCGCGGATTGACACCGGCGGCACGTGCCAGCAGCGCGATCTTCATCCAGCCCTGACCACCGATGCTGCCGCCGCCACCCACGATGATGCTCTTGGGGTCCTTCTTGAGGGCCTGCACCACGTCGTCGAGGTTCTTGTAGGGCGAGTCGTCGCGCACGGCCAGAGTGCCGTAGTCGTTGCCGATCACCGCCAGCCAGTTCACTGCGTTCTCATCGAAACGGCCGTACTTGCCCAGTGCCAGGTTGAGCAGCGAAGCACCGGAGAAGGCCACCAGGGTGCCCGGCTCGGCACGGCGATTGGCGGCGATGGAGTTGTAGGCCACGGCGCCGATACCACCCGGCATGTAGGTCACGCGCATTGGCGACTTGAGCAGGCCTTCGTCCTTGAAACCGGCCTGGGCCAGCTTGCAGGTCAGGTCGAAACCACCGCCCGGCTTGCTCGGGGCGATGCATTCCGGGCGCGCCGGCTCGTTGGCCAGCACGGAGGCGCTGGCCAGCAGAGCGGCCATGGACAGCGGCAGGATACGGCGAATGGAACGAGTGATCATGATGGGTTCCTCTTATTAGATTTGTAGGCAAGGGCGCTGGGTTACCACAGCGGCACGATGTAACTCAGGATCAGGCGATTCTCGTCCAGATCACGGACGAAGCTCGACCGGTAGGTGGCGTTTCTCCAGGTCACCTTGAGGTTTTTCAGCGGGCCATCGCTGAAGGCGTAGGCGATATCGGTGTCGCGTTCCCACTCGCGCCCCTCGCCTACCGCCAGGTCGACCTGATCGCCGCGTACATAGCGGGTCATGAAGGTCAGACCAGGGACGCCGACCTTGGCGAAGTCGAAGTCGTAGCGCAGCTGCCAGGATCGCTGGTCGGGACCGGCGAAATCGTTGATCTGCAGGAAGTTGGTCAGGTAAGGCGTGGCACCGTTGACGTAGGTGAAGGCATCATCGCCGAGCATTTTCTGGTAGCCGAGCCCCAGGGAATGCCCCGAGACGCTGTACGTGAACATGGCGTTGACGGCCTGGTTGTCGATCTTGCCAACCCGCTCGCGACCCGTTTCGCTGTTATTGAAATAACGCAGGTCGCTCTTCAGCTTGCCGCTGCCCAGTGGCAGGTTGTGCTGCAGCCCGACGAAATGCTGGCGATAGATATCACTCAACTCGGCGTAGTGATAGCTGGCCAGCAGCTGCGGATTGATTGCGTAATCGACACCTGCGTAGCGCAGTTCGTCGCTTTCCGGGCTGGCGCCAAAACGGCCGTTCTTGTTGTTCAAGGCAAGTTTGTCCGAACCGGACACGTTGCGTTGAACCACACGGTTGATCTCGCCCAGGGTGAAGGTCGCCCCCTCGAGGTCCTTGCTCTGCAGCTGAACACCTTCGAACACCTGCGGCAGCAGGCGCGAGTTGCTGTACTGCAGGTAGGGCATCTTCGGCATCAGCGTGCCGACGCGCAGCTGGCTCTCGGCGAAACGCACCTTGCCGGTCACGCCCAGCTTGCTGTAGTCGTCCTCGGCGCGATTGCGGCTATTGCGCGGCAGCAGATCGGTGCCGCTGCGGTCAGGGGAAGAGTCGAGCTTGACGCCCAGCATGCCGATGGCATCGATGCCAAACCCCACGGTGCCCTGGGTGAAGCCGGACTCCAGATTGAGAATGAAGCCCTGCGCCCATTCTTCGCGCTTGTTCTGCCCGGCATTCTCGCGAAAGTCACGGTTGAGGTAGAAGTTGCGCAGCTCGAGGCTGGCCTTGCTGTCTTCGATGAAACCGGCGGCGTTGGCGCCGACTGCAGGCAGCGCCATGACCGTCATACCGACGACGGAGTAGCTGAGGGATTTTTTTCTTGTCATTGTGGTTGGCCCTACGGGTGTGGTTGTAGTGAAGCGGAATCAGGTGCCGGTGCGCCTCAGGCTGGGGATGTACACCTCGCCCGAGAACAGTCGACGGGCAGTGCGTACCAGCGAAGCGCGCAGGTGCTCGGGGTTACCGTCAGCGGCAGGCTGCAGGGAAACCTCGATTTGCCCGCCTGGATGCTCCAGACGAACCACCGCCTCGCCTTCGATGGGCGCGACCTGCTGGGCGACGCTGCCCGGCAGCGCACACGCCGTGGCCAGACCGATGGCGCCGGTGGCAGCCACGGAACGATGGCAGGTGTGCGGCATGAAATAACGCACGCTCAGCGTGCCGCCTTGGCGTGCAGGCGCCAGCAGCACCGGCTTGGGAATGACCATCTGGGATACGTCGCCGAGCCCCATGGCCAGGCCCGCCTGCAAACGGATACGTTCCAGGCGCTGGAGAAACTCGCTGTCGGCATCCAGCTCGGCAGGCGACTCGTAGCCAGTCTTGCCCAATGCCTCGGCATGCATCAGCACCATCGGCATGGCCATGTCGATGCAGGTCACCTCGACGCCGTCGAACGTGTCACGCACGCGGCCAGTGGGCAGCAGGCGGCCGGTCTTGGCGCCAGCGGCATTGAGGAAAGTCAGCTTGATCGGAGCGGCGGTGCCCGGCACGCCGTCGATGGCGGTGTCACCGTCGTAGCGCACACGGCCACCCGGCGTCATCACGTCGGAATCGACGAAGGTGTTGGTGTTGAGGTTGCGAATGCGCACGCGGGTCGTTGGCGAACCGGCATTGACCAGGCCGTGCTCGATGGCGAAAGGACCGATGGCGCAGAGCATGTTGCCGCAGTTGGGCGCGGTGTCGACGCGGCGCTGGGTGACCATGACCTGCACGAACAGGTAGTCGACATCGGCATCCGGGTGCGGCGAACGACTGACGATTGCCACCTTGCTGGTCTGCGGGCTGCCGCCGCCGATACCGTCGATTTCCAGCTCGTGGCCCGACCCCATCAGGCTGAGCAATACCTCGTCGCGCTGCTGCGGGTCGGTGGGCAGGTGATTGGCCAGAAAGACTGGCCCTTTCGAAGTACCGCCTCGCATGAGTACACAAGGTACCGTCCGCATGATGCCTCCAACGCAATAAAAACAGTGATTGTTGCTTTGCGTGGATTATGGAGAGCGAGTCTTTATTCTGTAAATTGCATGTATTTTGATATTTATTCCAAATAACGCATTAATGCACGCTCCATATTTCCTCGCTTGCCAGCCCTGAACGGAAAGACTAGGGTTCATTGGTAACTAGCAAGCAAAAATATGCACAACTGATACCCAAGCGCATGAATTACGAACTGCAAGATATCCGCGCTTTCGTGAAAATCGCCGAGTTCGGCAACTTCCACGAAGCCGCCAATGCCATCCACCTGTCTCAGCCGGCGTTGACTCGACGCATGCAGAAGCTGGAAGAAAGCCTCGGTACGCAACTGCTGGACCGCACTACGCGACGCGTCAGCCTGACTGCCGTGGGCCGCGACTTTCTGCCCAAGGCGCAGCGTCTGCTGGACGACTTCGAGCGCTCGATCCTGGGCATCCGCGAGTTGGCCGAGCGCCAGTCCGGCCAGGTCACCCTCGCCTGCATCCCGACGGCAGCCTTCTACTTCCTGCCGACGGTCATCCGTGCGTTCAACCTGCAGTACCCGAAAATCCGCATTCGCATCCTTGATCTCAGTGCCCATGAGGGGCTGGAAGCGGTGATCCGCGGCGAAGCGGATTTCGGCATCAACATGCAGAGCGGGCAAAGTGCGGAAATCGACTTCACCCCGCTGGTCAACGAGCCTTTCGTGCTCGCCTGCCGGCGCGATCATCCCCTGGCCAAGCGCTCGGAAGTGGCCTGGCGCGAGCTGAGCGACTACCGCCTGATTGGCGTCGGCCGCCTCAGTGGCAACCGTGTGCTGCTCGATCACGGCCTGGCCCATCTCGACTGGCGTCCAAGCTGGTTCTACGAGGTACAGCACCTGTCGACGTCGCTCGGCATGGTCGAGGCCGGGCTCGGTATCGCCGCCCTGCCCAGCCTGGCCATGCCCGCCGAGGACCATCCGATTCTGGTCAGCCGGCCGCTGGTCGATCCGGTGATCAGCCGCACCCTGGGCCTGGTCCGCCGCCGCGGCTCCTCGCTGTCGCCAGCGGCGGAGCAGTTCGTCGAAACCCTGCTGCGGCAGTGGCCGAGTTACACCTCCATCGGTACCAGCAATCCCGCTGAACTGGAAAGCTGAGCCCTCGCTCGGGCCGGCGTCGCACTCGCCGCCGGTCCGGCGCGCCTTGATCGCCAGCCACCAAGCAAGACAGGCCGCCGAAAACCCGGATAATGGCGGCCATTTCGTTTTGCTTGCCGGTGCCGCTCCATGGAAATCAAGGTCAACTTTCTCGACAACCTTCGCCTCGAAGCCAAGTTCGATGACTTCACGGTGATCGCCGATCAGCCGATTCGCTACAAGGGCGATGGTTCGGCGCCGGGGCCGTTCGACTATTTCCTGGCCTCCTCGGCGCTGTGCGCGGCCTACTTCGTCAAGCTGTACTGCCAGACCCGCGACATTCCTACCGAGAACATTCGCCTGTCGCAGAACAATATCGTCGACCCGGAGAACCGCTACGCGCAGATCTTCAAGATCCAGGTCGAGCTGCCGGCCGACCTCTCCGAGAAGGACCGCCAGGGCATCCTGCGCTCCATCGACCGCTGCACGGTGAAGAAGGTGGTGCAGCAGGGCCCCGAGTTCATCATCGAAGAGGTGGAAAGCCTCGACGCCGATGCCCAGGCGCTGCTGATGCCGGTGGCAGGTACCACCACCTACATCCCGGGCAAGGATCTGCCGCTGGAGCAGACCATCGCCAACATGTCGGGCATCCTCGCGGAGCTGGGCATGAAGATCGAGATCGCCTCCTGGCGCAACATCGTGCCCAACGTCTGGTCGCTGCATATCCGCGACGCGCAGTCGAACCTGTGCTTTACCAACGGCAAGGGTGCGACCAAGGAAAGCGCCCTGGCCTCGGCCCTCGGCGAGTTCATCGAGCGGCTGAATTGCAACTTCTTCTACAACGACCAGTTCTGGGGCGAAGACATCGCCGCCGCCGAATTCGTCCACTACCCCAACGAGCGCTGGTTCAAGCCAGGGCCGAAGGATGCGCTGCCCGCGGAAGTACTCGACGAGCACTGCCTGGTGATCTACAACCCGGATGGCGAGCTGCGCGGCTCGCACCTCTTTGACACCAACTCCGGCAACACTGTGCGCGGCATCTGCTCGCTGCCGTTCGTGCGCCAGAGCGATGGCGAAACGGTGTATTTCCCGTCCAACCTGATCGAGAACCTGTACCTGTCCAACGGCATGAGCGCCGGCAACACCCTGGCCGAAGCCCAGGTGCAGTGCCTGTCGGAAATCTTCGAGCGGGCGGTCAAGCGCGAAATCCTCGAAGGCGAGCTGTGCCTGCCGGACGTACCGCAGGACGTGCTGGCCAAGTACCCGGGCATCGTCGCCGGCATCCAGGGCCTGGAAGAACAAGGCTTCCCGGTGCTGGTGAAGGATGCCTCGCTTGGCGGTGAGTTTCCGGTGATGTGCGTGACCCTGATGAACCCGCGCACTGCCGGCGTGTTCGCCTCGTTCGGCGCCCACCCGAGCCTGGAAGTGGCGCTGGAGCGCAGCCTCACCGAACTGCTGCAGGGGCGCAGCTTCGAAGGCCTCAACGACCTGCCGCAGCCGACCTTCGACAGCCTGGCGCTGACCGAGCCGAACAACTTCGTCGAGCACTTCATCGACTCCAGCGGCGTGGTGTCCTGGCGCTTCTTCGGCGCCACGCCGGACTTCGAATTCGTCGAGTGGGATTTCTCCGGCGAAGGTGCCGACTCCAACGAGCAGGAAGCCGCGACCCTGTTCGGCATCCTCGAAGACATGGGCAAGGAAGTCTACGTGGCCACCTATGACGACCTCGGCGCCAACGCCTGCCGCATCCTGGTGCCGGGCTACTCGGAGATCTATCCGGTCGAGGACCTGATCTGGGACAACACCAACAAGGCGCTGCTGTTTCGCAAGGACATCCTCAACCTGCACGCCCTGAGCGACCGCGAGCTCAAGTCGCTGCTGCGCAACCTCAACAACAGCGAGGTCGACGACTACACCGACATCACCACGCTGATCGGCGTCGAGTTCGACGACAACACGGTGTGGGGCCAGCTGACCATTCTCGAGCTGAAGCTGTTGATCAATCTGGCGTTGAAGAAGTACGACGACGCCAAGGAGCTGGTCGAGGCCTTCCTGCAGTACAACGACAACACCGTCGAGCGCGGCCTGTTCTACCAGGCGGTAAACGCCGTGCTGGAGATCCAGCTGGACGACGAACTGGAGCTGGCCAACTACGAGCACAACCTGCGCCGTATGTTCGGTAACGAGCGCATGGACGCGGTGATCGGCTCGGTAAATGGCAGCGTGCGTTTCCATGGTCTGACCCCGACCAGCATGCAGCTCGAAGGCCTGGACAAGCACCTGCGCCTGATCGACAGCTACAAGAAGCTGCACGCAGCGCGCGCCAGGGCGGCCGGGCTGGCCGGCTGAGCATGTGCGCCGAGCGCCCTGCCCTCCACGTTGCGGCGCTGATGCTGGCGGCCGGTTACAGCCGCCGCTTTGGCAGCGATAAACGCCGTGCGAGCCTGGCCGACGGCCGCTCGCTGCTCACCGCCAGCCTCGCCCTGCCCTGCGCGATGCTGGAGGAAGTCTGGCTGGTACTGCGCCCGGACGAAGCACCAGCAGCGCTGGATCTACCGTCGGGTGTGCATATCGTGCAGAACCCGGCCACCGCCCAGGGCATGGGCCACAGCCTGGCTGCCGGCGCCGAGCGACTAGTGGCTGAATCCAACGCTGATGCCGTGGCGATCTTTCTCGCCGATATGCCGCTGATTCGCCGGGAAAGCCTGGAAACCCTGCTGGCCCACACCAGCACGAACGCCATCGTGCAGCCCAGTTACCAGGGCAAACGCGGCCACCCGGTGCTGTTCGGCCGCGATTTCTGGCCGCAGCTCGCGGCGCTGAGCGGCGATGCAGGCGCCAAGCCGGTGCTACAGCGCAACGCCGAGGCCGTGCACATCGTCGAACTGGACGACCTCGGCGTGCTGCAGGACGTCGATACCCAGCAAGACTGGCAGCGCCTCAGCACGCGCTGAACACTCAAAGTAGTTCCTTGCGATACTCGGCGCCCAATTCACGGGCCAAGGCAATGAAATTGGCCACCTGCGGCGACTGGTGCAACTCGCGGCAGACCAGGGTGATCGGCGCGACCAGGCGCGGCTTGGCATCACGAATAGAGCGATAAGCCACACTGTGCTCGTGGAAGCCGCGCATCGATGCCGGCACCACTGAGACCCCAGCCCCAGCCGCCACCAGGCTGACGTTGGTCAGCATGCGCTCAACCTCGAACGCCACGTTTGGCTCGAAACCGGCATTACGGCAGGCCTGCAGAAAGTTGGCGTACATCCCCGGCGCGCCAGGGCGACGCACCAGAATCAATGGCTCGTCAGCCAGATTCCTCAGCGAAACAGGCCCTTTGCCCGCCAGCAACCGATGCCCGACGGGCAGGGTGAGCAGCAACTCCTCGTTGAGCAGGCGGTGATAGGCAACGCCGGCTGGGTCGGCCACGGGCGCACGCAGGATTCCAATATCGACTCGCTCACTGACCACGTTATCGGTCAACACCCTGGCACTGCCCTCGTTCAGGGCGATATCCACCCCCGGATAGTCCTCTCGATAACGACGAATGATCTTGGGAATAAGCGGATGCGAGGCCGCGGAACTGGTAAACCCCAGCCGCAACGTTCCTTCAATGCCCTGAGCAGCACGCGCAGCCTTGAGTCCGCCCTGTTGCACACGCACAAGGATGTCCCTGGCCTCACGTAGAAACACTTCGCCGCCGACTGTCAGGTCGACGCCTTTGGCGTGACGAATGAACAGCTCGAATCCCAACTCCTGCTCCAGAGCCCGAATCTGTTGACTCAAGGGCGGCTGCTGCATGTTCAAGCGCGCAGCGGCGCGAGTGAAATGACGCTCTTCAGCGACCATGACGAAGTAACGCAGGTGACGAAGCTCCATTGGGATAGTTCACCGTAAGGGAGGATGACAGCAGGGCCGAACAATACCGAATAGCACCAGCGATGGGTTAGGATGGCCCTGCTCGCAAGCCGCGGGCAGCCGATACCCATAACTACAAAAACAAAGTGCAATGATCCACCGACTGGTCCGCTCCGGTATTGCCCGACTGCTTCTGGCCGTTCTACTCGGCGGTACGCTCGGTGTCTGGAATCCACCTCTGGCCATCCAGATGAAACCGTTCAGTGAAGTGTTCCTGAGCGTCATCGGCTGGCTGACCCCCTTCGTGATGTTCATCCTGCTGTGCTCCAGTGTCGCCAGACTTGTCGGTTACCCAGGCAGCGCAAAGCTGGCGTTCAGGATGCTGGGCTACTGGCAGCTGGTCTCTCTGCTGTCGCTCAGTACCGGGCTCGTGGTGGCGCTGGTGCTGCAACCTGGCAGCGAGTCCTACGCCTCACCGACGCCAGAGAGTGCGACGAGCACAGAGGTCTTCACTCAACTTCCCGCCTTGGTGCTGCATTCGCTCGAGCAGAGTGTGATTCTCAAAGTACTGCTCGCCGCATTGCTCTGTGGCTACCTGCTGGGGCTTTCCGGCGCCGCGGGAGCCCCTCTGCAAAAACGACTGGATCAGAGCGTTTCACTGATATTCGCGCTGATGCGCGGCATCGTGCACTTTGCTCCCCTCGCCGCCTTTGGCGCCATCGCGTTCACCATCGGCAAGTACGGCGCCACTGCAGCGCTGCCGTTGCTGAAGTTCCTGCTCACCATATACCTGGCCAGTTTTCTCTACGTCACCTTGGTACTGGGGCTGATGCTGCGCCTGATAGGTTTGCGCCTGTGGCGGCTGATTCCCTACATCAAAGAGGAGCTGCTGCTGGTTGCCACCACCGGCTCGTCAGTGGCGGCGCTGCCGCGCTTGCTCGACAAGCTCGAAACCGCTGGTTGCCATAGCCAGGTGGCCCGTCTGGTACTGACCGGTGGCTACAGCTTCAACCTAAATGGCTCCAATCTCTACCTGACCGTAGCCATGGTGTTTCTCGCGCAATTGACGGGAAACGACCTGAACGGCCAGCAGCTTCTGCTGTTGCTCTGCGCCAGCCTGTTCACCTCACTGGGGGCCACCAGCGTGGCGGGGTCAGCCTTCATCATGCTGACCGCCACACTCAGCGTCTTGCAGTTCGCCCCCCTGGAAACGCTGGGTATCCTCATTGGTGTCGAACGCCTGATGAAATGCCGCTCACTGACGAACGTTCTGGGCAATTGCGTGGCCTGCCTGTTCATCAGTCGCTGGAATGGGGCGCTGGACAGTGACATATCCCGGCAAACGCTGGGCAGGCCTCCACGGCGACGGACACTCCTACTCGATGGCAAGTGAAGGCTGATCGGAGCGTCTGGAGCCTCGGCAGCGAATCGGGCGTAGCGCGACAAGCAGCCGAACACGGCGAAGCGCTGCCACCGATTATCGATAGCAGCGCGGGCAAGCAGAGCAGATGCTTGCTGGCTACCTTAGCGGGTCATGGCTGCGCGAGACGATTGAAAGCCTTGTCCAGCGCCTGATCTGCATCGAGCAGATGCTGGCGCCGCTTGCTCATCCAGTTCTGATCGGCCACCAGCACTTTCTGCGCAGCGGCCAGCATCCGCTTGACCTCTGCCGGCTGCGGCCCGCCCGTGCCCTTGCGCGTTTCGACCATGGTGCGAGGAGACAAGGTCGCGCGGAACTCGGACTCGCTCAACGGCAACTTCTGCTCCTGCCATTTGTACTTCTGCGCGGCCTTGGTATAGAGCTTCTGGGCATCGGCATAAGGAAAGTTCTTGGGCAGCAAGCCTTCCTTGCGCGCCTGCCCAACGATCAGCGACGCGAAGCTGTGGCCGATGCGAAATGGCACCTTGTGCTCCCGCTCGAGGGTATCGGCCAGTTCCATCGACGTGGTCCAGTCGTTGTCCAGCTCCTCCATGGCCCGCTCGGGGTTGATCACCAGAGCATCGAGCACCGAGTCCAGGCGCTTGAACATCTGCGTAGCCGACTCGAACAGGCCGAGCTCGTCGAAGGCGATCTTGTAATCGGTCATGCCGGTGGTGACGTTGTGTGCACGGATCGTCGTGGCGCCGGCCAGACCGACGACATTGGACGCCGACTCACGGGTACGCATCAGCAGGCCTGGGTTGCGCTTCTGCGGCATGGCACTACTGGTATAGGTCGAGCCCTCCTCGAGCAGCAGCCAGGGCCGGGTCTGGTGATACTGGGTGTGAATGTCGCCGATCAGCGCACCGACACGAATCGCCGACGAGGACGCGATACCGGCCGCCTCCAGAGGAATGTCGAACGTCGAGACCTGGCTGGAATCCAGTGAGTTCTCGCGCACGCCATCGAAACCGAGCAAGGTGGCCAGCCGCTCGCGATCGAGCGGCCAGCCCGAATTGGCCAGGACCGCCGTCCCCATCGGGCTAAGGTTGAGCCGCTGGTACAGCTCGTGAATACGCTGGGCATCACGCTGGAATGCGGCCTCGAACGCCAGCAGGTAGTGCGCGTAGCTGATCGGCATGGCCTGCACACCGTTGGTATAGGCCGGGATCAGCGTGTCGACATTGTCATCGGCGATTTGCAGCAGGCGCTCACGCACGCTGTTGAGTCCATCGCTGAAATCCAGCACCTGAGCACGCAGCACGGCCAGGCGATAGGTCGCGTACATGTCCTGCCGACTGCGCCCGGAATGGATCAGCGATGCCTCGGGGCCGATCTTGTCGATCATGATCTTCTCGACCTGCAACACGTCGCTGGGACGCTTGCCATCGGGCTGCCCAGCCTGATCGATGACATGCTGCACGCCGCTGGCGATACGCTTGCCCTGCGGGGCGCTGACGATGCCTTGCTCGGTGAGCATGACGATGGAAGCCTTGTTGATGCGATTCATCCAGGCGAACTGACTTTCGTAGGCACCGCCTTTCAGCGCGCGCTTGTCAATGCTCGCACCAATCTTGGCAGCCTGCGCGGCACACTCGGCAGTACTGTTGCAGGGAACGTCGGCGGTGTTGGCGGCCTGGAGGCTGAACGGCAGAAACAGTGCGGCGCTGATGGCCAGGTGCAACAGGGTCTTGTGGGTATTCATGTATGAATCCTCGCGAATGCACCGGGCCACAGCGGGCCCGGTATCAGGCAGAAAAGAGTCAGAGCAGCGGCAGGGTGTAGCTGAAGATCAGACGGTTCTGGTCGACATCGTTGCCGCCGTTACTGCGGTAAGTGCCGTTACGCCACTTGACGCCGAAGTTCTTCAGCGGACCGTTCTGCACCACGTAGCCAATGTCGGTGTTGCGCTCCCATTCCTTGCCCTCGCGGCCTCCTGCACGTTGGAAGTTGTCGCCGCTGATGTAGCGCGTCATGAACGTCAGGCCAGGCAGCCCGAGCGCCGCGAAATCGTAGTCGTAGCGCAGTTGCCAGGAACGCTCCTCGGGGCTGGCGAAATCCGCCGAGATCATCACGTAGTTGACCAGGAAGGAGTTGGTGCCTTCGATGTGCGGAAAGCCCGTATCGCCACTCATCTTCTGATACGCCACAGCGAACGAATGGCTGTTGAGGTTGTAGGTGAACTTGGCGCCAACGGCAGTGTTGTCGACGTTGCTGTTGCCATCGCGGGTGGACCGCGCATAACGGATGTCACTGTCGAACGAATGCCCTTCCATGATCGGCAAACGATGACGCAGGTTGACGATGTGCTGCTTGTAGTTGCTGTCCAGGTGGCCGTAGTTGTAGGCGGTGGTGAGGTTCTTCGACCACTTGTAACTGGCACCTGCGAAGTTGAATTCATCGCTGGCCTGCCCGCCACGGATGCCTTTGCCGGCGACCAGCATGTCATCACTGGCACTGGAGTTGCGCAGGCTGTTGTGCGTCAGCTGACCCACGTCCAGGGTCAGCCCGTCGATTTCCCTTGATTGCAGTTGTGCACCGCGAAACGTCTGCGGCAACAGGCGCGAGTCGCTGGGCAGGACCGTCGGCAGCTTTGGAATCAGGGTACCGACGTGCAGCGTGCTCTTGGAAATGCGCGCCTTGGCCGCGAAACCCAGCTGGCTGTAATCATCCGGGGCCTTGTCATCGCCCACCGGCAGCAGGCCGGTACCCTGGCGATCGGGACCGGAGTCCAGCTTGAGGCCAAGCAGCCCCAGCGCATCGACACCAAAACCTATCGGCCCTTCGGTGAAGCCGGACTGATAGTTGAGCAGAAAGCCCTGTGCCCACTCGTCTCGCTTGGACTGACTGGCGCCGTCCTGGCGAAAGTCATGGTTCATGTAAAAATTGCGTAGCTCGACCGTGGCCTTGCTGTCTTCGAAGAAGGCGGCGTTGGTGACGACGGGAAAGGCGAGGGAACTGCCCGCTGCGACAAGAGCGGTCAGGCGCGAGGTAGGTCGTATCATTTTCATGCCTCGATTCATTGTTGTTGTTAGCTACCAGGCAACTGGCATGGGGATGCTAAAGACAACGAATCGAGATTAAAAATATATAAATAATCTCGAATTGATACTTTAAAAATATATCAATCCCGCAACGATCTATTCGGTACCGGCCATCCCAAGCAAGGTTTCAGTCAACGCCTGTGCCGCACTGGACAGTTGACGCCCGGCCTGGTGCAGCAAGCCCACCCTGCGCGACACCTGCGGCTCGCTCAGCGGCAGGCAGCGGGCGCCGAGGCCTTCCATCTGCTGCCGGCACAACTGCGGCACCGCGCTGACGCCCAGGCCTTCGGCGACCATGCGTCCCACCGTCACCAGTTGGTGGCTCTCGAACGCCACCGGCAACCGGCCATGGCTGGCGACCACGCTGTCCTCCAGCAGCAGGCGCACCGCCGAGGGTCGCTGCAGGGTGATGAAGGGCTGCTCCAGCAACTGTGCCCAGGTCAGCGCAGCCTGCCCGGCCAGAGGGCTCTCGGCCGGCACCACGGCAACGAAACGATCATCGTACAGCGCAGTGAATTGCAGGCCATCGAGGGTCGCAGGCTCGAAGGCGATACCCAGCTCGACGCGACCGTCGCGCACCATCTCCATCACCTGTTCGTTGATCACGTCGTGCACCGCCACGTTGACCCGTGGGTAAGCATCACGAAACGCGCGCAGCGCCGCCGGCAGACGGTTGCCGGCGAACGACGGCATGGCCGCCACCGCCACCTTGCCCATCTGCAGGGTGAAGTGCTGGCGCAGCAGATCCTCGGCGTTGTCCCAGTCGGCGAGCAGGCGCACGGCAATCGGCAGCAGGGTCTCGCCCTCGGGCGTCAGCGCCACGCTGCGGGTGGTGCGCACCAGTAGCTGACCGCCTAGCGACTGCTCCAGGTTCTTGATCGCCAGGCTCAGTGCCGGCTGCGACAGGTGCAGACGCTCGCAGGCCTGGGCGAAGCTCAGGCTCTGCGCCACGGCAAGGAAGGCACGCAGCTGTTTGACGGTCATTGATTTATTTACCTGATCAATACAGAGGAAAAACAAACTTAACAAATAAGCTCGCAGCGCTGAAGCTTGGCCTCACTCCTGATAACAACAAAGAGGCAGCCTCGAATGAGCGGACTCGACAAACGCGTCGGCAGCTACGCAGAAGCCCTGGACGGCCTGCAGGATGGCATGACCGTGCTGGCCGGCGGCTTCGGCCTGTGCGGCATCCCCGAGAATCTGATTGCGGAGATCCGCCGCCGTGGCGTGCGCGATCTGACCGTGGTGTCCAACAACTGCGGCGTCGACGGTTTCGGCCTCGGCGTGCTGCTGGAAGACCGGCAGATCCGCAAGATGATCGCCTCCTACGTCGGCGAGAACGCCCTGTTCGAGCAGCAGTTGCTCAGCGGCGAGCTGGAAGTCGAGCTCACCCCGCAAGGCACCCTGGCCGAGAAGTTGCGCGCCGGCGGCGCCGGCATCCCGGCCTTCTTCACCGCTACCGGCTACGGCACCCCGGTCGCCGAGGGCAAGGAAGCACGCGAGATCAACGGCCGTCACTACATCCTCGAGCCGGCTATCACCGGCGACTTCGCCATCGTCAAAGGCTGGAAGGCCGACCACTTCGGCAACGTGGTCTACCGCCACACCGCGCAGAACTTCAACCCGGTGGTCGCCAGCGCCGGGCGTATCACCGTGGTCGAGGTCGAAGAGATCGTCGAACCCGGTGAACTCGACCCGACGCAGATTCACACCCCCGGCATCTATGTCGACCGGCTGATCTGCGGCAGCTTCGAGAAACGCATCGAAAAACGCACCCTGCGCGCCTAGGAGAAACCAGCATGGCACTGACCCGTGAACAAATGGCCCAGCGCGTGGCCCGCGAGCTGCAGGACGGCTTCTACGTCAACCTCGGCATCGGCATCCCGACTCTGGTGGCCAACTATGTGCCCGAGGGCATGCAGGTGATGCTGCAGTCGGAGAACGGCCTGCTCGGCATGGGCGCCTTCCCTACCGAAGAGCAAGTGGACGCCGACATGATCAACGCCGGCAAGCAGACCGTCACCGCAGTCAAAGGCGCGGCGATCTTCGACTCGGCGCAGTCCTTCGCCATGATCCGTGGCGGCCACGTCGACCTCACCGTGCTCGGCGCCTTCGAGGTGGACGTGCGCGGCAACATCGCCTCGTGGATGATCCCCGGCAAGCTGGTCAAGGGCATGGGCGGCGCGATGGATCTGGTAGCCGGCGCCGACAACATCATCGTCACCATGACCCACGCCTCGAAAGATGGCGAGTCCAAGCTGCTGGAGCACTGCAGCCTGCCGCTGACCGGCTGCGGCTGTATCCGCAAGGTGCTCACTGACCTGGCCTACCTGGAGATCGACAATAACGCCTTCATCCTGCGCGAGCGTGCGCCGGGCGTCAGCGTCGAGGAAATCGTCGCCAAGACCGCTGGCAAGCTGATCGTTCCAGAACACGTACCGGAAATGAGCTTCTAAAGTTGTCTAGCGTTGCGCAGGCGCCACCACGCACGGCGTCTGCGCAGCGTTTTTTGCCTATGTCCTACACCCTGTAGGAGCGGATTCATCCGCGAAGCGTTCTCCGCCCTACCGCGCCAAGAGGATTTCCCATGCAAGACGTCGTCATCGTCGCCGCCACCCGCACCGCCATCGGCAGCTTCCAGGGCAGCCTGGCCGATATTCCCGCACCTGAACTCGGCGCTATCGTCATCAAGCGCCTGCTGGAGCAAACCGGCCTCGACGCCGCCCAGGTCGATGAAGTGATCCTCGGCCAAGTGCTCACCGCCGGCAGTGGTCAGAACCCCGCACGCCAGGCCGCCATCCGTGCCGACCTACCGCATGCCGTGCCGGCCATGACCCTGAACAAGGTCTGCGGCTCGGGTCTCAAGGCCCTGCACCTGGCCACTCAGGCCATTCGCTGCGGCGACGCCGAGGTGGTGATCGCCGGCGGCATGGAGAACATGAGTCTGTCGCCCTACGTGCTGCCCAAGGCCCGCACCGGCCTGCGCATGGGCCACACGCAGATGATCGACAGCATGATCGTCGACGGCCTGTGGGATGCCTTCAACGACTACCACATGGGCATCACCGCCGAGAACCTGGTGGAGAAATACGGCATCAGCCGTGAAGCCCAGGACGCCTTCGCCGCTGCCTCGCAACAAAAAGCCGTGGCGGCCATCGAAGCCGGTCGTTTCGATGCCGAGATCACTCCAGTGCAGATCCCGCAGCGCAAAGGCGACCCCATCGCCTTTGCCCGTGACGAGCAGCCGCGCGCCGGCACCACCGCCGAATCCCTGGCCAAACTCAAGCCGGCATTCAAGAAGGACGGCAGCGTCACCGCCGGCAACGCCTCCAGCCTCAACGACGGCGCCGCTGCGGTGCTGCTGATGAGCGCGGCCAAGGCTCAATCGCTCGGCCTGCCGGTGCTGGCGAAGATTGCCGGCTACGCCAACGCCGGCGTCGACCCGGCAATCATGGGCATCGCCCCGGTTTCCGCTACCCGCCGCTGCCTGGACAAGGCCGGCTGGAGCCTGGATGAGCTGGGCCTGATCGAAGCCAACGAAGCCTTCGCGGCGCAGGCACTGTCGGTTGGCCAGGAACTGGGCTGGGATGCTGACAAGGTCAACGTCAACGGCGGCGCCATCGCCCTTGGCCACCCCATCGGCGCCTCGGGCTGCCGCGTACTGGTGAGCCTGCTGCACGAGATGATTCGCCGCGACGCCAAGAAAGGCCTGGCCACACTGTGCATCGGTGGCGGCCAGGGCGTGGCGCTGGCCATCGAGCGCGCTTGAGCGCCAGGCAATAGTCGCCGCTGAAGCGCCTCCCACAACGCCGGCCTGGCGCCTGTGGGAGGGGCTTTAGCCGCGACGATTCACAATAGAGGTAGCCCGGATGCAATCCGGGGAGTCCCTGGCAGATTTCCCCGGATTGCATCCGGGCTACGCAAACAGCTCGGCCTCGGCCGGGCTTTGTAGTATCCAGGCGTAACCAACCTCGAAAGCCTGGTCAAAGCCCTTACACAACCATAAGAAAGAGGCGTCCCCCATGTTCAACACCCTCACTCGCATGAGTGTGAGCCTGGTACAGAAGTACCTGCCCTCACCCTTCGTTTTCTCCGCCTTGCTGACCCTGGGCGTCCTGCTCGCCGGTATCGTCTCCACCGGCCAGTCACTACCGGCCATGGTGCAGCACTGGAGTGGCGGCTTCTGGACCCTGCTTGGCTTCGCCATGCAGATGGCGCTGATCTTCGTTACCGGCCATGCCCTGGCCAGTGCACCGATCATCAACCGTCAGCTCGACCGTCTGGCCAGCCTGGCACGCACGCCCGGCCAGGCGATCATCATGGTCACCCTGGTGGCGCTGGTCGGCTGCTGGGTCAACTGGGGCTTCGGCCTGGTGATCGGCGCGGTGTTCGCCCGCGCCCTGGCGCGCAAGGTCGATGGTGTCGACTACCCGCTGCTGGTGGCCTCGGCCTACTCGGGCTTCCTGGTCTGGCACGGCGGCCTGGCTGGCTCGATCCCGCTGTCGATGGCCACCGGCGGCCCGGATCTGGCGCGCATCACGGCCGGCGTACTGACCGCTCCGGTGAGCATCAGCGAAACCCTGTTCAGCACCCTGAACCTGACCATCGTCGCGCTTCTGGTGATCGGTCTGCCGCTGCTCAACCGCGCCATGCACCCACGCCAGAACGCCAAGGTGGCCGACGCCGCCAAACTGGTGGAATCGCGCGCCGAGCTGCCGGCCCGTGAAACCCCGGCACAGCGTCTGGACGACAGCCGCATCCTCGGTCTGGCGCTGGTGGCCATGGCCGGTATCTACCTGTTCAACCACTTCGCCAGCAAGGGCTTCGTGCTGGGCCTGGACGTGGTCATCGCCATCTTCCTGTTCTGCGGCCTGCTGATGCATGGCACCCCGGAGCGCTACATGCGCGCCGTGGACGAGAGCGTGCGCGGCATCGGCGGTATTGTCCTGCTGTTCCCCTTCTACGCCGGGATCATGGGCATGATGATGGGCGCCAACGCCGACGGCATTTCCCTCGGCCGGCAGATCACCGAGTCGTTCATTTCCTGGTCGTCGGCCGACACCTTCCCACTGCTGGCCTTCCTCAGCGCTGGCGTGGTCAACGTGTTCGTTCCGTCCGGTGGCGGCCAGTGGGCCGTGCAGGGCCCAATCATGCTGCCGGCGGCCCAGGCCCTGGGCGTCTCGCCGACCGTCACCGCCATGGCGATTGCCTGGGGCGATGCCTGGACCAACATGATCCAGCCGTTCTGGGCGCTGCCGCTGCTGGGCATCGTCGGCCTCGGCGCACGCGACATCATGGGCTACTGCCTGATCATGCTGCTGTACTCGGGCGTGGTGATCTGCGGCGCGTTCTATCTGCTCGGCTGAGCTCTCAGTTTTTCTGCCCGCTCGCGATCAACGCTCTGTGAAGCCTCGCGAGCTGGAGCGATGCAAGGCAGAAGCAGGCGAGCAACGGTCGGAGTCGCGGGCGACTGTACTTTTGTACATGAGCATCCGACCGGGCTGGCGCTCCAGCCTGCTTCTAACGCGGCAGCGCGGACGCGCAGCAGGCTGTGCCGAACTCAATCGCCCATCAGCCCCTGCGCCTTGGCCATGGCCACAGCCTGGGTGCGTCGTTGCACCCCGAGCTTGACGTTGATCCGCCGCGCATGGGTCTTGACCGTGTGCAGCGAGATGAACAGGCGATCGGCGATTTCCTGATTGGAGCAACCCTGCGCGATCAGGTGCAGCACCGCCAGCTCGCGCGCACTGAGTAGCGCCGTACCGGCACTGGCCGGCTCATCCAGCGCCGGCGCAGGTTCGAACAGACGCTGATGCAGGCTCTGCCCCGCCTCACCCGGCAACAGGCGCTCCAGCCATGGCCCCTGGCGTTGCTGCAACCCCTGCAGAGGCCGTAGCAGGCGCAGTTGTCGCGCCTCAGCCAGTGCCTGCTGCAGCAGAGCATCGGCCTGCTCGTGCTGCTCCTGCACGAACAGCGCCTCGGCCAGGCTGACCCGACATTCGCAGGCAAGGCTGCGATGCCCGGCAAGCTGGCATTCGTCCAGCAAAAGGCGCAGGGCATGTTCGGCGGCGGCGTGGTGGCCGATCAGCAGATCACTCAGCGCCAGGTACAGGCGCAGGCGCGGCAGCAAATCGTAGAACTCCGATGGCGCCAGCTGCTGGCGTTGCTGCAACTGCTGCAGGGTCTGGGCGAACAACTCACGCGCGCGCCCGGTCTGTCCCTGGCGCAGCAACAGCCGACCGGCCTGCAACTGCAACACGCAGCGGTAGCGCACTTCCGGTACGTGCGACCACTGCATCACCCGCTCGGCCTTCTGCAGCCATTGGTGCGCCTCGTCGAGATCGCCACGGCTCTCCGCCAGCTCCAGCATGCCGAGATAGCCGGAGATGATGTAGGCATCCTCGCAGTGCTCGGCTTCCTGCAACCCCAGGCGATACGCCTGCTGCGCAGCCTCATCGAGCCCCTGGCGTGCCAGCAGGCTGGCGCGCACCAGCAGCAGCCGGGCCACCACCGGACTGTGGCTGAAGCGCTCGCGTAGCAGCGCCAGAGACTGCTCGGCCAGCTCGGCTGCGCGCCCCGCCTCACCATGCATCTGCAGCAGCAGGCAATGATCGGTATTGAGCAAGGCCTCGTAGATCAGGCTGCCGTGCACACGCGCCAGGCGCAGACCCTGATCCAGCGCCTGCTTGGCCTGGACCAGGGCATGTTCAGCCATGTGCTGCTGAGCCAGCGCCTGATAGCAGAGCACGCGCTGCGACCAGCTGCCTTCGTCCAGCACCTGCAGGGCCTGCTCGCAGTGCAGCCGGGCATCACGGCGGCCACATTGCCGCGCCAGCACGCCCATCAACGCCTGCCAATGGGCGATCAGCTTGCTCTGGCGCCGCTCATCGGGCTGCGGCATGAAATACGCCAGCCCCTGAATGCACTCGCGGGCCTCATCGAAACGGGCGCAGATGATCAGGGCCCAGGCCTGCAACACGATCAGCCGCGGTGAACTGGCGAACAGCCAGTCTGGCAGTTCCTCGCGCCACTGCAGCAGCTGCGCCACCGATTGCCCTTGTAGCAGCTGTTCCTGATCGAAACGCTGCAGGTAGTTGACCGCCACTTCGACCTGCCCGGCGAGCAAGGCGTGCTCGACGGCCTCGCGAATATCGCCATGCTGGGCGAACCACTGACAGGCGCGTACATGCACCGACGCCGGCAGCGGTGCGCTTGGCAGGCGGCGCAGCACCTCGGCCAAGGTTCGCCACAAGCGAAACCAGGTGCCGCTGCTGTCGAGGCTGCGCACGAACAGTTGGCGACGTTGCAGCTCGGCCAGCAACTGACTGCCGCGCCCATCGAGCAGATGCTCGCAAAGCGGCAGGGAAAAACGCGGCAGCAGGGCCAGCGCGTGCAGGTCGCTGCGCAGCTCCTCGTCCAGGTCGGCCAGCACCTCGCGCTGCACGTAGTCGCGCAGCACCGGGCAGCCATCCTGCAAGCGCTGTCGCAGCGCATCCTCGTCGGCATCGAGCAGCAACAGGCGGATCGCCGCCAGCCAACCTTCCGTGCTTCGTAGCAGCGCCTGCTGGACGTCTTCGGCGAGCGTCACCTGCAGCGCCGCCAACAGCTCGCTGAGCGCCGCCTGATCCAGCGCCAGCTCCTCGCCCTTGAGCTCCAGCAGGTCACCCTGCAGCAACAGGCGCGGCAGATTCCACGCTGGTATACGGCGGCTGGCGACCCACCAGACGACCTGCTGCGGCGCCGCGGCGAACAGCCGGTCGAGGCAGGCATCGAGCATGTCGTCGGCCTGTCGCGGGTAGTCGTCGATAAAGATCCACAGGCGCTGCGCGCGCTCGTGCAGGCAATCGACAAGGCCCGCTTCGTTGGCCTCCTCGGCGGGTATCTGCAGCAGCGCCGCCAGGCGCTTGCACAGCTGTGCCGGGGTCAGGCTGCGCCCACCCAGATCGAGCCATATGCGCTCGATGGCCACCGGTGTGTGGCGCGCACACAAACCGAGCAGCACGCTCTTGCCGGTACCGGCAGGCGCGCACAGCAGACGCAGGCGCGCTTCACTGGCGAGCAGACGCTGCTCCAGGGCAGGACGGGAAACGACGCACGGCGGCAATCGTGGCAGATCGGCAGGTTGCGCCTGCACCGCAGTCGGGCGGGCGATGGCAAGGGTCGGCATGGCAGCGGTTCTCTCTGCTTGTCATTGTTGAACCACATGTCGATGGTACCCCCCTCACCTCTGGCGACCACCCCCTGGGGCTTATGGCGCGAGATTCACGTGAGCGTGGCACGCAGAAAAAAGCCGGCGACGCACAGGGCGGCACCGGCTGGTTTCAGCCAGGGGCGAACTCAGCGTACGCCGGCGTTGCGCAGCGCTGCGGGGGTGAAGTCCTTGGCCGAGGCCTGGGTACCGTACTGCACCGCACTTTTCTCTTCGTTGGCCATGCCGATGGCGATATAGCGACCGGCGATGACATCGTACAGCGCCTCGAACGCGTATACCGGAACCTGCTTGTCGTACTGCTGGAACAACATCGCCTCGCCCACACGCCAGAGCTGACCGCGACCGTCGTAGTGCTCGGACAGGGCGATCTGCCAGGAGTCCTCATCGACGTAGAAGCGACGCTTGGCGTAGATGTTGCGCTCGCCGGACTTCAGCATCGCCTCCACTTCCCACACCCGGTGCAGCTCGTAGCGGATCAGGTCCTGATTGACGTGGCCGGCCTTGAGGATGTCGGCGTACTTCACTTGCGGCGAGGCGACCCGGTAATTGTTGTAGGGGATGAACAGCTCGCGCTTGCCCACCAGCTTCCAGTCGTAACGATCCGGCGCGCCGCTGAACATGTCGAAGTTGTCGGTGGTGCGCATGCCGTCAGCCGCAGTGCCGGGGCCGTCGTAAGCCACCTGCGGTGCACGGCGCACGCGGCGCTGGCCGGCGTTGTAGATCCAGGCCATGCGTGGCTCGCTCACCTGATCCAGCGAGTCGTGTACCAGCAGCACGTTACCGGCCAGACGCGACGGTGCGGTGACGCGCTGCTTGAAGAACAGCAGGGTGTTTTCCGCCTTGCCCGGATCGATGTCCGGAATATCCTCGGGGAAGGCCACCTCGTCCTCGAAGCTCACCAGGGTGTAGGCGCCGTTGGTCTGTGGCGAAGCCTGCACGATGCTGCGCTTGAGGTTGCCGCCGCGATAACGGGTGATGTGGTTCCACACCACTTCCAGGCCGCTCTGCGGAATCGGGAAGGCGTAGTAGCGGCTGTCGGTGAAGCCGGTCAGGCCGTTGCCACCGTCACGCAGGCCGGTCTTCAGCGCGCTGGTCATGGCCGCAGCGTTGATCGCCTCCGGCACTGCAGCGCTGCGGTGCGTCGGGTACACCTGCATGCGATAGGTGTCCGGGTAGCGCGTGAACATCGCCAGTTGCCCGGCCGAGAGCTGGTCGCGGTACTGCTCCAGATTCTGTGCGGTGATGGTGAACAGCGGCTGCTCGCTGGCGAACGGGTCACTGAGAAAACCGCGTGCGTCCACCTGTCCGGCGTCGGTAGCCAGGCCGCCCGTCCAGGCGGGGATGGAGCCGGCGGCGTTGCCGGCCATCTCACCGCCCAACGGGGTCAGACTGCTGCCGAGCTTGGCCGCTTCCTGCTCGCTGACCGCGGCCAGCACGCCGCTGGCCAGCAGGCTCAGGGAAAGTGCGCCGAGCATCTTCAGGGTTGTATTCATCTGCATTCCTCAACTGATCCTGATGGCCTAGAAGCTCACGCCGAAGCTGAGCGCCAGGAAGTCGCGGTCGACCGCGACGTTGTAATCGCCGCCGAAGAAGTCGGTGTACGACAGGCTGGCGGTGTAGGTATTGCGGTAGTCGGCGTCGATACCGAAGCTCACGGCCTTGGCACCCTCGTTGAACAGGCCATTGGGGCCGTAGCCGTCGACGTCATGCGACCAGGAGATGTTCGGCTTGAGGTTCACCCCGGCGAACGCGTTGCTGTACTCCCAGATGCCGCGCACGCGGTAACCCCAGGAGGTGCTGGTGACGAAGCCGTTGGTGTCACCACGGAAGCCATAGGCGCCGAACAGCGAGTCACGGCCATAACGCAGGTCTTCGCGGCTCTCCAGCCCGCCGACGTGAGCCACACCAATTTCGCCGACCAGGGTGAAGCGTCCCGCGCCCATCACCTGATCGAAGAAGTGGGTGAAGGTGGTCTGCACCTGGGTGACTTCCTTGCGCCGGTAGCCGACGTTGTCCTGGCCCGCCCCGGCAGTGACCGGCGAGGTGCCAGCTGCGACGGGGTTGAGCAGGCTGAGGGTGATGTCGGTGGTGTTGATCTGCAGTGGCAGGTTCGGCCGGTAGCTGATCTCGCCACTCCAGGCCGTGCCGGTGGGCAGGGTGGTGGAGAAGCTCAGGCCATAGAGGCGGATGTCCTCGGGGTACTCGAGGTAGTAGCGACCGTTACCGAGCATCACGCTCTGCGCCAGGCCCGCGCCGCTGCCAGGTGCGATGCCATTGGCGGTGGCGATGATGCCCGGCAGCGCGTTCAAGGTCGCCTGCCCAGCGTTCTGCGTGCTGACGATGGGCGTACGGCTGTGATAGTTCATGAAGTAGGCGCCGTACTCGGTCTCGTCACCGAGCCAGCGCAGGGCCAGGCCCCACTGACCGCTGTCACGGGCATCACGATCACCGGCACGTGGCAGGATCACCCCTTCGCTGTCGACGCGGAACCCCTGACCGAACGCGGCAGCGACCGGCTGCAACGGCGCGATGGCCGGCGAGCCGATGTGATAGCCATTGTCGCAGCCATCGGCGGCCACATCGGCGGTAGAGAAGAAGGTGCCGCAGTTGTCGATGATGGTCTGGTCCCACTCCAGCTGGTAGAAGGCCTCCATGCTCAAGCGGTCGGTAAGGCTCTGCGACAGGTAGAGCATGTTCACCGGAATCAGGCCTTCCTTGATCTCGGCTCCCGGGCGGCGGAAGGCGGCCACGTCGATCGGGTTGATCGAGTTGATGCTGTTGCCGATGAAGGTGCTCTCGCCCCAGCTCACCACCTGTTTGCCGACCCGCACCGTGCCGGGCAGATCGCCGATGGCGTAGTTGTGATAGACGAAGGCATCGAGAATTTCCGCACCCGAGGATTTGGCGCCCTCCTTGCGATTGCTGTCATCGATGTCCTTGAACAGGCGGCTCTCATCCTTCAGCTCGAAGTCGTACCAGTACTTGCCGCGGACGAAGACGCCGGTATCGCGATAGCGCAATTCGAGATCGTGGATACCCTTGAAGATCTTCGAGAAGGTCTCGCCTTTCTTGAAGTTCAAGCGGCCATCGTCACCGGTCTGCGCCTGGCCCTGACCACCGTTGTTGGGGCCGACCAGATCGCGATCCGGGCTGCGCATC
>Ga0070752_1000105_pt1 | contig 86547 bp, 78 predicted proteins | sample VirMetDEL_Aug_30_FD_77440 | JGI IMG/M metagenome (GOLD analysis project Ga0070752, IMG submission 77440) | Aqueous microbial communities from the Delaware River and Bay under freshwater to marine salinity gradient to study organic matter... | ecosystem: Environmental > Aquatic > Marine > Coastal...
CGCCGTCGGCCACGCGCTGGATGATCGCACCCTGGTTGCCACGAAACGCGTCGTAGCCGAATACATCTTTGAGAATGCGCTGTGCCTGATCGAGCATGCCGGTCTCCGAAACAAGACGCGCGAGTATACGCGACACAGCCGTCCGGTTCAGGCAGAACACTGCTCCTGCGATAGTTGGGTGACCCACGGCGGCACGGCGGAACTCCGGGCGAAATTTTCAATCAGTCGAAGACGCAGTGGCAGGAAATGCCCGCAGCCGCCGCAGCGTCAAAGCGCGCGGTAGCCGGAGGCCTGCGGCTCGTCTAGAATCAGCGCTGTTTTCTCTCCAAGGTAGCCATCGATGTCCTTCGCCGAGCAACTCGCCCGCCTGCAAGTGTTTCTGGATGCAGATGATCTGCACGAAGAAGCCCTCGATTACATCGCCGCCCATGGCTATCTCACCGCCTTGTGCATCTGTTCGGAGCAAGTGCCGGAACGCGAATGGATCGACGCGCTGTTTGCCGAGCCGCCAAAATATGCGGACGACACCGAGCGCGAAGCCATCGAGGCGACGCTGATCCAGCTCAAGGCACACATTGCACGGCAACTGGCCAGTGATGAAGACATGGAGCTCCCCTGCGAACTCGACATGGGCGCCGAGCCTGACGAGTCCGACCTGCGCGGCTGGTGCATCGGCTTCATGGAAGGCGTGTTCATGCGCGAGTCGGTGTGGTTCGAAGATTCCGAAGAGGAAGTCAGCGAGCTGCTCTTGCCGATCATGGTCGGATCAGGTCTTTTCGACGAGCAACCCGAATTCAGCGATATCGCCACAGATCAGAACCTGGTCGCGGAGATGGTCGAGCAGATTCCAGAGATCCTTACGGCGCTGTACCTGATCTGTCATGCACCTGAAGAGAAGCCCGCTCTTCTCAAACCTCGCAAGCACTGACGCCGGACAGCCTCTTGGCTCACCGCGATATTCCAACGTATCGCAATCCAGTAGCACGTTATGTGCTGCTGGTGGTCGGTTGGTTAAGCGTCACGCTCGGCATCATCGGAATCTTCCTGCCGGTCCTGCCAACCACGCCTTTTCTTCTTCTTGCTGCTGCCTGCTTCGTCCGTAGCTCTCGTCGTTTCTACGACTGGCTGGTGACACACCCCCGGCTAGGTCCTTGGTTCCGCGATTACCTGGAAGGTAAAGGCATTCCACTCAAGGGCAAGGTTTACGCCATTACGACGATGTGGATCAGCATCGGCGTCTCCTGCTGGCTGGTACCGATGTTCTGGGCGCGTATCGGCATGCTGACCAGCGCAACGCTGGTCAGCCTCTATATCCTCCGCATGAAAACGCTCCCTGCCCGCTGAGAGACCTCAGGCCTCACGACCATGATTACGCTGGTAGGTTTCTTGGCCCATCGCATCTATCTGCGCCTCGATCAAGGCTTCAAACGGACGAAGCAATTTATCGAACCGCCCTTCGCCCTCCAGTATGTTCAACGCCGTGACAATTGCCTCGAGGGTTGAAAGCGCACCTGAAGCCGGCGCCTTCCGCAAGCGGTAACGGGAGACAAGCCCCGTGGGCAGTGAAACGCGAGGCAAGGCCGCCAGCTCGGGATTGAGATGCAGCATTTTGCGGGCCTTTCGCCAGGTGCCATCGGGGACGACCAGTCGCAACGGTTTCTCACCCTGAGCCAGGCTTTCCAGCGGAATGGCATCGTCCCCCGGAAATAGCAGATAGTTGTCACGCTCATCGGCTGGAACGCTGACGACTTCGCCCACCACCAACTTTGCACTGCGCAGCCCCAAGGCGGCCAATCGAGCCGTGTTGAGCGCATGCGCGGTTTCGCTGGGGTGCTGCAGGATGACTACCTGCGTCTCGCTAGTCAGCGAGGGGATCAACGGGCACAAGCAGTGGCTGGAAGGCCGCTGACAGCATTGGCATTGCGGACGGGACATGACTTCTCCTGTGGTCGGCGAAGTCTGCCATATCGCACGCAACGGCAGGCTATGCTGGTCCCACTCACTGAAAACTGGGAGGCAGTCGCCAATGATCACGCTCCACCATCTGGAAAACTCTCGCTCGCAACGTGTGCTGTGGCTGCTAGAGGAGCTGCAGCTACCCTACGAAATCAAGCGTTACGCCCGGGACCCGAAAACCATGCTGGCGCCGCCCGAGCTGAAGCAGGTGCACCCGCTGGGCAAATCTCCTGTGATTACTGACGGCGACCTCACCCTCGCCGAGTCCGCAGCCATTCTGGAGTATCTGGTCGAACGCTACGGCGAAGGCCGGCTGGCGCCCGCTGCCGATACCCCGGAATACCTTCGCTTTCGTTATTGGATGCATTACGCGGAGGGCTCGGCAATGCCGCCCCTGCTGCTACGACTGGTCTTCGATCGCGTCGCCAACGGACCGATGCCATTTTTCATCCGGCCCGTGGCCCGAGCGATCGCCAAAGGCGCCAATCAAGCGTTCATCGGCCCGCAGCTCAAGCTGCATCTGGACTACATGGAAAGCGAGTTATCCAAGACGCATTGGTTCGCGGGCGAAGATTTCACCGTCGCGGACATTCAGATGAGTTTTCCGCTAGAAGCCGCTCAGGCGCGCGCAGGCCTGGACGCCAGTCGGCCAAACCTGACGGCATTCTTGAAACGTATAAGAGAGCGACCCGCTTATCAGCGCGCCGTTGAAAAAGGTGGTCCGGTAATGCCGGGGCGCTAGAGCTACCGCGCCCGGCCCGCCGAGGTCAGCGACGCTGGGCCGCTGCTTTGTCTCGTTGCGCTCGTACCGGGATCGGCTGCAAACGAGGCGGTTCGACAAACCCAAGCGCCACTGCCAGATTCCAGCACACACTATTGAGCAATGCTTTCATGACTAACCCCTCCTGCTTGATACGGGTTTTTGGTGGAGCCCTGGGACTTCGAGATCAGCATAACCCAACAATCGCAACATAGCCTGCGAGAGGTGTTGCAGAGTATTCAGCCAACGCGCCGTTCGTCCGGCTCTTATGAATAGCGACCCGCGCTGTCCGAAAGCGTTCGCCTGGCGCGACTACTGGGCAGTCTGCATCTTGCGACGATACGGAAAGACATCGATCACCTTGCCGTCGCTGATTGCCTGCTGCAGGCCCTTCCAATAGTTAGCGTCGTAGAGCTCTCCATGCAGCTTCGCGAACAGCCGGCGCTGCCCGATATCGGCAAACAAAAAGCGAGGGAACTCCTCCGGGAACACATCGTTGGGCCCTACGGAATACCAGGGTTCAGATGCCATTTCATCTTCGGGGTATCGAGGCTCGGGTATGTAGCGGAAATTGACCTCGGTGAGAAAGCATATCTCGTCGTAATCGTAGAACACGACGCGGCCATGGCGGGTTACACCGAAGTTCTTCAGCAGCATGTCACCGGGGAAGATGTTGGCAGCCGCCAGTTGCTTGATAGCCAGCCCGTAGTCTTCCAACGCTTCATGGACCTGCTGTTCGCTTGCGTTTTCCACGTACAGGTTCAATGGGGTCATGCGCCGCTCGGTCCAGCAGTGACGCACCAGTACCGTATCGCCTTGGACCTCGACCGTAGAGGGTGCAACCTCAAGCAATTCAGCGAGGCACTCTGGTTCGAATTTAGCTTTTGGAAAGCGGAAATCGGCGAACTCCTGCGTGTCCGCCATGCGCCCTACCCGGTCGACACTTTTCACCAACCGGTACTTTTCCACCACCGTCGCACGGTTAACGTTCTTGGTATGGGAAAAGCGATCCTTGATGATCTTGAACACGGTATTGAAGCCAGGCAGCGTGAACACGCTCATCACCATTCCGCGCACGCCGGGCGCCATGATGAAGCGGTCGTCGGTACTAGCCAGATGGTTAATCAGCGCACGGTAGAACTCCGATTTACCGTGTTTGTAGAAGCCGATTGAGGTATAGAGCTCGGCGATGTGCTTGCCGGGCATGATCCGCTTGAGAAAGCCGATGAACTCCGCCGGGATAGAAACTTCCACCATGAAGTAAGAGCGGGTGAAGGAGAAGATGATCGAAACTTCCGCCTCATCGGTAATCAGGGCATCGGCAACCAAGCCATCGCCTTCCCGGTGCAACAGCGGGATCACCAGCGGCCATTGCTCGTCGCAGGTGAAGATGCGCCCCACAAGATAGGCGCCTTTGTTGCGATACAGCACCGAGGTGAAGAGCTCGACGACGAGTTCCGGATCCTTGCAGACCCAATCGGGTAAGGACACCTGCAGCTGAGTCTCGAGCCGCTGCAAATCTCCTTCCCGATCAGCGTACGGCACGTCGAACGCAAAATCGCTGAGAATCTGTTCGAGCACACCGTGCAGATCACCACTGGGTTGGTAGCGCCGCGTCTGCGCCATTCGCTGGGCGCGGTTAGCCGGCCGCGTGGTGTGGATGAACATAGTGCTGTCATTGATGCAGTCATGGCTGAACAAGGTACAGAAGATCGAGTTGTACCAAGTTTCCGAAAGCTCATCGTCAAAGCGCGGATTGATCAGTCCAATGTATTCATCCTTGACCTGTGGCCAACGGTCCACGTCGAGCAGAACCCCTGGTTCCACAGCAGAGCGCAAGGCTGCCGCTGTCTCGCTGACTTTTTCTTCGTACAAGTTGATACGCGCTGCCGATGCACGCTGGGCATCTTGCCACCGGGCTTGCTCGAAGCGTGCCCGGGCGCCCTCTGTGATCAACCTGAAATGTTCGCGGTAGTCATCGAAGCCCAGAAGGATCTGCTGGGCGATCTCGAGGTTCGGCGAATGCTGCGCCATATCATTTATCCCGCTGCATGAAAGCGTCGAGCTTATCCACAGCAACTTCTCAATGAAAGCGAGTCAGCTCAACGGGCGTTTTGAAAGCGAGTTTAGAGTTGTCAGGCGAGCCCGCCTCACCAACACTGACAACTCGACCGCCGGAGCTCTGCTATGCGACTTCTCGACCTGTTGCGTCTGCTCAGTCTTGCCGCTATCTGGGGTGCCAGCTTTCTCTTCATGCGAATCATCGCACCGGAGCTTGGCACCTTTCCCACCGCTTTCTTCCGTGTGCTGTTCGCTTGCATTGGCCTGCTGGCGATTCTGGCGCTCATGCGGACCCGCTGGGATTTTCGCGGCAAACTTAAGCTGTGCCTGATTCTGGGCATGATCAACTCAGGCATTCCGTTCGCTCTCTATGCCTTGGCGGCGCAATTCCTACCGACTGGCTATTCGGCGATCTTCAATGCGACCACGCCGATGATTGGCGTACTCATCGGCGCATTATTCTTCGCCGAAGCACTGACCGCAGCAAAACTGCTCGGCGTGCTGTTCGGCCTGAGCGGCGTTGCATTGCTGACGCGCACCGGTCCTGTCGCATTCGACCTACAACTGCTAATCGGCGCACTCGCCTGCCTAGGTGCAACCGCGTGCTATGGATTTGGCGGCTTCCTGACCCGGCGCTGGATCAACCAACATGGCGGTCTGACCAGCGAACTGGTCGCTTTTGGAAGCCAGGTCGGAGCAGCACTATGTTTGCTGCCCCTTTTCGCCATTTCTTTGCTGACAGCACCGCCTGTTTCCTGGGGTGGCAGCACCGTCTGGCTAAGCCTTGCTGGCCTCGGCATCGTTTGCACGGCCTTTGCCTACATTCTCTACTTCCGCCTACTTGCCGATATCGGTCCGGTTCGAACGCTGACGGTGACGTTCATCATTCCGCCGTTTGGGGTGCTATGGGGAGCTCTGTTTCTGGGAGAACCGCTGGACTGGGCCTACGCCTACGGTGGCGCGCTGATCGCCGTGGCGCTCTGGCTCGTGCTGAAACAGCCACCATCCGCAGTTGAGGCTGCGCCCCAACCCCAACGCGGCTAGGCGGGTTTGGCGCCGCGCGCCCGGCCTCTGGTGGTGGCTGCGCCAGGCTGCAACACATCCCGGCGCAGCGTTTATTACTGCTGCAGCTCTTGGGCGCCGAACATATCGGAGAACAGCATGGACGACAGGTAGCGCTCACCTGAGTCGGGCAGGATCACCACGATGTTCTTGCCCTGCATTTCCGGCTTTTCGGCCAGACGAACCGCCGCCGCCATCGCAGCACCGCAGGAGATCCCACAGAGGATGCCTTCTTCGCGCATCAGGCGCAGCGCCATGGCCTTTGACTCATCATCATCGACACGCTCGACCTGATCGACGATCGACAAATCCAGATTCTTCGGCACAAAGCCTGCACCGATCCCCTGAATCTTGTGCGGACTCGGTTTGACTTCTTCGCCCGCCAGGGTCTGGCTGATTACAGGGGAGCTGACCGGCTCCACCGCAACGCTCAGGATCTGCTTGCCCTTGGTGTTCTTGATATAGCGCGAAACGCCAGTGATGGTGCCACCCGTTCCCACGCCCGCCACCAGCACGTCGATATTGCCTTCGGTGTCGTTCCAGATTTCCGGCCCGGTGGTCTTTTCGTGGATGGCAGGATTAGACGGATTTTCGAACTGTTGAGGCATGAAATAGTTGTCAGGATCGGATGCTGCAATCTCGGCGGCTTTCTCGATCGCGCCTTTCATGCCTTTTGCCGGTTCAGTGAGCACTAGCTCAGCGCCGAGCGCCTTCAATACCTTGCGGCGCTCCAGACTCATCGAGGCCGGCATGGTCAGCATCAGCTTGTAGCCACGCGCCGCCGCAACGAAGGCCAAGCCAATGCCCGTGTTCCCAGAGGTCGGCTCAACCAGCGTCATACCTGGCTTCAGGCGTCCCTTTTCTTCGGCATCCCAGATCATCGCCGCGCCGATCCGGCACTTGACTGAATAAGCCGGGTTTCGACCCTCGATCTTGGCCATTATGCTGACGCCCTTAGGCCCCAGACGGTTGATCATTACCAGTGGCGTGTTGCCGATGGTTTGCGCGTTGTCAGCGAAGATGCGGCTCATGACGGTATCCCTGCGATGAAAAAACCAAGACTGATCAGCCTAAGCGCAGTCTCTCGACTCGTCCAGCCGAACTCATAGTTGGCGACAAGGGTCCATCCAGAAGCAGAGCCGCCCATGTTTCCGCTCGATCAGGCCTCCAATGAAGACACGTTATCGCCGCCCGCTGTGGGTCTTGTTGTCACTTGCACTCCTGCTATTAGTTGTTCATCTGGCACTGCCCTACGTCGTACTTAACTACCTGAACGGCAAACTTGCGGATTTGGGAGACTACCGAGGCCACATCGAAGACGTCGACCTCGCCTGGTGGCGTGGCGCCTATCGGCTCGATGGTCTGGTGATTGACAAAAAAAACCAGCAAGTCCAAGCGCCGCTGTTTACCGCAAACGCTGTCGATATCGGTCTAAGTTGGCGGGCGCTGTGGAAAGATCAAGCGCTGGTTGGTGAGATCATTTTGGAACAGCCTCACCTGAACTTCGTCGACGGTGAGGAAAAGGAAAGCTCGCAAACGGGCGATGGGGTCGATTGGCGTGATCGTCTCAATGGTTTGATGCCGTTTACGCTCAATGAACTGAAAGTCGTCGACGGGCAAGTCTCGTTTCGCAACTTCCAGGCAGACCCGCCCGTTCATGTCTATGCCAGCGCGATCGACGCCAGCCTCTTCAACCTGACCAATACTGCGGATCAGAAGCAAGGGCGCGTCGCGCGATTCGAGGGCACAGCACAATTATTCAATCAGGCACCGATGGAAGCCAGCGCACAGTTCGATCCCTATACAGACTGGGAAGACTTCCATTTCAGCCTGCGTGTTACAGACGTCGATCTGACCAAACTGAATGACTTCAGCAACGCCTACGGAAGCTTTGATTTCGCAGGCGGCACTGGCGATCTGGTGATTGAAGTCGAGGCCACCGACGCTCAGCTGGACGGCTATATCAAGCCGCTGCTGCGTAACGTCGAAGTATTCAACTTCGAGCAAGACGTTAAGAACGAAGACAAAGGTTTCTTTCGCGGGATCTGGGAAGCGGTTGTTGGCGGTGGTCAGGAAGTGCTACAGAACCAGCGCAAGGAACAATTCGCCACGCGCGTTGAGTTGGACGGCAGTACCAAGAACACCGACGTAAGCCCTTTCCAGGCATTCATCGCAATTCTGCGTAACGCCTTCGTAGAGGCCTTCTCGGCGCGTTTCGAGCGTTCGCTGGATGAAGATGAGGAGTAAGCGCGAACACCGACGGAACGGCCGCCCATTCAGTGACTGAATGATCCGCTCACGTTCACACTCGCGCGCCCATCACTTATAGTCGGTCGTCTAAATCAACATGAAGTGCCTGCGTGCCAGGCCCGATCCAAGGAAACTCCGATGAAGTTCGAAGGCACCCAGTCCTACGTCGCCACAGACGACCTCAAACTTGCCGTTAATGCGGCCATCACCCTGGAGCGTCCGCTTCTGGTGAAAGGCGAGCCGGGCACCGGTAAAACCATGCTGGCCGAGCAACTGGCTGAATCATTTGGCGCGCAGCTGATCACCTGGCATATCAAATCCACCACCAAAGCCCATCAGGGGCTTTACGAGTACGATGCCGTCAGCCGACTGCGTGACTCGCAGCTGGACTCCGACCGTGTCCACGACGTACGCAACTACATCAAGAAGGGCAAGCTGTGGGAGGCGTTTGAGTCCGAGCAGCGCGTCATCCTGCTGATCGACGAGATCGACAAGGCCGATATCGAGTTCCCCAACGATCTGCTGCAAGAACTCGACAAGATGGAGTTCTACGTTTACGAGACCAACGAAACCATCAAGGCCAAGCAGCGGCCGATCATCATCATTACCTCGAACAACGAGAAGGAACTGCCCGACGCCTTCTTGCGCCGCTGTTTCTTCCACTACATCGCCTTCCCTGATCGCGACACGCTGCAGCGGATCGTCGACGTGCACTACCCCAATATCAAGAAGGATCTGGTGGCAGAAGCGCTCGATGTGTTCTTTGATGTACGTAAGGTGCCAGGCCTGAAGAAGAAGCCGTCCACCAGCGAGCTGGTCGACTGGCTGAAACTGTTGATGGCCGACAACATCGGCGAAGCTGTCCTGCGCGAGCGCGACCCGACCAAGGCGATCCCGCCGTTGGCCGGCGCCCTGGTGAAAAACGAGCAGGACGTGCAATTGCTTGAACGTCTGGCGTTCATGAGTCGTCGCGCCAGTCGCTGACCGGCGGCGGTTCACAGGAGCCGGACGCCTCACTTACTGGAGACAGATCCATGCAAACGCATACCGGTAGTTGCCTCTGTGGCGTCGTTCGTTATCGCATCGACGCGCCAATCAACGAGCTGACCCATTGTCACTGCAAGATGTGTCGCAAAGCCCACGGTGCGGCTTTTGCCACTTATGCGGGCGTGCCGCTGGATGCGTTTCACTTTCTCTCCGGCAAGGATCAGTTGGGTGTCTATCACTCGTCCGACCATGTGACTCGGACGTTCTGCATTCGCTGCGGCTCCAACCTGCAATTCGTCGACAACCGCGAGCATGAGCTCGGCGTTGCTGCCGGCACGCTCGACTCGCCGTTGCCCGCCCCGCCCCAGGAGCACATTTTTGTGGGCTCGAAGGCGGACTGGTACGAGATCCGCGACGGACTCCCGACGCACGACGAAGACCGCTGACCATTAATACAAGGTGCCGCGATGACGGCACGCCTGAGGTTCTGCCATGTTGCTTGGCCTGTTCAATGAGATGCGCGCCGCCAAGGTTCCGGTGTCGGTGCGCGAGCTGCTCGATCTGATCAATGCGTTGAAACACAACGTCGTGTTCGCCGATATGGATGAGTTCTATTATTTGTCCCGGGCGATTCTGGTAAAGGACGAGCGGCACTTCGACAAGTTCGATCGTGCCTTCGGCGCCTATTTCAAAGGCCTGGAAAATCTGGATCAGCATATCGAGGCCTTGGTTCCTGAGGAGTGGCTGCGCAAGGAGTTCGAGCGTTCCTTGAGCGATGAAGAGCGCGCCAAGATCGAGTCTTTAGGCGGCTTGGACAAGCTGATCGAGGAGTTCAAGAAACGTCTTGAGGAGCAGAAAGGCAAACATGCCGGCGGCAACAAGTGGATCGGCACGGGCGGTACCAGTCCTTTTGGCTCCGGCGGCTACAACCCCGAGGGCATCCGCATCGGTGACGCAGGCAAGCGTCAAGGCAAGGCGGTGAAGGTATGGGATCAGCGCGAATACAAGAACCTCGACGATCAGGTCGAGCTGGGGACGCGCAACATCAAGGTCGCGCTACGCCGCTTGCGCAAGTTCGCCCGCCAGGGTGCGCAAGACGAACTGGACCTGGACGGCACCATCGACCACACCGCTAAAGACGGCGGCCTGCTGAATATCCAGATGCGCCCCGAGCGTCGCAATGCAGTGAAGCTGCTGATCCTGTTCGACATTGGCGGTTCGATGGATGCGCACGTCAAGGTCTGCGAAGAGTTGTTCTCCGCCTGCAAGACGGAGTTCAAGCACCTCGAGTACTTCTACTTTCACAACTTCATCTATGAGTCGGTGTGGAAAAATAATTTCCGCCGGACTTCCGAACGCACCTCGACCCTGGACCTGCTGCATAAGTACGGCGCTGACTACAAGGTGGTCTTCGTTGGCGACGCGGCCATGGCGCCCTACGAAATCACCCAGCCTGGCGGCAGCGTAGAGCACTGGAACGAGGAAGCCGGCTACGTCTGGATGCAGCGCTTCATGGAAAAATACAAGAAGCTCATCTGGATCAACCCTTACCCGAAGGATACCTGGGGCTACACCTCTTCCACCGGCATCGTCCGCGACTTGCTGGAGGACCGCATGTACCCACTAACCTTGAGCGGACTGGAAGAAGGCATGAAGTTTTTGTCGAAATAGGTCGCTATCGACCTTCAGCTGCAGGGACGCACCGATGAAAACACGATTGGCCCTTTGGCCGTCACAGCCGTCACAGCCGTGACGGCCATCACCATGGCCGGTGCGCTACAAGCAGCCTTTGGCTATCAGGTGAGCGTGCCATAGATAGCATCGGTGCCAATGCGCCAGCGATAGCCCGCTTTGCGTTGGGCTATAAGCAGACCATCATCATCGTGAATCTAGCCGCTTCGGCTCTGCTACTGATTTGGTGGCTAACCGCAACGGCCAGGCCGACTCACCGACCCGCGTTGAGGCTGGCAAATGCTGCATTCGGTAGTTGGATACTGGTCCAGATGCTGGTGATCTGGACGGCTGTCTTAGGCATTCTTCAGCAGGTGTCAGGATTAGCCGATGGAGAGCCTATTCAAGCTGCCTTACTGATCATTGGGTCCTCTTCGCTCACATGGCTAATCCCGTCGACCTTCTTCTTGCCTATCCTTCAGTTAGGTTTGGGGGAATGGGCTTACCGCGTCGCCGCGCGAGTAGCACATCCCCAAGGCGTCCGGACTATCGCTTCGACGGAAGCGGTCTAGCCGTACGACGGCGGCGTCGATAACGCTGTGGAAACAGAGCCTGGCGAAGCAAGACGAAGAGGCTTTCAATGATCCATGCAAGCAACAGCGCGCAGCTTAGGCCCCAGGCGATGGCCTCGGGCGCCAGCAGTACTTGAAAGCGGTAGCTATTCCATACCTGGCGTCTTATCTCACTGTTTGCCCCGACCAACACGTGCCAGGCCTGTGCGTACCAAGGCCCTTCCATGATCCGCCATTCACGATCAAGCAAACGTGCGCGCTCGACCAATGCCGAAACGCTGCGCGCATCGCTCTGAAACACCGCATCTTCGCTGGCTCGGTAATGCTCGACCAAGGCGTTCAGATCACCTTTGAAAAAGCGCCCGGCTGTTTCCTGGAACCCGGCCAGACCCAACTGGGCCTCTAGCCGACGCGCCTCGACGTGATCACTGTACGCATCGATGAAGCCCGGCACCTGAATACCGATGAGCAACCCAAGGGCAAACAAGGTTAGCCGCAGATAGCTTCTCAACATCATTGCACCTGCCCGCGCGCGACGCACTCACCCAACCGCCACAGCGTCCATTCGCCCGATTGATGAATATCCCACTGCTCGTTGTCGGTTAATGGCTCGGTTGCCAGCACTGTCACGACGTCGTTTGGCGTCGTCTCCGCGTTGAAGTCCACCGTCAGTTCGGCATCTTTCAGTTGCGCCGGGCCGAAAGGGGCGCGACGGGTAATCTGCGCCAGCTTGGTTGAGCAGAAACTGAACAGCCATTCACCGTTACTGAGCAAGCAGTTGAATACGCCTTTGGTACGGTAATTGGCACAGGCATCGAGCAGATGCGGGACCAGATCCTCCGCAGCGACCCGCTCGGGAAAGTCGCCGCGTATGAGATTGAGCAGATCGCAGAATGCCGCTTCACTGTCCGTATCCCCTACAGGCTGATAGAAGCCGCGCGCCGGGCTGAAATCCGCTAGTTGGCCATTGTGGGCAAAACACCAATGCTGCCCCCACAGCTCCCGGACGAAAGGATGCGTATTGACCAGCGCGACTTTGCCGACGTTGGCGTGACGGATATGGCCGATCACCACATGACTTTTAATCAGGTAATGCTGAACCATCTTCGCCACTTCCGACTCGCAGCTGGCCACCGGATCTTGGAACAGGCGCAGACCGCGACCTTCGTAGAACGCAATACCCCAGCCGTCCTTGTGTGGTCCAGTGCGGCCGCCGCGTTGCATCAGCCCAGTGAAGCTGAAATGGATGTCGGTGGGTACATTGGCGCTCATGCCGAGCAGTTCACACATGCGCTATCTCCCGATAGGTTCTGCTGCGCCTTGGGCGAGAAAGGTTCAGTGTCAGAGTCTGGGTTCGGTCCGCGCCTCGTAGCGGTTCATCGGACGGTAGTCCTCTTCGTCGTCATCCTCGAGTCGTTCGCGCAGGGTACGAGGATCCTCATGGCGCGATTCGCTCGGGTGCTGTTTCGCCCGCCGCTCGATCAGCCAACGTATAAGCACAAAAACCGCATAGGTCGCGAATGCAATCAAGCCGTAGAGCGCGAGGTCAGCCACGGCACGCCAGGCATTACTGCCGACCTTGAACAGCAGATCCAGAGCTGTGATGGCGACCGCCGGGGCGAACAGATCCTTGGCGGGATCGACGATGGTCGGCGTCAGCAGCAACACGGCCATGATCAGCCGCAACGGCTCGCGCAGCCAGCGCCACAGTGGACGGGTGATGCGCAACCAGACCAGCAAGCAGCCCAGCGCAGCGATACCGTAGGCAGACCAGGCAAGCAAATATTCATTGGCGGGTAGGAACATGGCGATCTCTGTACAGGCCGGAGGAAGCCCCGGCATTAACGCCGGGCATGATAACAGTCGTGAGCGACGGCACGGCTAGCCAACTGATGCAATGCAGCTGGCCATTGCGCATCCAACGCCGTATAAACCCTGAAAAAAAAACGCGTTGCAGCCCATATCGCGTGCCTAGAAGCCATACTTGTAGCAACCGACATTTCAGGAGATTCATCATGATCTACCAGCATATTCTGGTCGCCACCGACCTGAACGACGATTGCCATCCAGTGGTCGCGCGCGCTCAGGCGCTGGCGACCGCCAGCGGTGCGAAACTGGCGTTGGTCCATGTCATCGAACCCATGGCGATGGCCTTCGGTGGGGACGTGCCAATGGATCTTTCAATGCTGCAACAACAGCAGTTCGACCAGGCCCGTGAGCGCTTGGCCGGGTTCGCCGATCGTTATCCGGGGCTAACCGCGGAACAACGCCACCTGGCCTACGGTCAGCCTCGTCAGGAAGTTCACCGACTGGCCAAGGAGCAAGGCTGTGATCTGGTAGTGGTGGGCAGCCATGGCCGCCACGGCCTCGCTTTGCTGCTCGGCTCCACGTCCAATGACATCCTGCATGGTGCGCCCTGCGATGTGCTCGCCGTACGCCTGAAAAAACCCGAGTGATTCGTCGCCCGGCCTGAGTCAGCTGGCTCAGGCCGTTTCGACACCCTCCCCCGCGCTCATCACAAGTGGCCGAATCTTTTGCAGCTGAGTCTCCAATGAGTAGGTCAGGCTCGATGCCATGGAGAAGAAGGTCAGGAAGGCCTTTAGGTTCGAGTCCTCGTGACAGGTATCGTGGATGCGCTGCCAGAACGCCTGATTAACCAGCTGCAACTGCTGGAACGACCTCACCAATCCCCGCAACTCCCAATCGGCGTGCCGTCCTTCGCGCAGGTTGAAATACTGTCTCGCCAGGTACAGCGATACCGCCCGAAGTACAAACTCCTGATTGCTCGCGAACGGCAAATGCTGATGGGCCATCGGCTTGAGCCGGCCAAGTATCGGACATGCACTGGTGGCCATGATCACACCCAGAAGCGCGCGCAATCCTTCTTCCAGCCCGACCAGCTTGTTGTACTCCCGCTCAGGGGTACGGACATGCACCTGCGCTTTACGAATGGCGGGCAGACCTTGGAAATCCTCGATGACTCGATGCAGGTCAACCGCCGCCGGGCAATGGCTGAACTCGTTACGACTCAACGGGCAATTGTTGCACTGCTGATGATCCAGGCGCGTCCATCTCGGCGCCAGCTTAGCAGTCTCGTGATCAAAGACACGGTCCGGCTCGATCCGGTAGCAGAACTCATGCTCGTCATCGAGGGTGATTCGGTATTCGATTGCCATCTATGCTCCGTCTGCTGGCAGATATCGTTATCTTCACGAAGTCCCGCTCAACGCAGACTCGTAAGTCGCACGCTCTATCGGTGAACGTGCGGGTCTTGCAGGCTGGGGGCACGTCGTTGCGGGCGGCTCAGCCCTCCAACTCGGCCCAACGCTCGAGCAGCGCATCGAGCTCAAGCTGCATCGCTTCGAGCTTGGCGAGGGTTTCGCCGGTCCGCTCAGCACTCTGCTGATAGAACGCCGGCTGTGCCATCTCCTCTTGCAGCGCAGCGATGCCCTTTTCCACTGCGTCAATCTTGCCCGGCAGTGCTTCCAGCTCGCGCTGAACCTTGTAACTGAGCTTTTTTTTCGCAGGGGCCGGCTCAGCAGGCACTTGCTGTGCAGCCGGCTTCGCCTGAGCTGCCTCTGCCTTCGCCTCTTTGCTCTCCCTACCTTCACCGACGCCGAGCAACTTTACCGAGCCGCCTTGACGCAGCCAATCCTGATAGCCACCGACGTATTCACGAACCACGCCATTGCCTTCGAATACCAGCGTGCTGGTCACTACGTTATCGAGGAATGCCCGGTCGTGGCTCACCATCAGAACCGTGCCCTGGAAATTCAGCAGGACTTCCTCCAACAGCTCGAGGGTTTCCACATCGAGATCGTTGGTGGGCTCATCGAGGACCAGCAGGTTGGCGGGTTTGCTGAATAGCTTGGCGAGCAAGAGCCGTGCCCGCTCGCCGCCCGAGAGTGCTTTAACCGGCGTACGGGCGCGCTGGGGACTGAACAGGAAGTCTCCGAGGTAGCTCAGGACATGTCGGTTCTGGCCGTCGATGGTGATGAAATCGCGCCCCTCGGCAACGTTGTCGACGACGGTCTTTTCCAGTTCCAGCTGGTGACGCAGTTGGTCGAAATATGCCACTTCCAGCTTGGTGCCGGGTTCTACCGTGCCGCTGGTTGGTTGCAAATCCCCAAGTAGAAGCTTGAGCAACGTGGTCTTGCCGGTACCGTTGGCGCCGAGCAAGCCGATACGGTCGCCACGCTGCAACACCGTCGAGAAGTCGCGAATCAACAACTCGCCCCCCGGATGTCCGAAGCTCGCATGTTCGACGACGATGACCTGCTTGCCAGACTTTTCAGCGGCGTCAATCTGAATGTTGGCCTTACCCTGCTGCTCGCGTCGTTCGCTACGTTCAGCACGCAGGGCTTTCAGCGCTCGCACGCGCCCTTCATTGCGGGTACGCCGCGCCTTGATGCCCTGGCGAATCCACACTTCTTCCTGAGCCAGCTTCTTGTCGAACAGCGCATTGGCCGTCTCTTCGGCTGCCAGCTGCTGCTCCTTGTGCACCAGGAAGCTAGCGTAGTCGCCGTTCCAGTCGATCATATGGCCGCGATCAAGCTCAAGAATGCGGGTTGCCAGGTTCTGCAGGAACGCGCGGTCGTGAGTGATGAACAGCACCGCACCGTTGAACCCGGTGAGCGCTTCTTCCAGCCAGGCGATAGCGCCGATATCCAGGTGGTTGGTGGGCTCGTCGAGCAACAGCAGATCGGGCTCTGACACCAGCGCCTGGGCCAGCAGCACGCGCCGTCGCCAGCCACCAGACAATTCGGCGAGGGTTTTATCGGCCGGCAACTGCAAGCGGCTCAAGGTGCTGTCCACCAATTGCTGCAGGCGCCATCCATCCTTGGCTTCGAGCGCCTGCTGGACATGCATGAGCTTGTCGAGATCGGCTTCGTTCTGGATGTTCTGGCTCAGATGATGATATTCGGCAAGCAACTGCCCCACCCCGGCCAGCCCCTCGGCGACTACGTCGAAGACGGTACGCTCATCGGCAATCGGCAATTCCTGTGGCAACTCGCCGATCTTCAACCCTGGCGCCCGCCAGATTTCGCCGTCATCTGGTAGCTGGCTGCCCTTGACCAGGCTGAGCATGCTGGATTTGCCGGTGCCGTTGCGCCCGATAATACAAACCCGCTCACCCCGCGCAATCTGCCAGGACACTCCATCGAGCAATGGATTGTTGCCATAGGCGAGGGACACATCGGTCAACTTGAGCAGGGTCATGACTATCTCCGGAAAACAGGGCGCGCATTCTAACAGAAGGCATCGCCCCGCCGGGCTGCAGCGGACGCCTGGCGGCCTGTTTGACGATAAATTTCCGCCGGCGCGTCAGCTTCTGCCTGAGCGGACCAGGACAGCCCTGACCCGGCACGGACATGACGCTCGTCGGAAGTTTCGCTTTGGACCTTTCAAGCGCTTAATCCTCGTTTAACTGCTTGAGCGGCCAAGCTAAGCTAGCCGCAGAAATTCCCGTACCTCCCCCCGTTTTCGGAAGTCTCATGCGCGGTCGACTCTCCAGTATCTGTTTGTCTCTGTTTCTCTCCGTCATCACCGTTGAAACCACCCAAGCTGCGAGTTTGCAGCAGCAGCGTCAGTTGTACGACGAAGCCAAGCGGGCCTTGGCCAAGGGCGATAGCGGGCCATACCGGCGCCATGCCAGCGCCCTACGTGACTATCCGCTCGAGCCCTATCTGGCATACGACGATCTGACCGCACGATTGAAAACTGCCAGCAATGACGAAGTGGAAAAATTTCTCGCAGAGCATGGTGATTTGCCACAGGCGAGCTGGATGAAGTTGCGCTGGCTGCGGCTGCTGGCGGCACGGGGCGACTGGCGGCCCTTCGTCGCTCACTATGACCCAAAGATGAACTTCACTGAACTTGACTGCCTGTATGGTCAATACCAGCTCATCAGCGGTCAGAAGGAACAGGGCTATGCCACCGCCGAAAAGCTCTGGCTGGTAGGCAAGTCCCAGCACAACGCTTGCGATGCTCTGTTCGAACGGTGGGAAGACGAGGGGCAGCTTACCGAGGCTCTGCGCTGGAAACGGGCCAAGCTGGCAGTCGAGATCGGCAACTATGGCCTGGCCAAGTTCTTGGTCAAAAGCCTGCCGACGCTGAAAGCACAGGGCGAGCTTCTGCTCGATGTCGCCCAGAAGCCACAGTTGCTCAGCCAGCCTGAACGCTTCTCGCCAGCCACCGAGACCATGGGTGATGTCGTCTCGATCGGCTTACGTCGGTTGGCCAGAGCAAACCCGGAGCAAGCCCTTGGACTGCTCGACAGCTACGCCAGGCGGATGTCCTTTTCGGCGGAAGAAAAGGTTTCCATCGCACGTCAGATCGGCCTCACCCTGGCCAAGCGTTTCGACCCCCGCGCACTCAAAGTCATGGCTGAATACGACCCAGAGCTGCGTGATGACACGGTCAGTGAATGGCGGGCTCGCCTGTTGCTCCGCCTGGGCCGCTGGGATGACGTCTATGCGCTGACTCAGCGATTCCCCGAAGAGCTCGCCAACAGCAATCGCTGGCGGTACTGGAAAGCGCGCAGCCTGGAACTGGCCAAGCCCAAAGATGAGCGAGCCGCCCAGCTCTACCAACCGGTCGCTGGCGAACGGGACTTTTACGGTTTCCTTTCGGCTGACCGCATCCAGGCGCCCTACAAGCTCAACCATCAGCCCCTCGCGCTTGGCCCAAAGCTGATCCAGAAGGTCCGCAATACCGCTGGGATTCGCCGCGCCATGGAATTCCATGCTCGCGGGCAAATCGTTGATGGGCGCCGCGAGTGGTATCACGTCAGCAGGTTGTTCAGCCGCGACGAGCTGGTTGCACAGGCGCGACTGGCCTATGAAATGGAATGGTACTTCCCTGCAATTCGCACCATTAGCCAGGCGAAGTATTGGGACGACCTGGACATCCGCTTCCCCATGGCCCATCGCAGCAGCCTGGTGAACGCCGCGAAAGCGCGTGAAATTCACCCCAGCTGGGTGTTTGCGATCACTCGCCAAGAAAGCGCATTCATGGCCGACGCCCGCTCCCATGTGGGCGCCACAGGCCTGATGCAGTTGATGCCGGCTACGGCGAAAGAAACGGCCAAACGCTTTGGCATTCCGCTCTCGTCGCCCCAGCAAGTGCTCAACCCCAACATCAACATTCAGCTAGGCGCCGCCTATCTCAGCCAGATTTACGGTCAGTTCAACGGTAACCGAGTGCTAGCTTCGGCGGCTTACAACGCCGGACCCGGGCGGGTTCGCCAATGGCTGAAGAATGCAGACCACCTTCCCTTTGACGTTTGGGTCGAGAATATCCCGTTCGATGAAACCCGCCAGTACGTGCAGAACGTACTGACCTATTCGGTCATCTACGGGCAAAAGCTCAACTCGCCACAACCACTAGTGGAATGGCACGAGCGCTACTTCGATAATCAGCGATAAGGCGTAAGGATTGGATGAGCTGCGGCGTATGTTTGGCGCCGCAGCAGGCGCAGAAAGGCTTAGTTGTGGCGCCGTTCCAGGTGCGGTGGCTTGCCCCAGCCGAGGTTACTCGAGCACTTCAACAGGCATGCCAATCTGCAACTGGCCAGTGCCTTCGGCGATGAGATTTTGACCAAAGAATACGCCGCCATCGCCCTTCCGGTAGTTCATCAGCGTCGCCAGTGGCTCGCGGACGGGGCTCCGCTCACCGCTTAGCGGATCGATGGTCGGGATGATGCAACGTGAGCAGGGCTTGACCACGCGGAACGCCAGATCACCGATGCGAATGCGCCGCCAGCCATCCTCGGCGTAGGGCGCCGCCCCGGCGATCACTAGATTGGGCCGAAACCGGCGCACATCGAGTATTTGCCCAACCCGGGCCGAAAGATCATCGAGTGATCGCTGGCCGATCAACAGAAACGGAAACCCATCGCTGAATGCCGTGCGTTCGCCTGGCCGGGCATAATCCTGATCGACTTGGATGCCCCGCGATGTGGGCAGATGCACCAGTCGACAAGGAAGACCAAGCAGGCGTGTCAGCCACTCAGCTGCAGCGTCGCCAGCATCGGGCACCTGTAGACTTTCGCGCCAGATCAGCACGCCACGCTCAACGCCACCCACCTCAGGGACCGCAACAGCCAACGCATCCATCCCCGGCGCCGTCAACAGTAGCTCGGCGTCACCTTGCCAACGAGCGTTCAGCAACGCCATGCCGGGCAGCATTCGCTGGGTCAGGAATTTTCCGCTTGCGGCGTCGACCACCATCCAGCGCCGGTCACCATACACACCCAACTCGTCGCATCGCTCTTGTTCCAGTAACTCAGCCGAACCGGACTTGAGTGGAAAACGGTACAACGAGGAAAGGTGCATGCGGGGCCCTCGAGCGGTTGGTCAGGTCAGCGTGTTTCGTCCAGCAACAAACGCTCGCGGACGACGTCCACCAGTTTCTCCGGCTGAAACTTGGAAAGGAAGTTGTCACAGCCAACTTTCTGCACCATTGCCAGGTTGAAGCTCCCGGAGAGGGAGGTATGCAACACCACGTAGAGATCACGCAGGCGCGGATCGTTGCGGATCTCCGTCGTGAGCCGGTAGCCGTCCATCTCGGGCATTTCGGCATCGGTGAACACCATGAGCAGACGATCAGTGAGCGCCTCCCCACTATCTGCCCAGGCCTTCAGTTTGTTCAAGCCCTTCATGCCATCGCTGGCAGAGTGCACGGTGATACCCAGCTGGCTCAAGGTTTCTCGCAGCTGCGCCAGGGCAACGGTTGAGTCGTCGACGCAAAGCACTTCACGCCCCCTGGCGCGCTCGAGCACCGGATCAGTCAAGCGCTCCGGCGCGATGCTCGTGTTGTAGGGCACGATCTCAGCCAAGACCTTTTCCACGTCAATGACTTCGACCAGCCTGTCCTCGACCTTGGTGATCGCTGTGAGGTAGTGCTGCCGTCCCGCGGTGGTCGGCGGCGGCAACACTTCCTCCCAGTTCAGGTTGAGGATGCGGTCTACGCCGCCGACCAGAAACGCCTGAATCGAGCGATTGTATTCAGTCACGATGATGGTGCTGCGCTCATCCGGGACCAAAGGTCGCAAGCCAATGGCACGCGACAGGTCGATGACCGGCAGCGTCTGCCCGCGCAGGTTGACCACGCCGCATACCGAGCCGTGCCGGTGCGGCATCAGCGTCATTTTCGGCAGCTGCACGACTTCCTGCACCTTGAACACGTTGATCGCGAACTGCTGCCGTCCGGACAGACGGAACATGAGAATTTCCAGGCGATTCTGCCCCACCAAACGGGTGCGTTGATCGACTGACTCCAGAATGCCGGCCATTGCGGGCTCCTTTGGCGAATAGGGGACTTAGGAGCTATCGGCCGCAAGTGCCCATGCTTTATCCGCTGGCGATAGATTTTGTCAGCCCTGCCCGCTCGTTGCGCTCGTATCTGAACCGCAAAGGATCAGGCGGATGGATCATCGTGCTCGATCAGTGGCTCGTCCCGCAGCAGCGGGCTGTCCGCAGGCAGATGCAACCGCAGCGCTCGGCGTTTCACGGAGAAACGCATCTGCTTTGCGGCGACCGGTTCGCCGTCAAGGTTAATGCTGATTTCTTCGGGCGCCTCAACCTCGAACCATGGCGCACGGGCATTTACCGAGACCGTATCGATGCCCAGCAATCCGCCACTCAGCAAGGTACCGAGCGTCCCGACCGCATCAGCCGGCGCAGGGACGATACAAATATCGAGCAACCCGTCGACGATCGAGGCCTGAGGGCAAAGCTGCTGCCCACCACCCGACTGGCGACCGTTGCCAATGCCCAGCGCTAGAAATTCCCCCTCCCAGGTAAAACCGGGCGCCACGAAGCGCCCCCAAGTAGCCCGCAACTCACTGAAGCGCGACAGGCCGGTCAACAGATAGGCACTCCCGCCCAGAACCCGTTTAAGCTCTGACGAAGTGGTGGCGGTCACTTTGGAGCCGAAACCACCCGTCGCCATGTTCATGAAAAGCTCGCCGTTCATTTCACCGACGTCGACCCAAACAGGTTCGCGATTTAGCAGGGTGAGCGCGTCAAACGGTTCCAGCGGTATCTCTGCCGCATGGGCGAAGTCATTAGCGGTGCCCAGCGGCAACACCGCCAAACTCGCGTCAGTACCGCTGTCGATCAGAGCCTGTGCCATCTCCCGTAAGGTCCCGTCACCGCCGCCCGACACCAGAGTCCGATAACCCGCCGCCAGCGCTTCCTTGACCAGGCGCTCGGTGTCCCCCGGCTCCCACGTCACCCGGACGGCGAGCTCGTTACCGAGCTGACGCCATTCGGTTACCGCCGCCCTAAGTTCTTCGTTGAGCCCTTGCTTCCCATGAAGGACGAGCAATGCCTTGGGTTCATTCATGCAGGTCGTTCCAGTCATCCGTTTCAGTATGCGCAGATAGACACGCTCCAGGCACATAAAGTTGTGGAGAGCCCCACGCCTGCAGGCTTAAGCCGACCACGCAAAACACCGACCATCGGTCAGCGAAAGAAGCGAAAAAAGCCCGTAAGCCGACCTTTTTGATCGCTTTATCACTTACATATCAGCGAGTTGCGTGACGCATTTAATTCTTTTGGGGCAATTGGCTCTTTGCACGATTCCGGTGAACTCATTTCTTGAAGGGCGGTCGGAGCACTTGTCCAGGTGAGGGTTGCAATAGCGGCCTGCCATCAGAACCGCGGATCGCGGCGATCAAAACGAGTATTGAGCTAGCAATAGCCATAGGAAGGAGCCTTGTATGCGCTTACAGTCCGTTGGAACCCTTGAGTACGCCCACCCCAGTTTCGTTGATTACTTTCTTGCCAGCATTCGCCTGATTCACGGGCTGACCTCTGTGCTGCCGGGCGTTCTGTTGTTGCTGTTTCTGCCCCTCGACCTGCCCGCAGGCGGAGGCACGTTCAGCACCTTCCTGATGTTTTTCGGCGTGATCAGTGTCGTTATCTTTCAGTCGGTAGGCATCTACAGCGAGGAAGTGTTCAGCACGTTGCTGCGCTTTCGCACCATGCTCGTTGCCTGGGCCGCGGCTTTCAGCTTGATGATTTTCATGCACCAAGGCCTGGGTATGTTCGGCTACCTCGAAGCCAAACATCTGACCTTCTGGTTCGTCACCAGTGGCATCCTGTTCGGCGCCGAGCGACTGATGATGCTCGCCCTGTTCCGTCGTCTGATGGCGAAAGGCGTGTACCTGCAGAATGCCGTAATCCTTGGTGGCACCGACAACGGCGTGCGCGTTGCCGAGTATCTGGCTCATCACCGCGATATCCGCACCGGCGTGCTCGGCTTCATTGACGACCGCCTCGAGCGCCTGCCGAAAACGTTGGCCGATCTGCCGCTCCTGGGCAATACCCGCGACCTGGAACAGATGATCCGTGAGGAAAAGGTCACCCAGGTACTGGTCGCGTTGCCCTGGTTTGCCGACAGCCGCATCGGTCAATTGATTAACGAGTTGCGCCGACTCCCCGTCAACGTTCTGCTGGTACCTGACATGGTCGCTTTCCGCCATGCCAACAAGCGCATCACCGAAGTCGGTGGACTGCCGACGCTGATTGCTTCTGATCTGCCGCTGCGTGGCTGGTCGCCAATGTTCAAGCGCATCGAAGACATCGTGCTTTCCAGCCTCGCTCTGCTGGCGGCTGCCCCGGTCATGCTCCTCCTCGCGCTGGCCATCAAGCTCGACTCGCCCGGCCCTGTGTTGTTCAAGCAGAAGCGCTACGGCTACAACAACCGACTGATCGAAGTGTTCAAGTTCCGCTCGATGTACCACGCCAAGTCGGATGCCAATGCCGAACGGCAAACGACGCGCGACGATGACCGCATCACCCGAGTGGGTCGTTTCATTCGCAAAACCAGCCTCGACGAGCTGCCACAACTGCTCAACGTATTCCTTGGCAGCATGTCCATGGTCGGTCCGCGCCCCCATGCAACCGCGACCAAGGCCGCAGGCGTGCTGTTCGAAGACGCCGTATCGGAATATTCCGCACGGCACCGCGTCAAGCCGGGCATCACCGGCTGGGCGCAAATCAATGGCTACCGCGGCGAGACCGACACCCTGGAGAAGATCGAGAAGCGCGTCGAATACGACCTCGATTACATCGAGCGTTGGTCGGTCTGGTTCGACATATACATCCTTGCCCGCACCATCCCCGCCCTTCTGTTCAACAAGGATGTTTACTGACTGCCACACGCATTGACCAGCTCCATCCTGGCACCAAGCCACATTCATGCGCGAGCGCAGCAGGAAGATTGAACTAATGAAGCGAGCCAATATCAGATTTGCGTTCTGCAACAGGCAGACCTGTATGCCCACTACACCTGGGCTACGAGGCTGAGCGAAATGTTCCAGAACATATTGATTGTCTGTGTGGGCAACATCTGCAGAAGCCCCGCAGCCGAAGCGTTGCTAGCCCACAAACTTGAAGGCAAAGGCCTGACGATAAGTTCGGCAGGCATAGGTGCTCTAGTAGGCAACCCAATGGACAAGACTGCACATGAGGTGCTTAACGACCACGGAGTGGAACACACGTCCCACCGTGCCCGTCAGGTCGATAGCGAAATGCTGCATCGCGCAGACCTGATCCTTGTGATGGAAAAAAGCCACGTCCAGCACATTCGTCAGATCGCACCCGAAGTACATGGCAAAACCTTCCTGCTGGGTAAATGGCTGGACGATACGGAAATCCCTGATCCCTACCGCCAGTCCAAGCCCGCATTCGAACATGTTCACAGCCTTCTGACTCAGTCCGTCGAAAGCTGGCTTCCTTACCTGAAATAAGAAGAAGGAACTTCAATGACCACCATGCCACGACCCATCTATGAAACAAAAGAGGACAAGGACATTGACCTGGCCCACCTCTTTGACACGTTTCTAAATAACCGAGCGCTGATACTCACCATTACGGGGTTCTTCGCCGCGCTGGGCGTTGCCTATGCCCTGCTCGCGACGCCGGTATATCTGGCAAGCGCGATGATTCAGATCCAGGCGAAAGGTGGCTTGCCAAGCCTTACCGATGTGGTTGGCACCGCCCCAGCCGTTTCGCCGGCGCAGACCGAAATCGCACTGCTCAAGTCGCGCTCGGTGGTTGGCGGAGCGGTCGAGGATCTGAACCTCGACATCATCATCGAGCCTCACCACTTCCCGGTATTCGGTGGTTATATCTTCCGTGGATTCGAACCCACCGAGGAAGGTGAGCTGGGCTGGTATCCCGAAGGCTTTGAATCCTACGCATGGGGTGGCGAATCACTGCGCGTCACGCAGCTGATCGTGCCAGACAAAATGCATGGCGAAGAGCTGACGCTGGAAGCTGCCGAAAACAACGGCTTCATCCTGCGCGACCCCGAAGGCGAGGTAGTCGTGCAAGGGGTCGTCGGCGAGCCCATCGAGACCCCGGATTACGGCATCACCGTGGCAGAGCTGAACGCACGGCCGGGCACCACTTTTACTGTGATCAAGAACCGTACCTACGCCACCACCGAGGACTATCAGAATCGCCTGAATGCCGGTGAGCGCGGCAAGCAGTCGGGCATCCTCAACGTGACGTTGGAGGGCACCGATCCAGAAAAAGCAGTCACGGTGCTTGAGGCAGTAGCGCAACGCTATGTCGACCAGAACATTGCGCGCAACGCGGCGGAAGCGACTCAGAGCCTTGAATTTTTGAGTGAGCAGGTGCCGGAGGTCCGCAAGAAGCTCGACGCCGCACAGACAGCCCTGAACGAGTTCCAAACCGGCAATCGTTCGGTGGATATCTCGGCGGAAACCCAGTCGGTGCTTGATCGCATCGTTGATCTGGAGAGCCAGATTTCCGAGCAGAACCTCAAGCGCACCGAGATGGAAAGCCGCTTCACCCGTCAGCACCCTAATTTCCAGGCGCTGATGAACCAGATCAATCAGCTGCAAGCGCAAAAGACTGAACTGGAAAAGCAGATCGGAACCCTGCCGTCTACTCAGCAGGAGCTGCTGCGCCTTAACCGCGATGTAGAGGTTTCTTCTGAAACCTATTCGATGCTGCTGAACAAGACTCAGGAGCTGGACATCATTCGTGCCGGGACAGTGGGCAACGTGCGCATCGTTGACCACGCTGCGGCAGACATCGACGAGCCAATCAAGCCGAACAAGCCGTTGATCGTCATCGTCGCCACGCTGCTTGGCGGGATTCTTGCGGTCGCCTTCGTGTATGTCCGTGAAGCACTCAAGCGTGGCGTGGAAAATCCAGAAGAGATCGAGCGCGTTGGCATTCCGGTGTACGCGGCGATTCCGTTCAGCGAGAAGCAGGGCCTGCTGGAAAAGCGCCTGGCCAATTTCAAACGGGACAAGAGCAGCGCTTCGTATCTGCTCTCGATCAATGATCCCGCCGATCTGGCGACCGAAGCGATGCGCAGTCTGCGCACCAGCTTGCACTTCGCGATGATCGAGGCGAAGAACAACATCCTGATGATCACCGGCCCGAGCCCGGCGGTGGGCAAGTCGTTCGTGACCAGCAACCTCGCTGCAGTTATCGCGCAGTCCGGCAAGAAAGTGCTGCTGATCGACGCCGACATGCGCAAGGGGTATCTGCACAAGGTCATGCGCTGCCAGGGTGAAAAAGGCCTTTCCGACATCCTGTCTGGCCGTATCACGCTGTTCGACGCAATACAGAAAACCCAGCTGAACAACCTGCACGTGATCACCCACGGCCAGCTACCGCCGAACCCATCGGAACTGCTGATGCACGAGAACTTCTCGCGCTTCGTCAAAGAGATTAGCAGCATGTACGACCTGGTGATCTTCGATACTCCGCCTATCCTGGCCGTGACCGACGCCGCACTGGTCGGCAGCCAGGCCGGCACCACCCTGATGGTGACGCGTTACGGGCTGAACGGCGTGAAGGAAATCGAGTTCGCCAAGCGACGCCTTGAGCAGAACGGACTTCTGGTCAAAGGCGTCATCTTCAATGCCGTGGTGCGCAAGGCGTCGACTTATAGCGAGTACGGTTATTACCAGTACGAGTACCAGAGCAAGTAACGCTTCTCTGGCTTTAAGTAAGTCCCGGCATATTACCCAATGATGCTATCCGAACCGCTCTCCTGATTATCGAGGAGAACGGTTCGCATCGAGTGCTTAGCTGAACATCAACAGGGCCCGTCGAGTTGACGATTGGCCCTCTGGAGATAACGGTCATCATGGAACGTCGCCCCCTTTCTCTTTTGTTTCGCACCGCAAGGTTGATAGCCGGCCTGACGATTGCCGGATGCGTGTCGTTTGTGCAAGCGCAGCCCAGCGAAGATAAAGGCATCGACCTGATCGGCATCAATATGTCTGGTGCAAACTTCGCTCCGCATATCACGCCTGGAAAACTGGGCACCAATTATTTTTATCCTGAAGAGAAATACTTCAAATATTACGCGAACAAGAACATTCGCCTGATTCGGTTCCCCTTCATCTGGGAGCGCCTGCAACATGATCTGTACAAAGGCGTGAATTTCGATCAGATGCGGTTGCTCAAGCGAACGCTCGACTTCGCCGCCCAATATAACCAGAAGGTCATTCTGGATATGCACAACTATGGGCGATACAAGGGCAAGCTGATCGGTTCGCCACAAGTACCCTATGAAGCTTACGCAACTGTTTGGCGCAAGCTTGCCGAAGAATTCAAGGACCACCCTGCACTGTTGGGCTACGACATCATGAACGAGCCCCACTCCACCGATGGGTTGTGGCCTGGAGCAGCACAGGCAGCGGTCGATGCCATCCGCAAGGTGGATATGGACAGTTTGATATTCGTCGAAGGTGACCGCTGGGCGAGCACCTTTCACTGGCGCTACGTCAATGAGGATTTTCTGATCGAAGATCCGGCAGACAAGATCATCTACGAGGGACACCTGTACCTCGACAAGGATTTTTCCGGGCGCTATGCGAAGGACGAGGTGGTCGATCCAATGCTAGGGGTGGAGCGCGTTCGGCCGTTCGTCGAGTGGCTGAAGGAAAACAACCTGAAGGGTTTTCTCGGCGAGTACGGTGTGCCTGGTCATTCCGAATCGATGCTGGTCGCCATGGACAACCTGCTCGGCTACCTCAACGAAAACTGCATGCCCAGCGCCTACTGGGCGGGCGGCCCAGGCTGGGGCAAATATGTTTTGGCTATTGAACCGCTCAACGGCAAGGACAGACCTCAGATGGACGTGCTGCAAAAGCACATTCCCAATAGCTGTAAGGAGTATGGCCCTACCCCGCAGCCTTGACAGCTTGTGGCATGGTTCGCGGCAAATGGTGTGAAGCCGTTCAGAAAGTTTTCAGCGAAACCTGAAAATCACACGCAACCCTGCCATCCCTCGCTTGTCCAAATTCAACCTTACATCGAGCGGCTTAATGCGGGCGGAACTCAAATACCCCTGCGCAATCCAATCAGTTTGGATACTGAACCATTGCTGGAGCCAGTTAGCCTACCACCGCTCAGCGGTACGAAAGGTGGCGGTGCACCCAAGCAATTGATGTGGCAATCCTGAAGCTTGAGTTTGTTGCGGCGTAGTTAATCTGGAATGGAAATGCACCTAAGGACCCAGGTGATGACAAACATCAGCTCGAAATTTTTCTTTTTGCCGTTGGCCGTGCTGGCAATCGTCTTGCACTTTTCGGTATTTGGCGACAGCACGCATAACCCGATCGGCTTCAAGTTCCTCAACGAAGCTTATCTGGCTGTTTGCCTAGGTCTTTCGCTTCTGTTGATTCTCGCCAGTACCGAGGAAGCTTCCAGAGAATTTCGCATTTTGATGTATTACGCTTTTTACAGCGTAATCGTGTTCACCGTGCTGCCTGCAATCTTCTCGTTCTATACCTTTGGCCAGCCAATCACCTACGGCCTGATCGAAGAGCGTCGGATTCTTTTTACATTTGGCTTCGTACCGCTGCTATTGCTTGCCAAGCACATCAGCACCCGCCAGTTCGAACATGCATTAATCTACGCGGCACTGATTGCTGTGATCCTTTCTTGGTGTTTCAAGTTCGGACTGGTCCCGGATCTGCGCGAGGAGCAAACATCCTGGGACCGCCCGGACCGCTCATCCATCGGGCCGTTTCTGATCTGTTTCGCCTATTTCTACTGCATTCAGGTATGGGCAAAAGGCAAGTCGCCTATCAGTGGCGAACAACGACAGCGAAAACTGTACCTCCTGATTGCGGCTGTGCTGTTGCTGACCCTGGTCTTCGCCACTCAAACCCGTCAATTGATTGTGCTATGTCTGGCATTCACATTGTTCTCATTGAGGGCCAAGGCAATTATCTGGGCTGCCTCGCTTTGCGTGCTGTTGTCGCCGCTGTTTTTTTATCCAGAGCTTCTTGAAATCCTCGGCCTGAACATCGAGTTCTACGAGAACAGCCTAGACGGCGACGTGGAGGATGGCGTGCGCCCCCATACGATCGCCTCCGTCTTCAGTCATTTGAGCCTGGTTAACTGGCTACCCAGCGGATCGTTATCGCTGATGTGGCAGGACGGCTTCATCCCCTATTTCGGTGAACACTTCTTCCTGTCTGACATTGGCATCATTGGCACGCTGTTTCGGTTCGGTTTTCTCACTTTTCTGCTGGTCCCCCTGACATTGTTTGTCTACCGATGGATCGCCCGCAGTATCAATACCGACATGGAGTTCACCTATGCAGTGATGCTTGCCTTCTTCGTGATATGGCCACTCAACGGGCTATTCGAATATACCCAACCAGTTATTTGTATGCTTTTCGTATTACATGCTCTAAGGGCACGCCATCTTCGCAGCAAGGAACGAGTACATGAACGTCGCACTTATTCTCAACTACAAAGCTGCTACTGAAACGATCAGCTGCGCTGAAAGCCTGCTCGAGCATTGCACGACGATTGGCCATATCGTCATCATCGACAATGATTCGCAGGACGGTTCCGCCATCGCTCTTCAAAACTGGCTGGATGAAAAAGCTTATTCAAATGTGACTGTGCTTTGTAATCCAGACAACAGCGGTTATGCGGGTGGCAACAATTACGGGTTGCGCTGGGCAATGGAGCGCCTGCAGCCCGAGTATTTCTGGGTTATCAATAACGATACCTATGTAGACAGCGATGCCTTCTCACCGCTATTGGAAGCATTGCAGCGCAATGATCGCCAGTTTGTCGGCTCGCTCGTATTGAGCGCAGACACAGGCCGACTGGAGTGCTACGGAGGCGGAAAGCTCTATCCGATTCTTGGCAAGGCTCGATTACTCGGAAAAGACCAGAGCATCGAAGCATCTCAGCGACAGAATCCTCAGCACGTTCCAGACTACATCATGGGCTGCAGCCTAGCGTTTTCGGCCGCTTTGACTGAAGAAATCGGTTTGATGGATGAAGATTACTTCATGTATTTCGAGGAAGTGGATTGGCAATACCGTGCGAAACGCTTTGGTGTTTCGACGAGAGTGATCCCAGAAAGCCGCCTATATCACTACGGCTCACTCAGTCTGGGCAGCCGCTCAGCGTTTTATCACTACTACCGCAACCGAGCAGCCACCCGCTTCAACAAGCGTTTCTACGGCCCGGCATTCGCGATTGTCTCCGCGTTCCTGCTTTCGGCCGTTACAACCGTCAAGGAATACAAAAATCCCACCCTCGCCTGGTCAGGTATCAAGGGCGCCTTTAAGGGAGTAGCAATGAGTGTCGAGTGATACTAATGCGTTCGGAATAGATTTCTTTTCCGGCAATAAGAAGACTTTATTGACCTGCATACGCGAGGGAGTCAAGCAACCCTATTCGTTTGTGGTGACACCGAACGTTGACCACCTCGTTCAACTGGAACATGACGAACAGCTGCGTGATGCTTATTTCAAAGCGCGCTGGAGAGTCTGCGACAGCCGAATTCTTCTGTCGCTGTTGAGTCGCCTGGGCGTGCATCTGGATGAAGCTATTCCCGGCAGTGATTTGACACTTGATCTGCTCAAATGGGCGGACCGGGATCGGCTGCGAATTGTACTAATCGGTTCGGCAGCGTCCGAAGCCGACAAACTCAGAGCCCTTTATCCCGGCATTTCCCTCTATCACTACAACCCACCGATGGGCTTTATAAAGAAGCCGGAAGAAGTGCAGCGTTGCCTGCAGTTCATTCGTGAAAATCCATCGGAGCTGGTTCTGTATGCCGTGGGTACGCCGCGCGGAGAAGTCCTGGCCGCAGCCACTCAGCCCTATGAGCGCACGGGTATGGGCTTCAGTATCGGCGCCTCCATTTCTTTTGCGACGGGGACCATCAAGCGGGCCCCGAAGTGGATGCGCGAATACAAACTCGAATGGCTGCATCGCATGTGCATGGAACCGCGCAGGCTCGCCAAACGCTATTGGGCGGATGCGGTGTATATCGTGCCAGCCTTTTTGCGGGAAAAAAGCTCCAGGCAGAAAGGCAGCCCAGCAAAACAGGAGTCTTGACCAAATATTGCAAGCCATCTTCCGGACACCGGTCACTGAATGCAGTGGTCGGCGGTTCTTGAAGATTATTGAAAAACTTCGCTGCCGCTCAGCGCCATGTGCCAGGCAGGAGCGAAGCGAAAGCACCTAAGAAAACTAATCCTTAAACAGGGAAGAAAATGAAAGCAGTCATCACGGGTATCACAGGGCAAGACGGCGCTTACCTGGCAGAACTTCTGCTGGAAAAAGGCTATACCGTCTACGGCACGTTTCGTCGCACCAGTTCAGTCAATTTCTGGCGAATCGAAGAGTTGGGCATCGATAAGCACCCCAACCTGCATCTTGTTGAGTATGACCTGACCGACTTGTCTTCCAGCATCCGGTTGCTTGAGAACACTGGCGCAACTGAGGTGTACAACCTCGCCGCCCAGAGCTTTGTAGGGGTTTCCTTCGAGCAGCCGCTGACCACTCTGGACATCACCGGTGCGGGCGCCGTGAACCTGCTGGAAGCCATCAGGATCGTCAATCCTAAGATCCGCTTCTACCAAGCTTCGACCTCGGAAATGTTCGGCAAGGTGCAGGCCATTCCGCAAGCCGAAACCACACCGTTCTATCCCCGCAGCCCTTATGGCGTTGCCAAGCTCTATGCGCACTGGATGACAATCAACTACCGCGAGTCATACGGAATATTCGGCTGCAGCGGCATCTTGTTCAATCATGAATCTCCCCTGCGCGGACGTGAGTTCGTGACTCGGAAAATTACCGATTCGGTGGCCAAGATCAAACTGGGCAAACTCGACGTGCTAGAGCTCGGCAACATCGATGCGAAGCGTGATTGGGGCTTCGCCAAGGAATATGTCGAAGGCATGTGGCGCATGCTGCAGGCGGACGAACCCGATGTTTTCGTGCTTGCAACCAACCGAACCGAAACAGTGCGTGATTTCGTGACACTGGCATTCAAGGCGGTTGATGTCGAACTCCAATGGGAAGGCTCCGGCGAACAGGAGCAAGCCACCGACGCAGCAACCGGCAAGGTCGTTGTACGGGTCAATCCGAAGTTCTATCGCCCGGCAGAAGTCGACCTGCTGATCGGCGATCCGCAGAAGGCCAAGGACGTGCTGGGCTGGGAGCCTAAAACGACACTCGAGCAACTGTGCCGCATGATGGTTGACGCCGATATGCGCCGCAATCAGCAGGGCTTTTCGTTCTAAGGCCTTCGACCGGCGCTCCTCGCTCTTGATCAGGCTCCCGGCTGAGACCCGTTTACCCAGATGGGTAACCACTCAGGATAGCCAGCCGATACCTGATCCGGAGCAGCCTGTTCGTTGCCCTGCGGTCGGAGCCGGCACTGCTAGCACACCGAGCCCGTGTTGGCGTTATGGCACCGCTCGTTCTAATGGAGCCGTAGACGGTATCCGTAACGCCATATCCCACGCCTATACCAAGGCTTTGCATCGCCGTAGAAACTGGAATTTCATCCTATCGGGAAGATCATGCGTAAAGTGCTGATTACCGGCGCCACCGGGTTTACCGGCCGCTACATGGCAGAAGAGCTCGCAGCCTGCGGCTACGAGGTCCATGGCCTCAGCTATCGTCAACCCGTCGGCGAACTGCCTGCGGCTATTTCAGCCGTCCATTGCTGCGCACTGAATAATGCAGAGCTGCTACGAGCCTTGCTAGCGGAAATACGCCCAACCTATGTCGTGCACTTGGCGGCGGTCTCGTTCGTCGCACACAGCGATGCGGATGCAATCTACACAGCCAACCTGCTCGACACTCGCCATCTGCTGGAAGCGTTACGTACCACCGCTGCGACCGAACTCGAAGGCGTGCTGCTAGCCAGCAGCGCAAACGTCTATGGAAACGCTACCGAAGGCGTCCTGGATGAGTCGTCGCCCTTTGCTCCGGCCAATGATTACGCGGTGAGCAAAGCTGCCATGGAGTTCCTCGCCAGGCTTTATCAGGATCGTTTACCGCTGATAGTCAGCCGCCCTTTCAACTACACGGGCGTCGGACAGGCTGAGCAATTTCTCATTCCGAAAATCGTGACGCACACGCGCCGTCGGGCCGCGGTCATCGAGCTCGGCAATCTGGATATCGCCCGCGATTTCTGCGATGTCCGTCAGGTTGTCCAAGCCTATCGACGCTTGCTCGAAACACCGGCTGCCATTGGCCAAACCGTCAATATCTGTTCTGGATCAGCCTATACGCTCGAGTACGTACTCGAACAGGCAGCGGCCATCTCCGGTCACCGCATGGAGGTCCGGGTCAACCCAGCGTTCGTGCGCAGCGCGGATGTGAAGAACCTGTTCGGCAGCAGAGCCAAGCTGGACTCGTTGATTGGCGACATGTCCCGAATCGAATTGAAGGAGACGCTGCGCTGGATGATCGAGCATCCCTCCACAGCGAGCGCATGACCTAATCAGCGTTACTACCAGCATCGAGGTGGCGGATCTCGGTCTACGGCGGTACTCGCGCCTAAGCGCACAAACAGTGAGTTTAAAAGTGCCTCGCTCAACGGCCTGCCGTGCTTAGTGGGGTCGATTAACCTTATCTGGCCAGGCAATACCAATGTCCGAAACCGTCACGCATGTTTTTTAATTTCTATTCGCTTGCCGACGGCAGCGTTGCAGCCCCGCCTCATTTATGCACATCCGTCGTGAACCGCAGAGAAACGGAGCGGTCTATGGCTACTGTGAGCAACGCAGCGCCTTCTTCCTATACGGGAAAGACGCTAACCCAAGGTTGAGCGGAACCTATTCAGTGGCTCATCCAGCACCGATCTCACAAAGAGTCTGAAGGTATACCTCTCAGAGCTTGCAGTAGCGGCATCAGGAACAGCTGAGATTGGATGCGTTTGTTGCACCGCCGAAAGAGTTTCGGCGATTGTCGATAGACGAGTCAGTGTCGGCTTGCTCCTTCAGCTAAAGGTGAATTGCGCTGTTTCACTTCGTAAAAACAACTATTCCGTCAAGGATGAAGAAACCATGAAACCACTATTTGCTCTCGCTTTCTCTTCCGTGCTGGTGTTGCAGGGATGCGTATTCTCTCCTGGTCAGCACCTGGATCCCGATCAGTTCAAGGACGGCGCAGAAACGGAAGATGGCACCGTCCAGCTGATGCGCATTACCCCTGAAATGCTCAAGGGCGAAGTCTCTTCCGACCAAGGCACCTCCAGCAAGCAAGAGCTACTGAGCTTCAAGCCCGAGGCTTACCGCATCGGCGCTAATGACCTTCTCTACATCACCGTCTGGGACCATCCTGAACTGACCGCTCCTTCGGGCCCGCAACAGCAGCTGGATGCTAACGGTCGCCTGGTTCGTCCGGACGGCACCCTGTTCTACCCCTACATCGGGAACATCGAAGCAGCAGGCAAAACCATCGAGCAACTCCGCTCCGATATTTCCAAAAGGCTGGCCAATTACATCGACAGCCCTCAAGTCGACGTCAGCCTGCTGCGTTTCGGTAGCCAGCGCATCGTGCTCTCCGGGGCATTCAATACGGCTGGCGAAGTCGAAGTGACTACCGCTCCGATGACCATCATGCAGGCTATTGGTCAGGCCGGTGTCGATACCGAAACGGCCGATCTGTCCGGCCTGATGCTTAAGCGTGACGGCCGTGAGTACATGCTCGACCTCGACGATCTGAACCGTCCGGACTCCTGGCTGCACCAGGTTTATCTGAAGGACGGCGACCAGCTCCATCTGCCGTACAACGATCAGAAGAAGGTCTACGTTCTGGGCGAGGTAGTGAATCCGCAAGCCATGACATTCAAGGCAACCAGTCTCAACTTGATGGATGCTATCGGCACCGCAGGCGGCATCCGTCAGGACACCGCGGATGGCGAAGCGGTTTACGTTATTCGTGGCGCAGAGAATATCGCCACTGAAAAAGCCACAGTGTTCCAGCTGAATGCCGAATCCCCTGCGGCCTTCGCTCTGGCCCAACACTTCCCACTGCAACCGCAGGACGTCGTGTTCGTTGGACCGGCCGGCATCACTCGCTGGAACCGCTTCATCAGCCAGCTGCTGCCGTCAGCTAGCGTCATCGGTACCGGCGCTGCGTTCAACCGGTAACACAAGTGATCATCAGGTCTGAATCGGCCTGATCAAAACCGCAGTCAGCCATAAACGACTGCGGTTTTTTATTGCTCTATCGAACCCGCCCGAGTCGCAGCATGCGCTGACCCTGTTCAACTACTCAGTCGGAATCGTCGGGTCGTCTTCGAACACATCGATGTCTTCATCGCTGTCTTCCGTTTCTTCTGGATCGGACATCGGCGCATCGTTAATGCTAGCGCCGTCCGGATCGCCCGGAAGCTCGTCGCTGCTCGCATCATTCGCAGCTACTAGCCGTCCAATATTGCCCTGTGTTCCCCACAACATTTCGTCTCGCATGACTCACCTCGCTACAGGCCGCCAGTGACCTAGAGTTTCGAGCCATACAAGCGCGGATCGTGCGTATCCGCCAGTCGGACCCACCAGCGGCTGCGTAACGTTCTAAAGGTGCTGGCGCAGCGCAGAAACTGATCAGGCTCGGATGTCCCGTCAGGCATGAAAAATTCCCGTTAATCGACGGGCTTTCTCGCAGAGCTTCTCGGTCACCTCCTACGCTCCCCGCCACAATTCAGTGACCGAAGCAGGGTCGGTGGTCAACTTTCAAATGTATGGCAGAGCATCGGCTCAGCAAAGACATACGAGACAATGCCGCGGCGTCTGACCCTTGCAGAGCTTACTTACTCGGTAGCGCCGCATGGCAGCCTGGCGCACGAAGTGCTCGCTCTCCTGATAAACTTGCCAGCCTTTTTTCGAGGCGACTGGTCGAGCAGATACTCCAGTCGGCCTGCAACGCGCTCTGATGGTCGCTATTTCGCCACAGCCACCCGGCATAAACGTGTTGAAACAGCTAGAGCGCGTCCGAAAGACTCAGCCGGAAAGACGCATGAACGCTAGCTACAAGCCCGTTACCAGACCCTCTCAACTACCGCGCCGATTCTCCGTTGCGCCAATGATGGATTGGACTGACAGGCACTGTCGGTATTTTCTGCGCCAGCTTTCTAGGCACGCTCTGCTTTATACCGAGATGGTCACCACCGGCGCATTGATCAACGGCGATGTCGATCGCTTCCTCCGTCATGATGAAGCGGAGCATCCGTTGGCGCTACAGCTTGGCGGCAGCGTGCCCGGTGATCTCGCTATCTGCGCAAAGATGGCCGAAGCGGCGGGTTATGACGAGGTGAATCTCAACGTCGGATGCCCCAGCGACCGCGTGCAGAACAACCTGATCGGCGCGTGCCTGATGGGCTATCCGGGACTGGTCGCCGATTGCGTGAAAGCGATGCGAGATGCGGTGGATATCGATGTAACGGTCAAGCACCGCATCGGTATCAACGGACGCGACAGCTATGCCGAACTTTGTGATTTCGTTGGACAGGTCCGCGAGGCAGGTTGCCGCAGTTTTACCGTTCATGCCCGTATTGCGATTCTGGAAGGACTCTCACCGAAGGAGAATCGGGAGGTGCCGCCGCTTCGCTATGACGTTGCGCAACAATTGAAGCGCGACTTTCCGGATCTGGAAATCATCCTCAACGGCGGCATCAAGACGCTGGACCAATGTGAAGCCCACCTTGAGCAGTTCGATGGGGTAATGCTCGGACGCGAGGCTTATCACAATCCTTACCTGCTAGCGCAGGTTGATGCCAGACTGTTTGGCAGCCAAGAGCCGACTATCACCCGCGCCGATGCACTGCGACGGATGCGCCCTTATATTCAGAATCATCTTGATAGCGGCGGCTCGATGCATCACGTTACCCGTCATGTTCTAGGCCTGGGCCAGGGTTTCCCCGGAGCTAGACGTTTTCGCCAGTTGCTATCGGTCGACATCCACAAAACCAAGGAGCCACTGGCGCTACTCGATCAAGCGACCGCGCTGCTCGAAGGACACTGATTCAGTCGCCGGGAACACGCGACCGCATTTTTGATCCAACAGCTGCCCCACCCGGACCATCCGATCCAAATGGCGCGATGGCCACGGATTCAAGTTACGTCAACCAAAGGATAGAGCGCCCATATGACGTCCAAGCTGGAACAACTCAAGCAATTCACCACCGTGGTTGCCGACACCGGCGACCTCGATGCCATCGCCCGCCTCCAACCGGTTGATGCGACCACCAACCCATCGCTTCTGCTCAAAGCCGCCGCCCTGCCCCGCTACGCCGATCACTTGCAGGCGGCTATGTCCAACTGCAAGGGCGACATTGGCCTGGGCTGCGATCTGTTCGCCGTCGCGGTTGGTCAAGAAGTGCTCAAGTTGATCCCGGGTCGGATCTCCACGGAAGTCGATGCAAGGCTTTCCTTCGATTCACAGGCCATGGTTCAGCGCGGCGAACGCCTGATCGGCCTGTACGAGCAGGCCGGTGTATCCCGCGACCGCGTATTGATCAAACTGGCCTCGACCTGGGAGGGCATTCGTGCCGCTGAGCAGCTAGAAAAGTCGGGAATCCAGACCAACCTGACGCTGCTGTTCTCTTTCACCCAGGCAGTCGCCTGTGCCGAGGCCGGTGTATTTCTAATTTCACCCTTCGTCGGTCGTATCTATGACTGGTACAAAAAATCCGAAGGTCGTGACTACGTCGGTGACGAAGATCCAGGCGTACAGTCGGTCAGCCGGATTTACGACTACTACAAGACACACGGTTACGAGACCGTCGTGATGGGCGCCAGCTTTCGCAACGCGGGGCAGATCGAAGCGCTTGCCGGCTGTGATCGACTGACCATCAGTCCCGAGCTGCTGAGCCAGTTGGCGCAGGAGGAAGGCACTCTGGAGCGCAAGCTGTCACCGGGCCGCAAATCCGAGCCACGCATTACGCTGGACGAACGCAGCTTCCGCTGGGGATTGAACGAAGATCCAATGGCGACTGAGAAGCTGGCCGAGGGGATTCGGCAGTTCGCGAGGGATCAGGAAAAGCTCGAAGCGCTCCTACCAACGAAGCTGTAGTTCAGGACCGCTCCAACGCTGTCACGAGGTCGCGAAAGGCCTCGCGGTTGGATTCGTTGAGGCTCATCAGAATCCGGTGCGCCTCAAGCACCTTGTCTTTCACGACTTCCTCAGACTGATCCTGGCTTGGCAGGTCGGCCAGTTGTTCAGGCGACGGCAGCGGTTGGTCGACAATGTTGAAGACCTGATCGAAGCCCATCGATTGCAGAAGACGCGTAATGTCTGCGTGGGTGGTGACCAATGTCGGCAGCATGCCGATCTTCTGCCGCGAAAGTATGGAAAGTTTGGCGAGCAGGCCTAGCGTCGTGCTGTCGATGCTACGGCTTTCGGTGAGGTCGATAACGATCGATGAGAAATTGCGTGACGAAAAGATCTTCTCGATCGTTGCGTCCAGCGCCGAGCAAAGTGTCAGGCGAATCTCACCGACGAACTTAAGAACGAACGTACCGTTCTGCTCAGCAAACTGGATTTTACCAGTGCTCATGCAAGGTTCCTGCTCAGTACCAACAACGCGATGTCATCGGGCATATCCTCTAGATCGGCTAGGCCCAAAACCCGCTGTAGCCCGCCCAGCGTGCCGCCTGCTTCGCGAATCAAACCGGGCAGCCCAGCCTCTTTATCTTTGAGGGTATCGCCCGGCAAAAGGTCCAAAATGCCATCGGAAAGTAGCGTCAGGCTGAAAGATTCAGGCAACTCTATCTCGTAATTATCATAGGTCGCTTCGACGAACAAACCGACCGGTAGACCTTTCCCTTCGAGATACCTGGCGACGCCGTCGGCGTATATCACCGGCATCGGAAGGTGGCCACCGATACTGTAATGCAGCACGTTGCGTTCCTGATCGATCACGCCGCCCAGCATCGTGACGTGCTTGCCGAGTTTGCAATTGATCAGCCCACGATTGATGTGGTCAAGCACCTCGGACGGCTTGAATGCGCGCAGCGCTCTGCCCCGTCGGGATTCGTAGAGCAGGCGCGTGGTCATGAACTTCAACAGGACCGTGACGAATGCAGAGGAGGCGCCATGGCCAGACACATCCGCCAGATAGAAGCCAATGCGGTGCTCGTCGACGCGAAAATAATCGACGAAATCACCTGAGAGGTAGAGCGAGGGGATGATCTGATGGGCGAACTGAAATTCGTCGAGGTTGCAGGGCGTGACCGGCAGCATGTTCATCTGCACCTGCCTGCCGGCATCTTGATCTTCCTGCAACAGATGCAAGCTCGCCTGCAGGTCGCGGTTAGCCGTTTCCAGCTGCTCGCGGTAGCGCCTGTTCTCCAGACGCAAGCGCGAACGATCGAGCGCTCGACGGACAGAGTGTTCGAGCATCGCCAGATCTTCGAGGGGCTTGATCAAATAATCAGCTGCGCCCAATCGCAGAGCCTCGACGGCATCGCTCATCACACCTGCACCTGAGACCACGATGACCGGAAGGTCAGCCTGGCGCTCACTGATCAGCCGGATCAGCTCAAGACCATCCATTTGCGGCATGCGCAGATCGCAAATCACCAGGTCAGGGTGTTCCGCGTCGAACAGCTCCACTCCGCGCGGTCCGTTAGGCGCCTGCAAGACCTTGAAACCGCTGTCATCCAGATAGGCAGCCAGGCTGGCTCGTACCACATCGTCGTCATCTATGATCAGCAGCGTCGCGCTTGGGTTATGCATGTTCCTACCAGGCGGAATCGCCAGGATGATTGGCGAAAGCATCGGCCCTGCGCGCGCGCTGGGCATGGGATCTTTTCAAGGCGCAGACGGTACTCCCATACGATCTGTGTTTCAAGCCAGGCGCGGTCCCTGCGTCTGTCCTTTACAGGCGGAATTGACGGGCGTTATAAGAACCGACGAAACAAGAACTCAGAGGACGAAACAATGACTCAGCGAGATCGAGACTACAGTGAAAAACGCGACTTCATTCGCATGAATGTCGAGACCGCAATCACCCTGACGCAGGGTGACCAGCGCTACGAGGCAACCTGCCTGGACCTTTCCAGCACGGGGATGCAGGTAGTCGCAGCGACCCGCTTGCAGATGGGTGACAAAGTCCATGTGCATATCCCCTCGGAGCACAGCGAACTGAAGGGCCTGGACGCTGAAACAGAAGTGGTGCGGGTCGGCATGCAGGAGGATGGACGGCAAAGTCTAGGCCTGGCCATCCTTTCGATGAGCTGAGATCGTTCGACGCAAACGCCTTGGCATGGCCGTGGCGTGACGAGGCGGACGGACCGCACTGGCCGAGCCAATGCGGTCCGGGCGACGGTTAGAAGTCGTCTTCGACCTGACCATCCTGCGTGCGGAATTCGCGGTTCTGCAGATAAGCGTTGCGCACGAAGATATACCGGTCGCCAGTGATCATTTTTTCTGCCGAGAGCAAATCGGCACGCAGGTCGACAACGTTGACGGCTCGCGTCACATTGCGTGTCGGCACATGGTCCATGTACGGATATGGCTGCAGCAACGAATCGGGCACGCGTCCTGCCGCATCGCGCACGGTGCTCGGCCCCAGCAGTGGCAACACCACATACGGCCCACTGCCCAGCCCCCAGGCGCCCAACGTCTGTCCGAAGTCCTCATCATTCTTCTGCAAGCCCATACGGGTCGCGACGTCAAAGAAACCCAGTACGCCAAAGGTGCTGTTGAACAGGATGCGGCTGGTATCGATCCCTGCGTCACGGACCTTGCCCTGCAGCAGGTCATTGGTCAGCACCACGACGTCGCCCAGATTGCTGAATATATTGCCAATGCCATCCTCGAGGACGTTTGGTGTGATCTTCTGATAGCCCTGCGCAAGCGGCTTGAGCGTATAGGTATCGACCTTGTCGTTGAAGGTGAAGATCGCCCGGTTGACACCTTCCCAAGGATCCTCCTCGGCTGCCTGCACTGACGAAGCGCCGAACATCCCCAGCACAACGACGAAGGCAACAGTGAAGTTCTCTACCCAATCCTTGCTGATCAATCGCATCGCAGGCTTCTCCTTTATTCGTATGCGGGTGGCTGCCCATCAAAGCGCAGCAGTATAAATCTAATCACACCGCTCCCGGCAGCAGGCAGACATGCGGATTAGTAGCGGCGAACTTCACCGCATTCTACCCAATCAAATCAACGACAAGGCTGGGCCGCTGGTTTAACCTGATCTCATCGTGCCTTGGCGGAAGCTGGCCCCGAAAAAATCACAGAGGGATGAAATATGCCGGAACATGATCTGCAGTCACAGCTTGCGGAGCTGCGTAGTCAACTAGCCTCGGACGCTCCGCTTACAGAAGAAGAGCGCGCGTCGCTCCAGCTGATTGCTCAGGACATCGAGCTGCGCCTGGCCAACCAGGGCGTAGTCGATCACCAGAACGACTCACTGGTCGACGGCGTCAACCTGGCGGTCGAGCGTTTCGAAGTCAGCCATCCCAACACCGCCATGACGCTGCGCAACATCATGCAAACATTGGCGAACATGGGTATCTGAGCGAAACCTGCTCAAGCTATCAGAGCGTGGATGGGTCCACGCTCTCCGACCGCAGCGTTTATTGCCGAACCTGCCGACCATTGTCTGGCAATACGTCGTGAGTGCTGCGATACGGATTGATATCCAGCCCGCCGCGACGCACATAGCGTGCGTGAACGCTCAGTCGATCAGGTCTCAGCACGCGCTGCAAGTCGAGGAAGATCCGTTCAACGCACTGTTCATGAAAGTCCGCGTGTTGGCGAAAGCTCACTAGATAGGCAAGCAGGCTGCCGTGGTCCAGCGCGGCGCCCCGATATTCGATCACCACTGTGCCCCAGTCCGGTTGCCCGGTGACGGGGCAGTTGGATTTCAGCAGGTGGCTGTAGACGCGCTCTTCGACCTGACGCCCTGAGTCGCTGCGTAGTAGCTCGGGGCGCGGTGAATCATAGTCTTCGATGGTGACATCCAGATCATCGATACAGAGCCCGTCTAGCGCTGCAATCCCCTCTTCAGCCACTTCGTCCAGCGTCCGCAGGCGAACGCCGACGGGTTTACCCGCAGCGGCTGACAAATCCCGCGCCATAACGTCCACGAGCGCCTGCCGGCTCTCAAAAACCGACTGGTTCAGAGAGTTCAGATAGAGCTTGAAGGACTTGGATTCGATGATGTTGGGCGAGTCGGCAGGAATGCTGAACTCACCAATGGCCACCACCGGTTTGCCAGACGGCAACAGCCAGGACAGCTCGTAGCAGTTCCAGATATCGACGCCACCATAGGGCAAGGTTTCGGCTGTCAGCCCCAGCTCGGCCCACTTTGGTGCGCGGGGGATGGGAAAGAGTTGCTCAGGACTGTAGGTCGCAACATAGGCGCTGGATTTGCCCAGCGGGGATAGTTCGGCGGGGTGCTGCATGGCGGAAACCTGTGCGAAAAACGGCCGCAAGTGTATCGGTTCCCGCCCGGTTTATCATGGCCCGGCCGCCGTTCGCTCCCGAACGGTCGGCCGTTAACGTAAAACTACTGGCGCATGCCTCGGCCACTCTTGAGCAAGTGAATGCACCACAGGTACATGCATGCTGCCGCCACAGCCATGAAACTGATGGCGATGCCGATACGGATATCCGAGACGCCCAGGATGCCGTAACGGAACGCGTTGACCATGTGCAGGATGGGGTTGGCCAGCGACAGCGTCTGCCAGAACGGCGACAGCAGGTTGATCGAATAGAACACGCCGCCCAGATAGGTCAGCGGGGTCAGCACGAAGGTTGGAATGATCGAAATGTCATCGAAGTTGCGCGCGAACACCGCATTGATGAAGCCACCCAGCGCGAAGATCGTCGAGGTCAGCGTAATCACGAGAAGCGTGACGCCTAGATGATGCACCTGCAGATCAGTGAAGAACATCGACAGCAGCGTCACGATAAACGCAACCGCTAGCCCGCGGGTAATACCGCCGAGGGCGAAGCCGATCAGAATCACGTGAGGTGACACCGGCGAAACCAGCAGCTCTTCAATGGATCGCTGAAACTTGCTGCTGAAGAAGCTGGAAACCACGTTGCTATAAGAGTTGGTGATCACCGACATCATGATCAGCCCCGGCACGATGTACTCCATGTACGTGAAGCCATCCATCTCGCCGATTCGCGCCCCGATGAGATTTCCGAAGATGACGAAGTACAACACCATGGTGATCGCCGGAGGCAGCAACGTCTGCGGCCAGATGCGCGTGTAGCGGCGGATTTCGCGATGGACGATGGTCTGCAGGGCAACCAGATTGGGCCGAAATTCTGCGTTCATTTGGCCCCCTGCGGCAGGTTGTTTTCCACCATGGAGACGAACAGTTCTTCAAGCCGATTGGTCTTGTTGCGAAGGCTCAACACCTCGATCCCTTGCGCTGAAAGCATACGGAACAGATCGGTCACGCCCTGGCTCTTGTCCACCTGTACCTCAAGGGTGTGGTGATCGACCAGGCGTGCCGGGTAGTTGCCCAACTCGGGCGGCACCAGCTGTGATTCCTTGAGATCGAGCAGAAAGGTTTCGACATGCAGCTGCTTGAGCAGCTCGCGCATGCTGGTGTTCCTGACGATATTGCCGCGATCGATGATCCCGATATTGCGGCACAGTTGTTCAGCCTCTTCCAGATAATGCGTGGTGAGGATGATGGTGATGCCTTCACGGTTCAGTTCGGTGAGGAACGACCACATAGAGCGGCGCAGCTCGATATCGACGCCCGCCGTCGGCTCGTCGAGAATCAGCAGCCGCGGCCGGTGAATCAGCGCGCGGGCGATCATCAGGCGCCGCTTCATGCCGCCAGACAGCATGCGCGAGGACACATCGCGCTTGTCCCACAGCCCCAGCTGGTTGAGGTACTGCTCGGCGCGTTCCTTGGCGACTTTTGCCGGAATGCCGTAGTAACCGGCCTGGGTGACGAGAATGTCGAATGCCTTCTCGAACTGGTTGAAGTTGAATTCCTGTGGCACCACACCCAGGCAACGCTTGAGCCCGGACGGGTCGCGGTCAAGGTCGTGACCGAACACGTTGACTGTGCCGCCGGTCTTGTTCACCAGCGTGGAAAGGATGCCGATAGTGGTGGACTTGCCAGCGCCGTTGGGGCCCAGCAAGGCAAAAAAATCGCCTTCAGCCACGTCCAGGTCAATGCCCTTGAGGGCCTCGAAACCGTTTCCGTAAACCTTGGTCAACTGCCGAATGGACAGAGCAGTAGTCATATAAGAATGCACACAACGCGGAGAGATTCAGAATAGATAAGGGCACACCGGGGCAATTGCAACGCCGAAACCAAAACGGCGGTTGTAGCCAATGCGCACAGGCGAATAAACAGGGTTGCGCGGAGCGGTCACATTCGAACTCCCCTGTTGCAGTCCGGTCATTATCTGAAACCAAACGCGTCGTCCTGTCCCTTCACCCTGCACTCCTCGAAAGCCTATGCTCAAGAAGGACGCCATTCGACTAACAAGGAAAACCACATGACCCTGCTCTGGCTGCTCGTGTTACTCATCGGCATCGCCGTGATTGCTCACTTACGGGTTTCCCCCGTCCCCGCGCTGGCTATCGTTGCGGCTTATCTGGTTCTTATGGGCGCGGCCGAGGAGACGCCGGCCTGGCTGATGGTCATCCTCTGGCTGGTGCTGATTGCCTTCGCGGTGCCTTTGCTGGTGGCCGATCTGCGCATCAAGTATTTCAGCGGCCCCATGTTCGACTGGTTCAAGAAGGTCCTGCCGCCTATCTCCGACACCGAGCGTGATGCCATTGACGCTGGCACGGTCTGGTGGGACGGACAGTTGTTCAGCGGCAAACCGGATTGGGACGTGCTGCTCGGCTATCCAAAGGCCGTGCTTACCGAGGAAGAACAAGCCTTCGTCGATGGTCCGACGGAAACCCTATGCGCCATGGTCAGCGACTGGGAGATCGGCCAGCGCATGGACCTCCCTCAGGAGGCGTGGGAATACATCAAGGCCGAAGGCTTCTTTGCGCTCATCATTCCCAAGGAATACGGCGGCAAAGGCTTTTCAGCCTACGCCCACTCACAGATCGTCATGAAGCTGGCCACCCGCAGCGGCGACCTGGCGACCACCGTGATGGTGCCGAACTCTCTCGGCCCGGCCGAGCTGTTGATGCACTACGGCACCGACGAGCAGCGCAACCATTTCCTGCCACGTCTGGCCAATGGCACGGACATACCCTGCTTCGCCCTGACCGGGCCCTATGCCGGCTCCGACGCCGGCGCGATGAACGACAGTGGCGTGATCTGCCGTGGTCAGTGGCAAGGCGAGGAAGTACTCGGTCTGCGCCTGAACTGGGAGAAGCGCTACATCACCCTCGGCCCGGTCGCCACGCTACTTGGTGTCGCCTTCAAGACTTACGACCCGGAGCATCTGCTAGGGGACGAGGAAGAACTGGGCATCAGCCTGGCGCTGATTCCGACCGATACCGCTGGCGTCGAAATCGGTCGCCGTCACCTGCCCCTTGGCGCCGCGTTCATGAACGGCCCGAACTGGGGTAAAGATGTGTTCGTGCCCCTGGAAGCGATCATCGGCGGGCGCGACATGATCGGCAAAGGCTGGATGATGCTGATGAACTGCCTCTCGGTCGGGCGTTCGATTTCACTACCGGCTACTGGTGCCAGTGCGGCCAAAACCTGCAGCTACGTTAGCGGGCGATACGCGCAGATCCGGGAGCAATTCAACGTACCGCTGTCAGCATTCGAAGGTATCCAAGAACCGCTTGCGCGAATCGGCGGCAACGCCTGGTTGATGGACAGCGCGCGGATTCTGACTGCCAACGCGGTCGACCTGGGGGAAAAGCCGTCGGTGCTTTCGGCCATCCTCAAATATCACCTCACCGAGCGCGGCCGCGAGTGCATAACCGACGCCATGGATATCCACGGCGGCAAGGGCATCATCATGGGACCGAACAACTACCTCGGCCGCATGTGGTTGTCGGCGCCCATTTCGATTACGGTCGAAGGGGCAAATATTCTCTCGCGTAACCTGATGATCTTCGGCCAAGGCGCAATCCGCTGCCATCCATTCGTGCTTCGCGAAATGGAGCTGGTTCATGAGCCTGACCGCGATGCTGCCATCAAGAAGTTCGATACGCTGCTGATGCAGCACATCGGTTTCGCCGTCAGCAACACGGCTAGCACACTGGTACTTGGCCTGACCTTCGGACTGTTCGGGAAGGCGCCGGGCAACGAACTGACCCGCCCGTATTTCCGTTCCCTGGATCGGATTGCAGCGGCATTCGCCATGCTCGCCGACCTGTCCATGATGTTGCTCGGCGGCGAGCTCAAGCGCCGTGAACGGCTCTCGGCGCGCCTGGGTGATGTGCTCAGCCACCTGTATCTGGCGTCGGCAGCGCTCAAGCGCTACCACGATCTTGGTCATCCGGCCGAGCAAGCGCCGCTACTGCGCTGGGCGATGGAAGACTGCCTGTGCAAAGCCGAGCAGGCCCTCGCCGACACGCTGGCCAACTTCCCCAACCGCCTGCTTGGCGGCCTATTGAAGGTGTTGGTGTTTCCCTTTGGCGCTCGCCACAAAGGGCCGTCAGATGAGCTGGATACCGAAGTCGCTGGCATTCTCGGGCGTCCGGAAGGCGATCCCGCCTTGGAGCAGATCCTGGAGGGCGTCTACCGCCCACATGGCAGCGACGAAGCCTTGGGTGCGCTGCGAGACGCTTTCGATACCCTGGCGGCCGCGCAGCCACTGCAGAAGAAGTTGCACAAAGCGCTCAAGGCGGGCGATTTCAAGCCCTCTGCAGGCGAGGATCCGATCAGCGCCGCCCTCGCGGCTGGCGTACTGGATGCCGCCGAAGCGCAGCAGCTCACCGCTGCAGAGGCGGCACGCCGCAAGGTCATCAGCGTGGATGATTTCGACAAGGAGCCGTTGGAGCTAACCGAAGGCAAGGTTCGCTAGCAACTGTTGGCGACTCGTTTACTACCAACCCGATGGTCCCTGCCAAGCGTCGCGCGCAACACGCGGCGCTTGGCAAGCCACCTTTCCAACCGATGTCTGTCGCCCTGCAGGCAGCACCGTCAGCTAATGCCTGCTCCACGTGAGAGCGCCCCGCCTTCTTCAAGGCACGTGACCCCGCCGCAGCAATCCGACCTGCGTACCGAACCCAGTCCTACGACTCGAGTCAACTAGACACGTCCCCAATTAACCCGCGCACCTCTATAATCGCGCGCCCAATCGACTCAGGTGAACCATGGCCAACCCTTATCACGATCACAACCTGGCGCTTCTGGCCCATCTGCGTGGCATCCTGCTTGCCATGGGTGAAACCGAACAGGTTTCGGAAGAAAGCCATGCGTTGTTTCTCGAGCGGTTCGACGAGCTGATCATGAACCTTCAGAACGTGCCGGAAGAACGGCACATGGGCCAAGACATGATCTGCCAGGTCTTTCACCGCTACCCGCAGATTGCACATCTGGTTCCGCGTGATCTGCTCTGGTACTTCGGCGGCGACTGCCTTCACTTCATGCCGGACGAAGAGATCGAAATCTTTCAGCGGCTGGAGGAGCGTCGTTATGAAGCGGAGCAGAACGACGAGCCATTCGACTGGAATATGGAAAGACAACTCATGAGCATGCCGGAAGAGAGCCCACGGCACTGAATTGCTAGCAGTCGCCGGCGTCCCGAAGACGGAGGCCCACTACTGCCGGGAAGGGTTAGCGCCCCCTTGGCACCACCCTTCCCAGCTGCCGTTCAGAGTGCTCGACCCGAGCTGGTTAAGGCTGGTTGGCGGCCACGGCAGCCATGTTCGGATCTGCACCGAATTCAGCCCAGACGTCCTAGACATCGGCCATGGCGCCACTCGCCGCGCTGCTGTGGTGGTCTCGGTCTTGCCGGACGCAGCCGCCAGATACCGCTGCGCATCTAGCTTTCAAGTTTCGAAGTCGTGTGCCGGATGATCGAAGCCGGCGTCCGCAGCATCCCGAATCGGCTGTACTCGGGCAGAGCCGTACCATGCAGCAGCGTTGGTGACGCAGGACTAACCCTCGGCAGTTCGCGAGCGCAGCATTCCGGTTTACGAAATGGATCGACCCGGCCAACGCTGGACGGCGTGACGCTTGTGAAAAGCCCGCCAAATTGCTGTGCATCGTCCAAACGCCCTGCTCGGTAATGCGCGGGCATTGGTCGCGGGGATGATGCCGGGACAAAACGGAAACTTTGGGCCAAGCTTGTAGCTCAGCGTTTGTGTTTGGCTGACCAGAGCGTCACTCAGCACGGCCGGGGGTACCGGTTTCAGGCTGGACGAGCAGCCGACACAAGCGCTTCAAGGAAATTCCGCTTCGTTTTGAATCCTCGGCCAAAGATGCTGCCCAAGCTGCATAGGCCAATGCGTCGACAATCAGATACTCAAGTGATTCAGTCACTTATGGATATAACGGCACGCCGCTCGCGACATGGCAGCCTGCCTTCACGGATAAATTTGCTCAAGGTTGTTTTGTTATGACGTCGTTACTAGCCCCCATCAGCTCGCTGCTGGGTGGAGTTGCATTCCTCCTGCTCGGCCATGGATTGCTGAACACGCTGCTGACGCTGCGCGGCATCGAAGAAGGCTACTCCACTGGGTTGATCGGCCTGCTGATGTCCGGCTACTTCGCCGGGTTTCTCGTCGGCACTTGGCTGGCGCCTTCGCTTATCCGGCGTATCGGCCACATCCGAACCTTCGCTTTCTATGCCGCCCTCGCCTCGATCGCCGTGCTGCTTCACGTCCTGATCGTGAATCCATGGGTGTGGTTGGTGCTGCGCGTGATGTATGGCGTCGCCCTGGTCACGCTGTACATGGTTATCGAAAGCTGGCTCAACGCGCAGGTCAGTGGAGAAAAACGCGGTCAGGTGTTTGCGCTGTACATGGCCGTCAACCTTGGCTCGCTGGCCGCCGCTCAGCAATTGCTGAGCCTGGACAGCCCCATGAACTTCACGCTTTTTGCGCTGGCTGCAATCTTGATCTGCGCCGCGCTGATGCCGATTACCCTGACACGCCAGGCACAACCCGCGCAGCCCGACATGCCCGCGACCGACCTGTTGCAGTTGGCTCGAATCGCCCCGCTGCCGCTAATGGCCGCCGGGATCTCCGGCCTGACGCTTGGAGGATTCTGGGGGCTGGCGCCGGTCTACGCCTCGCAGAGCGGTTTCGACGCCTCGGGCGTAGGTCTGCTTATGAGTATCACCATTCTCGGAGGTGCCGTTCTGCAGTGGCCCATCGGGCTGTTTTCCGACAAGCATGATCGTCGACTGGTCTTGCTCTGGGTTGTGGCAATCGCTGCGGTGATTGGCGGCCTGATTACCCCGTTGACCTCCGGCCCCCTACTGCTGGGGATGATGTTCGTCTGGGGGGGGCTGGCGTTTTCCATCTACTCGATCGCCGTGGCTCAGATGGTCGACCAGCTGCACCCGGACGAGATTCTGTCGGGTTCCAGCGGCCTGTTGCTGGCAAACGGTTTCGGCGCTGCCTTTGGCCCGGTGATAGCAGGCGGCCTGATGAGCTTTTTCGGACCCAAGGCGCTGCCGGTGTTCTTCGCGGTCACCCTGGCGTTCCTGGCCCTATATTCCTACTTCCGCTCGCGCCGCGTATTCGATCTGGTAACCGAGCCGCACGGCCATTTCACACCGATGTTGCGCACCAGCCATACCGTGCTCGAGTTGATGCCCGATACGCCGGAGGGCGAAATCGCCGAGGCGGACATCCTCGACGAAGGCCAGCAGCCTGTCGACGAAGAAGAGGCCGTCGAACCTCGGACCGGCACCCATTCTTAGCCAGGCGATGCTGGGCTGATCCTGGCGTTCGCTACGTCATTGAGCTCCTGGCGACTCGCGACTACAGGTTTGCAGAGCAAGCCCGAACCAGGCGAGTCGTGTCTGCCAGCGGTGCAATGCCGCTGGCAGGTCTCAGAAATCCACTTTGCCACGCCCAGCCTTGATCGCACCGCGCTTGGTCTTGCCTTCCAGGCGCCGCTTTTTCGAGCCCAGCGTGGGGCGTGTCGGGCGACGCGCTTTTTCCACTTTCGTCACGCTACGGATGATCTCGGCCAGACGTTCCAAGGCATCGGCGCGATTCTGCTCCTGGGTCCGATACTGCTGCGCCTTGATCACGATTACACCGTCACCGGTGATGCGACTGTCGCGCAGCGCCAGCAAGCGCTCCTTGTAGAACGGTGGCAATGACGACGCGTTGATATCGAAGCGCAAGTGCAACGCACTGGACACCTTGTTGACGTTCTGCCCGCCGGCACCCTGGGCGCGGATGGCGGTCAGTTCGATCTCACTGTCGGCTAGCTGCACATTGCTGGATATGTCGAGCATCGGTCCTTCAACAATCGGGATGGAACGGTCATTGTCCACAACCGGAGCGTTGCGGACATGTTTTTATATGATTTGGAGCCGCTACGGGTCAGCCGGTTCGGCTACCGTAGCGCACTCGAAACAGATGGAACCCTGCATGGACTCGATAACCCAAGCCCTTCTCGGCGCCACGGTTCAGGCATCGCTGTTGGGCCGTTGGCAAGGCCGCAAGGCCCTGCTCTATGGTGCAGTGCTCGGCACGCTGCCCGACCTTGATGTGGTCATCGATTATGGCGATGCAATCGCCGACATGACCTATCACCGAGGCTTCAGCCACTCACTCTTCGTGCTCAGCACGCTGGCCGTTGTGTTGGCCTGGCTGGCGCGACGAATACGACCTGATCCAGCTTACAGCGGCATGCGCCTGTTCCTCACGGTCTGGCTGGTGCTGGTGACGCATGTGTTGCTGGACGCCTTCACCAGTTATGGCACCCAGCTATTCTGGCCGCTGACCACACCGCCGGTGGCCTGGTCCAGCGTATTTATCATTGACCCTCTCTACAGCATCCCGTTGCTGTTGGTGGTGTTGGCCGGTGCCATTGCGGGGTTGAAGGGTCGCAGCCCCCGTTTGGCGGGTGTCGCGCTGGCGTTGTCGACGGCGTATCTCGGCTTCACCCTGGCAGGCAAGCAAATGGCCGAGCAGCGCGTGGAAACGGTGATGGCGGAGCAAAGCATTCAGGCGAGCCAGATGTTCAGCACACCGACGCCGTTCAACAGCCTGCTATGGCGGGTCATCGTCATCGACGATGATCGCTACCATGAAGCGCTGGTGAGCTGGTTCGATGATCGACCACCCGAACTGGTAGCCATTCCACGTGGCAAACGGCTCGCCGCGGTACTGAGCGAGTCGCCGCAGCATGCTCGTTTGCAATGGTTCACCGGTGGCGTGTTGCGCTACGACGAAGTTGCGGGCCAGCTGTTGGTGACCGACGTGCGCCTCGGCATGACCGGCTTCCACCCGTTCCGCTTCGCCCTGGCCGAGCGAAACAGCGCTGACTGGAGGCTGATCCCTTTTGTCGACCGACTCCCAGCCGAACGCGGCGATATGAGCCGACTCAAGCAGATCTGGCAGCGCATCTGGCATCAACAGCCGGGGCTGCCCTTGGCTGAATGGGCCGCTGAGCTCAATCGACGCTGACCGCCGCGCGCCCTTTATGCCAATGCCCGATTCCATAGAGCAAGGCACCCAGCGCCATCAACAACCCGGCACGCAACCAGGTGCCGGCGCCTTGCTGGGACAGCAACACCAGACAGGAGATGATCGCAAGGACAGGCAGAAGGGTCGGCGTGCGAAAATGCGGCGCGTCGATCTTGTCCTTGCGCAACACCAGCACCGCGACATTGGTGCTCATGAATACGAACAACAGCAACAGCACTACTGTCTCCGCCAAGGCTGTAAGCGTACCGGTTACGGTCAGAATCATCGCCAACAATGTGGTCAGCACGATTGCCAGCCAAGGCGTGCGCCGTTCAGGCAACACGCGAGTCAGAACAGTGGGCAGCAGCCCCGCGTCGGCCATGCCGTAGGCCAACCGGCTGGACATGATCATGGTGAGCAGCGCGCCATTGGCGACTGCCACTAGCGCTACCGCCGCGAACAGCCAGTGCGGCACGGCATAACCGGTGGCGCGCACCACGTCGAGCAAGGGCGCGGATGATTCCGCCAAGGCCGCTGGCGGAAGTATCGCCGTGGCTGCGATACCAACCCCCACGTAGACCAGCCCCGCCACCAACAAAGCACCGAACAGCGCGCGCGGGTAGTTGCGGCGCACATCTTTGACCTCTTCGGCCACGTTGGCTGACACCTCGAAGCCGACGAAGGAATAGAAAGCGATCAGCGCCGCGCCAAGTACGGCAATCGCTGGCGATACGCCAGGCGCGAACTCCAATACCCGCGACGGCTCGCCCTGCCCGCTCATTAGAAAGCGCGCGGCCAGCACCACCACAAATAACAGGCCGCATACCTCGATCACCGTCATCACCGCGTTAGCGCCCAGCGACTCCTTGATGCCACGAGCGTTCAGCAGCGCAACGATCGCCAGAAACACCAGCGCAGTCGGCACCGCCGAGGTGTCGAGAAAGGCCCCGAGGTAATCGCCAGCAAACGCCAGGGACAATCCCGCCGCGCTTGTCACACCCGCAGCCAACATGCAAAAGCCCACCAGAAAGGACACCAATGGTTTGCCAAATGCCCGCTCGGCGAACACGGCCGCGCCGCCGGCCTTTGGATATTTAGTGACCAGCTCTGCGTAAGACGCCGCGGTGAGCATGGCGAAACCCAGCGCGACCAGCAGCGGCACCCAGACCGCCCCGCCTGCTTCACCAGCAATCTTGCCGACCAGCGCATACACGCCGGCCCCCAGCACGTCACCGAGGATGAACAGAAACAGCGCTGGGCCAGTGATCGCTTGCTTCAGCCGAGACTCGCCCGCGGCGAATACGTTGGTTTTCATCGTTGGGCAGCCTCGATTTCGAGGCAGAAAGCGGCGAGCAACAAGGCGTTCAATCTTCTTCTCCCGAGCATGCAGCCGCAGCCGCGTCACCTTTCTAGATAGGTGGAGTCTCACCGGAGTTCAGCGCCATAAACGACAAAGCCCCGGCAAGAGCCGGGGCTTCGCTGCTGCAGAGAAAAACTCAGGTGCGGAAGCGCGCCACTAGCCCTTGCAGTTCGACGCCCAGGCGCGCCAGCTCGGCACTGGACGCAGCGGTCTGCTCGCTGCCGCTGGCGCTTTGCTCGCCAATGTCGCGAACACGGGTCACGCTCTCGGAGATGTTCTCAGCGACGGCACTCTGCTGCTCAGCTGCCGCCGCGATCTGCTGGTTCATCTGCTCGATGGTCGAAACCGACTCGGTGATGCGGCCCAGCGCGATGCCTGCTTCGCTGGCCAGATCGACGGTGCGTTGGGTCAGGTTACGGCTGGTCTGCATTTGCTCAACGGCCTTTTGCGCTACGCGCTGCAGGTTGGCGATCAGGCCTTCGATTTCCTCCGTGGAGTCGTGCGTGCGGCGAGCCAGGGCGCGGACTTCATCAGCCACCACGGCGAAACCGCGGCCCTGTTCACCGGCGCGGGCGGCTTCGATCGCCGCGTTGAGTGCGAGCAGGTTGGTCTGTTCAGCCACCGCACGAATCACTTCCAACACGGTGCCGATACGACCGCTTTCGGTATTCAGCTCTTCGATGGCATGAGCGGAATGCTCGACCTCGCCAGACAAGCTGCCGATCTGACCGATAGCCTCCTGAACGACGCGGTCGCCCTGGCGCGCCTGCTGGTCGGCCTCGCGGGCAGCATGCGATGCCTGCTCGGCGTTTTGCGCGACTTCCTGAACGGTCGCTGCCATCTCGTGCATGGCGGTAGCAACCTGTTCAGTCTCGACCCGCTGCTTCTGGACGCCAGCACTGGTCTGCGCCGTCACTGCGGACAACTGCTCCGCGGCGGTAGCAATCTGACCAACGCCACCACCGATGCGGCCGATCAAGGTGCGCAGGCTCTCAGTCATGTCGGACATCGCTTTCTGCAGCTGGCCGAGTTCGTCGCGACGGGTCACCTTCTGCGACTGGGTCAGGTCGCCCTCGGCCACGCGCTGCGCCAGCTGTACGGTGTAGCGCAGCGGTACGACGATCATGCGGGAGATCGCCGTCGCGGCCACCAGCCCAATTACCACGGCCAGAACGCTGATGATTCCGAGCCAGGTGTAGGCACTGCGGCGCTGCTCCTGCATGGCCTCGGTGGCACCCGCCAATGCCTGATCGGCTGTATCCAGGATGCGCTGAGCCTGGCCCACCATCGCTTGCTCGAGCGCAATGCGCTCGGCGCGGTTGTTGCGGAACTCACCAAACGCCTGCTGATAGGCCGCTAGAGCGGTGAGCGCACCATCCATGGTGGCTTTCTGCTCGTCGTTGAGCCAGGTTTTCAGACTGCTGCCGATGGTGGTCACGTCCGCATAGGACTCGTTCCAGCTGTCCACCGCGGATTGCGCGCTATGGGCGATGAACATGCTTTCGAAGGTACGCAGATCGAGGATGCGCTTGGTCAGCCCGGACGCCGCTTCGGCGATGGTCAGCGGGTCGCTGCCCTTCAAGTGGTCACCTTCCAGACGCAATACGCGCACGGCGTCGTACATATCCAGTTCGATGTATTCAAACTCTTCACGGCTTTTTTGTGCGGCATCGGCCATACGCTCGCGAAGCGCCACACCTTTGCTGATCAGCTCACCGTATTGAGTGAAGTTATCGGCATAGACGGCCGCATCGCTGCGAATCTGCTGCAGCTTCTGCTGGTCTTCTTCAGACGAGCTTTGCGCAAGCTCGTCCAGCTCTTGATTGAGCTTGGCTAGGGTGCTGCGCAAGGCTGCGGCGGATTCGTCACTGCGAGTCAGCGCAAAGTCGCGCTCCAGGCCACGGGCCTCCAGAATCGCAGCGTTGATCCGTAACAGCTGATTCATCTGATATGAGCGATTCAGGATCGAGTCCACGGCGTAAAAGCCGGTCCCGGCGACACCCAAAGTCAGCAGCAGGACCATGGCGAAGCCAAGCAGCAGCTTCTTGCCGACAGAAAGGTTGGCGAAAAAATCGACGGATTGCATCAGAGAATCCCTAAAAAGTAAGCGCGCTTATGGAGTCGGCAGGTCGCGACTAAAGTTGAATGCGAAAGCGGCGCAATTTAATCAGGAATTGACGTCAATTTGCCAGCACGCCCTGAGCGGATTGGATCTGCGCGCTCAGGGTTGTGACCGATGCCTGGCTCAATGTTGCTGAAGATGCCCGTAAAGCTTGGCGTAGAGCCCGCCGTCAGCAATCAGCTGCTGGTGATCGCCCTGCTCCGCAATGCGCCCGCCGTCGAAAACGAGCACCCGATCGGCCTGTTTCACCGCCGACAAACGGTGAGCGATGATCAGCGTCGTGCGGCCTTGCAGGAAACGGTTTAGTCCCTGATGCAAGGCATATTCGGTGGCCGCATCCAGAGCCGACGTAGCCTCATCAAGGATGACCACTTTGGGCTCGGCCAGCACCATGCGCGCCACCGCCAGTCGTTGTCGTTGCCCCCCTGAGAGGCGAACACCGGAACGACCAACGATGCTGTCCAGTCCGGCTGGCAGCTGCCGGATCGTATCGGCCAGCTGAGCTATTTCCAGCGCACGCCAGCATGCCTGATCGTCCCGCTCGCGCCCCATCAGCAGATTGGCGCGCACCGTGTCGTTGAACAGGGCCGGATGCTGCAGTACCACGGCGACGTTGTCGCGAACCGTTGGCAGCCCGATATCCTGCACCTCGACCCCTGCATAACGAATATGTCCGGCCTGCGGCTGATAGAGCCCCAGCAGCAACTGCACCAGGGTGCTCTTGCCGCCGCCGCTGGCACCGACGATGGCCACCTTCTCACCGGCCGCGATGGACAAATCCAGCCCTTCCAGGACCGGCTCATCCTGATAGGAGAAACGCAGCCCCTGGACTTGGATGTCGACGGTATCGCGGCCAACGAACGGATCCTGACCACCGGGATACTGCGGCTCGTCGGCACGCGCCAACAGCTGGTTGATGCGGCTTAGCGCACCGCCCGCCGCGTAGAAGGCGTACTGCAGATTGAGCAGCTGCTCCACCGGGCCAATCATGAACCACAGGTAGCTGAACACCGCGAGCATCTGTCCGATAGACAGGTCCGAGAACAGCACCGTGAGCATGGCCGCGGCACGGAAGATGTCGATACCGAACTGGAACAACAGGCCACTGGCGCGGTTGGAGGCGTCTGTCTTCCACTGCGAGGCCACCGCGAAATCACGCACTTCCCGCGCGCGCAGGCCGAGGCGTCCGAGAAAGAACCCCTGGCGGTTGCCGGCGCGCACTTCCTGAATCGCATCTAGCGTTTCGGTGAGCGCCTGGGTGAATAACGACGTGCTGTCGTTCTCCAGCTTCTTCAGGTGTTTGACGCGCTTGCCCAGCTGCACCGTGGCGTAGATCACCAGAGGATTGAACAACAGGATCAACAGCGCCAGCTGCCAATGCATCCACAGCAGGATCGCCGCCGTACCGGCAATGGACAACACGGCGACCAACAGCCGGCTGAGGGTCTCGCCGATGAATTTATCGATAGTCTCAAGATCGGTGACCAGATGTGCCGCGACGGTCCCCCCACCCAGGCTTTCGTACTCGCTCAGCGCAATACGCTTGAGCCGCTCGATTAGCCGTACTCGGATGCGATAGACCAGATCCTTCGAGAGCCGAGCGAACAGCCGGGCCTGCAGAACGTTGAAAATCAAAGCCGATGCGCGCAGCAACAGCGTTATGCAAAGCATCAGGCCGATATAGCCGACGGCGGTCTGCCACTCCACCGGAAGAAAGTTGTTCATGACCTCCAGCGCGGCGTCGCCCTGCTTCAACAGGACCTCGTCGACCAGCAACGGCAACAACAAGGGAATCGGTACGCTGCACAGCGTGGCCAGGACCGCGACCAAATTGGCCAGCACCAGGGCTTTGCGATGGTGAAGGGCGAGGCGGCGGATTTCGGCCCAGCTGAGCTGATCAGGCATTGATATTGTGATCCAGCCAGCGCGCCAGCAGCGGTGATAGCGCTTCGAGCGGTTGGAATCCGTTCGTCACCAATGCCAGCTGGCCATCGTGTTCAGCCAGCAAGGTAGGAAAGCCCGCGATACCAAGATTGCGCGACCACTCGAAGTCCGCAACGGTGGCATCACGTGCGACCTGGGAATCGAAGCGGTCGGCGAACTCGATACGCGGAATTCCAGCGGTCTCGGCCAGCTCGACAAGTTCCGGCGGCAGCGTGACGTTGCGCCCCTCAACGTAGAAGGCCCGCTGGATCAGCCCAGCGAGTCGCCACGCGGCTTGGCTGTCAAGATCACGTGCAGCAACCAGCGCACGGCAAGCCGGCTCGGTATCGTAGACCAGCCCGTCGGGCAAGCCCGCCTCGAAGTTGAAAGGCTGGCCGCTCGCCTCATGTACTGCGTGCCAGTAGGAGGCAGTGCGGTCACGAGCGGCTTGATCCATCGCGGTACGTTCCTGACGCAGTCCACCAGCCACTAGCTCCGAACCCACCCCGCGCGCCTGGGCCTGTTCGATCAGCGCCTGCACGACCGGCGCGAAACCCCAGCACCATGAGCACATCGGGTCCATCACATAGATCAGTCGGCTGCTCATCGGCGCTCCGGTTCTATCAGGGTAAAGCGCGTGTAGCGCGCTTCATGGCTGTACTCGGTTACACACCCGCCTTGCGATAGTTGTAGCCAATGGGGTGTGGCTGGTTGCGCTCGAGCGCCAGTTCGATCTGCTTCTGCCGCTCACGCGCACTATGACGCGTCTTCTCGCTGAGGTTATCCCAGCAGTGGGGGCAGCTGATGCCTGGAGCGTAGTGCTCCGATTGGCGGTCCTCCAGCGAGATCGGTGTACGACAGGCGTGGCATTGGTCGAAGTCGCCCTCGGTGAGGTCATGACGGACGGTCACCCGGTTGTCGAACACGAAGCAGTCGCCGCGCCAGCGCGTTTCTTCTTGCGGCACTTGTTCGAGGTATTTCAGGATACCGCCCTTGAGGTGATAAACCTCCTCGAAGCCCTCGCCAAGCATGTAGCTGGAAGCCTTCTCGCAGCGGATACCACCGGTGCAGAACATCGCGACCTTCTTGTGCTTGGCCGGGTCGTAGTGCGCCTTGATGTAATCCGGAAACTCGCGGAAGGATTTGGTTTGCGGGTCGATTGCGCCTTCGAAGGTACCGATGGCCACTTCGTAGTCGTTGCGGGTATCGATCAACAGCACTTCCGGATCTTCGATCAGGGCGTTCCAGTCCTTCGGATCGACATAGGTGCCGACGCGCTGGTTGGGATCGACGCCGGGCACACCCAGGGTGACGATTTCCTTCTTCAGCTTGACCTTGGTGCGGTAGAAGGGCTGCTCGTCGCAATAGGACTCTTTGTGATCGATATCGGCCAGGCGCGCATCAGTCCCGAACCAGGCGAGCAAGGCATCGATCCCTTCACGGCTACCGGACACGGTGCCGTTGATGCCTTCTTCGGCCAGCAAAAGCGTGCCTTTGATGCCGTTGGCATCGAGGGTTTCGAGCAGGGGTTCACGCAACGCGACGTAGTCCGGCAGAGAGACGAACTTGTACAGCGCCGCAACGACGATCTTCTGGGTCATGCGGGTACTTCCTCCAGTGGTCGCCCACGCAAAGGGCGGACCGGGAATGCGAAAACGAAAACGCCGGCGTGAGCCGGCGCGGCGCGCATTCTAGCAACAATCTTGATCAGGCCCAAAGCCGCCAGACAGCTTGTTATTTGTGCCCCCCGGCACAGACCGGTGACGCAGGCGCGACGCCCTGCTCGGTCCACTCTTCCGGGGTGTAGGTGTGCAGTGCCAGGGCGTGAATCTGTTGCATGAGATCGCCCATTGCAGCGTAGGCGCGCTGGTGGCGCTTGACCGCATTCAGGCCGGCGAACTGCTCGCTGACGATCACCGCCTTGTAATGGGTTTCCTCGCCGCGGCTGTGCATGTGGCTTTCGTCCAGCACTTGCAGATGCTGAGGTTGCAGTGCGCTTTGCAGCGTCTGTTCGATGGATTCGAGTTTGGACATCCGGGCGGCTCCGTCAGGGCGTTTTCTGAGTATCGAGTTCGGCAGTCATCTCTGCCAGCAGCTTGTTGACCTGGGGCACAGCGCTTTGCAGCTTGGCCTGGGTAACCTGCGCCGAACGCGCATTCAGCTCCGGCAGTTTGGTCAGCATCTTCTTGCCAAGCGCCGACTCGTAGAAGTCGTTCAACTGGCTGAGCTCCTGCTCGGTGAAGGTTTCGGTGTAGAGCGTGATCAGGTCCGGCTTGACCTGCTCCCAGCCGATGGCCTTGTCCAGCGCAGCATCGGCCTTCGATTGGTAGCGTTCGAGCAGTGCACGCTTGCTCGCGGGCGCTTGGGTCTGCTCGAAGCGCTCAGCGAACATCTGCTGCACCTGGGCATACACCGGCACAGCGAGTCGATCAGCATTGACCAGCTCCAGGAAACGCTCGGCCTGGGCCTTATGACCCGCACTGTCAGCGTTGGCCTGGCCACTGAGCAGCGCCATCGACAGAACGCTACAAAGGCCGAATGTACGAAGAATGTGCATGAGATGATCCTTGGCGATCGTTAAGTGAGCCTCAATGGACACATTCTGCGCGCGGAGTTCCCGGCGCTCAAGGAACAGCTGCAGGCCAGATTGAACCTGTGCCCACAGCCAGCAACCTAACAGGGATACCTCATCGATGGAGCACGGCATGACACGCACCGAAACCGACAGCCTGGGGCCAGTGGAAGTCCCGGAACAGGCTTACTGGGGCGCCCAGACACAGCGCTCGCTGATCAATTTCGCCATCGGCGACCAGCGTATGCCCCTTGCCGTCTGCCATGCGCTGGCACTTATCAAGAAAGCCGCGGCGCGGGTCAACGACCGCATAGGCGACCTACCGCCGGATATCGCGCGTCTGATCGAACAGGCCGCCGACGAAATACTCCACGGCCAGCACGACGATCAGTTTCCTCTGGTGGTCTGGCAGACGGGCAGCGGCACCCAGAGCAACATGAACGTCAACGAGGTCATTGCCGGGCGCGCCAATGAACTGGCCGGCGGAGCACGTGGCGGCAAGAGCCCGGTGCACCCCAACGACCACGTCAACCGTGCACAGAGCTCCAACGATTGCTTCCCCACCGCCATGCACATCGCCGTTGCGCGAGCAATCCAAGACGATCTGTTGCCCGCCATCGCCGAGCTGTCTGGCGGCATCGCTGAACAGGCGGCACGCTATGGTCAGCTGGTCAAAACCGGGCGCACCCACATGATGGATGCAACTCCCGTGACCTTCGGCCAGGAGTTGTCGGCCTTCGTGGCCCAACTGGATATCGCCGAACAGGCGATTCGACATTCCCTGCCCGCCGTTTACGAACTGGCCCAGGGCGGCACCGCAGTGGGCACCGGTCTCAACGCCCCGCATGGCTTCGCCGAAGCGATTGCTGCTGAACTGGCGGCACTCTCCGGTCTTCCGTTCGTGTCTGCGCCGAACAAGTTTGCCGCCCTTTCCGGCCATGAGCCGCTGGTCGCACTCTCCGGCGCCCTGAAAACACTGGCCACGGCGCTGATGAAAATCGCCAACGACCTGCGCCTGCTCGGCTCGGGCCCGCGCGGGGGCTTCGCCGAGGTGCGTTTGCCTGCCAACGAGCCGGGCAGTTCGATCATGCCAGGCAAGGTCAACCCGACGCAGTGCGAGGCGTTGTCCATGCTTGCCTGCCAGGTGATGGGAAACGACGTGACGGTCGGCTTCGCCGCCAGCCAGGGCCATCTACAGCTCAATGTGTTCAAGCCGGTGATCGTGCACAACATGCTCGAATCGATCCGACTGCTGGCCGATGGTTGCCGCAACTTCAACACCCACTGCATCGTCGGCCTCGAGCCGGACGCGGCACGCATGGCCGAGCATCTGGAACGGGGGCTGATGCTGGTGACAGCACTGAACCCGCACATCGGTTACGACAAGGCGGCCGAGATCGCCAAGAAGGCCTATGCCGAAGGCACTACCCTTCGCGAAGCGGCGCTGGCGCTCGGCTATTTGACCGATGAGGAGTTCGACCAGTGGGTGCGACCTGAAACCATGCTGGAGTCCAGCCGCAGCTGATCGGAGGAGAAGTTTTGCTGCTCGTGCCGTGCCATCTATACGGTGGGCTGAAGCCCACCCTACAGGCCAGGTTACGCTCGTAGGGTGGGCTTCAGCCCACCGTAAACTTCATAGCAGACCAATCCGTTCACCTACTGGCAGACGTCTGAACTTCAATAGCCGTTACATCGCTAGCCTGGAGCCAGACGCAGACCGGATAGCCTGGCGCACGAGCTGAAGCCCAGCCAAGGAGCGACCAAATAATGATCAGGCATGAAAAACCCGCGCCATCTGGCGCGGGTTTCTTTTAGGCGTCCCTGCGACGACTGATCAGCGCACCGCTTCGAACAGCCCAGACGCACCCATGCCGCCACCAACGCACATGGTCACGACTCCATAACGCAGGTTGCGGCGTTGCAGCTCGCGAACCAGATGGCCCGCGGTGCGCGAACCGGTCATGCCAAATGGGTGGCCGATGGAAATGGAGCCGCCATTGACGTTGAACTTCTCATTGTCGATTTCCAGCGTATCGCGGCAATACAGGCACTGCGAGGCGAAGGCCTCGTTGAGCTCCCACAGGTCGATGTCGCTGACCTGCAGACCGCGCGCCGTGAGCAGGCGTGGCACCGAGAACACCGGGCCAATGCCCATCTCCTCAGGCTCGCAACCGGCCACGGTAAAGCCGCGGAAGAAGGCACGCGGCTTGAGGCCGAGCTCAAGCGCTTTGTCCAGGCTCATGACCAATGTCATCGAGGCGCCATCGGACAGCTGCGAAGCGTTGCCAGCGGTAACCGAACCATCATCGGCGAACACAGGTTTGAGACCCGACAGGCTTTCCAGTGTGGTGTCCGGGCGGTTGCAGTCGTCACGATCGACCACACCTTCATGCTCGGTGCGCTCACCGGTGTTCTTGTCTTCGGTGAAGTAGCGAACGTTCATCGGAACGATCTCATCGTCAAACAGGCCTTCCGCCTGAGCTCGTGCAGTGCGCTGCTGGCTCTGCAGGGAGTAGATGTCCTGCTGTTCACGGGTGACGTTGTAGCGGCGCGCGACCAGCTCGGCGGTTTGACCCATGCTGTGATACAGCCCCGGCACCCGCTCCTGCAAAACCGGGTTGAAGAGGTTGTCGCTGTTGCGGCTCTTGGCCGTCATGGTGATCGACTCGACGCCACCGGCAACGATGATGTCGCTGCAGCCGGACGCGATCTGATTGGCCGCGATGGCAATGGACTGCAAGCCGGACGAGCAGAAGCGATTGAGTGTCATGCCCGCGCACTGAATACCCAGGTTCGACAGCACCGCCACGTTACGACCGATGTTGTAGCCCTGTGCGCCCTCGTTGGAGCCGGCACCGACGATGCAGTCCTCGACCAGCTTAGGGTCCAGCCCGTTACGCGACAGCAGCGCGTTGACGCAATGAGCCGCCATATCGTCAGGACGGGTCATGTTGAACTTGCCGCGGAAGGACTTGGCCAGGCCGGTCCGTACGCTGTCGACGATCACTACTTCACGCATGGCATACCTCGAATGGTTGGGCGGCCGCTGCGGCGGCCGGCCTGTTGACGATGGACCGAGCATAGTTCCGGCCCTTCACCAAAGGCGACGAACATTCAGCAGGGATATGGCTGGCCATTGTCCGCCGTCCCTTGAAACTCAGCTGATCGCTTCTTCCAGCGCGTCGTTGAGCGTGCGCAATACCTTGACCCGGGCAAAGCGCTTGTCGTTGGCCTCAACCAACGTCCAGGGCGCAATTTCGGTGCTGGTGCGATCGACCATGTCCGCCACGGCGTTGCTGTAGTCGTCCCATTTTTCACGATTGCGCCAGTCTTCCTCGGTAATTTTGAAGCGCTTGTGCGGCGTATCTTCCCGCTCCTTGAAGCGCTCCAGCTGCGTTTGTTTGTCGATGGAGAGCCAGAACTTGACCACCACCACGCCTGCGTCGACCAGCTGTTCCTCGAACTCGTTTATCTCGGTATAGGCCCGCAGCCACTCGTCTGGCGAGCAGAAGCCCTCGACACGCTCGACCAGCACGCGGCCGTACCAGGATCGATCGAAAATGATGAACTGCCCGCGCGCCGGGACGTTGCGCCAGAATCGCCACAACCATGGCTGCGCCAGTTCGTCCTCGCTGGGCGCGGCGATTTGTATGGTGCGATACAGCCGCGGATCCAGCGCACCCGTGACCCGGCGAATGGCGCTGCCCTTGCCCGCCGCGTCGTGGCCCTCGAACAGGGCCAGCACCCCACGCTTGCGCAGCCGCGGATCACGCAGCAGCTGGCTCAGCCTTGCCTGTTCATGTCCCAGCTGCTCCTTGTAATGGTCCTTACTGAGCGATTGCTGCATGTCGAGACTGCCAAGCAGGCTCGCCTGATCGAGCTTCAGCTCGATCGTCGCCGTGTGCGGCTGCGAGAGCGGTTGGTCCGCCGCGTCCAGCGCAGCATTGAGCCCCTCGAGCAGCAACCGGCCGGCGGTCAGGCTGCGGTATCGTTCGTCGCTGCCCTCGATGACGTACCAGGGCGCAAAGTCCCGGCTGCTGCGGCGCAGGATCAATTCACCGTGCTTGACGAACCGGTCGTAGGTTTTCGACTGCTGCCAATCCAGTGGGCTGATGCGCCAGCTGTGCAGCGGATCGTCCTTGAGCGACTCGAGGCGTTGGAGCATGCGGTCCTTGGACAGGTGAAACCAGAATTTGAAGATCAGCGTGCCTTCAGCGCAGAGCATGCGTTCGAACCGCTGGGCACGGTCGATGGCCAGCTCCAGCTCGGCTTTCTTGATGCGCCCATGAACCCGGTCCTCCAGCAACTTGCTGTACCAGTTACCGAAAAAGATGCCGGTCTGCCCTTTCGGGGGCAGGCGACGCCAGTAACGCCAGGCGGGCGGATGCGAGAGTTCTTCGTCGGTCGGCACATCGAAGCTGTCGACCCGGATTAGCCGCGGGTCCATCCACTCGCTGAGCAACTTGATCGTTTCGCCTTTTCCGGCACCCTCGATGCCATTAATCAGGATGAGCACTGGAAACCGCGCCTGCTCTTTGAGGCGGTACTGCGCTTGCAGCAACGCTTCACGCAGAACGGGCACTTCTTTGTTGTAGGTGTCCTTGTCGATGGTGTGGCCGATTTCTGCGGACTCGAACATCGTGTACTCCAAGAATGGATGCTGTGATGAACCCTAGCAGGCCAAGGTAGCTGCAGTACTGATGCAGCACCGCCTGTTAGCGCTTGGTGCGCGCTTACCGATGCGACAAAGCGCGCCCGCAGCAGGTTTCACGCTGCTGCTAGAATCGCGATTTTTCTCCGCAGGAAACGCCGATGTCCGCCGCGATCCCACCCGGTTTTCAACATGCCGAGCTCGACTGGGACGAGAACGGTCAACCGCAATCGCGGCGCTATGGTGACGTATATTTTTCTCGTGGCTCAGGCATGGCCGAAACCAACCACGTATTTCTGCAACCCAACCGATTGGCCGAACGTTTCGCCGCTCTTCAGGCAGGGGAGCGCCTGGTGATTGGCGAAACGGGCTTTGGTACCGGCCTCAGTTTCCTTTGCGCCTGGGCGCTGTTCGAGCGCACTGCGCCTGCCAATAGCGCCCTGCACTTCGTCAGTGTTGAAAAGCATCCACTCACGCGCGACGACCTTCGTCGCGCGCTGACGTTGTGGCCCGAGCTACAGCTGCAGGCGCGTCAGTTGCTGGACCAGTATGTGGCGATCAATCCGGGATTCCAGCAGTTCCGTTTCGGCCAGGTGACGCTGACGCTATTGGTAGGCGATGCACTGGACCGGCTGAAAGACCTGAATGCCCAGGTAGACGCCTGGTTTCTAGATGGTTTCGCACCGCCGAAGAACCCGGACATGTGGCAGCCCGAGCTATTTGAGCAGGTGGCGCGGCTGTCCGCCCCGGGCGCCACACTGGCGACGTTCAGCAGCGCCGGCAGTGTGCGACGAGCCCTCAAGGAGACGGGCTTTGAGATCAAGCGGATACCGGGATTCGGCCAGAAGTGGGAAAACCTCCAGGGCCACCTTGCCGCATCGCCAAAAACCTTGGAGAGCCCGTGGTTCGCGCGCCCGTCATATAAACCAACGCAGCGCAAGGCACTGATCATCGGCGCAGGCCTCGCGGGTTGCGCCAGCGCTGCCAGCCTGGCGGCGCGCGGCTGGCAGGTGACACTGCTGGAGCGGCATGACGACGTCGCCCAAGAGGGTTCTGGCAATCCACAGGGTGTGCTCTATCTGAAGCTGTCAGCGCACGGCACCGCGCTTTCGCAGCTTGTCGCCAGCGGCTTTGGCTACACCCGTCGGTTGTTGCAGAACCTGCAGCAAGGCCAGGACTGGGATGCCTGTGGCGTGCTGCAGCTTGCCTTCGACAACAAGGAAAGCGCCCGCCAAGCAGCACTGTCTGATGCCTTTCCGCCCAGTCTGCTGCGCGCGGTGCAGCGCGAGGAAGCTGAGCAGCTGGCGGGCGTGGCGCTGGACCATGGCGGGCTGTTCTATCCGGACGCGGGTTGGGCGCACCCACCAGCGCTGTGTCGTTGGCTGATCGCGCACCCCGCCATCGAGCTGCTTCTCCACCGGCACCCGGTCGAGCTGCGTCGCGCCGGCGAGCAGTGGCAGGCACTGATCGGCGATGAGCTGCTGGCCGAGGCGCCGGTAGTGATTCTGGCCGGCGCCGCCGACGCTGCGCGCTTCAGCCAAAGTGCCTGGCTGCCGCTCAAGCGAATCCGCGGACAGATCACCGCCCTGACGGTGACCGAACGAAGCAGCGCGTTGCGCACTGTGCTCTGCGCCAAGGGCTACGTCGCCCCGCCACGTGAGGGCCAGCACACGCTGGGGGCGAGCTTCAATTTCGCCGAAACCGACCCGGCTCCGAGCGCAGCGGAGCATGATTCCAACCTGGAGATGCTCGCGGAGATTTCCGCTGATCTGCATCAGCGCCTCGAGGCCGACACCGTCGATATCGACCAACTGCATGGACGCGTCGCGTTCCGCTGCACCAGCCCCGACTATCTGCCCATCATCGGCGCGCTGGCCAATCCAGCACGCTTCGCCGAAGCCTATGCCGTGCTGGCGAAGGATGCTCGGCAAGTGCCTGATACGCCGTGTCCCTGGCTTGATGGGCTGTACGTCAATACCGCACACGGCTCGCGCGGCCTGATCACCGCGCCACTGGCGGGCGAGCTGCTCGCCGCGTGGCTGAATGACGAACCGCTGCCCGTACCGCGCGCCATCGCCGAAGCCTGCCACCCCAATCGGTTCCTGCTGCGCAAGCTCATCCGCCGGATCGACTGAGCGTCTCATCGAGCGCCTGCCTATTCGAGCCTTGTGACCAAGCTACCAAAGGTTAGCCTCGGCGAAACGGCTCATCCCAAAATGGCCGGGTGATTTCGGTTTCGATATCGGCCCGGCTCAAACCGATGTCCTTGAGCATCTCGTCGCTAAGCGAGGCCAGTTGCTGGCGCTGGCGATACAGCGCGTGCCAGCGGCCGAACTGCTGCCAGGCCGCACGCAGCGACCGTCCGAGCGAGAAATGGGGCGTTGCGCTCCGGGCGCAGGAATGAACGAACTCAGCATGGCTTTTCATCGGGTACACCTCCGAGTGGATGGCGCCAGTGTCCCGCCGGGCTTATGATCAATCCAACGAATGTTTGTGATGATGTCCATCTCGGAGATTGATGAATGGCCAACTACCCAAGTATCGATGCCGAGCTGCTGCGCAGCTTTGTGGCAATTGCCGATCACGGCGGCTTCACCCGTGCTGCGGAAGCCGTCAATCGCACGCAGTCGGCAATCAGCATGCAGATGAAGCGGCTGGAAGAGGATGTGCTGCAGCGTTCGGTCTTCGAGCGCGACGGGCGCCAGGTCAAGCTCACCGCAGAGGGCCAGATCCTGCTCGGTTACGCACGGAGGATTCTCAAGCTGCACGGCGAGGTGCTGACCACCTTGCGAGAACCGCACATGGTCGGCTCGGTGCGCATCGGCACTCCAGACGATTATGTGATGCGCTTCCTACCGGGCATCCTGTCGCGCTTCGCCCAGGCCTATCCGCTGGTGCAGGTGGAGGTGCATTGCGAACCGTCTTACCAGTTGCTGCAGCGACGCGACCTCGATCTGTCCATCGTCACCCGCGAGCCGGGTACCGAGATCGGGCAGTTACTGCGGCGCGAGCGTTTCGTCTGGGCTGAAGCGCCGGGCTTCAACACCCATGAACAACGGCCCATGCCACTGGCCATGTTCAATACCGATTGCTTCTGCCGGGCCTGGGCCTGCAATGCACTCGACAGCCTGGACGTTCCCTACCGGGTTGCCTATACCAGCCCGAGCCTTTCAGCGCTGATGGCCGTGGTCAACGCCGGGCTCGCGGTGACCGCGCAGCTGCAGAGCCTGGTCACGGCCGACATGCGATTGCTGGGCGAAGCCGAGGGCATGCCGGAGCTACCCTTGAGCAGCATTGTCCTGCTGCGCAACGAACGTAGTCAGTCGCAAGTCAGCGAAACACTGGCCGAGCATATTGTCGAAGGCTTTCGCCTATAGCAGACGGCAGGCTCAGCCGGGCTGCTGACTATTCCCTCGAACCACATATCGAGGCGGCGCGAAGCAGCGCCGCAGTGATTCCGTGCTGCTCCCATTCCGGCAACGCCGCGAAACGTGCAACGAACTCCGGCGGCAGCAAAGACGGTGCCTGTTGCTGCAGTTCGCGCCCTTCTTCAGTCAACAGCAACCATTGGCGACGGCGGTCCTGATCATCGCGCTGGCGCGACAGAAGTCCGCGCTCGGCGAGCCGGTCGAGCTGTCCGGATAGGGTTGCAGGCGTGAGGCTGACGCGCTTGCTCAGCGCACTCGCGGTGAGCTGTCGTTCGCTCGCAAGCACCTGCAGAATCATTAGCTGCACCGGGCTCAGTCCACCGTAACGTGCCAGCCGCTTGGCATGCATTTCGGCGTCCTGCTGCAACCGGCGCAGAGCCTGAAACAGCGACAGTTCAAGCCTGCTCTCTGGCTTTTCGATAGTTTCAGCTCGAATATTTTCTTCGTTCATAAACAACATAATCAGCTGGGTCACGGTTTGACATGAAAGCACTTCCTTTGTTTCCCTGTAAAACCTGACTGACGCAGCAGGGCGCGATTCAGCCTGTGCGGGACGCACCTGAATGATCACCGCCGCCGGCGAGCCAGAGCGCTATACGCTGGTCTGAAAACCTGAACTTCGCGATCCGAGCATCAGTCACACTCCCCAACGGCAACACCGGTAAGGATCTTATGTGCGGCATAGCTGGCGAACTTCGCTTCGATAATCAACCGGCCGATCTGGCCGCGGTTGAACGCATCACTCAATCCCTGACTGCTCGCGGCCCAGACGCCTGTGGCTTCAACAGCCAAGGCCCTCTCGCGCTCGGTCATCGACGCTTGAAAATCATGGACCTGTGCGAGGCCTCGGGTCAGCCAATGGTCGATTCGGCACTCGGTTTGTCGATGGTTTTCAACGGCGCCATCTACAACTATCCGGAATTGCGCGCCGAGCTCGAGGCACTGGGCTATCGCTTCTTCTCCGAGGGTGACACTGAAGTGTTGCTCAAGGGCTTTCATGCCTGGGGCGAAGCCTTATTGCCGCGCCTCAACGGCATGTTCGCCTTCGCCATCTGGCAGCGCGACGTACAGGAACTGTTCATCGCCCGTGATCGCCTCGGCATCAAGCCGCTCTATCTGTCACGCACTGGCGAGCGCCTGCGCTTCGCCTCGACGCTCCCGGCGTTGCTCAAGGGCGGTGACATTGCCGGTGTGCTGAACCCGGTGGCACTGAACCACTACATGAGCTTCCATGCTGTGGTGCCGGCACCGGACACTCTGATTGCGGGCATCGAGAAGCTGCCTCCCGGCACCTTCATGCGTGTTGATGCCAGCGGCAAGACCAGCCAACACCGCTGGTGGACGCTGGAGTTCGGGGCGTCAGAAGAGGAACAAGGCTACAGCTTCGAAGACTGGCAGGAGCGCACCCTGACAACCTTGCGCGAGTCCGTCGCTTTGCGCCATCGCGCAGCGGTCGACGTGGGCGTGCTGCTTTCCGGTGGCGTCGACTCCAGCTTGCTGGTCGGCCTGCTTCGCGAAGCCGGCGCTGCGGACAACTTGCAGACCTTCTCCATTGGCTTTCAGGATGCCGGTGGCGAGCGTGGCGACGAATTCAAGTATTCGGATCTGATTGCACAGCATTACGGGACGCGCCATCACCAGCTGCGGATTCAGGAGAAGGAGATCCTCGAACAGCTGCCTGCTGCCTTCCGCGCGATGAGCGAACCGATGGTCAGTCACGACTGCATCGCCTTCTACCTGCTCTCACGGGAAGTGTCCAAGCACTGCAAGGTGGTTCAGAGCGGTCAAGGTGCCGATGAGCTGTTCGCTGGCTATCACTGGTATCCGCAGGTGGACGGTGCCGAAGACCCTGTCGAGGCTTATCTCAACGCCTTCCGCGACCGCAGCTTCGAGGAGTACGCCGACACCGTGCAGCGGCAGTGGGTCAAGGGCGACTTCTCCGGTGATTTCGTTCGTCAGCACTTCGCGCAGCCGGGCGCCGATGCGGCGGTCGACAAGGCCCTGCGAATCGACAGTACGGTGATGCTGGTCGACGACCCGGTCAAGCGCGTCGACAACATGACCATGGCCTGGGGCCTAGAGGCACGGGTGCCGTTTCTCGATCACAACGTGGCCGAGCTTTCCGCACGAATTCCTGCGAAGTACAAGCTGCCCGATGGCGGCAAATATGTGCTCAAGGAAGCCGCGCGCAAGGTCATCCCAGCCGCGGTCATTGACCGCCCCAAGGGGTATTTCCCGGTGCCGGGCCTCAAGCACCTGCAGGGTGACACACTGAATTGGGTGCGCGAGCTGCTGACGGACCCGAGCCAGGATCGCGGGCTGTACAACCCGGCAATGCTAGACAAGCTGTTCAACGACCCCGAGGGCCAACTGACGCCCCTGCGCGGCTCGAAATTGTGGCAGCTGGCAGCGGTCAATCTATGGTTGAGCGAACAAGGCCTCTAAGAACCCGATCATGACGGCACGGCGCCAGGCCGGTTGATACGACAAATGCCGTGACGTCGTGACAAGCTCCAAGGAACGTACCATGCAGAAGTCTCAAGCCTATGGACAGCGGCTGTTACGCGGCCAGACACCGACCTACGAGCGCCTGCAGCAACGACTCGCGGAAGATGGCCAGGCGGAACCTCAGGCGCCCGTAACCCTGCACTGTGGCTGGGGCCGCATCCTGATCGGCCACACCTACTCCGACCCTGAAAAGCTCGCTGCCGACCTGCTCCATGAACAGGCCGGGGAGCGGGACATTGCGCTGTACGTTGCCGCGCCGCACCAAGTGCTCGCCTATGCGCCGCAGCAGCTGTTCCTTGACCCCTCGGACACCTCTCGCATCTGGTTCACCGATTACCGCCCTGCCCGCCGCAGCTTCCGCGGTTTCGGCATCCGGCGCGCCCAGAGCGAGGAGGACTGGAAAGCGATCAATAGCCTGTACCAGTCCCGCCATATGCTGCCCGTCAACCCGGAGCTGTGCACCCCACGAGAGCAAGGTGGTCCGGTTTATTGGCTGGCCGAGGACGACGACTCCGGCCAGATCATCGGCAGTGTCATGGGCATCAATCACCACAAGGCTTTCAACGATCCGGAGAACGGCTCCAGCCTCTGGTGTCTGGCGGTCGCGCCAACCTGCACCCGCCCTGGCGTTGGCGAAGCGCTGGTTCGCCATTTGATCGAACACTACATGGGGCGCGGGCTGGCCTACCTCGATTTGTCAGTGCTGCACGACAACAAGCAGGCCAAGGCGCTCTACGCCAAGCTCGGTTTCCGTGACCTGCAGACCTTCACGGTCAAACGCAAGAACACCTTCAACCAACCCTTGTTTCTAGGGCCTGGCCCGGAAGCCGAGCTGAATCCCTATGCCAAGATCATCGTCGACGAGGCACGGCGTCGCGGCATCGAAATCACCATCGACGACACCGAAGCTGGCCTGTTCACCCTGACCCAGGGCGGCCGAAAGGTACGCTGCCGCGAGTCATTGTCGGACCTCACTTCAGCGGTGAGCATGACGTTGTGCCAGGACAAGAGCCTGACGCACCGCACCCTCGCCCGCGCTGGGCTCAAACTGCCAGCGCAGCAGCTCGCAGGGACACCAGACGATAACGAGGCGTTTCTGGAAAAGCATGGCAGTGTCGTGGTCAAGCCACTCGATGGCGAACAGGGCCACGGGGTCTCGGTCGATCTGCGTAGCTCTGAGGACGTGGAGGAGGCGATTACCCGAGCACGTCACTTCGATCAACGCGTCTTGCTCGAAAGCTTCCATCCCGGCCTTGATCTGCGCATCGTGGTGATCGGCTATGACGTGGTTGCTGCGGCAATTCGACGTCCGGCTGAAGTGGTTGGCGACGGCAGCCACTCCATCCAAGAACTGATCGAAACGCAGAGTCGCCGTCGCCAGGCCGCGACGGGTGGCGAAAGCAAAATCCCGATGGATGAGGAAACCCATCGGTGCATCAGTGAAGCCGGCTTCGATTACGACAGCGTGCTGCCACGTGGCCAGCATTTGACGGTTCGTCGTACCGCCAATCTGCATACTGGCGGCACGCTCGACGATGTAACCGATCAGCTGCACCCCGAGCTGATCGACGCAGCAGTCCGCGCGGCCCGTGCGCTGGATATCCCGGTGGTTGGTCTCGATCTGTTGGTGCCGGCGGCAGACCAGCTTGAGTACGTTTTCATCGAAGCGAATGAGCGAGTCGGCCTGGCCAATCATCATCCGCAGCCGACCGCCGAGCGCTTCGTCGACCTGCTCTTTCCACTCAGCTACGGCACCCATTAGCGGGGCAACCAGGCCGTTGATGGCCCGGCTCCGGCACCCTCAGGTGCCGGAATGGCCCAGCCGCCTCGCTTGCGGCACTACCGCAGCTCAACTTCACTCACCTGAATGGCGGCAGCCGGTTTTTTGCCGCTAAGGAATGATCATGACTGCCAAGCTTCCAGAACCAGACCTCAACTACCTGCAGCGTGTGCTGCTGGAAATGCTCGCCATTCCCAGCCCCACCGGCTTCACCGACACCATTGTTCGCTACGTGGCGGAGCGGCTGAAGGAGCTTGGCATTCCTTTCGAGCTGACCCGTCGCGGGACCATCCGCGCCACACTTAAAGGTCGTCGGTACAGCCCGGATCGAGCCATCGCCGCACACCTGGATACCATCGGCGCCAGCGTCCGGGAGATCCAGGACAATGGCCGACTTGGCTTGTCTCCGGTGGGCTGCTGGTCGAGTCGTTTCGCCGAAGGCAGCCGCGTCAGCGTGTTCACCGACACCGGCGTGGTCCGGGGCAGCGTGCTGCCTCTTCTGGCGTCGGGACATGCATTCAATACTGCGGTTGACGAGATGCCAATCAGCTGGAACCACGTCGAACTGCGCCTGGACGGGTACACCGCAGGCCGCGCCGACACGCTTGCGCTAGGAATCAATGTGGGTGATTTCGTCGCGTTCGACCCGATGCCCGAGTTCACCGACAGCGGTTACATCAGCTCCCGCCATCTGGACGACAAGGCCGGAGTGGCAGCCTTGCTAGCGTCGCTCAAAGCCGTGGTTGAAAGCGGCCGTGAGCCGCCGATCGACTGCCATCCGCTGTTTACCATTACCGAGGAAACCGGTTCTGGTGCAGCCGGCGCCCTGCCCTGGGATGTCAGCGAGTTCGTCGGCATAGACATCGCTCCGACGGCCAAGGGTCAAGAATCCAGCGAACACGCCGTCACCGTAGCCATGCAGGATTCAGGCGGGCCTTATGATTTCCACCTGTCGCGGCACCTGTTGAAACTGGCGGAAGCCAATGAGGTACCGGTGCGTCGGGATCTGTTCCGCTATTACCACAGCGATGCGCAATCGGCGATTGCAGCCGGTCACGACATCCGCACCGCTTTGCTGGCCTTTGGTTGCGACGCGACGCATGGCTATGAGCGCACCCACATCGACAGCCTGGCGGCCATGAGCCGCTTGATTTCAGCCTACTTGCTGAGCCCACCGGTCTTCACCAGTGACGCCCATACGAGCAAAGATTCGCTGGAAAACTTCAGCCATCAACTCGAACACGTGACTCAAATGGAGAACGACACGCGCGTGCCGGCAGTCGATTCGATCTTCGATAAGCAAACCGATGATTCGTCCGGTTGATGGCCACGTTTCATGATGCGCCGCCAACTTGAGGCAATTGCCGATTGCGGGGCGGCGCTGATCCGGGCAAAGTCGCAAACCTCTGAAATATATGGATGCTTGGCCAGTCAGGCATGAAGCGAAGGGATTTGTCCTTCGCGCGACTGGAAACTGCGTTTTGCGAGTGTGCACGCCTTAGGTCAATAACATGCTGCCGCGTCTTTTTCTGGCCGTCTTCCTATTCTGTCTGACCGCTCAGGCATCGGCCTTTGAGCCCGTGCCTGTGGATTCACAGCATTTTCGCCAAGCACTGGGCAGCTCAAGTTACTTTCTGAGAGACCCTGCCGCCGAACTGAGCGTGGCCGAGGTGTTCGCGCTACCCGAAAAAACCTTCGAGCCAGTGTCAGGCCTACACCCCAATAAGGGGAAGAACGATTCGGTCTGGTGGTTCCGCGTCGAGCTGGACAACCAACTCCACGACCCTCTCGGCGGCTTCGTAGAAATCAACTACCCGCTGCTTGACGATATCCAGCTGTATCTCCGTCACCCGGACGGTCGTATCAGCCGACAGCACTCGGGGGACAACCATCCGTTCAGTGAGCGCTCGGTCAGGGTCAGCAACTTCTTGTTTCCAGTAGAGCTCGCGCCCGGCACCTCGACCTTGCTGTTGCGTGTGCAAAGCACCAGCACCCTGTACGTCCCGCTGTATTTCAGCACCTACGCCGCTAACGCCGAAGCAACCGAAGACTCGATGGGCTTGGCCGGGGCCTTCTATGGCGTGCTGTTTGCGATGTTCTGCTACAACTTCTTCCTGTTCCTCTCGCTGCGTGAGCCAGCGTATTTCTGGTATCTGATCTACAACCTAAACGTGGGCCTGTTCGCACTCAGCTTCGATGGCTTGCTGGTCAAATGGCTGAACGATGCTGGCGGCGTGGTCGCGTTAGGCATCTACGCGCTGATGTTCAGCCATTGCCTGGTGTCGGTCCAATTCAGCCGCCATTTTCTGCATACCCGAGAGTACTTCCCGCGCCTGGACTTCGCCCTGCGTGTGGCGCTGATCCTGTCGATGGGTGCGCTGCTGTCCGGATTCGTTCTGGAAACGCAGGTCTGGAGCGTGCTCGCCAGTGTGATGGTCATCGGCTCTTCGATCGGCCTGTTGCTGACTGGCGCTTTCGTCTGGAGCCGCGGCGTGCGCTATGGCCTTTATTACACGCTGGCCTGGGGCGTCCTGCTGGCGACGTTCGTCATCGTCACAGCTGGTTCACTGGGCTTCAACCTGTTGGGCCTGTATGGCGCGTCGATTGTCAAAGTTGGCATCGCCTTCGAGTTGATCACGCTGTCGATCGGGCTCGCCGACCGTATCAACCTGCTTAAGGAAGAAGGCTTCCGTTCGCGCCAGGCAGCCGAGCGGGCAGAAAGCGAGAACCAGGCAAAAAGTCGCTTTCTGGCGAAAATGAGCCACGAGATCCGCACGCCATTGAACGGCGTATTGGGCATGCTGCAATTGCTGCGTGAGACCCCGCTGGATCGTAACCAGCGCTTCTACCTCGATACGGTTGCCAGCTCCAGCAACTCGCTGATGACGGTCATCAACGACATCCTCGACTACGCAAGGATCGGCGCCGGCAAACTGGTCTTGGAGGACATCGAGTTCGACTTGGAAGCGCTGGCCTCCGAAACCATCAGCCTGTTCACAGCCCAAGCGCTGCAGAAGCAGCTGAACCTGCATCTCAGCCTTGCGCCCGGTGTGCCACGCCGTCTTCGCGGCGACCCGACCCGTCTCAAGCAAGTCCTGATGAACCTGCTGAGCAATTCGTTGAAGTTCACCGAACAGGGTTGCGTGGTGCTGCAGGTCGTCTGTCAGGGACCGGAGAGCGGCCGAAGCCTGGTCTTTTCGATCACCGACAGCGGCATCGGCATGCGCGCCGAGGTGCTGGCCCAGCTGTTCGAGTCCTTCGCACAAGGTGATTCCAGTACAACCCGACGCTACGGTGGCAGCGGCCTGGGCTTGGTCATCAGCAAGGAACTGGTGGAAATGATGGGCGGCCAGATCGAAGTGCAGAGCACGCCTGGCCAGGGCAGCCAATTCAGCTTCGACATTCCGCTGCGGGAGGCGAGCGATAACTCTGACCCACTCGCGACCTTGCTCGAAGGCCGAACCGTCGTGATCGCGTCTCGGGATATCTGTGCACTGGATGCGATGGGCAATCTGCTCCACCGTTGGGGCATGCGAATCGTCCGTTGCGAGGAGCCGCAACGACTGCGCCGCTACCTCGACGATCAGGCTTCAGCCCCGTTGCTGGTGATCATGGCTCCCTGGCCTGGCAAACCACAGGCATGGCTCAACGCCGTGGCCGACCAGCTCGAACCGAGTCAACGCGTAATGCTGCTCTACCCGCCACAAAGCGAGCCCTCACCTGCGTCGTCATCGTTGCACCTGGCAAGCCTGCCGTTGCCCCTGTTGCTCGGCCCCTTGCGCGAAGCACTGCATCGCCTCTATCAAGGAACCCGAACGCCTAATGGCGCTGCGATGGTAGCCGCCGACAACCTGACAGGCCGCAAGCCGCTCATCCTGGTAGTCGAGGACAACCCGGTCAGCCAGATGGTCGTGTCCAGCCTGCTACGCAAACGCGGCTATGAGGTCATAGTTGCTGAAAACGGGCACAGGGCAATCAGTGCGTACAGCGAGAACCCGGCCGCTGTGCAGCTGATTTTGATGGACTGCGAGATGCCGGAAATGGACGGATTCGAGGCCAGCCGACAGATCCGCCGACTCGAAGCGCAATTGCAGTTGCGACCCGTGCCGATCATCGCACTGACCGCCCATGTGCTCGATGAGCATCGCCGCGCTGGCAGCGAGGCCGGCATGGACGATTTCATTGGCAAGCCATTGGACAGCGAGCAGCTGTATGCTTACCTGGATCGGTTCCTCAACGCGCCGATTAGCGAACCCGACCTGCACCATCCCACTTGATCCGACGCCGATGCTCATCCCTTACGACCAGCTCGAACCTGACACCCTGACCCGCCTCATCGAAGACTTCGTGACCCGCGAGGGCACCGATAATGGCGACGAGACGCCGCAGGAAACCCGCGTCGAGCGGGTACGCCAAGCATTGCGCAAAGGCACCGCGGTCATCGTGTTCGATGTTGATCATCAGCAGTGCCAGCTCGCGCTCAGGCGCGACGTGCCGAAGGAATGGCTGGAAGACTAGCTTTCAGCTGAATACCCCGCCGTCACGCTCCCAGGCACAGCGCATACGCAAATCGCGCTGGTGGGGGCTGTGCGAACCGCTTTCGGTTTCCCAGCGGAAGGTATGAATGCCGTTGAGTTCGGTCTCTAGGTGAACCACCGCGCTGGTCCAGTAGAGTTTGTTCAGTAGCGCCTCGAAGTGACGCACCCAGAGCGCCCATTCATATTCGACCGCGCGGTAGCTGGCGCCGAAGTGAATGATCTGGGTCTGATACACGCCTTCATCCATGCAGCAGGAAAACATTTCTCTTCCGAGAAAAGGCCAACCCTCACCTTGCGGCAAGCTGTACAGCGCACGGCGGTTAACTGCACGGCGCAGCCGACACTGCTCGGGGTCGGTCGAAGGCCAGTCACGAATGCTGCCGTAGACGATGGATTCCGGCTCCACAGGAACACTCCAGGCGAAAGTCCGACATGTTCGATCAAATCCGCTCGGCCTTCCAGCGCCCCGTGCGGACATGGCCCGCACGCGAGTCGCAGAGGTGACGCAGACCACAACCTAAGGTAATAGCGGCACCTTTAGGGCGTCGTCGCAGCAGACAGATCTCGGCGGGGCGCCAGCCGCAAGGCGAGCAGCGACATTGCCGCTGACATGGTCGCGAGTACGAGGAAGGGTTCACGGTAATCACCGGCGATATCGCGGCCCAACCCGGTCAGCACCGGCGTGAAACAGGCCAGGCAATAACCGGTGCAAAGCATCATCGCCGTCAGCCGGCTGACCGCAAGCGGCGAGCTCGCTTCGTACATCGGCAATACCAGTGACATCGAAAAGGTCCCGTTCAAAGCCACGCCCAGCAGCATGCAGATCAGCAAAGGATTGACCTGAGGAAGCCAGGCAATGACCAACAGACACACCGTCGCCAGTACGCCGCAGCAAGCCATCAGCAGGTGCCGCCGACCGAAGCGCTGCGCCAGCCAAGGCATGATGAACGCGCTGGGTAAACCGATCAGCATGAAGCCACTGAAAAAAGCATTGCTCTGCAGCAGGCTGAAGCCGACCTCGTGGTAACGCGCCACCAGCCAAGTCGCCAGTGCGTAGAACAGACCGGCCTGCAAGGCGAAATAGATGCTCACCAACCAGGCGCGTGGCTCACGCCACGGCAGACCGGCGCGGCTCTCGACTGCCGGCTCCGACTGGTTCGGCAGGCGCCACCAGATCAACAGCGCCAGCACTGCGGGAATAGCCCACAACGCCAGCCCCCAGGTCCAGCGCTGGCCCAGCAGTTCGGCCGCCGGTGCGGTAAGCACCACGCCGATGGTGCCGCCAACAGCCATGCTCAACGAATAGTAGGCGGCCGTCTTACCCATCTGCTCGAGGAAATAACGCTTGATGAAGCCTGACAACAGCGGCCCGGCGACCGCGATTCCGGCACCCACCATGGCCGCCGTGCCAATCAACACCGGCGCGCTTTTACCGAACAGACGCAGTAATAGCGCCAGGCCGATCAAGCCAAGGCACAGGCTGATGGTGCGCTCCAGTCCGAACCGCACCGCCAGACGTGGCGCCAACGGCGCGAGCAACCCCATCAGCAGCACCGGCAAGGCGGTAGTAAGGCTGATAACGCTGCGGCTGAGACTGAGCTCCTCGGCGATGCGTTCGATCAGGGGTGCGAACGAGGTAATACCGGGCCGAAGATTGATCGCGGCCAGCACTAAAGCCAGCATGAGCAGCCAGCGAGACGGATTTTTCACAGTGAGTCCAGAGGCAGACTGGGTAGGACCGGCAACCCTACTCCCGCCCCTGGATCAGGGCAAGCAAAACGGACCGACAGGTCAGGTTTTGCTCTTGCTACGTTTCTTCTCTGCCAGCAGCGCCATCTCGTCATAGATAGCCTGAGGGTTCTGCTGCTTGATTTTCCAAGCCGCCCGGCCTTCGTCATGCGGCAGGATCATAAACACGCCCTCGGCAACCTGACGGTAGATGTAGTCGGCGATGTCGGCAGCAGAAATAGGCGACGCTTCGAGCAGCTTGCTGATCTGCGCTTTCATGTTGGGCGTCGGCCCACGATAGGAATCCATCAGATTGGTCTGGAAGAACGAGGGACAGACCACATGAACCCCGACTTCCTGCTGCTTCAGCTCCACCAGCAGGCTTTCGGACAACGCCACTACGCCGGCCTTGGCCACGTTGTAGTTGCTCATTCCTGGCGCTTGCATCAGAGCCGCCATGGACGCGATGTTAATGATCTTGCCCTTGCTCTTCTGCACCAATGGCAGGAACGCCTTGCAGCCCTTGACCACGCCCATCAGGTTGATCGCGATCTGCCAGTCCCAGTCCTCCAACGACAGTTCTTCGAAAAAGCCACCCGAAGCGACGCCGGCGTTGTTGACCACTGCATCGATGCCGCCAAAATTGCTCTCGCAAGCCTGTGCCAGCGCCGTTAGCTGACTGTAGTCGCGCACGTCACAGCGTTGAGTGAAACCATCGCCGCCCGCCTCACGGACCATCTTCAGGGTTTCAGCCAGGCCGGCCTCGTTGACATCCGACAGTGCCAGCTGCCAACCCTCGCGCGCCCAGCGCAACGCAATTTCGCGACCCAGGCCGGAACCGGCCCCTGTGACCATCATCCGATTTTGCATCGTTTGTAACCTTTTGTTCGTGGAGTTGCCACGAGTCTAGCGAAAGCCGCTGCAGGCTCCGGCCTCTATCGAAATGCTGAATGACTGGCATACCTCGCACCCGATTGACCGGCCTCTGAGCCGCCCATAAACGGGCGAAGGCGCATAAAAAAAGCAGCCCGAAGGCTGCTTTTTTTTGGGGGGACCTGTGAGGTCAGTGGGCGACCGCACCACTCGAGCCCAGACCGGTCTGCGAACGGATGAACTGCGGGAAGAAACGTGCGCGCTCTTCAGCAGCCGCTTTCGACTTGTCGGTAACCGAGAAGAACCATAGACCCGCGAACGACGCGATCATGGCGAACAGTGCCGGGTACTTGTACGGGAAGATGGCCTTCTCGAAGTGCAGCACATCGACCCATACCGTCGGGCTGAGAATGGTCAGCAGCAACGCCGTGCCCAGGCCCATCGCGCCACCGATCAGCGCACCGCGGGTAGTCAGGTTCTTCCAGTACATCGAAAGGAACAGAATCGGGAAGTTGCAGCTCGCGGCAACCGAGAACGCCAGGCCCACCATGAAGGCAATATTCTGGTTCTCGAAGGCCACACCAAGCAGGATGGCCAGCACGCCCAGGGCCAGCGTGGTGCGCTTGGTCACCTTCATCTCGTCCTCTTCCTTGGCCTTGCCCTTCATGATCACGCAGGCATAGAGGTCATGGGCGACAGCGGAAGCACCCGCCAGCGCCAGGCCCGAAACCACCGCAAGGATGGTGGCAAAGGCCACCGCGGAGATGAAGCCCAGGAATAGATTGCCGCCGACTGCCGAAGCCAGGTGGATGGCGACCATGTTGGTGCCGCCGACGATGGCGCCTGTGGCGTCCTTGAAGCTCGGGTTGGTGCTGACCAGCAGGATCGCGCCGAAACCGATGATGAACGTTAGGATATAGAAGTAGCCGATGAAGCCGGTCGCATAGAACACGCTCTTGCGCGCTTCTTTGGCATCAGCAACGGTGAAGAAGCGCATCAGGATATGCGGCAGGCCAGCCGTGCCGAACATCAATGCCAGACCCAGCGAGATCGCGGAAATCGGGTCGGAAACCAGGCCGCCCGGGCTCATGATCGCCTGATGGCTCGGATGCAGCGCCACCGCCTCGGAGAACAGACGGCTGAAATCGAAGCCGACGTTGTACATCACCATGACCGCCATGAAGGTTGCGCCAGACAGCAGCAGCACAGCCTTGATGATCTGCACCCAGGTGGTCGCCAGCATGCCGCCGAACATCACGTACATGACCATCAGCACGCCGACCATCACCACCGCGACCAGATAGTCCAGGCCGAACAGCAGCTGGATCAGCTTGCCGGCACCGACCATCTGCGCGATCAGGTAGAAGGCCACCACGATCAGCGAACCGCATGCAGAAAGGATACGGATCTGAGTTTGTCCCAGGCGGTAGGAGGCTACGTCGGAGAAGGTAAATTTACCCAGGTTGCGCAGTCGCTCGGCCATCAGAAACAGAATGATCGGCCAGCCCACCAAGAAGCCGATCGAATAGATCAAGCCGTCGTAGCCGCTGGTGAAGACCAGCGCGGATATCCCGAGGAACGAGGCAGCCGACATAAAGTCACCCGCGATCGCCAGGCCGTTCTGGAAACCAGTGATGCTGCCGCCAGCGGTGTAGTAGTCGGAAGTGGAGGTGTTGCGCTTGGCCGCCCACTTGGTGATACCCATCGTGAACACGATGAATACGATGAACATGGAAATGGCGGTCCAGTTGGTGGCCTGTTTCTGTACATCGCCGGTTAGGGCGTCAGCAAACAGCGCCGGAGCAACTGCCATCAGAGCAGCTGCAGTCAGCAGGCGAGCGAACATTATTTCTGGGCCTCGTCGAGAATGTCCTGGGTGATACGATCGAACTCGCCATTGGCGCGTTGCACGTAGATTCCGGTCAGCACGAACGACAGGAAGATCAGGCCTAGACCCGCCGGGATACCCCAGGTGGTGACGGAGCCAGTGCTCAGAGGTGTTCCCAGCACCGCAGGGTCAAACGCGATGACAAGAATAAATGCGAAGTAAGCGGTCAGCATGATGGTCGCCAGCATCCAGGCGAAACGACCACGCTTAGCAACCAGGTCGTGGAATCGTGGATCAGCATTGATCTGCTGAATAACTGTCTCGTTGTTCATTGGGGTCTCCACACGGTCTCTGCCCACACATGAAGGCAGGGCGGCTACTTTAGGGCCGGCCCGTGTTAACGCCACTCGACCATGGTCTTGTTTTTATTTCGTGAGAGGCCCGTGCCAGAGGCGTTGGTGCCGATGTGGTCTACGCAAACGGAAGGCTATAGCGCTGGCCTATCTGATCCATCGAACACGGCGATTTCCTACGCTTCGCAGGCACGAGCACACTTCACAGCAACAGAGAATAATTCTCGATCGCTGTGGAGAATCGACCATGACCAAGACCGTTACCTTTACCCTGATGCACTTTTGCATCGCGTTCTCGGTCACCTACGCCTTGACCGGCAGCGCAGCAGCAGGAGGCTTGGTTGCCGCTATCGAGCCCCTGTGCAACTCGGTGGGCTTTTACTTTCACGAGAAGGTCTGGCAGCGTCTGGACAAGCGTCAGGCTGCCGAGAAGCCTATCCCCGCTCACGCCTGGCTGCATCACCAGGCGTAAGCGCTACCGCTCTCATCCAGCGCTACAGCTGCAATCCCACGAAGGACCTGTGCCGTTAAGAAGCGTCCCGGCAGCCTTGCGCAATGATTCTCGACTCAAACGTTTGGCGTTTGCCGATCGTGACCAACCGGTCACTAATCCACACTAGCCAGTTCGCAACCGGCTTTTTGCTATCACCGCTTAAAAGCGACGCAACCTGCCGGCTTAATTGCGGTCAATGCTTAGCGAAACGACATAGCGCAGGCAATTCCAGGCATTATCTGAGCGCGAAAATGCATTGCACCGCGATCAGGCCAAACTCGCTGCCGACACGCCAACCTGTGTCGCAATCATCGTCGAGTGCACCGAAAGGACCACGGCCCCGCCGCCGGCCCGGGAAAACCGAATATCAACCAGCCAAACCCCACCGTAGTCACCGGAGATCACCTCATATGCGATTGCTGCTGTGCCTGAGCGCACTGCTTGCACTGGTCGTTACGCCTGCCCACGCGGCAGACATCAGCGTTGAGCAATATGGCTATCCCTTAAGCAACCCATTCGAGGCGACGATAGCCACGACACCGGCGCCATTTCGCGCCGACTTGCCTGAAGATGACGATATCGATCAGGCGGACTACAGCCTGCGGTTACGTCCCGAGCGGGAGTTCACCCTGCCTGATAACTTCTGGGCGGTAAAACGACTCACATATCGGCTAGCAAAACAGCCTGGTCCAGCGCCGCTGATGTTCATCATCTCTGGCACGGGTGCGAGCTACTCAGCCGGCAAGACCGAGTCGCTGAAGCGGTTGTTCTACGGGGCCGGCTATCACGTGGTGCAACTGTCCTCTCCCACCAGCTTCGACTTCATCGCCGCTGCCTCGCGCTACGCAACGCCAGGCTACAGTCCGGGTGACGCCAAAGACCTCTATCGGGTAATGCAAGCCGTTCGCGCGCAGCAGCATGAGCTGCCGGTCACTGAGTTCAACCTGGTCGGTTATAGCCTGGGCGCGCTTAATGCTGCATTCGTCAGCAAGCTCGACGAGACGCGACAGAGTTTCAACTTCAAGCGCGTGCTGATGATCAACCCGCCGGTGAACCTCTACACCTCGATCAGCAACCTCGACAAGCTGGTGCAGACACAGGTCGATGCCATCGACAGCACCACTACCTTCTACGAAGTCGTCCTGGAAAAGCTCACTCGGTACTACCGCCAGCAAGGCACGATCAACCTGGACGAGGCGATGCTTTTCGATTTCCAGCAATCGGCGCTGCGACTTACTGACGAGCAGATGGCCATGTTGATCGGCTCGGTATTCCGCTTCTCGGCGGCCGATATTGCCTTCACCTCCGACCTGATCAACCGACGCGGCCTGATCGTGCCACCGAAATACCCTATCGATGAAGGCACCAGTCTCGAGCCGTTCTTCCGCCGCGCGCTGCTCTGTGATTTCGATTGTTATATCACCGAGCAGCTGATTCCCATGTGGCGCGCGCAGCAGGACGGCGGCAGCATGGCGCAACTGGTGCAACAGGTGAGCCTGTATGCGCTCGAGGATTACATGCGCAACAGTCCGAAAATCGGCGTCATGCATAACGCCGACGACATCATTCTCGGCGCTGGAGATCTGGGGTTCCTTCGCCGCACCTTCGGTGATCGCATGACGCTCTATCCTCGCGGTGGCCACTGCGGCAACCTCACCTACCGGGTCAACGCCCACGATATGTTGGAGTTCTTCCGTGGTTAAACGCGCTTTGCTTGCCGTCATGCTGCTAATCAGCAGCGTGACCCATGCCCAGACGGGGACTGTCGATGAGGATGGTTTCACCCATCCGCTGCGCAACCTGGAGTTCAACCCCGGTCTCGACCAGCGCGAATTTGAACGCGCGACCTTCGACGCGCTGAACATTTACGACCCCTGGGAGTCGCTGAACCGGCGCATGTACTACTTCAACTACCGCCTGGATCAGTTTGTGATGTTGCCTGCCGTCCGCGGGTACCGTTATGTAACGCCCAAGATCGTGAGGACCGGCGTCAGCAATTTCTTCGATAACCTCGGTGAAATCCCGACGCTCTTTAACAGCATCGCGCAACTTAAGGGCGAGCGAGCCATGACCACGACCGCGCGCCTGCTGTTCAACACGATCCTCGGCGTCGGTGGTGTTTGGGACCCTGCAACGCGTATGGGTTTGCCCCGCTACAATGAGGATTTCGGCCAAACCCTCGGCTTCTATGGCGTACCTCACGGCCCGTATCTGATCCTGCCCGCACTCGGCCCGTCGAACCTGCGGGACACCGCTGGCCAGGCAGTGGATTTTGGCGTTGAGCGACAGGTCGACTACTTCAGCTATGCCGAAGCCAGCGGTGGTGAATTCGGTCTCACCGCGCTGCGATTGATCGATATCCGTCACACGACGCCCCTGCGCTACGGCCAGCTCAATTCGCCGTTCGAATACGAGAAGGTCCGCTACGTCTACACCCGCGCGCGGGAGTTGCAGATCGAGGAATGATCGGCTGAATCGATACGAAAGGTTCGAATTTCGCGTCAACGCATCGAGCAGCTGGTCGTAGTCTTAGCCCATCTGTTCTAGGAGCGATGCTATGACCACGCGTGAAATCCTTTCTGTCAGCACCGGGCGCGCCACCTCCGATGGCGCCGGCGTCAGCCTGACAAGGCTGTTCGGCGGCGCCGCGCCGGAGCGCTTCGATCCCTTTCTGATGCTCGATGAGTTCGGCTCGGACAACCCGGACGAGTACATCGCCGGCTTCCCGGCGCATCCGCACCGGGGCTTCGAGACCATCACTTACATGCTTGAAGGTCGCATGCGCCACGAAGATCACCTCGGCAATGTCGGCCTGCTAGAGAGCGGCGGTGTGCAGTGGATGACCGCCGCACGCGGCGTCATTCACAGCGAGATGCCTCAGCAAGAACACGGCGCGATGCGCGGGTTTCAGCTGTGGCTCAACCTGCCGGCGAAAAACAAGCTGGACGAACCGAGCTACCGCGACTTCTCTCCCGCCGAAATCCCCCGAATAACGCTGCCGAGCGGTGTCGAAGCAGTGGTGATTGCCGGCCAGCTCTGCGCCGAAGGCTTCACACAAGCCGGCGCTGTGCAACGCCCGGATACCGAGCCGCAGCTGTTCGATCTTTGCCTTCCAGCCGGCACGCGGCTGACGCCGCAGCTGTCCGACGGGCAGCGAGTCATCTTGTATGTGTTTGACGGCGAGCTGATGGTGGGTGGGCAACGCCTTGCAAAGAATCAGCTCGCCCGACTCTCCGACCAGGGTGAACTGGAGCTTTCAACCAGCAGCGGCGCCCGCGTCCTTGTTCTGGCAGGCCGCCCAATTGGCGAGCCGATTGTGCAGTACGGGCCGTTCGTGATGAACAGCCGCGAAGAGATCGAACAGGCGCTGCGTGATTTCCGCGACGGTGTGTTTACAGGCTGACCGGCTTCTTCGGGCGCTTGCGGTACAGACTCGACTCCCCCTCCGGTCGGGTCTTGAAGCGCCGATGAGCCCATAGGTACTGCTCAGGGTGCTGCCTGACCGCGTCTTCAATCCACTCGTTGATGCGGCGACAATCAGCCTCCTCGCTTTCGCCGGGGAAATCGTCCAGCGGCGGATGCACCACCAGGCTGTAGCCTTTTCCCTCAGGCAGGCGTTCCAGCGTGTAAGGGATCACCCTAGCCCGACCCAGGCGTGCGAACTTGGTCGTTGCGGTCACGGTTGCCGCCTGAATGCCGAACCAGGGTACGAAGATGCTTTGCTTGCGGCCGTAATCCTGATCTGGCGCATACCAGATTGCCCGGCCCGCACGCAGAACCTTGAGCATGGCACGCACATCTTCACGCTCTATCGCTGTCGCATCCAGGTTGTGCCGCTCCCGGCCACGCCGCTGCACGTAATCGAACACCGGATTCTTGTGCTCACGGTACATTCCATCGATGGTGTGCCACTGGCCGAGCAGCGCTCCGCCGATTTCCAACGTGGTGAAATGCAGCGTCATCAGGATCACGCCCTGCCCTTCTGCCTGCGCCTGCTGCAGATGCTCAAGCCCTTGGATTTGCGCCAGTCGCTGCAAACGCGACTTAGGCCACCACCAGCTCATGGCCATTTCGAAGAAGGCAATCCCGGTCGAGACAAAGTTCTCGCGCAGCAGTCTTTCACGCTCCTTTTCGCTCAACTCCGGAAAGCACAGCTGCAGGTTGCGCCGGGCGATCTGCCGTCTCGAGCGGGCAACCCGATACATAACTGCGCCCAGTCCACGCCCCAGCAACAGCAGAATCCGATAGGGCAATTGCACCACCAGCCACAGTAGACCGAGGCCAAGCCACAGCAACCAGAAACGAGGATGAAGAAATGATGCGCGAAAACGAGGACGATCCATTGGCAGTCCGAACCGATAAAAGCGCGCATTCTAGCGATAAATCACCCGCCAATGCGGCAGCGTTGCGATGCACGGCACCCGTCCGACAGTGTGGGCGAGACTTGCAGGCGGCAGTTCGCCCCGCTATAAGTCCTCGCCATTTACCGCAGCAGGCAGACCATGAGCCAAGCCGATCTTACCGACCAAGCCCCCGTATTCCAGCTCAAGGGCAGCATGCTCGCCATCACCGTGCTGGAGCTGACACAGAACGACCTGCAGCGTCTGGATCAGCAGCTCGCCGTCAAGGTCGAACAGGCCCCGGACTTTTTCAATAACACGCCGCTGGTGCTAGCGCTGGACAAGCTTCCCAGCGATTGCAACCTCGACCTGCCTGCCCTTATCGCGCTGTGCCGAAAGCACGGCTTGCGTACCCTTGCGTTGCGTGCAGCCGACCCGCAAATCGTCGACGCCGCCGGCCGGCTCGATTTGCCCGTGCTACCGCCGTCGGGCGCTCGTGAACGCAAGCTTGACGTCACCAGCAAGGCCCCAAGCGAACCCGCCAAACCGGCGGAGCCCGCCTACCGCCCCACCCGCGTGATCACCACCCCCATCCGCGGCGGCCAGCAGGTCTATGCCCAGGGTGGCGATCTGATCGTGCTGGCCGCGGTGAGCCCCGGCGCGGAACTTCTCGCCGATGGGAACATCCATGTGTACGGCCCGCTGCGCGGGCGTGCGCTGGCAGGCATCAAGGGCGACGCCAATGCACGTATTTTCTGTCAGCAGCTAGCTGCTGAAATGGTCTCGATTGCCGGGCATTACAAGGTCGCCGAAGACCTTAGACGCGACCCTTTGTGGGCCGAAGCCGTGCAAATGAAGCTATCCGGCGACGTGTTGAACATCACCCGCCTTTAACGGATACTGCCGCGAATTTTCAAGCACCAAAACGGGCGCACTGTAAGC
>Ga0070752_1000128_pt1 | contig 76579 bp, 67 predicted proteins | sample VirMetDEL_Aug_30_FD_77440 | JGI IMG/M metagenome (GOLD analysis project Ga0070752, IMG submission 77440) | Aqueous microbial communities from the Delaware River and Bay under freshwater to marine salinity gradient to study organic matter... | ecosystem: Environmental > Aquatic > Marine > Coastal...
CGAAGTCGCAGCCCAGCTGCGTACCGTCCAGCAGCTGCGCAAGAAGTTCGGCGGTTAATCTCGCCGGCTTCAACCGTTGTTCGAGAAAGGGTAGCCTAGGCTACCCTTTTTCATTTCTGCCGTTTCGTACTCCGGCGCCCTGTGCCGGAGGCTGCCAAGGAATCGCCGTTCATGTCGCTCGATATCGTCATCCTCGCTGCTGGGCAAGGCACCCGCATGCGTTCCGCTCTGCCCAAGGTGCTGCATCCGGTCGCCGACAAGCCCATGCTCGGCCACGTCATCGACACTGCGCGCAGCCTGCAGCCGAGCAGCATCCTGGTGGTGATCGGGCATGGCGCCGACAAGGTGCGCGAGCGTCTGGCAGCCACTGATCTGAACTTTGTCATCCAGGCCGAACAGCTGGGTACCGGCCACGCCGTGGCCCAGGCCTTGCCGCAGCTCAGCGCTGATACCGTGCTGATCCTCTACGGCGACGTGCCGCTGATCGAGCCGGCGACCCTGCAGCGCCTGCTGGGGCTGGTCAACGACAACCAACTGGGCCTGCTCACCGTCGAGCTGGCCGACCCCGCCGGCTACGGCCGCATCGTGCGTGACGAGCAGGGCGTGGTGCAGGCCATCGTCGAGCACAAGGACGCCAGCGCAGCGCAGCGGCAGATCGGCGAAGGCAACACTGGCATCCTCGCCGTACCGGGCAAGCGCCTGGCCGACTGGCTGGGGCGTCTGTCCAACAGTAACGCGCAGGGCGAGTACTACCTGACCGACGTGATCGCCATGGCGGTGGCCGACGGCCTGGTGGTGGCCACTGAACGCGCGAGCGACGAGATGGAAGTGCTGGGTGCCAATGATCGCATCCAGCTGGCGCAGCTCGAGCGTCACTATCAATACCGTGCTGGGCGCCAACTGATGGCCCAGGGCGTGACCCTGATCGATCCTGCGCGCTTCGATGTGCGCGGCGAGGTCAGTGTGGGCCGCGACGTGACCATCGATATCAACGTGATCCTCGAAGGCCGTGTGGTCATCGAGGATGATGTGCAGATCGGCCCCAACTGCGTGATCAAGGACTCAGTGCTGCGCAAGGGCGCCATCGTCAAGGCCAACAGCCATCTGGATGGCGCCGAGATGGGCGAGGGCGCCGATTGCGGCCCGTTCGCCCGCCTGCGTCCGGGGACCAAACTGGGTGCCAAGGCTCATGTGGGTAACTTCGTCGAACTGAAGAACGCCGTGCTGGGCGAAGGCGCCAAGGCCGGCCACCTGAGCTACCTGGGCGATGCCGAGATCGGTGCCCGTACCAACATCGGTGCCGGCACCATTACCTGTAACTACGATGGCGCCAACAAATTCCGTACGGTGATGGGCGAGGATGTGTTCATCGGCTCCAACAATGCACTGGTCGCGCCAGTGAACCTGGGCGACCGTGTGACCACAGGCGCGGGCTCGGTAGTGACCAGCGATGTACCGGCGGACACGCTGGCAGTCGGTCGCGCCAAGCAGCGCAATATCGAAGGCTGGAAGCGCCCGACCAAGAAGGTCTGAAGGAGCCGGCAAGGATGCCACTACGTAAACGCTGGATCCTGCTCCTGTTGCTGCTGATCTGGGCGGTGCTACCGGAATGGCCGCGCATTCCGGTCGACGGTGCGAGCAAGCGAGACTGGAATCCGCAAACCTTCTGGTTCGAACCCTGGGGCCGTTCCGGCGTGCACAAGGGGATTGATATCTTCGCCAAGCTGGGTACAACGGTGCGCTCTACCAGCTATGGCGTGGTGCTGTTTCGTGGCGAAATCCAGCAAGGTGGCAAGGTCGTCCTGGTGCTGGGCCCGAAGTGGCGTCTTCACTACTACGCCCACTTGCACACCATCGATGTCTACCCAGGCCAGCTGCTGTTGACCGGTAGCCGGCTCGGTTCAGTTGGCGACACGGGCAACGCGCGCGGGAAACCGGCACATTTGCACTATTCGATCGTCAGCCTGCTACCGTTGCCCTGGCGTGCGGACGACTCGACCCAGGGCTGGAAGAAGATGTTCTACCTCGACCCCAACTCGATTCTGCCGATTCATTGAGGAATCTGGGGCCTGCTTGTTGATAACTTCGCGTAGCGAGGAGCTTTGGCATGTTCGGTGTGACGGATTACGCTGCCTTCGTAGTGGCCTTCATCATCCTGCTGGCGATTCCCGGGCCGGGTAACCTGGCGTTGATCCTGTCCACTGGCAAGGGCGGTGTTCGCGGTGGGCTGGCGTCGACCTTCGGTATCATCTTCGGCGACCAGGTGCTGTTGTGGCTGGCAGTGGCCGGTGTTGCCGCGCTGCTCAAGGCCTACCCGGCGGCCTTTCATCTGGTGCAGTGGCTCGGTGCGGCCTATCTGGTCTACCTCGGCCTGCGCATGATCCTGGCCAAGCCCGGTGCGGCACCGACGCTGGAGATCAAGCCGCGCCAGTACCTGTGGCAAACCCTGGTGATCACCGTCTTCAATCCCAAGGCCATCATCTTCTATATGGCCTTCTTCCCGCTGTTCATCGACCCCGAGCGGCATCAGGGGCTGGTAACGTTCGGTTTCATGGCTGTGACCATCATGCTGCTGACCTTCCTCTATGGCCTGCTGATCGTGCTGCTGACTCACTTCCTCGCCGAGCGTATGCGCGCCAACCCTCGTATCGCGAGGGGGCTGGAGAAGCTGGGCGGGCTTTGCCTGGTTGGCTTCGGGGTCAAACTGACGTTGAACTGATCAGCGGATGCTTGCGGGCGTTTCGATCATATGTTTTGATTCGCGCCATTATCTTTCGAATCGAAACTTAAGCATGTCGAAGCGCAATACGCCGCAGCGTCGCCACACCATCCTCGCCTTGCTCGCCGAGCAGGGCGAAGTGTCCGTGGATGCCTTGGCGCAGCACTTCGCCACCAGTGAAGTGACCATTCGCAAGGACCTCGCCGCCCTGGAAAAGAACGGCCTGCTGCTGCGCCGTTATGGCGGTGCGGTGCCGGTGCCGCAGGAGCTGATCAGCGAGCCGACTCAGCCCATCTCCCCCTACAAACAGGCCATCGCCCGTGCCGGTGTAGCGCGCATCCGCGAGCACGCGCGGATCATCATCGACAGCGGCACCACCACGGCGGCGATGATTCCGCAGCTTGGCTACAAGCCTGGTCTGGTGGTGATGACCAACTCGCTCAACGTGGCCAATGCGCTGCGCGATATCGAGCATGAGCCGGTGCTGTTGATGACCGGCGGCACCTGGGATCCGCACTCGGAATCCTTCCAGGGCCAGGTGGCCGAGCAGGTACTGCGTTCCTACGACTTCGATCAACTGTTCATCGGTGCCGATGGCATCGACCTGGAGCGTGGCACCACCACCTTCAACGAGCTACTTGGTCTGTCGCGGGTGATGGCGGAAGTTGCCCGCGAAGTCATCGTGATGGTCGAGAGCGACAAGATCGGCCGCCGTATTCCCAACCTGGAACTGCCCTGGGGCAGCGTCCATACCCTGATCACCGACGAGCGCCTCGCCAGCGAGGCCCGTGAACACCTGAGCGCGCGTGGCATCCAGCTGATCATCGCGCCGCAGCAAGACTGAGGACTTAGACATGTGTGGAATCGTAGGCGCCATTGCTGAACGCAACATCACCCCGGTACTGGTCGAAGGCCTCAAGCGCCTGGAATACCGTGGCTACGACAGCGCCGGTGTGGCGCTGCTGACCGAGCAGGGCGCACTGGATCGGCGCCGCCGCGTCGGCAAGGTCAGCGAGCTGCAGGCCGCCCTGCAAGCCGAACCGTTGGCCGGCCGCCTGGGCATCGCCCACACCCGCTGGGCCACCCACGGCGCGCCGAGCGAACGCAATGCGCACCCGCACTTCTCCGGGCAGGAACTGGCCGTGGTGCACAACGGCATCATCGAGAACCACGAAGAACTGCGTGAGCGTCTCAAGGGCCTGGGCTACGTCTTCAGCTCCGATACCGACACCGAAACCATCGTCCACCTGCTCGAGCACAAGCTGCAACAGTTCGGTGACCTTAGCGCCGCGCTCAAGGCTGCCATCCCGGAACTCCACGGTGCCTACGGCCTGGCCGTGATCAGCGCCAAGCAGCCGGATCGCCTGCTGGCCGCGCGCAGTGGCAGCCCGCTGGTGATCGGTTTGGGCCTCGGCGAGAACTTCCTCGCCTCCGACCAGCTCGCCCTGCGTCAGGTCACTGATCGTTTCATGTACCTGGAAGAAGGCGATATCGCCGAAATTCGTCGTGACGGCGTGCAGATCTGGGACGCGGCCGGCCAATCGGTGCAGCGTGAAGCCGTGCAGTACCACGAAGGTGCCGAGGCCGCCGACAAGGGCGAGTACCGCCACTTCATGCTCAAGGAAATTCACGAGCAGCCCAAGGTCGTACAGCGCACCCTGGAAGGCCGTCTGGGTAGCGATCACGTGCTGGTGCAGGCCTTTGGCCCGCAGGCCGCCGAACTGTTCGCCAAGGTGAAGAACATACAGATCGTTGCCTGCGGCACCAGCTATCACGCCGGCATGGTCGCCCGTTACTGGCTGGAAGAGCTGGCCGGTATTCCCTGCCAGGTCGAAGTGGCCAGCGAGTTCCGCTATCGCAAGGTGGTGGTGCAGCCGGACACCCTGTTCGTCAGCGTCTCGCAGTCCGGCGAAACCGCCGACACCCTGGCCGCGCTGCGCAATGCCAAGGAGAAGGCGCCGGGGCAGGGCGGCTACCTGGCCAGCTTGGTGATCTGCAACGTCGGCACCAGCTCGCTGGTGCGCGAATCCGACCTGTGTCTGCTGACCCAGGCCGGTCCGGAAATCGGCGTGGCTTCGACCAAGGCCTTCACCACCCAGCTGGTCGGCCTGATGCTGCTGACCCTGGCTCTCGGCCAGGTGCATGGTTCTCTGGACAAGGCGCTGGAAGCGCAACTGGTCGACGAGCTGCGCCGCCTGCCGACCCGCCTGGGCGAAGCGCTGGCCATGGACAAGACCGTGGAGAAGATCTCCGAATTGTTCGCTGAGAAGCACCACAGCCTGTTCCTCGGCCGTGGCGCGCAATACCCGGTGGCCATGGAGGGGGCGCTCAAGCTCAAGGAAATTTCCTACATCCATGCCGAGGCCTACCCGGCAGGCGAGCTCAAACATGGCCCGTTGGCCCTGGTCGACGCCGACATGCCGGTGGTCACCGTGGCGCCGAACAACGAGCTGCTGGAAAAGCTCAAGTCCAACCTGCAGGAAGTGCGCGCCCGTGGCGGTGAGCTGATCGTCTTCGCCGACCAGCAGGCAGGCATGCGCAATGGCGAAGGCACCCATGTGGTGGCCATGCCGCACATCCACGACCTGCTCGCGCCGATCCTCTACACCGTGCCGCTGCAACTGCTGTCGTACTACGTCGCCGTGCTCAAGGGCACCGACGTCGACCAGCCGCGTAATCTCGCGAAAAGTGTCACGGTCGAATAAGACCGCGGGCTAAGGCAGGTGCTGATCCTTAGTAATAAAGTCTGTTCGACTGGAATAAAGTCTGTTCGAGCCAGCCATGGCTCGAACCTTCCTATCTTGTGCTCCTAAATCCAGTATTTCCCTAATGCAGCTGAAGTTACTGCCCGACGAGGCACTAGATTCCTTTATTTCGCGAAATTTTGTTTATGCACAGCGCTGGAGAGATACCTCTATTAAGAAGTGGTATGGCTTTGCAGGTGTTGGACATTGGACAGTTTCCAAGATTAGAAACTTAGTAGATATTTTTGGTTGGGATAAGCATGGAGGCTACAGCTATTTATTCCACTACCATACAAACTATTACCGAGGTGTTTTCGCCTTGGATACCATGGGGTGGGGCTATCCGCCGGAAAGGATGTCGGCTTTTGCCGTTCGGCTAGTGGCTGCGCATGAAACTGTTAAGCTTTGCCCTGCCTGTCTACACAGCGATTTAAGAGATCTTGGCTTCATTTACTGGAGAAGAAGCCATCAAGGATATGACATAGAGGTTTGCGCTCAGCACAATATTAAGCTGGTTAGTGCTTGTGGAGGCTGCCATAAGCCGCTTCTTGCCGATCGGCATTTTCTGGAAGCCCCTTGGTCAGTCTGTGAGTGTGGGTATGCCATATCCGATTATGAGCCGGTGGCTAACATTGATCTCGCAGAGTGGAAGTTTTCAAAATTTATTGATGATTTTTTCAGATATAAATATCAGCTTCAGCGGGATAGACTAGCGGATCTTATAAGAAAGAGGCTTCTGGCGCTTGGGTTGTCTGGTGAAGAAGATATAAAGCTAAGATTTCAGAGTTCAATGAATGCTGTTCATTATGAGGTTTTTCTATGGAATTCTTTGCGAATATTAAAAGGTGATATCTATAAAGTGTGGGGTGTTTTTTATGTTTTGGCCGCAATATTTGAAGATTTCAATAGCTTCGCTGCTGCAGTGATTAAAGAAGATGTAGAAAGATGTCATGTTTATAGTAAGTTCTTTCGGTGCTCAGCTTACTACTTAGATTATATTTCTGCATCTCCCTCGTACTATCCTCATTTAACAATACCACCGTCGGACGCAAAAATTATTCTGGGTTGAAAAGCGGAGCGCTTTACCCTGATTTTAAGACTCTTTATATCGCTGTTTGTCCCTGTGCTTCAGGCCTTGGAAGCAATTCTCAGGAAAGAATGAGTGCTAGAGATTTAGCGATGGTCTGCATACAGGCTTGATTGCGGATTAGCTGAGCCAGAAATGACAAAGGCGGCTCATGAGACCGCCTTTAAACCAAGTTTCATCACTGGCATTGAAATCCAGGAGAGGAAGCTCTTGGGCTGCATAAAAAGCATAGCATACCAATGGGTCGAGAGATGTGATTACGATCCTGAGGCTCTAAATGCAGGATGTTGAGCGAGCTACGCTCCTGGCCGGCCGACCTCTCACGACTAGACGCTCCATTCTTACCAAGATAGCGTGGTCATCAGCAATGCAGGCCCTCGGTTAGCTTACCTCCATGCTTACCCGAAAGCTGAAAATGGAGATGCTTAATCCCTCAACTGGTGTTACATACGACCCCAGACATCCCTAGCAAGGAGGCTGCGATCGCTATGAAGATACTTTCAGCGCTCAGGAAATGGTTGATATCTCGCGGTGACCAAAAGGCTGGAAACCTGCCTTTCAGTGACCCTAGGAGTGCGCGCTTGCGCAATGGATCTGCTCAGCCCGATTTCCATTTGAATTTTTTGAGGCTCAATGACTACTTTGGACCGTGCCATCGATCCTCCTCCGGACGCTGGGCTCTGTCATGGCTGGACTCTGCACCAACTGGCGGTCGTGGAGGACACCGGGAAACCGGCGATGGTTTTTTTGTGCTCTACGATACGGAGCAAGGTCGTATCGTCACAGAGGGAAACCTTCAGAGACCAAACAACGGACACGTCGCCGATAATGGCAGCTTTTCCATTGAGGACTGGCATTTCGGTGGCGATTTATCAGGCACTCTGCATGTGTTCGACCATGAAGGATCCCTACTTCTAGCCCGGAGCGTCACGGCAAATATCGTCGATAGTGCCATATCTGGAAATGGCCAATACGCAATCTGTCAGACAGCCAATAGCCCCACTGAAGATGGCAACAAGCTCTTCCTCTTCGACGTTGCTACTGGGCGAGAACTCTACAAAGTGTCACCGAGTGCCGGCTGGCCAGAACGCTATGAAATCGATAATCAGACAGGTCACGTGATTGCTCACATCAAGGATGTAGGTGCCTTTCGCTATGACCAACAAGGCCAGCTCATTGGTGCAGAGGATATCGTAGGTGCCCGGCTGCGCTCCCCCCGCTACGATGTCGCACTGCTTGCGGCCGAACAGCTGTTGAAAGGGGGTGAACTGACGAATGACGATGCGAACCAGATCCTCGAAAGCGTTGCTCTGTTCAGAGGAAAGCATCCAGACGCTCAAGACTCTTGGAAAGCCATTGCCTTTAAAGTCGAAGGCTTTGTCTACACAGCAAAAGGCGAAAGCTCGAAAGCGATCTCTGCATTCGACGCTGCTCTTGCACTAAATCCGAAGATTGGCGTGAAGCGAAAAAGAGATGCCTTGGCTAGGCGTTCCCGCCTCGAGTGAGGCATAAGGGGCGGTTCGAAGGCTCTAGAATGGGCTTTATAGGCTTTTATAGTCGATTATAGAGTGATTATAGAATACGTTCTGAAGCACCGAATGTGCTACCTGCTTCCGGCCAGAATCGGACGTCCCCGAGGGTTGTAGTCTTTCTCATTCCCTCCAGAGTAGAGGTCAAGCCTTGAGAAAGGTCTGCAGGCGCTGCAGCGTAAGAGGAAACCGTTCCTTTTTCCTGAGACAGGAGAGTAGTTCAGGGATGAGCAAGTAGATCTGTTCAAGATCTGGAGGCTGTTCAGCGGCCGTATCAATGAGCTCGCGAACTACCTTTTCTAGGTTCCTATCTCTAGCATCCCAGTCCACTTTTGAGTGGTTTCCGCGCCTGCCGCTCGGTAGGTTAGCGGTCTGCTCCGCCAGCCAGGTTCTGTCATTTCGGTAGAGCCAGGCATAGATGCTCGGAATCAGCTTGCGCAGCTGTTGGGGTGAATAGTCGGGATACCTCCGAGCGGACCGACACCATTGGGCGCGATGGTAAGCGCATGCACGTTTCCTAGAGATTTCTATCCATGCCTCTCTCACTGCAGGTTCCGAGCGTAGAAGCTTGTTCACCGTAGATATGGTTATCCCGATCCGCTGACAAACCGAGTTTTTGCTGAGACCACGAGCTAAAAGCTGGAGCGCCTTGCGACGAACCGTCGGCTTCAGGAATTTCGGCTTCAGCGGTTTTTTCTTCAATGGTTCCGGGCTGGCTGGTTGAATGGCTACAGAGAGCTTTGATTCTGAGTGTTGTGGCTCATCTGCAGGCACCGAGCTGCGCACTGAGTTGTAGGTTTCAAGAAATTGGTCGAAGGACTCGAACATCCAAGCTATCGCCGTCAAATGCCTTAGAGGATGCCCCGGTGATCTGGCAGGCAGAAGCAGGTGCCGAAGATATGCTTCTGCCTGCTGCTCGTTTGAGGGCAGCGCACTAAAGGGGCGAACTGTCTGCAGAGGTTTTGTAAATCTGGCGAATGATTGGACTACAGGTGTGGGTAGTGAGTCGCGTCGACTAGCCTTGCCGTGGCTGTTGGAAATTGCTGCCGCATACACCTGCCTCAGATGCTTTGCATCGATTCTCCCATTGAAGCCGATATCCGCCAGCCGCAAACAGGCATTTGCTATGTGCTGGAGCCGAGACCGGCAACTCAGCCCAAGATCCTCGGCGCGAGTTAGCTCATGAAATGTTGGCAAGCACCATGAGAACCGGCCCCGCCACATCCGTTTGTGGATCGATTCCCTCAGCAATTCGCCATGGCGCATGCAGATGAGCACTCCCGGGTATTGGTGATCAAGATGCCAATATGCGCTGCCGACTGTTTCGATGTCCTCGGTCATGCACTCAGGGCAAGCTCTAAGAGGATGCTGGGCACCAAATCGTCCGGTTATCAAGCCGAGCTGGAACTTGAGAAAGCCCAGGTGTGGGCCGAGCATGGTTTGCTCAGCGGCTTGGATTCGCTCATACGACTGGAGCGGTGCAAAGAAAGGAAGGATCGTGCGTTGCCGAACGATCTCGGCAGCAGTGCCGAGTGATTCGCCCGCGCGATCTGCAAAGACGCCCACGTTGGATGGGAAGTCATGCTGCGTTCCCTGCCGGGCATGACCGAATAAGCGCTCAGAAGTCTGCGCCCACAGAGTGCTGCCCAAAAAAACATGGTTTCTGCTGCACAGGCTGAAAAGAGATTCGTTAGGCAGCCATAACCTTATTGGGATTAGTGGCTTAGACGAGATGTCGGCGGCTGAGAAGGGCATACCTGAGATGGCTCACTGAAGCTTTATTTCTCAAGGTTAGTTCGGCTTACAGACGAGCTGATGGCAGATGTTCTGGGTACGGCTGTGATATTCCAACTGGATCTGATGACTCACTGGCCCTTAGCTAGAGTCTGCTAACGCTTCCTTCTAAAGGGGTGGAGACTATAGTCGCCAGACTCTTCGGGTTGGTGTGCGAAAATAAACGGTGAATAGCCTTATGCCAAATCCAGAAAAAATGATCTGTTTTTTAAAACCGAAGAAGTGCGCTTGTTGAGTATAAGTAACGCGTCTTCTGCGAGGCATAGGGAATATAAGCGGGTTTTAAGGAGACCCAAGCTAGTGAGTGACCAGGATCCTCGAGAGGTAGCACAGTTGTTCAACGAGATTCGCCAGAATCTGGCGAATCGCTATGGAGAGCTGATTGGCGTTCGAGATTTATGGCTCGTGATGGGTTTTCCATCGCAAGAGGCACTTCAGCGTGCTCACGCAAGAGGCACTGTAGGGTTGCCGATTTTTGAGATTGAGCATCGGCGAGGCCGATTTGCGCTAACGACAGAAGTAGCTAGCTGGCTGGTGAAAAGTCGCCACGCTGCTACGAGCGACGAGGGTATCGAATGAGAACTAGCTAATCATGAGGGGCTAGATAGACAAAAGCCCAAGTTGTGGAGACTTGGGCCTTTGTGGATTTGTCAGATTTCAACCCCGACAAATCCATTTTCTATCTCACCATGTGGTGCGTCAAGCGCTGCACGAGCCCCCTTTTGCCTCCAAAAAATCAGAATCGTTTAAAGCGAGGCCCCCGTTCATCCCTCAGTTGTGCTCCGTGTCCGACAGAGCACAACAAGACGGCGAAAGCACCGGATATGCATCCGACGAGCGGTGGGTAGAAAGTGAGGTTCGGAAATGCAAACGAAGAAGATCCAGCGCTATCAGCGAATGATGGCCAGGCAGAGCGGCTTCTGCTGGGGAATGGAGTATCAGCCTGGAATCCGTGCTGTACGAGGTGAGGCCCCAAAAGGCTCGAGGCCCAGTCAATTACTGTCGACGCGTTTACGCCGGGTGATTCACGTTCTGTCCACGACTGAGCGGGTCTTTGCTCAGTTTGGGCTCTACCACCCACGTCTATTCGAGCTCCACGAGCAACGAATGCTCAATCCCGTATCGACGGTGCACCCCCTGCATGGCCACCCCTTAGCAGTAGGCATGGACCTACCTCCTGTACTCGGGACCGTGGAGATAGCGCAAGCCCTGAATTGTGGTCACGACTGGGTTCTTCAAGTCGATGAACATGGTGAGCCATACGTCGCTCCTTATCCATTCCTAGGAGATTTGCTGCTGTTCCTTAGAAATGATGGCGGGCAGCCGTACTGCGTCAATTGGACCATCAAACTTGATCATAGAGACTTCTCCGAGAAGAACCGTACGAGCATCAAGAGCCTGAATGCGCAAAAGAGAGACCGAGATAAAGCATCGCTCCGGCAGCGAATTGAGCGAGAGCATTATCAAGCTGCCAGTATTCGCACTATTGAGCTATCTCGTGAAGACCTAGATCAGGAGTTTCGCTTTAATTTGAATTTTCTGTTCAGTTGGCATGGTGCTCCAGCAATTCCTGATGGAACCCTGGGGTCAGATTTCGACAGCGAAATCAAAGAGACAATTCTGTCTGGTCTGCCTGTTAATGAGACTGTTAAAAGTTATTCAGTGCGCTGGGGGAGGCAACATGAGTTTCTTGCGCGGCTGTATCAGAGTATTTGGGAAAGAAAGATTTCAGTAGATATGTTTTCGCCAATTCTTATCGATAGCCCATTTTCTATCGAATTCAAAGATGCATTAGACCATTACGCACACCTCTTCACGGAGATGGAGAAATGAAGATTGGTGATCAACTAGTGGTGAAAGAGAAATTTGGTGGGCTGGTAAAGGGAATTAAGTACTATTTTCTTTGCAGTATCGAAAAGATTAATAGGGTTAGACTGGTTGTGTTTCAAGAGAGCAAGTCAGGTTATACGGCCAAGCTGATAAGCATGCCAAGAGATGATTTTGAGGAGGGGTTGGTGGATGGGAAAATTATTCATGCAAAAGTGCAACTAAAATTCCCGGTCTGGCTTTCTGAATTGGAGGGTATTGATATTTCATTTTTAGAGCAGTCTAGGCGCTCCACTGTTAAGACGTATCTTGAATATGTGCATGGTCGCTATTCGGTAATACATGACGCCATTTGCAAGAGGGAAGAAATACTTAAGTCAGAAAATCCGAATAGAATGCTTAATGGCTTGGCGCTACAGCAAAATAAAAAGCAGAACCCTAGTCGGTTTAAACTCTGGTTTTTTGCTTATACCTTGTTTAGCGACAATGTGTGGGTGTTGATGCCGGAGTTTAGCAAAATTGGCGGATGGGATCGGGAGGCGTGGGGGCAGAAGAACCGATTTGGGCGGCGAGATCAGGACGGCGCCCCAGCACTGTTCAATGCAGATTCTGAGATGAAAAAGAAAATCAGGTCTGGATTTAGGCGTTATGGCGGATCGCATGAGTCGAGGCAGAAAACATATCGGAAAGTACTTGTAGAGGTATTTGGCTGTAAAGCCATTATTGATGAAGTAGGTAGTGAAAAATTTATTCATCCAAATTCAGTTCCTTTTCCCTCCATAGATCAGTTCAATTACTGGGTCAGTAAGATTTTTGATGAAAAAGATATTCGTGAGCACGTAAAGGGTAAATATGCCGCTAAGGCTAGGTCTGGGCATGCGGGTAAATTTTCTGAGGGCTTAAGTAGTGTATACGAGAAAGTGGAATTTGATGGGTATTATCTCTACGAAAAGGCAGTCTCACTGGATGGGGAAACAGGAATTCCGGCGTTTTGCGTAGTAAAAGCAGTTTGTGTTTTGTCTGGAGCGATACTTGGAGTTGGGTTTGCGAGGGGGGCGGAAAGTCTTGAGGCCTATAAAATGGCATTATTTTCTATGGCTATCAATAAAGACAAATTTCAGTCTCTCTTTGGGTATAAGTCCACGCAGGAATGGACTTGTGAGGGACTGGGACCTGATGTCATTGCTGACCGTGGGCCAGGCGCCGCGCTGAATATTAAGTTCGAACACTTTTCGCTTAGTGCATTAGAATTGACTCCCTCTGAGTCAGGACAATCTAAAGCGACCGTAGAGTCATCTCATCGGCGTAATAAAAAGGTGCCTGATGATAAAGGGCACTTTCAGAGCAAGCTGGATTACATAAAGTTAGCAAAGCGTGAAATAGCCAAAGCCATAGCGCACAACCATTCTTCTGACGCGAGTGCTCGTTTAACTCCTCGAATGTGGCAAGAAGAGTTCGCACCGACACCACACAATATTTGGTCCTATTTCAGTCTGCGTGGGAGAACTTCGGCTCGCGCTATAACATTTGAAAATGCCGTTCGAAATTTCCTGGCGCTACGTTCGGTGACTATAAAGCGAGACGGTATTTATCTAGAAGGATTTAATTACTTTTCGCGCGAACTTGAGTCCGCAGGGCTATTTGACTACGTAGCTCGTAATGGCTCAATTTCAGCCAATGCATATGTTATGAATATGTGTGTTCGGCACATCTGGCTTGAGTATCGAGGAGTCATATATGAGTTGTCCGCCAGATACCCAATACGTGTCGTGGATGAGGAAAAATTCATCACGATATTTGAATTGGAGGATCTAGCTAAAATCAGGGCGAAAACCAAATCGGAGCATCGTCGAGCAAGACCAGCAGCCCATGAAATTGCTGAGCAGGATTTCTATGAAAGCACTGGGGAAAAAATGGATAGTGGTGAAAGAAAGGCTGGCAGATATAAAAGAACGGCGGGTGTTCGCAGAGCTGAAGCTAGTCAGAAGCGGCTTCAAGGACGGTAGTAATGAACAATCCTTTCGTAGACAGATACGCCGGACTATCCGTTAGACACTACATTCAAGATCGAACTATAGTACGGCCAGATCCTATAGTATGTCTAGACGAATGCAATGTAAACACCGCGGCACTTCGGTTGGAGCATAGACTTAAAGAAATTTTCCTTCCAAATAAATTTGCATTTGATTTTATTTGCGAAGTTATAGAGAACTCTGCTTGGTATTGTTCGCAAAAGTATCCAGACGAAATTTCTTACAACAAAAGTATTTTTCACCCTGCGTCTGATGAGGTGATACCTGCCTGCCTTACAGGGTTAGCAGGCGTTGGGAAAACGGCATTGATAAGCGCTTTGCTAAAGGTATTACCCGGGCCAGTAGAGTATCGCTCCGGAATTCTTGGTACAAAAATTGACATCATTTCTTATTGGGTTACCACGGGTCGTGACAAGGGAACTCCTAAGCAGATTTTGTACGACATGATTCAAAGCGCTAGTAAAGAGCCGATAAACCGAGCTCTGAAAGTACATCAGTTAATGGTTATGGCAAGATCATTTTCGGGAAAGTACGGCCTGCCTCTTATCATCATGGACGAGATGCAACATGTAACACTTAGTAGTGCGACTGCAATGATAACCTCTCAGATACTCACCTTTGCTAAGTTAGGCGTGCCGCTGCTTTATGTTTCCAACTACAGTTTGCAAAACTCTCTATTTGATCGCAATGCCGAGGACACTCAGAGACTTACGGCTAACCCACGCATACTTGAGCCTGACGAGCCAGAGAGCGATGACTGGAAGGCCTATGTGCATGAGTGCGTCAGGGTGATGGGTCCTTACATAGCAGTAAAGGCCGAGAACCTTACCAGCGAGCTGCATGTAATGACCTTCGGGTTGAAGCGATACGTCGTCCGCCTTTTAAGGATTTCTTATACAGAGGCTAGGCGTAAAGGGCGGTCCAGCATTGATTTTGCTGATGTTGAGTCGGCATATGCCTCAGCTGAGTACACTTCAGCTAGAACTGAAGTTCTGGTTCTGAAGAGGCAGCTTATAGAAGGAAGGTGTGTGCGGCGCGACTTATGGTGTCCCTATGTCAGCCCTGTTAAAAAGTCCTCCGCTGCTAGCGAGTTCTACGTCAGGGATAATTCTGTGCAGCTAGCTAAAGCCGCCATTAAGTCGTCTATGACGCCCTCCGAGAGGGCTGCCCTGCATGAGTTGTCTGGCCTAACTAGAGACTTGGAAACGGAGCTGAAGAAGCCCCGGGCATCTAAGAAAAGGGTCTCCTACGATGACCTTCTGGAGGGACATAAGCGGTCTGCCAATTCAGGCAGAAGTAACGGGGATACTCGAGCGGAGAGCATTGAGCATGACGATGCCTAATGAGCGTACTCAAAGCGTAATTCAAACCGCAGAGTTCTTGAAGGAGCTTTCCGGGGCGAACGATCTCCCAGCTAGCATTCGATCTGAGGCTGCGCGACTTCTTCGTCACTTCCCATCGGCGGATGAAATTCATGATATGGGCCGGTTTGAGGAGTACCTGGAGAACTTGGCTCCTAGTGAGCCTAGTCGCGAGCTTGTCATCCACCTGCATAACAGGATGTTCAGTTCCTCGTAGCCAAAAGGCTAACGGCGACCTCTAGCTGAAACGCTCATACTTCAGGGTGGCAATTTGCGACCACTGCCGGTAGCGTAGCGATTGGCAGCTCCCCCCCGGGTTATTGAAAACGGATTTTCGGCAATGTGGCATGACAACGAGACAGCAATTGATTACCTGAACTTCGGTGTTGTGGCTGATGCATGCGCAAGCATGTTGACACGAGCCGATGGTGAACCCATTTCCATTGGTGTTTCCGGTGGATGGGGCGCCGGCAAGTCGTCGTTGGTGAAGATGATTGCGTCTCGACTGGAAGCTCTCGGCGAAGCTAAGCCTGTCGACGACGGCAAGCCAGGTAACACCTTCGTTGTTCTCACCTTCAACCCCTGGCTGTACCAAGATTTTGAGTCTGCTCGCAGTGCTCTGCTTCAGATCGTCGGCGATGAGATTGTTCGGCTTGCCACAGAGAACCAGACCATCGCGAATAAGGCCGCTGAGCTATGGCGTCGCATCAACCTGCTCAGGATTGCCCAGCTGAGTGGGGAGGCAGCACTGACATTGACAACTGGGATTCCGGTCGGTGCCCTCGGCAAGACGTTCAACACAATTGCTAGCTTCTTCTCCTCCCCGGAAAAGCCGGGCGAGGTAGCGATAGACGGTGAGGGCATTGCATCGGCGGCCAATGGTTTGCTGAAGCCAAGCGAACCATTCTCCATGCCGGCGCACATCCAGGCCTTCCGAGACACCTTGGAGGAGCTTCTCGCCGAACTCGAAATCACCTTGGTGATTTTTGTCGACGACCTGGATCGATGCCTTCCACAAACCGCAATTTCAACGCTCGAATCTATTCGCCTACTGCTGTTCATTCGCCGTAGCGCATTCGTTGTTGCGGCCGACAACGATTTCATCAAGGCAGCTGTAAAAGTCCATTTCGATGGAGCAGGAATTTCTAGCGACGTTGCCACCAACTACTTTGACAAGCTCATCCAGGTCCCGCTGAACGTTCCACGGCTTGGCCTCAACGAGGCGAAAGCCTACCTAGTGCTGCTCCTGCTTGAGCGAGAGGCCAAAGCCGGCTCATTCACCAGCTCTCAATTCGAAAGTGCGCTCAAGCTCATTCCCGATAGGCTGCGGAACAGCTGGAAAGGAGAGACGATCAACCAAGATTTTCTCTACGGCTTAGTTGGAACAGACGAAACACTGCGAGGTTTGATGGATCTCGCAGAAGGGTTGGCATCACTTCTCCATGGCTCGTCAGCAGTCAATGCCAATCCACGACTCATGAAGCGCTTCTTAAACACGGTCTATCTGCGCGAGGCCCTTTCTGCGCCGCAGGGTATCGAATTAGATATCGCAGCTTTGGCGAAATGGCACCTTCTTGAGCGCTGTGATGAGTCGCTTGCAGAGGCGATCGCTGGCCAAGTGCATTCGGACAATGACGGTCGAGTGCAAATCCTTGCTGATGCGGAAGGCGCGGCCGCTAGCCAAACTGGTTTGCCCGAACCATTCAAGGACAACCCCTTCACCAGGCAGTGGCTTCAACTGCCGCCTGCATTAGGTACCGAAGATCTACGGCCATTGCTTCACCTGAGCCGTGACTCAGGCACTCGCGACTTCGGTGATGACAACATGACACCTGATTCGCGCCAGCTTCGTGATGCTCTGAAGACAGCAACGAGCGGGCATCAATCCCTCACGGATCTTATGAACAAAGTTGGCCCTGATCAGACTGAGCTGGCGATGATAAAGGCGTGGCAGAGCTGCGCCACTGCACGTAATTGGAGGCGCAACGAAGATATTGTGATGCTCATTGAGTGCTGCAAGGCCTTCCCCACACTTGGAAAAAAGGCGGCCAGCCTATTGGACCAAGCGCCTTTAAAACAGGTCGGCCCCGGCATCATTCCTACCCTCGGCGCTCAAGCTTGGGCGCGCGAGGTCTTGGAGCGTTGGAAGGATCTGAACGAGCTGCCTAAGGCAACCAAGAATGCGATTGTGAACTTGGAGGCGAAGCGCTGATGGGTACTTCAACATCCAGTAGTGGCGGTCGGTCAGGCTCTCCTTTTGACCCCGAATGGCTTGCTCCAGATGGAGCCGCGCCTAGCGGCTCCGGTGGTGGGGCCGAAGCTGGCTCTGATCAGGACGGAGCCGGTGGTGCTCCTGCCAGCGACGCACCTGCGGCACCTGAGAACGTTATCGCCCCGGATCGCCGCTTTGGTCCTGCTCGCTCGCAATTGGGCTCATACCTTGGGAGCGGAAACCGCGACAATCTCCGTGGTGCGACCCGGAGCATGGTGTCAAAAGGGATGGGAGGAGCAAGCCGTGCTGCTTCGACCATGCGTGGCACAGCTAGAGGGGCTGGGGCTCTCGGCCAGTTTCTGGTAGCTGCTCGCGAGGGTACCGACCAGCGAGTGACGGACTGGGTCGCGCGTTGCCGATCGGCCAATCTTTCCGCCTCTGACTTGGCGCTTGAGGTCTTGAAAGAGGTCATCTCAGGATCGGGCAGCATTGACGAAGATTCTTTGCGTGACGCCGGCGCTGAGGCGCTGGCCAAGCTCTACGAGAATCATCCGGACGTAGACATTTTTGATCTGACGGACGCGCAAATTGCCGAAGTGATTGGGCTGACAATCGCCATCCAAATCTGCCAGCGCATCGATATGCAGCTCGGGCAGACCTACGAAAAACTCAAGCATGACCCTGCCCAGATCCAAGAGCGCCGCGCAGACATACGGGAATGGGTCTGGGCAGAGGTGCGGGTGGTTTTGGAGGAGAAGAAAGCCTCGCATGCAGACCCTAAGAGTTTGGCTCAGTCAGTCCTCCAATCCGCCTTGCAGGTGTTTGCCGATGAATAAGGTTCTGTGCTCCAAAGCGGAAAGGATCCCGCAGCAGCTGCAAGCAGACGAGCGAGTGTTTTCCTATTTCAAGGGAGCGCATCGCAATGGCGTCGGTGCAATTGCCAACCGCTGGCATGGCTCATTGAAGAGATCGGGGTTCCGGCCATCACCGACAGTTTGGGACTTTGTTCAATTCTGTCTTGCGGTCTGCAGTGCTGACCTGGCTAGCCCCCGAAGCACCAGTGCAGATGGATGGACCCGTACGATCCAGCTCACAGTGGGTCTGTGCGAACCGCTACGGTGGGTTCCTCTCAAGCATCGCCTTGAAGAAATGCTCAAGGTTTTAACTGGCGACTATTGGACCCTCATTTTCAACGATGCGGGGGTTGAGCCGCCTGATGGCGATGGTGCCTATCTCCAAAACGACTGCGTGTCTTTGCTATCAGGTGGGCTGGATAGTCTGATTGGCGGCATCAATTTGGCTGCGGAACAAAGACGTCCTCTGTTTGTTTCCCAGCTTGCGCATAAGGACTCGGCACGGCAGCGGGACTATGCAGGGTTGCTTGCCGGTGCTGGCTCGCATTACCAATGGAGCCATGGCATCAGCTTCAAAGGGGCACGTGAGGCTTCGACTCGTGCTCGATCCTTGGCCTTCTATGCGTTTGCCGTGCTTGCCTCGACGAAGATCAATCTACCAAGGCCGCAAATCTACATCCCTGAGAACGGTTTTATCTGCATCAACCCTCCACTGGTCCCTGGCCGAGTCTCGAGTCTGAGTACGCGTACGACCCATCCGCTTTTCATCGGCACGCTTCAAAGCGTGCTCGATGAGCTCGGGATATCCGTTGAGTTGATACTGCCTTATCGCTTCCAAACCAAAGGCGAGATGATGCGGGGCTGCCTCGATCAGGACAGGTTGAGAGAGTTGGCTTCGGACTCCACAAGCTGCGGGCGCTTCCGGACTTATAATCGCCAGCACTGTGGCCGTTGTGTGCCTTGCCTGATCCGTCGAGCAGCTTTCTTGGCGTGGGGACCGGGGACCGATCAAACCAACTATCGCTTTCCGTCAGTACGAGGAAGCGATAAGTCAGGCGGTCCTGATGATCCCATGGCAATAGCTCTGGCTGTGCTCGATGCCAAGCACAGAGGGCTGGATCGATTCCTGGGCGGCACACTGGCCTTTGCGCCTATTGAAGAGCGTCCAGACTATCGCCGAGTCCTGCAGCAGGGGCTTGCTGAGCTGGAAGCCGTTCTTGTTCAGGATCAACTGCTTTGATCGACTTCCATTGCCATGTAGATCTCTACCCCAGAGCTAGGGAAGTACATGCTGAGGCTCTGAGCCGCAATGCATTCACGTGGCTGGTAACCACGAGCCCGAAGGCGTTCCAGGCAACGAGCTCGGTGCTTGGCCATCACGAAGCAATGCTGATCAGCCCGGGCCTTCATCCTGAGATTGTCGGTGAGCGCTTCCAAGAATTGGACCTCCTCACAGAGCTGATTGATGGCGCCAATGCTGTTGGTGAAATCGGTTTGGATGGCTCTAAGAGGTATGCCTCCAGCTACCTAAAGCAGAAGCAAGTTTTCGCTGCTGCCGTGAAACGATGCCATGACTTGGGAGGGCGTGCGCTGAGCATTCACTCGAGACAGGCCGTTTCAGACGTGTTGGCGCTACTCAGTGAGTTCCCTGATCACGGCATCCCGGTGCTGCATTGGTTCACCGGTACGGCATCAGAGCTCAAGGCCGCTGCTGGGCAAGGCTGCTGGTTCAGCATTGGCCCCGCAGCTTTCAATTCCGCGGCTGGGAAGGCGCTAGCCAAGAAGCTTCCGAAAGATAGGGTCCTTCCTGAAAGCGATGGGCCTTTCGCGCAGTTGGAAGGGCGTCCGGTGATGCCCTGGGATTTCGACATTACCGTCAATCTGCTGAGCGAGGCTTGGGCGCTACCACCGCTAGAGGTCCGGCACCAGTTGTTGAGCAACGCCAAGGCTCTGCTTAGTCAGATGGGTAGCAAAGCTTCAGCACACATCCCCACCCAATAACTCCAAGTATCTCGGTGCCGAGCTAGACGGCCTGTATTAAGGTGATCCTGATGCTCATGCAAAACCTAAAGTCTCTGCACGAAAGCATGAAAGCTCAGACGAATGCACACGGAGATGTAATTGAGCTGCAGCGTTTCAGAAGCGTGCAGGGAGCAGCTGTATTTGAGTGCATTTTCTCCACGGGAGAACGGCCTTATAAGCTGTCGCTGACATCACGCGGAACAGAAAAGCATCCGAAGTCCGAATTCTTTTTGTTTGATGTATCCGACGAGTACACCATCCCCAACTATTTTCATGGGGATACTCATCCGAGACTGCTTGAGCTTCTAAAAACGCTGGGAGGCCTGACAGGCAATAGGCTTTATCCTGCAGACTTCTTGGCACAACTTGATGCCAATGTTCCCGTGACGGCAACGATTCCGGCTATCCCAAGCTCAGACTATGTGCTCGCGAACCGCCCGGATTTGACCGATGAGCGTGACAAGCCATATTGGAGCCATTGGTCCAAGCCGCGCAGCAAAGCTGATGGCTCGCCTGGACAGGTCTCCTCAGAAAACCAAGAGAAGACAGCGACACTACTTGGCTCGGCAGCTCTGACCTATAGCCGCACTATGCGGATGTCCTCGTGCTGGAGCCCGGTGCCAACAAACAAGAACTGGCGTCAGCCTAGCTGAAAGGCTTCTCACCTGACCGTTCTGCTCATTCCTAATATGCCAATGCCTGGCTAGCAAGGAGCTGCTATGCCCACTATTCGCAAGCTGATTCTTCAGAACTTCAAGCAGTTTGGCCGGCTGGATCTGGAGTTTGATGAGCGCCATAACGTTCTGATTGGTGATAACGAGACAGGCAAGAGTTCTGTGCTTCTTGCTCTGGACTTAGCATTAAGCGGCAGTCGAAATCGAGTCGAGAACCTCGGGTTTGAGGCCTTGTTTTGCAAGCCTGTCATCGAGGCGTTTCTTGATGGTCCGCGTGGCATCGACCAACTGCCGACGCTCGTCATCGATGTGTTCCTGGCGGAAGGCCAAGACGAAGGCCTTTACGGTGTTGGCAATCTGGCTGGCCAGGAGACGGATGGCATTCGGCTGGCGATCGAGCCGGTGCAGGACTACGGTGCGGAGATTCGGGCAGTGCTTGCTCAGCCTGGCCGTAATTTTCCATTCGAGTACTACGCCGTTAAGTTCCAGACCTTCGCCCGAAATCCTTATGCGAGCTTCAACCGACCAGTTCGCCATCTCCTGCTAGACAGCTCTCGCATCGACAGCGACTACGCTGCCCGGGAATACACCCGCTCTGTGTTCCACTTCCACGCCCCGGTGGAGGTTCGATATCAGCTGGAAAATGCGTATCGCATGGGTAAGTCGAACTTCAAGGACAACCATCTGGCTGGGCTTAACGGAGAGCTAGAGGGCTTCCAGTTTGAGGTTCGCTCAGGCGCCCGCTCAAACCTCGAAACCGACCTGGTGATTTCAGAGGACGGTATTGCTCTGGAGCATCGAGGCAAGGGGCGGCAGTGCTTCATCAAGACGAGCTTTGCTCTCAACACGCGCCGAGCCCAAGCCGGCTTCGATGTCATGCTGCTTGAAGAGCCTGAAAACCATCTAAGCCATACCTTGATGAAGCGGTTGGTCAACGAGCTCTCCAAGAAAGACGGAACTCAACTCTTCATCGCGACCCATAGCAGCCACATCTGCTCTCGCCTTGATCTGCGCAACGCGTTACTGCTCGGGCCAGGTCAGCGTAGTGGCACGCTCAGACAGCTGTCCGACGATACAGCTGCCTTCTTTATGAAGGCCCCTGACAACAATGTTCTTGAGTTCGCCCTGTCCCGCAGGGTGATTCTTGTCGAGGGCGATGCGGAGTTCATTCTCCTCGAGGCCTTTTACACGAAGCTGGCGGGGCACCTTCCTGCCGAAGACGGTGTCCATGTGATTTCCATCGGCGGTACCAGCTTCAAGCGATATTTGGAGCTTGCTGCGCTGTTGAACATCAAGGTTGCAGCGATAAGAGATAACGATGGCAGCTACGAGGAAAACTGCGTTGAGAACTACGCTGACCTAGTGACCGAGCATGCCAGGATCTTTGCTGATGCTGACAACCAGCGCAGTACCTTTGAAATAGGTCTGTATGCCGACAACACGGCCATCTGTGACGAATTGTTTGCTCCAGGACGAAGGACCCTGACCCCTCAGCAATACATGCTGGCGAACAAAGCAGAAGCCGCATTTGAGTTGCTGGACAAGAAGGCGGATGAGCTGGTTGTTCCTGGCTACATTGCGGAGGCAATCGCGTGGCTAAGGGCGTGATGTTTGCAGTTGCAGGTTCTGGCAAAACCACGACGCTCATTGAGCGCCTGACCCTAGACCAGCGTACATTGATCATCACCTACACAGAGAACAACTACGCCCACCTGCAGCGCAGCATCATCCGAAAATTCGGATTTCTACCTCCCAACATCTCCCTGTTTACCTACTTTGGGTTCCTTAACGGCTTCTGCTACAGGCCGCAGCTTGAGCTAGCTTTGGGCACGCGTGGGCTGAGCTTCAGAACGCCGCCGGCTCACACACGGACATTTGCTCGTACTCGGATTGAGTACTACAAGGACGGCAAGGGGTATCTATTCCACAACCGCCTGGCCAAGCTGCTTCAGGTCAAGGGGACTGTCCCTCGGCTCATTGCACGAGTTGAGCGTTTCTACGACCAGCTTTTTGTCGATGAGGTCCAAGATTTTGCGGGCCACGACTTCGATCTTTTGCTCGCCCTGATGCCAGCCCAGGTGGACATCCTGCTGGTTGGCGATTTCTACCAGCACACTTTCGATACCAGCCGAGATGGCTCCACCAACCGTACACTGCATGACAACATCCAGCGTTACGAGCGCCGTTTTAGTGATGTGGGCGTTCAGGTCGACAAGGAAACCTTGAGCCACAGCTGGCGGTGTGGAACCACTGTGTGCGACTTCATTACGACCCATCTTCAAATCAATATCGGGTCACACAGGAACGATGAAACGGCGATTGTCCCTGTGATCACTCAGGATCATGCCGACGCCATCCATGCCGACCCGGGAGCGGTGAAGCTCTTCTACCAGGAGAGCTACAAGTACGGATGCCATGCGTTCAATTGGGGAGCGAGCAAAGGCATGGATCACTTCCAAGATGTGTGCGTTGTACTGAGCGACAAAAACTGGAAGCTCTATCTTCGAGGCAGCTTTGAAGGTTTGCCTGCCCAGACGCGTAACAAGCTCTACGTAGCCTGCTCTCGTGCGCGAGGAGATATCTATCTAGCTCACGAAAAGTACTTCAGGGCCTTCAAGTCCAGCTGATCTAAATCGCGGTAGCACCTTCAGAACGGCGACCTATCGAGCCTAAAGCTTGGCCTAGATGAATGTGGCGGTCTTTCCTACGGCGGGGCTGCAGGAGAGTGCACTGGCGCACCATCTAGCAGGATGGCGAATTCTGCCACCCCCAGCTTGGTAAGCAGACCAACAAGCGGCTCAAGGGTTTTGAAGACGCGAGGACCACCTCGTTGCCGCTGCAGCTCATGCAGCATAGGCGAGCCTCAAGGAAGCCTCTATGTACCACATAGAACGGATGGGGTATAAACCTTCATGGGTGGCTCATCGCCATCTGGCAGGCTGACGGGCTTGCCTGGCCCTCGGGCAATCAGTCAAAAGGGATTTCCATGTCTGGTTCAAGCAATACGTTTTCATATGATTTCCGTACACAGGATATTTCCTGTGAAAAACTCATATTCAATACTCAACTTGCCTCTCCTAAAGAACCCGTAATAAGCCAACTCTCAGAAGGGGATGTGCTTGAGGTTTCTATTTCACAGCACGGTGGACAAGTTATTGTTTTTGCTATTTGGGATGGTCAAGTAGCTGGAGGAATAGCTTCAGAATATCTCCCACGACTAAGAACGTGTTTGCAGGGGGGGACGGACTACATCGCGACGGTGCGAAGCATAGTCGGTGGGCAGGTCCATGTGCGTGTTTCTCCACGGCGGGCTGCTTAACACAAGGAAGTAGATGATGATTAGTATTGTCGGTGGTGTCTATCGTGAGCGTTGTTTGCACCCGGACTATTACAAAATAGCCGGCTCTGGTGGGCGCGCGGCGATCGCAGTTGCGTCACTCGAATGCCAAGTAGAGCTCTATTCTTATTTGGATGATGAAAGCGAAGATGTTTTTGGAAGTCATGCCTTTCATGAAAACTTTATACTTCATGCAACGAAAATTAATCGCAGTGTTGGGTTTCAGTACTCGCATGGTCTAAGCGTTCCTAAAGTTGATAAACCCAAGATATCGTATGCTCCGATCACTGTAAGGGCAGAAAATATAATTCGATTTGGCATGATTGAAGGTGATGCTGTAATAGATAGTGACTATGCTGTGTACGACCCACAGAGCTCTAGAGCGCCAGCTCGCTTCAGCGAGAACGGATCTAAAGCAAATCACCTAGCTCTCGTTCTGAATCTCTACGAAGCAGAGTCTATGTGCGGCGGGGGTAGCGGCGGTTCGCCTGAGGACCTGGCCAAACTGCTTGAAGAGTCCGAGCAGGCTGAAGTCGTGGTAATAAAAATGGGACCAAAGGGAGCGCTGGTTTACTCTGGCGGGCAAAGCACAATTGTCCCAGTTTTCGAAACAGAAAGTGTATGGAAGATAGGCTCTGGCGACATCTTTGTGGCAATTTTTGGGCATGCATGGATGGAGCAGAAACTAAATCCTGTTGATGCAGCCTCAATTGCATCAAAGGCAACAGCCTATTATTGCGAAAATGGGGAGACTCCCCGCTCAAGATGGTTAGAGAACTACGATAGAAGGCCGCTCAGGCTTTCACAGAAATTCCTCGAAGGTAATAGACCAAAAATCTACTTGGCTGGCCCTTTTTTTAGCCTTGCAGAGCTCTGGCTGGTTGAAGAAACTCGAAACATTCTAATAGATATGGGGATGGATGTTTTCTCTCCGTATCATGATGTTGGCCGAGGGGATGCTGCCAAGGTTGTTGGGCCGGATCTTGAGGGTATAAAGAATTGTGATTTGGTATTTGCTATCGGAGATGGCTTAGATTCTGGAACTATCTTCGAGCTAGGGTATGCTTTCGCTTTAGATGATAAGCGCCGACCAATAGTCCTTTATGTAGAGAGTGAAAGGAATGAGGATTTAAAGATGATGGAGGGTACAGGCTGCATCATTTGCGATGACTACGTAACCGCAATTTATAAAGCTACTTGGATTGCTGCGGGCCTATGAAGACTGCATTGCTGCTTTCGGGCGGAATGGACTCGCTTTCGATAGCATGGTGGAAGCGACCAGATTTTGCGATAACGTTGAACTATGGACAGCTAGCTGCGCAGGCTGAGCTTTCAGCATCATCCTCGATTTGTAAGTACCTTGGAATTTCTCATCAAATTCTGAATATTGATTGTCGATCTCTAGGCTCGGGTGATATGGCTGGTGCTCAGGCCAATAGTCATGCTCCCGCTTCAGATTGGTGGCCTTATCGAAATCAGATGCTGATTACATTAGCGGCGATGAAAGCTATCTCTCTGGGGGTAACTCACCTTTGGCTTGGGACAGTCAAAACTGATAATGCGCATCAAGACGGAACTACAGAGTTTATTGATGCTATCAGTAAATTGATGTTTCTTCAGGAGGGAGCAATTCTTATTGAGGCACCGGCGATTGGGTTCTCTACAGCCGAGCTAGTTAGGGTTTCGGGAATACCTGCAGACCTACTAGCATGGGCACACAGTTGCCATAAGGCAGATGTACCCTGTGGTAATTGCCGCGGCTGCAATAAATACTTTGAAGTCTTCCGGGAGGTGGGTTATGACTTGGATCGAGCTAGGTAATCCAACTCCACGGCCGGTAGCTAAGGAGTACCATCTTGTTAACTGGGGTATAGGCGAGGCGCTTCAGCTATCCACGCCTGCTTTACCTCCTCTCTGTGCTCCATCATTTTATGATGTACTTCAACGACGGCGCACAAGCCGCACATTTTCCAATATAAGCCTTGATGAGCTTTCGACATTTCTAGCTTATATTGCTGGTACCCAAGCTATTGCAAGCTCTGAAATGGGGTTTGATTTAGAGCTTCGGCCTACCCCTTCTGCGGGAGCAATTCATCCAATTCATATTCTCGTAAAGATGCCTGCCTCTACTGAATGGTGGGTTTACGAATCGAAAGCTAATCAGCTACTGGAAATAAACAGGGGAGACGAAATACTGGAGGGTCTTCAGAAAGAAGTCATGACTATAATTCCTGCAGAGAATGCCCATCAACTGCTTCTAGTGGCTGAGCCTGGAAAGAGCTTTGCCAAATATGATCAAGCATGCAGTTTGATATGGCGAGATACAGGCGTGATGCTTGGTATTATGGCGCTTACGGCTGAGGCATTAGGTTTGTCTTTCTGCCCTTTAGGTATAACTGGCGAGCCGTGGGCACACCGACTATCCCAGGAAACTCAACTGGCCGGAGTCGGTGTGGCGCTTCTTGGGGCTCCGTCTGCTGATACTGGTGTCGGCTGAGGGCTGGGTTGGTGGTTGATACTCCAGCAAGGCCTGAATTGTGGTGCCAGAAGACATCATTTCCAGCCACATTAAGGCATCTAGCTCAGAGGATCGCACACCTAAGCCCTGACTAAGCTTCAGGAACTGCTCCTCAAGCTTTAGGTAGTCTCGTTCTACAGTGAGTGATGGCTCGAAGAATCCACCCAGCAGACCGGCACGGAGAATGTGGATGTCTAGGATCGCTACATCGTCTGCGTCCAGCCAGTTTCTAGCAATCCAGGATGCAGTTTTGTAGCCAATGCCCGGAACCTCAAGCAGCCAGTCCCTCAACTGTCTTCCTGAGCTTGTAGGGGCTGGCTCGGAGTCCAGCCTGCGTAATGCGGCTGCTAAGTATTTGGCCTTCTGACGTGCGAAACGATAGCGGATCAGGCGACCCTCAGAGGGAATTGGTTCTGATAGCCAGCCAAGCAAGGTTTGCTCTGTCGGTACTTCAAGCGTAAAGGCACCCATACGTTTCAGGTGCTCAAAGGCATCTATCCCCACGCCCGCAGGGATGCCGTGGCCTCCTAACAGGCACGCACAAACTTCTTCTTTAAGTGTATTTCCCAGCTTGTAATTTACTTGGGTGCCATGAACGCGCCGGGCCAATACCTGATATGCCCAATAGGCGGGCGAAGGAAAACAATCAATGCCCCCCCAGGGAACCCCTGGCAGAACCTCTTCATGTGCTGCTGGGAAGTCTAAATTCACTACAGCTGATGGAAGAAATACGGCCCCACGTTGCATCAAGCAATCTCCTCAATAGGTCCGTAAGTTTCAGCCGCCCAGCGCAATAGCTCGTTCCGCTCAATGGGGGGCATACCGTCAATGCGTGATCGAATACGCATCTGCCGCCGCTGGATTGTCTGTCGTTCCCTGTATGTGGAGCCCAGATACCGCGAATCGTGAAGCATCTCTGGCTCTGGGAAGTTAAGCCAGACACATTCTTCTCTGACGTCCGTATGAGTCTTCGCATTAAACGTTACTTTCCGCCATTCAGGAAGCATCGTGTTGTAGAGTTCGTTGTCATACCCGGACAACATCACATAGCAGGGTAGCTGTTTGAGCACTGATATGAGCCGCATATGGTCGGCATCGTTGTAGTCATAGGTATAGACACGTTCTTGGCGGCGAGTCCGAGCTAGGTAGGGGGGATCGGAGTAGACCAGTTCACCACCTTGAAACTCGAATTCTGTAAAAAATGAAATGGCGTCCCCCTGTTGGATCTCGAGCGCGGGGTTAGCTGGTTGTCCTTCCCACATCTTGATCGCTACGGGGTCAATCTCCACGCCTATGTTGCGTTCAGCCGGCTTCTTGTGACGCATCACAGAGCCTCCACCTAGGTGGGACTCTATGTAAACGCGATGTGGGGGCATCAGATTGATCAAGTGCTGATAGCACTTACCCTTTCCACCTGGATATCTCATGCTCCCAGCATCGTCAAAAATGGCGATGATGTCAAGCTGCGGAGGGCTGAATTACTGCTGGCAAGAGGCCGCTTGGAACGGCCTGACCAGCAATAATGTGTACACAATGTGAGGGGCTACATGCCATTATTAGCAATCAGTTCAGTTATGGAGGCGACAGGGAATGATCGAGACATTATCGATTAGGAACTTCAAAGCATTCTCCTCGTGGCAAGATTTAACTCTTGCCCCGATTACCTTGATTTACGGACCAAACTCATCCGGAAAAAGCTCAATAATTCATTCACTTGTACTACTTAAGCAATCAATAACTCGGCCGAGTTTGCAGGGCGGATTGGTGTCAAATGGTGAATATGTTGATCTGGGTGACTACTCATCTATGATTCATGGTCATGCTGTAGATGAGACCATGTCCTTCAAATTTAGCTTCAGGCCTGTAAAGAAGCTTGGGCAAGTTGATGTAGCGGAATACTCGGCATTTGGTCGTAGCCGAAAAAAACACTATGAGTTGGATTATGGCTACTCTCGAGGTGGGGGCGGTTACGCGGGATTTTCGTATCTTCAAGCAATGAAGGCTGAGGTGCGAAATGAAAATGATGGTGAGCTAGTTTTTGCAACAGATGTTGCTTCTGGGCTTCCTGGAAGCGATGTTGTTGGATTGCCCGAAAAAATAGCCCTCGCAAAGCGCTATAAGTTTAATGGAATTAACTCTTGGCGAGAGTCTAGAGCTTTTCTTGATAGGAAGGTTCGTGGGGCTAAGGCAATGGAATTAGATAAATTCTTAGACTCAGCATCGTTCAGAAGTGATCTTAACTACTCAACACCTTCTATGGCTGTGGCGGAGGGCAGGAGCGAAATCAATCTTCAGGCACTATTTCAGATGAACTTGGTATTCTCTGACCTTGCAAAGGATCTCAAGGATAAATTTTCCTCTGTTACCTATCTCGGCCCACTGCGAAGTCACCCGAGCAGGTTCTATGCGCCAAAAGTGGATCAAAGCGAATCCGTGGGAAAGCAAGGTGAGTTCGTTGCCAAGTTTATATTTGAAAGTGCTGGAGTTGGCGAATCTATCAATGAGTGGTTCTCGTTCTTTGAAGTCCCTTACGAGTTGACGGCAACGAACCTAGGAAATGATGTGACAGGTCCGGTGATTAATCTACAGCTTAAGGATAAGCGTACAGGGGTAACTGTTGGTCCAGCTGATGTAGGGTTCGGTATTGGGCAGATGCTCCCGATCATCGTAGAAGGTGTAGTCCGAGACGATAGCGTGATTTGTATTGAGCAGCCAGAAATCCATCTCCATCCTCGATTGCAAGCTCATCTTGCAAACTTCTTTGTTTCGACTTGCGATAAAAACCAATGGATTGTTGAGACGCATAGCGAGGCATTGATGCTTCGCTTACAAAGTATGATATCTCGCGGGCAAGTTGATCCTGAGGATATTGCTGTCCTGTATGTTGAGCCAACCGCCACTGGTGGCGAAGTTATTCGAATTCGGCTTGATAAGGACGGTGATTTTATTGATGCGTGGCCGGAAGGCTTCTTTGAAGAGCGAATCAAGGAAAAGCTGGGAGGCTTAAAATGATCGCTGACTTCTCCATAGATAAGCACTTCTTTACATCTAAATATCTCAGTGATGTTAGCAATAGTCTATTGCATGACTTCATAACGGAAAGATGGTTGGAAGTTGGTGCTTTTGTTGCACCCAAGGGTTCGGTTCATGAGTTAATGGATCTAGTTAAAACTCTCCCTCCAAAGTTTCATCAGCGTTGGCTGTATGCAATTGAGTATGGTAAGTGGCGCGAAGTAGAAAGTGAATGGTGGGATTTTGAGAGTTATGAAACATTCGATAAATTGCGATCGTTAAACCAGTTTTTTAAGACTGCTATTGCAGAAGAGGCTGTAGCACTGATTTTAAGCGGTGAGGATGATACTAAAAAGCTCTGTGCGGTAACTGGTTTTGAGGTGCTAGGGGCTAGTGTTTGTAGCGAGTCAAATAATTTCCGTATGGCAGCTGAGCTATCACGAGCTGACATAGCTCCTACAGAATCAGCAAACGATGTTTGGAATGCGCGTCTAAAGGCTTTGGCAGCTAACTCCAAAAACATACTAATAATCGATCGCTACTTCTTTGAAAGCGCTCATCGAAAAATGAACAGACCACAGGCTGAGGATAGTATGAGAAATTTTTTCATTTTCCTGTCTCAGTTAGGCATGAAGCACAATGTAAAAATAATCTCATATGGCGATGTTAAAGGCAGCCAGTTTCACTCTGAAATACATGGACGCTTTCATAATGTTGTATGTAGGTCGCCAGCGCTTAAGAAAGCGCTTTCTAGCCTTACATTGATTTCTGCTGAGGAGGATTTTTTCAAGGGCGACTCTCACGATAGATTTATAGGGTTCGATCGTCATGTCTGCCAAATAGGAAATGGTATGCGTATTCTGGGAGGCTCTCCACTTCCACGAAGCACATTTACTGCAAAATTTGATAGGAACAATGAACTACGCGGGCGTGAATCCGCTTGTCGCAGTCAGACGCTCTGGAAAGAGGAGATGATGGTCTGATATTTAATCTACTGCGCTTCCGAAGCCACTCTTTGGGGTCGCTTTCTCTAGATTTTTGATATTGCTTGGACTGGTAGGACCGAGCTGACTAGTTTATCGAACAGACTTTATTACAGAGCACTAAGCGAAATTAGTCATAAATCTCAAAGTCGAACAGACTTTACAGATCTAGCCTTGATGCTGCGTGGCCCATTCGTTCGTCAATTTCTCGAACAGACTTTATTACTGGTTATCAGTGCGTTGAGGTCTCGGTCGATACCCAGGGCCGCTGATGGGAGACAGCCATGTGATGGCCGTCTTCCCGGCAGCGGCTGCCTTGGTTTATCGATTGACGTCCACCACGATCCGTCCTCGCACCTTGCCGTCCAGCAGGTCATTGGCAGCGCCGATGGCCTCGCTGAGGACAATTTCCCGGGTCATTTCATCCAGTAGCGCCAGGTCCAGCTCCGAGGCCAGACGTTGCCAGGCCGTTACCCGTTCCGCGTAAGGACGGGTCACGCTGTTGATCCCCAGCAAACTGACGCCGCGCAGGATGAACGGGGCGACAGTGGCCGGGAAGTCCATGCCCTGGGCCAGGCCGCAGGCTGCAACGGCGCCGTCGGCACGGGTGCCGGCGCAGACGTTGGCCAGGGTGTGACTGCCCACCGAGTCGATTGCCGCTGCCCAGCGTTCGGCGGCCAGAGGGCGTCCAGGGTTGCTTAGCTCGGCCCGGTCGATGATCGTCCTTGCGCCCAGGCGTTTCAGGTAATCAGCCTCCGCCGGGCGGCCAGTCGAGGCGGTTACCGAGTAGCCCAGTTTGGCCAGCAATGCGATGGCAAAGCTGCCGACCCCGCCATTGGCGCCAGTGACCAGCACTTCGCCGCTCTCGGGTGACAAGCCGTGACGTTCCAGGGCGATCAGGCTAAGCATGGCGGTATAACCGGCCGTGCCGATGGCCATGGCCTGGCGTGCGCTCAGTTGATCGGGCAGGGGGATCAGCCAGTCGCCTTTTAGCCTGGCCTTCTGGGCCAAACCACCCCAGTGCGTCTCGCCTACGCCCCAGCCATTGAGCAATACCCGGTCGCCAACCTTGTAGTGGGCATGATCGCTGGCTTCGACGACGCCGGCCAGATCAATGCCCGGAACCATGGGAAAGCGGCGCACTACCGGACTGCGGCCGCTGATGGCGAGACCGTCCTTGTAGTTGAGCGTGCTGCACTCGACACGCACGGTGACGTCGCCATCGGGCAGTTGCGAGTCATCCAGCTCGGTCAGACGGGTCTGGTAACGGTCGTCATTTTTTTCGATGAGTAATGCCTTGAACATGGTCTCTCCTTATTTAGACTGATCGTCTATAAATGGTGAAAAAAATACTACCTCGCCATGCCGTTCAGAAAACCGCTGGCGAAGGTGTCCAGTGGTTGGGCATCCTGAACCAGCTTGGCGCGTAGCACGGCACCTTCCCAGCCGATCCAGAAGTAGGCGGCAAGCGCATCGCAGTCGCTGCCCTGCCGCAGCTGTCCGAGGCGGACTGCCTCGGTCAGGCAGTTGGCCAGCCGTAGTTGCCAGTCGAGAAGGACGTCCTCCAGCGTTTGGCGAAAACTGGCGGGTAGTGCCGTGATCTCCTGACCCAGATTGCCGACCAGGCAACCGCGGCGAAACTGATGTCTGGCCATACCTGTTTTGGCGTCTTCGACAAAATTGCTCAGGCGCTGCAGGGGCAGAACGCTTTCGTCCAGCAGCCAGCGATCCAGTTTGCGTGCGAAGTAGGCGGCATAGCGTTGCAGCACCTCCTGGACGAAGGCTTCCTTGCTGTCGAAGTAGTGATAGAACGAGCCCTTGGGCACGCGTACTCGCTTCAGTACCGCATCGATCCCCGTGGCGGCAAAGCCCTGCTCGGTCAGTACCTCCATGCCGCAATGCAGCAGCGCCTCGCGAGTGTCATCGAAGCTTCTCGCGACTTTGGGCGGACGGCCACGACGGGCCTGGGGCTTGGAAGTAGTCATGAAAATATATTAGACCGATCGTCTATAATGTCAACCTTTGCTGCCGAAGCACGCACCTGTGCGTCGGTGAGCTTTTGGTCGTGCGCCTGGTTCGAAGTTGCAGCCTGTAGCGCCGCAACCTGATGCTTCGTATCGAGGGCAACGCAGGTGTTGTGTTCTACTTGTCGATCCCACGACCCAAGCGCCACGACGAGATTCGCAGTGACTGATTCATGATTCCCGGAGATCGCCCCGTATGAAACAAAGCTTGCCGCCGCTCAATTGGTTGCGGGCCTTCGAATCAGCGGCTCGCCACCTCAATTTCACTCATGCCGCAGAAGAGCTCAGCCTGACGCAAGCTGCGGTGAGTCAGCAGGTCAAGGGGCTGGAGATGAAGCTGGGAGCGGCGCTGTTCAAGCGCTTGCCCAGAGGCCTGGAACTCAGCGAGGCAGGGCAGGCTTACCTGCCGGCGGTGCACGAAGCCATCGAGCGTCTGGCCGCTGCCACCGACGAGATATTTGGCCAGGGGCACCGCAAGGTGCTGACTGTGCGCGTCAATCTGGTGTTCTTCATCCACTGGCTGGCGATACGCTTGCCCGACTTTCGCAAGCAGCACCCGGATATCAACCTGCATGTCACCAGCAATATCTGGGTCGGCGACACCGATGTCGAGGCCGATCTGGAGATTCGCCATGGCCAGGGCAAGTGGGCAGGCCTGAAAGCCGATCGATTGACCTGGGACTCTCTGGTGCCGGTGTGCTCGCCCTCGTTGGCAACCGAGGCAAAGCCGCTTAACACGCCTGCCGATCTCGCCCACCACCAACTGCTGCATGTGCTGGGGTATGAAGAGGGTTGGGGCTACTGGTTGAAAAAGGCCGGCGCAGACCGCGTGGATTCATCCCAGGGGCTGCAGTTCGATACCTTGATCTCGGCGTTGAGGATGGCGGAGCTGGGTCAGGGAGTGGCCCTGGCGCGCTCTTCCCTGGTCGAACATATGCTCTATCAGGGGGCCCTGATCGCACCCTTCGAGCAGCGCTTCACCACCCAGGAGGCCTTCTACCTGGTGTATTCCCCTCTTGCCACGGCCAACCCCCAGGCCGTGGCCTTTATCACCTGGCTGGTTGCCCAGGCTCAGGCCGGGCAGCCCGAGAACTGAGTTCCAGCTTTGGTCTCAGAGGCCCTGCCGGTTGGGCCTGCCCCAGTTTCATTCCTTGCCGTACTCGCGCCGGTTCCTGCCAGGGAGCCGGACGTCGAAGCCTGTCTATCCATAAGCAGACTTATTCAGCCATAAAAAAAACCATGTCATAGGGTTTTTTTTTATTGCTTTTCGCCTTCCCCCATTTTTCCCAAAGTAACGCCCCAAGTCGTCTCCAAACCCCGAGGAAAGGCAGGGGCCAGGTGTACCGACGATTACTCACAACAACAAAAGCCCGTATTGCAGCGGGTCTTGTAAGCGATGGTGAATCATGGGACAGCTCAGTCAACTACCCCTCAACGGCGTCAAGGTTATCGACTTCGGTCAGTACATCGCCGGGCCAGCCGTGGCCATGATCCTCGCGGACCTCGGCGCCACGGTCATCCATATCGATCCCCCCAGCGGTCCATTGTGGGACAGCCCGGCCAACGCCGTGCTCAACCGCAACAAGCACTGCCTGCAACTTGACCTCAAATCTGCCCAAGGTCTGCAAGATGCCAAGGCGCTGATCGCCAGTGCCGACATCGTGATCGAGAACTTCCGTCCGGGCGTCATGCGGCGCCTGGGCCTGGATTTCGCTGAACTGCGCCGTCAGCGCCCCGAGCTGATCACCCTGTCCATTCCCGGCTTTGCCAGCAACGATGAGTTGCGCCGCGACTGGCGCGCCTTCGAGTCGATCATCGCCTCGGCGTCCGGGGTGTTCACCGACATGGGCCAGAACCGCGTGCTGATGGGGATCAACCCGAGCTTCTCGCCGCTGCCGCTGGCTTCGTCCTACGGCACCATGCTGGCCGTGTCGGCCGTAGTGCTGGCCCTGCAGGCGCGGCAGCGCAGTGGCCTGGGCGATGAAATCGAGGTGCCCCTGGCTTCCGCCGTGATGGAGGGGCTGTCGTACAACTCGATCAAGATCGACGGTTATCCGCTGCGCTACAAGACGCTGCGCGAGAAGGAAATCGAGCGCCGTCGCGCCGAGAACCTGCCGATGAACCTCAGCTACGCGGATCTGCAGGAATACCTCGACCCGTTCTACCGCACCTACGAATGCGCCGATGGCCGCAAGTTCTACGCGGTTTGCCCCTCGCACCGCTCCCACGCCAAGCGTTGCCTGCAGGCCATGGGGCTGTATGAGGAAATGCTGGCGGCCGGCCTGCCCAAGGTCGACGACCCCTATCTGCCGCTGGAGCAGTGGGAGGGCGACGCGTCGCTGGGCGTCTATCCGCTGCCGGCACACTGGGCCCAGCGTATTTCGGCGCGCATGAAAGAGGTGTTCCTCACCAAGACCGCCGCCGAATGGGAGAAGATTTTCGGCGAAGGCCAGTTCCCTGGTGCGCCGCATCGCTCCACGCAGGAATGGCTGCATGATGAGCATGCCAACACCGCTGGCCTGGTGGTCGAAGTCGATGATCCGCAATACGGCAAGATGAAGCAGCCGGGTGCGATCACCTGGCTGGAAGACAGCGCCGCCCTGATGCTGACACCCCGCCCGCGGCGTACGGTGAGTGTCAAAGAAGCCCTCGCCACCCTGGCCGAGTGCGCCTCGCCAGCGCTGCCGGCTCCGTCCGCAAAAGCCGCTGGCTGGCTGGAAGGCGTGCGTGTTCTCGATCTGACCAACGTGATCGCAGGGCCGCACTCGGCTTCGTTCCTCGGCCGTTTCGGCGCGGATGTGATCAAGCTCGACCCGGCCACCCCCAACTACGACCCGTGGAACACTGTGGTTTTCGGCATGTCCTCGGCGCGCGGCAAGAAGAGCATTCTGGTCGACCTGAACAAGGCCGATGGCCGCGAGGTGTTCAACACCCTGGTGCGCTCGGTAGACGTCATCGTGATGAATGCGCCGGATCGCCAACTGGCGCCTCTGGGCCTCGACGAGGCCAGCCTGCAGGCGGTGAATCCGGGCGTTATCTTCTGCCAGCTGGACTGCTTCGGCGGCCCGCGTCGTGGCCCTCGCACCGATTATCTGGGCTATGACGACCTGATCCAGGCCACCACCGGCATCATGCTGCGTTTCGGCGGCGGTATGGAAACGCCGGAAGAGCACGCCCACGTCGGCACCATCGACGTCATGTGCGGCTTTGCCGCCGCCCTGGGGGTCGCTGCCGCGCTGTACCGCAAAGCGGCAACCGGTGAGGTCAGCCGCGCCCGCACCTCCCTCGCGTCGCTGGGCAACCTGGTGCAGATTCCGTTCTGCTTCGACTACGCCGGCAGGGGCCCCTTCAATGAGCCCTCCGGCCGCGATGCCGTCGGCTACAGCGACCTGTCGCGTTTCTACCGGACCGCTGACCACTGGTTGTATCTGGACAGCAGTGAGCAGGAATTGGCGAGTCTGGAGCATGTATCTGGTCTGGCTGGCATCAGCGCCGCCGCCGACCGAGCTGCCTTCCTCAGCCAGGCATTGGCCTCGGAAACTGCTGCTACCTGGCAGCAGCGCCTGCACGCTGCCGGGGTCGCCGCAGTGGCGCCGGACAATCTCGACAGCCTGCGTCAGCGCTACAGCCGTCCGGCTGATGGCCGTCCCGGCACCGACAACGGCAGCTATTCGTTCAGCGTCTACGCCGATCACCCGAGTGGTCATTGCGTCACGCAGCTGGATCCCTACGCGATTCGTCCGCGCTGTGCCCCGATTCGTGCCCTGCCGCCGGCCGAGAAGTTCGGCGCCTCGACCCGCCGCGTATTGCAGGAGTTCGGCTACAGCCAAGCTCAGATCGACGCGCTGATAGAGGGCAACAGCATCAGCGAAAGCTGGAGTGAGGAGTATCTGCCGAGCTAACCGCCCGGTGTCAGCCGTCGCCCCGACATGCCTCTGCCAGGCATTGCGGGGCGATTCCCCCTGAAGCGACCTTATGAGACGCACCATGAATAACAAATACAAAAAAGCCACACCCGATGTTCATAGCCAGCTCTTTAACCGGCAGCGTTTTCGCGCTGAGTGATACGACGGATAACCCGCCACACGTTTCCGCGCATTACGGCTCACGCGGCTTTCCAAGCCAGCCGCTGTAGCCAGCCCATAAGAGGATTTAGCGATGAGCAACATCAATCACGGCTCTGCCCTGGACGGGCGAGTGTTCTGGCCCTCTATAGCGGTCATTCTCGGCGTCACCATTCCCCTGGCTCTGTTTCCTGAGTCCGGCAATCTGATCATCAAGCAGCTGTTCAACTTCGCCACCGGCAATTTCGGTTGGCTCTATCTGTTCGCTGGTCTTGGCACCGTGGTTTTTCTGCTGTGGCTTGCCCTTGGGCGCTACGGCAATGTTCGTCTCGGTCGTGCCGAGGATCTCCCGGAGATTTCCTACTTCAGTTGGGTCGCCATGATTTTCTGCGGCGGCATCGGTATCGCCATCGCCAACTGGGCCTGGGTCGAGCCGATCTACTACTACGATGGCCCGCCCCGCGGTCTCGCTGCGCACGGCAAGGAGGCTGCCGAGTGGGCGCTGGCCTACGGGCAGTTCCACTGGGGCCTGACGCCCTGGGCCTTCTACTGCCTGCCGGCGATTCCGATCGCCTACTCGATGTACGTGCGTCGTCAGCCGGGTGTTCGCCTTTCGGTCGCCGCGCGCGGACTGCTGGGTGACAAGGCCAACGGCTGGCTGGGGATCCTGCTCGATACCGTGGTGGTGTTCGGCATCGTCGGTGGCGTCGGTACCTCGCTGGGCCTGGCCGTACCGCTGGTTTCGACCATGTCTTCGGACGTACTCGGCCTGCAACCCTCGTTCGCCTTCGACATGCTGATTCTAGGTCTGTGGACCGCGCTGTTCGGCATGAGCGTGTGGTTCGGCCTGAGCAAAGGCATCAAGATCCTCAGCGACATCAACGTCTATCTGGCGGTATTGCTGCTGCTGTTTGTCCTGGCCATTGGTCCGACCCTGTTCATCATCAACGGCTGGTCCAACAGCGTCGGCCTGATGATCAACAACTTCGTGCAGATGAGCCTGTGGACCGATCCGATCGCCAAAGGCAGCTTTCCCCAGGACTGGACCATTTTCTACTGGGCCTGGTGGATCGCCTATGCACCGATGATGGGGCTGTTCGTCGCGCGCATTTCCCGTGGTCGTACCATCCGCGAGCTGGTGTTCGCCGAGCTGATCTGGGGCAGCCTGGGTTGCTGGGTGTTCTTCGCCGTGTGGGGTGGCTATGCCCTCGACCTGCAGCTCTCTGGGGTTCTGGACGTCAGCGCCATTCTCAATCAGCAAGGTATTCCGGCGACCGTGCTGGCGATCCTGAAGACCATGCCGATGGCGAATCTGGTCATCATCACCTTCGTCCTGCTGTGCTTCATCTTCCTCGCCACCACCCTGGACTCGGCTGCCTACGTGCTGGCTTCGGTCACTTCGCGTGAGCTGTCCGGTTATGAGGAGCCACGTCGCTGGATTCGCATCACCTGGGCGCTGCTGCTGGCTGTCGTTGGCATCGGCCTGATCAAGGTGGGCGGGCTCAAGGCGGTGCAGACCTCCACCATTATCGTGGCGCTGCCATTGATTCCGGTGCTGGGCATCCTCGCCTGGTCGCTGTTGCGCATGCTCGAGCAGGACTTTGGCAAACGTCTGGGTTCGCCGATGCTCACCGTAGATGGTGCGGCGCCTTCCAGCCAGCCGGGGTCGGCCGTTGAAAGTCCTGGCTATGCCTATGGTGCAGCTCCCAATCCAGCGGCACCGATGAATTCCAACCAATAGCTACCTGCCGGGCGGCTTCGTTACCCGGGCAGCGCCAACCATTTCTTCGACAACGCATGGGATGGCCTCGCGGCTTCCTCGAGGTCCTCTCATGCCCACCCAACGTGGAGTGCACATGACCAATCAAGTGATACTGCCCCGCATCATGCAGCTAGGTGCCGGTGCCAGCGAGGCCATCCCGAACGTGCTGAGCAGTCTTGGCTGTTCACGCCCGCTGCTGATTACCGACAAGATGATGGTTCAGCTCGGTTACGCAACGCGTATCCAGGACACCCTGGCAGCCAGCGGGCTCAAGGCGGACATCTTCGCTGACACCGTTCCCGAGCCGACGGTCGCGTCGATCCAGGCCGGCGTGGACATGGCGCGCGCCGGCGATTACGACAGCATCATCGCCCTGGGCGGTGGCAGCCCAATCGACAGCGCCAAGGCCATTGGCATCCTGGCCAAGCTGGGCGGGCAAATGCGCGACTACAAGTTCCCGCGTAACGTCACCGAGACCGGTCTGCCGATCATCGCGGTGCCGACCACCGCCGGAACCGGCTCGGAGGTGACCCGCTTCACCATCATCACCGACGAGCAGAACGACGAAAAAATGCTCTGCGTCGGCATCGGCTTCATGCCCGTCGCGGCGCTGGTCGACTACAGCCTGACCCTCAGCCTGCCGGCGCGTGTGACGGCCGACACCGGTCTCGATGCCCTGACTCACGCCATCGAGGCGTACGTCAGCCAGAAGGCCAACCTCTATAGCGACAGCCAGGCCCTGGCCGCCATGCGCCTGATCGGCCCGAATCTGCGCCGGGTCTACCACGACGGTTCCGATAAGGAAGCGCGCGAGGCCATGATGCTGGGCTCGACGCTCGCCGGCGTCGCTTTCTCCAGTGCCTCGGTGGCGCTGGTGCATGGCATGAGCCGTCCGATCGGGGCTTTCTTCCATGTGCCTCATGGCCTGTCCAACGCCATGCTGCTGCCCTGCGTGACGGCTTTCTCCATCCCTGCCGCTGCCGAACGCTACGCCGACTGCGCGCGGGCCATGGGGGTCGCCAGCGAACAGGACAGCACCGAGCAGGCCAACGCCAAGCTGCTCAGCGAACTGCAGGCGCTCAATGACGAGCTTAAGGTGCCGACACCGGCGCAGTTCGGTATCGACCGCGAACGTTTCTTCGAGCTGATGCCGACCATGGCGCAACAGGCGCTCGCCTCCGGCTCGCCGGGCAACAACCCGCGTGTGCCGACCGTCGAGCAAATGGTCGAGCTCTACAGCAGCCTTTGGTAACCCGTTCTTTTCAACATATAGGCAGCGGCCCCTTTGCCCTGCCGCCCATTTTTCTAGGAGTCGCCCCATGAGCACAGTAGGACACCTGATCAACGGCCAGATCGTCAGCGACGCTGCTCGCCTGCAGGACGTGTACAACCCCTCCACCGGTGAAGTCAGCAAGCAAGTGGCGCTGGCTTCGGCCGCGACCGTCGAGCAGGCCATCGCTGCCGCCGAAGCCGCCTTCCCCGAGTGGCGCAACACGCCACCGATCAAGCGCGCACGGGTCATGTTCCGCTTCAAGGAACTGCTGGAGCAGAACGCCGAGCGCATTGCTCAGATGATCGGCGAAGAACACGGCAAGATTGCCCACGACGCGCTGGGTGAACTGCAGCGCGGCATCGAGAACGTCGAGTACGCTTGCGGTGCTCCCGAGCTGCTCAAGGGCGAGCACAGCAAGAACGTCGGCCCGAACATCGACTCCTGGAGCGAGTTCCAGCCGCTGGGCGTTGTGGCCGGGATCACCCCGTTCAACTTCCCGGCGATGGTACCGCTGTGGATGTTCCCGATGGCCATCGTCTGCGGTAACTGCTTCATCCTCAAACCGTCCGAGCGTGACCCCAGCTCCACCCTGTTCATTGCACAACTGCTGCACGAAGCCGGGCTGCCCAAGGGTGTGATGAACGTGGTCAACGGCGACAAGGAAGCGGTCGACGTGCTGCTGCGCGACGAGCGCATCCAGGCTGTCAGCTTCGTCGGCTCGACGCCGATCGCCGAGTACATCTACAAGACCGCCAATGCCAACGGCAAGCGCTGCCAGGCACTGGGTGGCGCCAAGAACCACGCCATCGTGATGCCCGATGCGGATATGGACAACGCCGTCAATCAGCTGCTGGGCGCAGCCTTCGGCTCCTCCGGTGAGCGCTGCATGGCGCTGTCCGTTGCCGTTGCAGTGGGCGATGCCGCGGCTGACGCACTGATCGAGAAGATGCAGGCCGCCATGCAGTCGCTGAAAGTCGGTGCCTACTCGGACAAGAGCAACGATTTCGGCCCGGTGATTACCAAGGCCCATCAACAGAAGGTCGTTGGCTACATCAATAGTGCCGAAGAGCAGGGTGCGACCATCGTGGTCGACGGTCGTCAGCCGCAGGTCGCGGGCTACGAAAACGGCTTCTTCGTTGGCGGTACGCTGATCGACCGAGTGAGCCCGGAGATGCTCAGCTACAAGGAAGAGATCTTTGGTCCGGTGCTGCAGGTGGTGCGGGTCGACAGCATGCAGGCCGCGATGGACCTGATCGATGCTCACGAGTACGGCAACGGTACCTGCATCTTCACCCGTGATGGCGAAGCGGCTCGTTACTTCTCCGACAACATCAAGGTCGGCATGGTCGGCATCAACGTACCGCTGCCGGTGCCGGTGGCCTATCACAGCTTCGGTGGCTGGAAGCGTTCGCTGTTCGGTGATCTGCACGCCTACGGCCCGGATGCTGTGCGCTTCTACACCAAGCGCAAGACCGTGACTCAGCGCTGGCCGTCGGCCGGGGTGCGTGAGAGCGTTTCCTTCTCCATGCCGACGATGAAGTAATTCTGATCTGTCTTCACTGATACTGCGCCCTGGCAGTGGGCGCAGTACTCGTCATGCTGCTAAGTTAAGGGAATCCTTACGAGGCCATAAGAATGAAGATTAGATCCAAGCTGCTGTTGAGTTTTATGGTGGCAACGCTGATCCCTGTGCTGATCGTTGCACTGCTGACCATTCGCAACGTTACAGAGCAGGCCAGAGAGAACTTTCTGGTATCCAGCAGCCTGGATATGAAACTGGTGAACAGCAGTTTCACCACCTTTTTCGATTCGGTGGGCCACACCGTTTCGGCCCTGGCGGAATATCCCGCCGTAAAAGACGCCAAGAACGGCGCACTGACTACCTACTTCGGTGAGGCCCGCAAGCCTGGCCAGGTCGCCACGTCCAAGGGCGGACGCGAGAAGCAGATCTTCGATTACTTTTCCAGCATCGGTAACAACAACCCCACGTTTGGCTACGTCTACATGAGCGATACCCAGGGCGGCTACGTGGAGTGGCCGGGCACCGGCGATTACGGTGACTGGGATCCGCGCAAGCGCGAGTGGTACACCAAGGGGCGCGACGCCAACTTCACCTTGGCTCGTCGCGATGGCTACTACTGGGAGCCTGATGACGCGGTTTACGTCTCGGTGCTCAAGGGCTTCAAGGACAATGCCGGGGCGTTTGCCGGGGTCGTCGCAGTCGACGTGTCGCTCAAGGCGCTGACGGATATGGCGCAGAAGGTGCGCTTCGGCGAGACCGGATTCCTGATGGTGGTGGAGGGCAGTGGCACCCTGCTGGTGGATGGTCATCAGCCGGAGAACAACTTCAAGAAGCTCAGCGAGCTGCCTGATGAGTACTTCGCCTCAATCGCCAAGACCGATAATGGCCTGGTCGAGGTGGACATCGGCGGCGTTCCATATATGGCCAACGTCTACAGCTCACCCGAGTTGGGCTGGAAATTCGTTGGCCTGAAGCAGGCTGACGAGGTTTATGCCAGCGCGCGCCAGTTGACCTGGCTGACCCTTGCGGTTTGCATCGTGCTGGTCTCGCTGTTCGGCGTTGCCGGGGTGATCATCGCCCGTCGTATCGTCAACCCGATCAACCTTGTCACCGATGGCCTGCGCGTCATCGCTCAGGGTGAGGGTGACCTGACTCGCCGCCTGGAACGGCTCAACGCGGATGAAACGGGAGAACTGGCCAAATGGTTCAACCAGTTCATCGAGTCGATCCAGAGCATGATCCGGGTGATCAAGGAAAACGCCATCAGGATGGATGGTGTTTCCAATGAAACCAACAAACGCACCACGGCCATGTCCGCCACGCTGCAGAGTCAGTTGAGTTCGGTGGAGCAGATCGTCACGGCAGTGACCGAGATGTCCTCGGCTGCCAATGAAGTGGCGAAAACCTGCGTGCAGACCGCCGACGTGTCGGAGCAGGGGCTGGCGGCCACGCGCAACGGCAAAGAGGTGATCGCGCGCAGCACCTCGGGGGTCAACAAGCTGGGCAGCAGTATCCAGCAATCCAGCAAGGTGATTCAGGAGCTGGAGAAGGAAACGGTCAATATCAACAACATCCTTTCGACCATCCAGCAGATCGCCGAGCAGACCAACCTGCTGGCGCTGAATGCGGCCATCGAAGCCGCTCGTGCTGGCGAGCAGGGACGGGGTTTTGCGGTGGTGGCCGATGAGGTGCGCAATCTGGCCAAGCGCACTCAGGACTCCACCGAACAGATCAACAGCATCCTCAGCCTGCTGGTCAACCGCATCAAGGAAGTGACGGTGAGCATGGACCAGAGCCTGGTCGAGTCCGATAACGCTATCGTGCTCTCGAAGGATGTCATGGCCGCCTTCGAAAGCATCGAAGGCAAGGTGCAGATGATCCGCGACATGACCATGCAGATCGCCACTGCGACCGAGGAGCAACATCTGGTGACCGAGGAAATCAACCAGAACATCGTGACCATCAACGATGCAGTCACGCAGATCTCGGTTCAGGCGGCCGAGGTCGAGAGTTTTGCCGAGCAGCAGAGCGGCCTGAGCAGTGAACTGAAGCAGCTGGTGGTGCGTTTCCGTACGGATTGAGGCCAGGGCGTGCCGGGGCTAGCGTCGCGGCACCGTCCGGATCGCCAAGCGCTTACCCGGTCAGCTCGAAACGCTGCGCAAGTGGTGTTCCTCAGGGCGTAGCGTAAGCACGCGAACGCCGCCTCGGGTGACGGCCACGGTGTGTTCGAACTGCGCCGACAACTTGCCGTCTCGGGTCACCACCGTCCAGCCGTCGCGCAGTGTGCGCACCGCATTCTGGCCCTGGTTGAGCATCGGCTCGATGGTGAAGGTCATGCCTTCGCGCAGGGTCAGGCCGGTTCCGGGTTTACCCCAGTGCAGCACCTCGGGAGGCTCGTGCATTTCCCGGCCGATGCCGTGGCCGCAGTATTCGCGGACCACCGAGTAGCGATGGGCGCGGGCATGTTGTTCGATGGCATGGCCGATATCGCCGAGCCGAGCGCCGGGGCGCACGGCCTCGATGCCCTTGCACATCGCGTCGTAGGTGACCTGGACGAGCTGACGGGCCTGCTGCGAAACCTCGCCGATCAAGTAAGTCTTGCTCGAATCGGCGATATAGCCGTTCTTTTCCAGGGTGATATCGAAGTTCACCAGGTCGCCGCTGCACAGAATCTCGCTGGCGCTGGGCACGCCGTGACAAACCACCGCGTTGCGCGAGGTGTTCATCGAGTAGGCGAAACCATACTGGCCCTTGCTCGCCGGGCGCGCTTTCAGTTCGCCCACGATGTAGTTATCCACAAGGTCGTTGACCTGCAGGGTCGACAGGCCGAGCAGATCCAGCCGATCCAGGTAGCCGAACACGGATGCCAGCAACCTGCCGGCTTCCGCCATCAGGGTAATCTCCTCAGGTGTCTTGCTCATGAGGCGTCCGCCATGTGCGGTGGAACCATCACGCCGGCCGCACGCAGCTCGGCAGCCATCACCTCGTTGAAACTCAGGTTCGGGTTCATCTCGCAGAGCATGCCGATGCGAATCCAGAAACCCGCCTGGGCATTGATCGAGCGGCCGGACACGCCGCTCGCCCTGCGGATCTGATCGTGCAACTGATCATCGATGTTGACGATGCCCATGGCGCCTCCTCTTATATGGTTCGTATATGAAGCGTATAGATTTTGTGTGGTAATTTCACCTGCGCCATCGCGAACTGATGGTGGTCAGCGCTTATGAGGGCTCCGATCCCTTAAAATGGTTGGTGAATCCGTTGACTGACCCGGTCAGGTCGGCGGAGCGCAGGAGCATGCGGGTAGAGGAGAGAGGATGAATCGCGCAGATGTGAAACAGAGAACGGACGAAGGGGTGTTGTTCGATACCCAGGTCATGGTCAATCCGGCCAATACGGCGCAGTGGATCGTGTTCTTCAAGAAAGACGCCGGGCGCAGCTTCTTTCTGGTGGATGAGGCCGAACAGGTGGAGAGCTTCTCCGACCTGAACCAGCTGATGGTGGAGCTGAGGGCGTTGGGCATCAAGCGGGTCGAGGTGCAGCTCTGATCCACAGTTGCTAACAATTGGCGTGGATCATCTTGTGGATATCCTGGGTAAGGTCTTCTGTAGGCCTTGCCCGCTGAGGGTTACAGCGTTTTGTTCAATAATTGAACCCGATTCAGGGTGTATCCACAGGATGTTTGGATAAGTCGTTTTCAACCCTGTTGATAAGATTTGCCATGTCCCCTTCGCAGAATCATCCCAGTAGGCGCTCTAGGTTCTGGCGTTGAGCACTGGGGTTTCTGGCTCTTCGTGAGGGCTGGACAGCGTATGAACCTGGAGCAGTTCGCAAGAAGCTTGCCGTATCAGGTGCATACGACTCCCTGTTGTCCGGGTATTTCGAACAAGGCCTGACGCGGCGCCGCGAATAGGCGGAACGCCTCAGACCTTGCCTCCAGCCCAGGTCGACGCTTGATAGCGGACGTGCAATTCACGTTTTTTCGACAAGTGCTTCACTCTTTGCTGACAAGGCCCTCACTAGTCTGCGCGGCATGCTCCCTGGAGCTGTCGATCAACTGGCACAAGGCTGAAGATGTATGTCCGCGCTCCGCGCTCGAATTCACCCGGAATGGCTTGCCCCACTGGCTGCGGCGATATTGGTGCTGTTCTACAACCGACCGCTGTGGCAGCACCTGCAGCAAGTGCTCCATGGCACGACCGATGGCGGCGTGCTGGGGTTGGCCTTCGCTGCCATGCTCTGGGCGATCTTCTCCTTGGTCCTGCTGGCCTTTTCTTTCCGCCGCGTGCTCAAGCCGTTGTTGATGGTGCTGTTTATCGGCAGTGCAGTGACGCTGTATTTCATGAACGAGTATGGCGTGCTGCTCGATCGGGAAATGCTGCGCAATGTGGCCCAAACCGATGCCAACGAGGTACGTGACCTGCTCTCCTGGCGATTGGCCGGTTACCTCCTGTTGTTTGGCGTACTGCCCTCGCTGCTGCTGTGGAAGCTGCCGCTGGCGCGCCGTACCACGCGCTGGCGCGGTCTGCTGAGCCGTCTGGCGATGGGCGTGGTGGCGCTGGCGGTGCTGCTCGGCGTGGCCTTGGCGCAATACCAGGGGCTGGCCTCGCTGTTGCGCAACCATCACGAGCTGCGTCTGCTGGCGGTACCGAGCAACTACCTGTCGGCGAGCTATGGTTACGTGCGCGATAGCGTCGCCAGCGGCAACCAGCCGTGGCAAAAGATCGGCGAAGATGCCCAGCTCAATGCCGCCTGGAAGCAACATCGGCGCCCCTCGTTGACCGTGCTGGTGATCGGCGAGAGCGCGCGTGCCGACCATTTCGGCGTGCTTGGCTACTCGCGCGATACCACGCCGGAGCTGGCGCGCCAGGCTGACTTGCTGAGCTACCCGCAGGTGACCTCCTGTGGCACGGAAACGGCTGTATCCGTGCCCTGCATGTTCTCGCGCATGGCCCGCCACGATTACTCGGCCAGCGTCGCCGAGCATCAGGATGGTCTGCTCGATATCCTCCAGCGCAGCGGTCTGAAGGTCACCTGGCTGGACAACCAGTCCGGCTGCAAGGGCACCTGTGATCGTGTCGAGAACCGTAACCTGCGCGACAGCAAAGACCCGCAGTTCTGTAACGATGGCGAATGCCACGACGCGATTCTGGTCGATGGTCTGCAGCATTATCTGGATCAGCTGCAGGGCGATGCGGTGCTGGTACTGCACCAGATGGGCAGCCACGGGCCGGATTACTACAAGCGTTATCCACAGGCGCTTCAGCGCTTCGAGCCGGTCTGCGCGAGCAATGCCCTCAACGACTGCTCGCAGCAGGACATCATCAACGCCTACGACAACACCATCGCTTACACCGACCACGTGCTGGCCGGCATGATCGATACGCTACGCGCCCACTCCGGCACGCTCGATACGGCGTTCATCTACCTGTCCGACCATGGCGAGTCGCTGGGTGAGTTCAACCTCTACCTGCACGGTACGCCCTATGCGCTGGCGCCACCGGAGCAGACCCACGTGCCGATGCTGATGTGGTTCTCCAAGGGCTATCAACAGGACTTCGCGCTGGATCAGCAGTGCCTGCGTCAGGCCAGCAGCCAGGCGTATAGCCAGGACAATCTGTTTCACTCGATGCTCGGCCTGTTGCAGGTCGATACGCAGGAATATCAGCGCGGCTTGGATCTGTTCGCCAGCTGTCGGAAGTAGTTCCAGGTGCCGCGCGGGTATGCCGCTCAACGAGCGAGGCCTGAGGTTGTTAACAAAGTGTGTGGATCATGCTGTGGGTATCTTGCGGGTAAAGCGCTGTAGCCATTGAATGGCAGGGGTTGTAGCGCTTTGATCAATAAATAATCCAGAGGCTTTGAGTTATTCACTGCAGCTTTGGACAAAGCTACGCACAATCTGTTGATAAGTATCTCCAGGCCTTTGTCTTAAAGGCCTGGAGCGATTTGTACGTTTTTTCTCCAGAGTTTGCTCGGTGGGCGAGTTGATCAGTGGGGTCAGTCGTGACCGGGGCGATAGAGGTGCTTGTGCCGGGCGTCGTATAGCGCCGACTCGGCGAAGGCCCCCGGGTCGAGCACGCGTCCGACGAGTATCAGCGCCGTGCGCCGAAAGTCCTTGGCGGCGACCTTCGTTTCGATATCGGCCAGGGTGCCCAGTACCCAGTCCTGATCCGGCCAGCTCGCTCTGTGGATAACCGCGATGGGGCAGTCTGCGCCGTAGTGCGGCAGCAGTTCGCTGACGATGGCGGGTAGCTGGCGCACACCAAGATGAATGGCCATGGTCGCGCGGTGCCGCGCCAGGTCGTGCAGTTGTTCGCCCTCGGGCATCGGCGACGTGGTGCCGTAGCGGGTCAGGATCACCGTCTGGGCGATGCCTGGCAGGGTCAGCTCGCTTTCCAGCAACGCGGCGCAGGCGGCGGTAGCGGTAACGCCGGGGATGATCTCGAAGGGAATACCCAGGGCGCGCAGCTCGCGAATCTGCTCGCCGATGGCGCCGTACAGTGAAGGGTCGCCGGAGTGCACGCGAGCCACGTCCTGGCCACGTTCGTGGGCTTCGCGCAGCAGGCTGACGATCTCGCCAAGGTTCAGCTCGGCGGTGTTCACCACCTGCTCGGCACTGTGGCCCTGCAGCACGGCTTCGGGCACCAGCGAGCCGGCGTAGAGAATCACCGGGCACGAACGAATCAGGCGCTGGCCCTTGACGGTGATCAGCTCGGGGTCGCCGGGGCCGGCGCCGATGAAGTAGATGGTCATGCAGGTTCTCTATCGAAAGTGGCCAGCGCACAGGTGGCGCTGGCGCTGCGGTTCTTCATGCCGAGCAACTGGGCGTCGCTGCCCAGGCGAGCGGCGAGTGCCAGGGCGCAGGGTTCGGCGACGGCGGGGCTGCCGGTGCTAGCTTGAGTGAGCAGGCTGGCGGTGTTCGCAGCCTGGTAGGGCGCGAGGTCGTCGGGGGAGAAGAACCACAGCCCCAGGTCCAGGCGCATGGCCAGTTCATGCAGCCCTGGCTCGTCGTGCTTGTGCGCGATGCTGGCCAGTCCCGCCAGGTTATCCACAGTCAACTCATGGCGGGCCAGGCTGCGAGCCAGCAGGTCAAGCAGCTCCTCCTGTGCACAACCACGGCGACAGCCCAGGCCGGCAACCACCCTGAGGGCGGCGGCGGGGTGATCGAGGTGGCTGCTGGTCATGAGCGGCATTCGTGTCGGAGGGGAACCTAGCTCATCATGGCACCTGCCAGCGGTCAACCGCGATTGACCGGCCGCCGCGGCCTGCGTAGCCTTCTCGCTTTCGAGGTTCTTCCGGGCAAATCGCCGGGAGGCTAAGAGGGAACAGGGTCGATGCCCTGGCTGCCCCCGCAACTGTGAACGGTCTTAAACCCTTCGATATGCCACTGCCGTCAGGCGGGAAGGTGAAGGGTACGCAAGCGCAGACCGTGAGCCAGGAGACCTGCCTCGATAATCAGCCATTTGCTCGGACGGGGTGATCCGACGCGGCTAGCACGCTCCTGCGTGCCTGCCTGCGCATACCCGTCCGCCGAACTTACCGACGCCACGGGGCCCTTCATGAAAACCCTCGCCAAACTGCCAGTCACCATCGTCACCGGTTTTCTCGGTGCCGGTAAAACCACCTTGCTGCGCCATCTGCTGGCCAATGCCGGCGGCCGCCGTATCGCGGTGATCGTCAACGAGTTCGGCGAGCTGGGCATCGATGGCGAGATCCTCAAGCAATGCTCCATCGGTTGCAGCGAGGAAGAAGCCAACGGCCGCGTCTTCGAACTGGCCAACGGCTGCCTGTGCTGCACCGTGCAGGAGGAGTTCTTCCCGGTGATGCGCGAGCTGGTGGCGCGCCGCGGCGACCTCGACCATATCCTCATCGAGACCAGCGGTCTGGCGCTGCCCAAGCCGCTGGTGCAGGCCTTCAACTGGCCGGAAATCCGCAACGCCTGCACGGTCGATGCGGTAATCACCGTGGTCGACAGCCCGGCAGTGATCGCCGGCACCTTCGCTGCCTTCCCTGATCAGGTGGACGAACAGCGCAAGCTCGACCCCAACCTCGACCATGAGTCGCCGCTGCATGAACTGTTCGCCGACCAGTTGGCCAGTGCCGACCTGGTCATCCTCAACAAGGCCGACCTGCTCGACGCCGAGGCGCTGGCCGCCGTGCGCGCCGAAGTAGCCGAGGAGCTGCCGGCGGCGGTGAAGGTGATCGAGGCGCACGGTGGCGAACTGCCACTGGACGTGCTGCTGGGCCTGAACAGCGAAACCGAGCTGCATATCGACAGCCGTCGCACCCATCACGACGATGAAGACGAAGACCACGATCACGAAGAATTCGACTCGTTCCACGTGGAACTACCGGAAGCCGAGGAGGCGCGCCTGCTGGCTGCGCTGAAGGACGCCGTGGCCAAGTACGGCATCCTGCGGGTGAAAGGCTTCGCTGCCATCCCAAGTAAGCCGATGCGCCTGCTGGTGCAGGGCGTAGGCCAGCGCTTCGACCGTCACTTCGACCGCGCCTGGCAGGCCGACGAGCCGCGTACCAGCCGCCTGGTGGTGATCGGTCAACAGCTCGACCGCGCGGCCATTGAGGCCGAGCTGAAGGCGGCGCTGGCCTGAGGGGTTGTGGGAGGTGCTTTAGCCGCGACTAGTAGCGAACCCGGTCGCGGCTAAAGCCCCTCCCACGATTCGCCTTCCCCGGAACGACCATGCATCTATTGCGCACCCAGCCCGGCGCCCAACTGCCGGCCGACAGCATCGCCGACCTTGGCCAGACACCTGCCGAGCTGGTGATCCTGTGCACGGGGGATTCGCACCTGTCGTTGCTGGCCGAAGCGGCGCGGCAGCTGCCGGCCGACTACCCCAGTCTGCGTCTGGCCAGCCCGGCGCAGCTGAGCAACAACGCTTCGGTGGACTACTACGTCGAGCAGGTGCTGCAGCACGCCAGGGTCATCCTGATTTCGGTGCATGGCGGGGTGAGCTACTGGCGCTACGGGGTCGAGCGCCTGGTGGAGCTGGGCGAACGCGGCGCCACGGTGATCATGGTGCCGGGCGATGACAAGCCCGACCCGGAGCTGAACGCCCTCGGCAACGTCGCTGAAGAAGACAGCCAGCGCCTCTGGCAGTACCTGCGCCAGGGCGGGCTGGACAATGCGCGTCAGCTGTTCCGCTGCATCGGCAGCCGCTGGCTGGGGCGTGCGGACACCTGGCTGGAGCCGCAGCCGTTGCCGCGTGTCGGCCTCTATCACCGCAATGCCAGCCCGGCCACGCTTGGCGACTGGCAGGCGCAGTGGCAGCCCGGCGCGCCCGTGGTGGCGCTGCTGTTCTATCGCAACCACGTACAGTCGGCGAATACCGCTTTCGTCGATACCTTCTGCGAACACCTGCTCGCTCAGGGCCTCAACCCGCTGCCGATTGCCGTGGCCAGCCTCAAGGAGACGGCCTGTCTGGAGCAAGTGCAGGCCTGGCTGGATGAAACCAATGCCGCGCTGATCATCAATACCACCGGTTTTGCCCTGTCCAACCCCGAGGCGCCGCAGGCACGGGTGTTCCGCCGTGACATCCCGGTACTGCAGGCCATCTGCTCGCTGGACAACCAGGCGCAGTGGCAGGCCAGCGCGCAGGGACTCGGTTCGCGCGACCTGGCCATGCATGTGGTGCTGCCCGAGCTGGATGGCCGGCTGATCGGCCCGGCAATCAGCTTCAAGGGCCTGGCCTGGCGCAGCGAGCGTAGCCAGAGCGACGTGGTGTGCTACCAGGCGCATGAGTCGGGTATGGCCTATGTCGCGGAATTGGCGCGAAATTGGTGCCAGTTGGCGACCAAAAGTAACGAACAGAAGCGCATCGGCTTGGTTCTGGCCAACTACCCGACCCGCGACGGGCGCATCGGCAACGGCGTGGGGCTGGATACGCCGGCTGCCGCGCTGAATATCCTCCGTGCTCTGCAGGCGCAGGGCTACCCGGTGGATAAGCTGCCGGGCAGCGGCACCGAACTTGTCCACAGCCTGCTAGGTGGTATTACCAACGACCTCGATGGCCTGGATACGCGGCCCTGCGCGCAGAGTCTGGCGCTGGATGACTACCTGGCGTTTTTCCACAGCCTGCCGCCGGCCAACCAGCAGGCGGTACGTGAGCGCTGGGGCGAGCCACAGCGCGACCCGATGTTTCGCAGCGGGCGGATGATGGTCGCCGGCCTGCGCTTCGGCCTGACCTTCGTCGGCATCCAGCCGGCGCGCGGCTATCAGCTCGATGCAGCGGCGGTGTACCACGACCCCGACCTGGTGCCGCCGCACGGCTATATCGCCTTCTACGCCTGGCTGCGCACGGCCTTCGCCGCTGATGCGCTGATCCACGTCGGCAAGCACGGCAATCTGGAATGGCTGCCGGGCAAGAGCGTCGGTCTGTCCGAAGGCTGCTGGCCACAGGCGCTGATTGGCCCGCTCCCCAACGTCTACCCCTTTATCGTCAATGATCCGGGCGAGGGCGCGCAGGCCAAGCGGCGTACCCAGGCGGTGATCATCGACCACCTGATGCCGCCTTTGACCCGCGCCGAAAGCTACGGCCCGTTGCGCGATCTGGAGCGCCTGGCCGACGAGTACTTCGAGGCCAGCCAGCTCGACCAGCGCCGGGCCGTGGAGTTGCGCGGCGAGATTCTGACCAAGGTGCGCGAAGCCAGCCTCGACCGCGAGCTGGGCCTGCAACTGAACGACGATGCCGACAGCTGGCTGCCGCAGCTCGATGCCTACCTGTGCGACCTCAAGGAGTCGCAGATTCGCGATGGCCTGCATGTATTCGGCGAGTCGCCCAGTGGACAACTTCGTCGCGACACCCTGCTGGCGCTGCTGCGCATTCCCCGTGGCGACGGCCAGGGCGCCAATGCCAGCCTGTTGCGTGCGCTGGCGCGTGGCTTGGAGCTGGGCCTCGACCCGCTGGACTGTGACATGGGCCAGCTCTGGGCTGGGCCGCGTCCACAGGCCTTGCTGGCTGTGGATAACAGCCTGTGGCGCAGCGTTGGCGATACTCGTGAGCGCCTGGAGCTGCTGGCGCTGAGGCTGATCGAGCAGCGTCTGGCGGGCGAGCGCAGCGAAGCCTTTGGTGATGAGGTGGCGTTGATTCTCGACGGCCTGGCCGGGCACGTTGCACCCCTGCTCGATGCCTGTGGCGGCGCCGAGATGGGTGGCTTGCTGGCGGCGCTGGAAGGGCGTTTCGTCCCGGCAGGGCCAAGCGGTGCGCCGAGTCGCGGGCGTCTGGATGTGCTGCCTACGGGGCGCAACTTCTTCACCGTCGACGTGCGCCATCTGCCCACGCCGACTGCCTGGCGCCTCGGTGTGCAAGCCGCTGACCGTTTGCTCGAACGCCATCTGCAGGATGAGGGCGATCACCTGCGCCAGCTCGGCCTGTCGGTATGGGGCACGGCGACCATGCGCACTGGCGGCGACGACATTGCCCAGGCCCTGGCGCTGCTCGGCGTGCGCCCGGTTTGGCAGCCTGGCAGCCAGCGCGTCGAACGTTTCGAAGTACTGCCGCTGGAGCAGCTGGGCCGGCCACGGGTGGATGTCACCCTGCGCGTGTCGGGCTTCTTCCGCGACGCCTTCAGCAACCTGATTCGTCTGTTCGATGAGGCCGTGCAGGCGGTGATCGAACTGGACGAGCCGGAAGACATGAACCCGCTGTCGGCGAGGGTCTGGCGCGAGTCGTTGGCATTGAAGGATGGCGGCCTGGATGAAGCCGAAGCGCGGCGCCAGGCCGGTTGGCGGGTATTCGGCTCCAAGCCCGGCGCCTATGGCGCGGGCGTGCAGAATGCCATCGAAGAACGCCTGTGGCAGAGCCGTGCGGACCTGGCCGAGGTTTATCTGAACTGGGGCGGCTATGCCTACGGCAGCGGCGCCGAGGGCGCCCCGGCCCGCGAGCAGTTCGCCGAGCGCCTGGAGCAGATGCAGGCGGTGCTGCACAACCAGGACAACCGCGAGCATGACATTCTCGATTCCAACGACTACTACCAGTTCCAGGGCGGCATGCTGGCGGCGGTGGAAACCCTGCGCGGGCTCAAGGTGGCCAGCTATTTTGGCGACAACAGCCAGCCGGATACGCCGCGCATCCGCAGCCTCAAGGAAGAGCTGAACCGCGTGGTGCGCGCCCGCGCGGCCAACCCCAAGTGGATCGAAGGCATGAAGCGCCACGGCTACAAGGGCGCCTTCGAACTGGCCGCGACCATCGACTACCTGTTCGCCTTCGACGCCACCAGCGAACTGGTCGATGACCACCAGTACGCGTTGCTGACCGATGCCTACCTGCTCGACAAAGGCACCCGCGACTTCATCCAGCAGCACAACCCCGGCGCGCTCAACGATATCCTCGAACGCCTGCTGGAAGCCCAGCAACGCGGCCTGTGGCAGAATCCCGGCGAGTACCGCGAAGCGCTGGAGAATCTGCTGCTCGATAGTGAGGAGGGCGCGTGAAAGCAACACTGGCCCGAATGGGCATATGGTGGCGCCGGCCGATTACCCGGCGTGAGCGAGTTCGCTCGGCTTGTATTGGGGCCATGGCTGGCATCTGGATCGGCTTGTTCGCGTTCATTCTGATCGATGGCGGCCCCACCAGTCTTGCCGGGATCGGCATCTGGATCCTGTCGGGTGTAGCGGGCAGCGCCGGATTGGCCGCTCTGTTTCCGCGAGTTCTCGGGGTCGTGCTTTTCCCTCTGAGCATATGCGGCATCGGTAACTGAGCATGAGCTGCCAAGTACCTGCAGTGGGAGGGGCTTTCGGCCGCGAGCTTGTCGCCGCTAAAGCGCCTCCCACAGAGTCGTAGCCCGGATTCATTCCGGGAATCTCGCAAAGGCCCCGGATTTCATCCGGGCTACAGTCGCAAAGCATTTATCCACAGGCTAGAGCCATGACCGAACATCACTTCCCCCTCGCCGCCGTGGTCGGTGCCGATTCGTTGAAGCTGGCGCTGTGCCTGGCGGCTATCGATCCGGCCATTGGCGGGGTGCTGATCGCGGGGCCGCGCGGCATGGCCAAGTCCACCCTGGCCCGTGGTCTGGCCGATCTGCTCGATGGCGGGCGCTTCGTCACCCTGCCGCTGGGAGCGAGCGAGGAGCGCATCGTCGGCACCCTGGATCTGGACGCTGCACTGGGCGAAGGCCGCGCGCAGTTTTCCCCAGGTCTGCTGGCGCGTGCCGATGGCGGCGTGCTGTATGTCGATGAGGTCAACCTGTTGCCGGATCATCTGGTCGACCTGCTGCTCGATGCCGCCGCCAGCGGGGTCAACCATGTCGAGCGTGACGGCATCTCCCATCGCCACGCCGCGCGCTTCGTGCTGATTGGCACCATGAATGCCGAGGAAGGCGAACTGCGCCCGCAACTGCTCGACCGCTTCGGCCTTAATCTGGCCCTCGATGGTCAGCCGCAGCCGGCCGAGCGTGCCGAGATCGTCCGTCGTCGCCTGGCCTTCGATGCAGGCCCCGCTGCCTTCCTGCAGCGCTGGCAGGGCGAGCAGGCAGCCCTGACCGCGCGCTGCCAGAACGCCCGCCAGCGTCTGGCCGATATGGCGCTGGATGATGCTGCGCTGGGTGAGATCAGCCAGCGCTGCTTCGCCGCCGGTGTCGATGGTCTGCGCGCCGATCTGGTCTGGCTGCGCGCCGCCCGTGCCCATGCCGCATGGCGCGGTGCTGCGGGCATCGAGCCTGTGGATATCGATGCGGTGGAGGATTTCGTGCTGCGCCATCGCCGTCGCCAGCAACAACCGCCGGCTGCCACCCCGCCCGAGCAGGGCCAGGCGCCGCAGCCGGCAGCCGAGCAGAGCCAGGGCGAAGGCCAGTGGGGCGAACTGCCCTCGCAGCCACAGGTTATGGGCGAGCGGCGCGTACCGCCGCGCTGGCCAAAAAAGCCCTGAGCATCCGCCCGCGCACAGCCACAGGCGCGGATGCCCGCAACCGGCCCGGACGACTCGGCGGTGGCCTGCGTGGCGCTGCCCGCAGCGGCTCGCAAGGTCGTATCGACTGGGCGGCGACCCTGCGCCAGGGGCGACCGCAACGCCGCGAGCAGCTAGTGTTGCGTTCGCGCAGTCAGCAAGCCGAAGAGCTATGGCTGGTGCTGGTCGATGCCTCCGCTTCCACCCGTCGCCATGGCGCGCTTAGCCTGGCCAAGGGCGTGCTCGCCGAGCTGTTCGACAGCGCCTATCGCCAGCGCGCGCGGCTGGCCGTGTTGCAGGCCGGTGGCCGCGAAGCGCAGTGGTTGTGGCAGGGGCGCAAGGCCAGCGCCGAGCTGCATCGCTGGCTGCAGGAGCTCGGTGCAGGAGGCGGCACACCGCTGCTCGATGCGCTGAATCAGGCGGGTGACTGGTTGCTGTGTCGCCAGCGCGCGAAACCGCACGAACGCCAGCGCCTGCTGATCCTCACCGACGGCCGCCTGCGTGATCTGCCAGCACTGACGCCGCCGCCATGCCCGACCCTGCTGCTCGACACCGAGCGCGCGCCCATCCGCCTGGGCCGCGCGCGCCAGCTGGCGCAGGCGCTGCAGGCCGACTACCACCATATCGACGACCTGGCGCCCGGCGTGCCGGGACGCACCTGGAGAACCTCATGAAAACCCTGCTGTTGGTCGGCGTCGGCGCCGGCGACCCGGACTACATCACCTACCAGGCGATCAAGGCACTGCGCCGCAGTGACGTGATCTTCCTGATGGACAAGGGCGCGGCCAAGCACAAGCTCAACGCCCTGCGCCGTGAGATTTGCGCACGCTTTCTCGACGGCCATACGCCGCGTTTCGCCGAAGGCGTGCAGCCGGAGCGCGAGCGCGAAGCCGCCGACTACCGCGCCAGCGTCGACGAGCTCAACCGCGACAAGCAAGCGGTGTTCGAGCAGCTTATCGACGAGCAGATGGCGGACGGCGAGACGGCGGCCTTTATGGTCTGGGGCGACCCGTCGCTGTATGACAGCAGCATCCGCATCATCGAGGCCATCGCTGCACGGCTCAGCGATTTCACCTATGACGTGATCCCTGGCATCACCAGCCTGCAGGCGCTGACCGCGCGCCATCGCATCCCGCTCAACAGCATCGGCCGCGCCGTGGAAATCACCACCGGCCGCCTGCTCGCCGAAGGCTGGCCGCAAGGTGTGGACAGCGTGGCGGTGATGCTCGATGCCAAAGACACCTACCGCCGCTTCGTCGGTCAGGGCCTGCATATCTACTGGGGTGCCTATGTCGGCACGGCCGATGAAATCCTTATCGCCGGGCCGCTGGATGAGGTGGCCGAACGCATCGTCACCACCCGCGCCGAAGCGCGGGAGCGCAATGGGTGGATCATGGATAGTTATTTGTTGAGAAAGGAAGGCGCGGCGCTGGACTGAGGGCGGAAGCGGTGGACAAGCAGAGCGTTGTCCACACCATACGGCAGTACAAGACCAGACCGCTTACATCATGAAGTGATCGGAGCGGTCTTCGGGCTTGAGGCTGTTTTGCGCGCGGCGTATCAAGCGCGGAATCTCATCGGTCAGATAAGCCCAGAATCGGTCGTCGTTCACCGTCTGTTCAACGAGTTGGGCCGGCAGAAAACGCTGCATTTCATTGCGAAAATCCGCCTTCACCTGCTGGTCGTCGATCAGCGTAGTGGAACGCTGCGCGGCTTTTTCCAGAAAGGCTTGTGCCGTTACCTTGTGGTCGTTGAGCTTGGCTGGAAGCAGTTCTAATGCCGGCTCTATCTTCTGCTGCTTCAACCAGAGCAGATCCCAGAGATCGCGACTCTTGATTCGCCCTTGCCTGAGCGCAAAGGCGAGAATCTTGTCGACATAGATTTCCTCGAGCGCTTCGGCATTGAGGATCAGGCCCTGAGTGCCCATGTCCACTCCATAGGGGTTGAGTAGTGTTCTGGGCGTGCTCATGTAGCTCGGGATGGCGCAGATATCGATATGAATGCGCTGGGCAGGCAGGTGTCGCGCGTCCGGGCGTGTCTGTACCCTCAGTTTCCAGGTATCGACGTTTCCGGACTCCCTGCTTGGTTCGCTGACGTCTACCTGCAGGCTGTATTTCGTCTGCAGCCTTTCGATCAGGATGGCCCTCAACTGAGCGAAATCGTCTCGGTTGAAATCGGCGCCGCCGGTGAAGTCCAGATCCTCACTCAGGCGGTTGGAGCCATAACAGGCTCGCAGACAGGTTCCGCCGATAAAGCACAGCTTCTCGAGCAGGCCGGCCTCGCTCAACACCAGCATGATGTCGTGATGCAGCAGTTCCTTTTCCACCACGACGCGCAGGTTGGCCAGCTCGGTGTGGCTGGCGATGGCCTGGTCTACCAACTGGTCAAACAAACTCATTGGCGATGCTCCAGTCGATCAGGTCGAGATTCCTTTTTGCCGCCTTCATATCACGGATGGCCTGTGCGGGCTTGGCTCGCCACATCCGGCACCTGTTGTCGTAATCGAGTTGCCCTGAGAGTGCCTCGGCTTTCTGTGCGGTGTGGACGAATTCGATGGTGCCCCACGAGCCGCATTTGATCAGGCTGCTGCGGCCCGACGACATCAGTGTGATCCAGTTCATGGGGATCTGCGAGATGATGCCCGCGTCGCTCAGCGCCGTTTCCAGGCTTATGTAGTTGAATTCATGTGCGCGCAGGCGCGCTGCGGCATGAAACAGCAACAGGCCGGTTGTCGGCTTGGCTGGCCGATAGAAATAGAGGCCACGGCAGATGCGCTCCAACTGGACATCGCGGGCTGCGCGGCTGAGCAATGCGCGGTAGGCCTCAGCGGAAATATCCGGCACCAGGGCGCGCATGTCCGAAGGCGTGAACAGGTAGCGCTCGGGGTTCGCCAAGCGGCTCAGGCCGTCATAGAGGCGGCGTATGGGCTGGGTGGTTTCGCTGCGTTGGTTCATGAGGATGACTCAACGGTAAGTGACGATAAGTGTAACTTACCGTTGAGTTATGGCAATGGGACAATACTTGATGAGGCGACCGCCGCTTCGTCGGCCAGGGCCTGAGTATCTGCTGGGGCACGCGAGCGCAACGGCTGGATCATGGACAGCTAGCTGTTGAGGAAGGAAGGTACGGTGCAGGGCTGAGGTCAGAAGCGGTGGGCAAGCAGAATGTTGTCCACCCTACGTGCTGGGGCGCCTATGTGGGTACCGCCGATGGCCGGCCCGCTGGACGAAGTGGCCGAACGCATCGCCACCACCCGCGCAGAGGCGCGTGAGCGCAATGGGTGGATCATGGATAGTTATTTGTTGAGAAAGGAAGGCGCGGCGGGGGCGTGAAGTTAGAAGCGGTGGACAAGCAAAGCGTTGTCCACTCTAGGTGCTACGTAAGTGGCGGTTGGTGATAGGTACTCATGTGTTCATTATGATACCTAATCGATTTTGTACTAATTTCATGGCCGGCAATGGTATTGATTTTTTCTAAATTTATTTCTACAGAGAAGTAGTCAAGCTGCACGTGGAAATTAGGGCATACGATAATAATGTTGTCTGGGGTGTCTGGTCCGTAGTGTGGTGCACCTAAAGGTATTATATGGTGAGCTTCAGAGTAGGAAGAATTATTAATAATCAGTGTTTGTGCGCAGATTTGACATTTGTTTTTATGCATTAATTTTATTTTTCGAGCTAAATCAGTATCTCGCAGAATTCTATAAATGGTCTGCTCATTTCTAGATGGTTCTGCACTGCCCAAAGGTAACAAACCGATGTCGCTAGCCACTGGGGTAACCGGTACATAAGCACGCAGGCCCCAAACTCCTGCTCCTAGTCCATGTACTGAAAAGAAAATGTCTTTAGTTCCTGTATGAGCTTTTGAATCAGAAGAATTTCGTTCAATAGCTCCACGGATTGTGGCATCGAATGACTTCGGATGGGGAAGTGGGCGAATCTTCTTTACTTCTTTGTATATTTCAGTAAGAGGGGCTACCCCGCCAAGCTTTTTTAAAGCATCAGTTATATCTTCGATCCATGTGGCCATAGTCCATAGCTCTTAACTTTATTAAATATAAGATCCAATAGTTTTTGGGCGCAGCAGTTTTATTAATCCAGAAAGCAGAGGGACGATAGAGAAATGATTTCCACAATCGCTCTCTCAAGGTCTTGTTAGCCTTACAACCAACTCCAAGAAACCCCCGTATACACCCCAAACCCTTCCCCTGGCGTGGAGCGGGCCACGTCGGTGCCGTTGTCGTTATAGCCCGGCGTCACGGTGGCGGCATAGCGTTTGTCGGTGAGGTTGCGCAGGTCGAGCCAGGTTTGCCAGTCGTCTTTCGGCGAGGCGTAGCCAAGGGTGGCGCCGAAGGTGGCGTAGGCATCGGCGTAGTAGGAGTTGGCGTAGTCCACCGCCACCTTGGAGGCGTACTGGGTGTTGAGGCCGGCGTAGAAGCCGCTCGGGTGGTCGTAGCGCAGCTCGGCCTGGTAGTAGTGGCGCGGCAGGCCGGGCAGGCGGTTGTCGCCGAAGGTGTCGTCATCGCGGTAGTGGAAGTCGCTGAAGGTGTAGGCCTGGCGCAGGCTCAGCGCGCCAGCGGCGCCGCCTTGCCATAGCGGGCTGTTCAGGCCGGCTTCGATGCCCTGGTGCACGGTGGGGCTGGCGTTGGATTCGGCGAAGACGTTGTTCTCGACCTCGACGGTGAGCAGCTCGTGGCGTACCTGCGAGTAGTAGTAGGCCAGGTCCCACTCACCGATGGCCGAGTCGCCACGGGCGCCGACCTCGAAGGTGGTCGCGGTCTGGTTATCCATCGATATCGGCGTGCTCTGGCGGGTGCTGTACGGCTGGTTGCCGGCCGGAAAGCGCAGTGGCGAGCTCCAGATCATCGACCAGGCATGCGGTGGCTCCACCGAGCGGCTGATGTTGCCGTACAGCTGCACCTCGGGGTTGAGCTGGTAGCGCAGGCCGATGCGTGGCGCGTAGTCCCAACTATGTTCGCTGAGCTTGTCGTCGGTCGCGGGCCAGGTCACCTGTACTTCGCGGCGGGTGTAGATCAGCGCCAGACCGCTGGTCAGCCACAGGTCGGGAGTCAATTCCAGTTCGTTGCCGATATGCAGCACGGTGTCCGAGCCCAGGTGCTCGTAGGCGCGCATCAGAGTACCCGCCGGGTAGGTCGTGCCACCGACGGTAATCGGCAGTGCAGCGTTTTCCTTCGACTTGCTGCTGGGCAGGTTGGTGGTGCTGCGCAGGCCGAGGGTGGTGGTGCTGTTGAGGCCGAACAGGGTATGTCGACGGGTGTAGTTCAGGGTGCCGCTGATATCGCTGTAGTCCACGCGAACGCGGTAGGTGTTGCCGTTGGGCGAGCTGTTCTCGACGATATCCATCGGGTAGTGGTGATAGGCCACACCCGCCACCAGAGTGGCGTCTTCGTCGATGTGCCAGGTGGTCTTGTTCGCTAGCCAGGTGCTGCCGGGCTGGTCGCGGTGAGCGTCGATGCGCAGGTTGTTGCTCGCCGCTGCGCGTGGGTCATGTCCGATCTGTACCTTGGTCAGGCGGCCGGGCGTTTCGTGCTCGGTTTCGCGGTAGCGCAGGTAAAAGCGCGTTTCCAGGGTGTCGTTGAGGCGATAGCCGAAGTTGGCGGCGATGCCTTTGCCCTGGCCCGATGAGTGATCCTGATAGCCGTCGGTTTCACTGTCGGTGAGGGCCAGGTAGTAGTCGAAATCGCCCAGTACCTGGCCGGAGGCGATGCTGCGTTTCTGATAGCCGCGGCTGCCTGCTTCATAGCGCAGTTGCAGCTTGGGTGCGGTATAGCCGGTGTGGGTGATGTAGTCGATGGCACCGCCCAGGGCCAGCGAACCGCGGTCGAAACCGTTGGCGCCGCGCAGTACTTCGGCGCGACTTATCCACAAGGGTTCCAGCAGCTCATAGGGCGTGCCGCCAGAGCCGGTCAGCGGCAGGCCGTCGAGCATGATATGGGTGCCGGAGGCGTGCGAGCCGGTACCACGGTTGATCCCCGAGCCGCGCACGCTCACCTTCACGCCCTCGTTACCGGGTGACTGCGCGTAGACACCGGGCTGGTAGGCCAGCACGTCGGCGACGCCGGCCACGCGGCCCTGTTCGACCTTGTTCATGTCCACCAGGTTGGTGCCGCCGGGCACTCGCGCGAGGTCCTCGCGTGCGGCCTCCACTTCGCTCAGCTGTACTCCGTTGACCTGCAACGCGTCGAGCTGCACAGGCTCTTCGGCGAAGGCGCTGTGGCTGTTCAGGCAGGCGAGGGCGAGCAGGGTGAGGCGGGCAGGTTGGCGGGAAAACGGCAGGGGCAGCATGCAAGAGCTCCGTTGAGCGGGCGGCGAGTGTGTCAGATGAAGGCCGACGGGGATTCGTCACGCTAGCCGGGTGCTGGCGCGGGGGGCACATCATGCCGACTATGCCCGTGCCGTGCAGCGGGGCGCTCAGGGAGGAGCAAGGCAGGGCGGTCGCGCAACAGGCCGACCGCCGTCTGTGGATAAACCTCAGGCCAGGCCGGCCTTGTCCAGGCCGAATGCCTTGTCGGCGGAGCCGGGCACGGTACGGAAGGCCACGTTGAGGCGGTTCCAGCCGTTGATGGCGACCACCAGGAAGCTCAGCTCCGACAGTTCCTGTTCGGAGAATTGTTCGCGCACGCTGGCGTAGATGGCATCGGACACACCGTGCGGTGATAGCTGGGTCAGGGCTTCCGTCCACTCCAACGCGGCGCGTTCCTGCTCCGAGAACAGCGGCGACTCGCGCCATACGGCGACATGGTGCAGGCGCAGTTCGCGATCGCCATGGATCTTCGCTTCCTTCACATGCATGTCGACGCAGAAGGCGCAGCCATTGATCTGCGATGCACGCAGCATGACCAGGTGGGCCAGCGGCGCGAGGAACGGGCTGCGGGTCAGCAGCATGGAGAACTCGGCGTACTTGCCGGAGGCCTTGGGAGAGAGTGCGAAGTAGTCGAGGCGCTGGCTCATGGTGATCATCCGTATCCGCGTTGTGGGACAGCCGAAGGCATGTTCGGCCTGACCCGGTAGACACGAATCTACGCAGCAGTGGCCCAGTCACATAGATCCAATTACCCAGATTATGACTGGTCCACTTCGCTCAGCGCCGTGCTCACTCACTCATGGCGATAGCTCAGCGGCCGCTTCGACGACTCCGGCAGCGCCAGGCCACCTGCGAGGGCGATCAGGGCCATGACGATGAGGTAGTAGGCCGGTGCCATGCGGTCGCCGGTCTGCTCGATCAGCCAGGTGGCCACCAGCGGCGCGGTGCCACCGAAGATGGTGTAGGCGATGTTGTAGGTAAAGGCCGAGGCGGTATAACGCACTCGGGTGGGAAACTGCTCGGACAGCAGCACTGCTGTTACCACGCCGCAGATCACCGCACCGACGGCCAGCAGCATGGCGCCCAGCGCCGATGGCAAGAGCTGTCCCGAAGTGGCCAGAGTGAAGGCCGGATAGACGGCGAAGATCAGCGCCAGGCAGGCTGTGAGGATGGTGCGTCGCCGCCCGACCCAATCCGAGTAACGCCCCACGAACGGACACAGCAGACCAGCGAAGACCAGTGCCAGCAGATTGGCCTGCAGCGCGGTGGAACGGCTGGCGCCGCCGACTACCTGCATGTAGGTGCTCAGGTAGGTGCTGAACATGTAGAACGACAGGGCTGTGGCCGAGATGAACGCGCTCAGGCAGAGGATGGTGGTGCTATGGCTGCGCAGGGTTTCACGCAGCGGCGAATGCTCGGGGGCCTGTTCTGCAGCCAGGGCCTGGAAAGCTGGCGACTCGTCCAGGCGCAGGCGCATGTACAGACCCACCAGGCCCAGCGGTGCGGCGATCAGAAAGGGCAGGCGCCAGCCCCAAGCCTGCATCTGCTCGCTGCTGATCAACTGGTCGAGGCCGAGTACCAGGCCGGCCGCGGCGGCGAAGGCGAGGAAGGTCGACACTGGCACGAAGCTGCCGTAACGGGCCTTCTGCTCGGTGGGCGCGTGCTCCATGACGAAGGCGCAGGCGCCGGCGTATTCGCCACCGGCAGAGAACCCTTGCAGGCAACGCGCCACGGCCAGCAGCAGGGGCGCGAGCAAACCGATGCTGGCGTAGGTCGGCAGCAGACCGATCAGCGTGGTGGCGCCGGCCATCATCAGCACGGTGATCGACAGCACCCGCTTGCGCCCGATGCGGTCGCCGAGGATGCCGAAGAAGATCCCGCCCAAAGGGCGCAGGGCGAACGACACGGCGAATACGGCGAAGGTCTGCAGCAGCGCCAGGGTTGGATTGCCCGGTGGGAAGAACAGTGAGGCGATGGTCACGGCGAGGAAGCCGTAGACGGCGAAGTCGAACCATTCGACGAAGTTGCCGATGGCCGATGCGGCGATCACCTTGCGCAAGGTGGCCGGGCTCACCTGCTGGCCCGTGTGGTTAGCATTCATTCGACGCTCCTGATCCCTGATTTAGACGGCATCCTGCAGGGTACGGAGCGTGTGCATGGCCAAGCGCCACGCAGGCGACGGTGACGTTGCCGTGAGCGACCTCAAGCCAGGGTAAACGCGACGGGTCGACGATGGCGCGATACGGCTGCGCCAGGTTCGCGCTACTCCCGGCGCTTGCGATAGCGGTGGGCGCTGGCCCAGGATGCGGTCAGCGTTTTCGTTCAACGGAGCAAGGAGCCATATGTTTTCTCATATATGCATTGGTGTGAGCGACTTTCCTCGCGCCCTGAGGTTCTACCAGCCGTTGATGGATCTGCTGGGCGTCGAGTTGCGTTTTCTCGACGCGGACAAGCCCTGGGCGGCTTGGCAGTCGAGCCCGGAGCCCCGACCGCTGTTGCTTATCAGCACGCCTTACGACGGCGCCGCGCACCAGCCTGGGAACGGGCAGATGGTGGCGCTGCTGGCGCAGACCCGGGCACAGGTCGATCAGTCTCACCGGATGGCGCTGGCGCGGGGTGGGCGTTGCGAAGGCGCTCCGGGCTTGCGCCCGCAGTATCACCCGGATTACTACGGTGCCTACTTCCGCGACCCGGATGGCAACAAGCTCTGCGTGGTCTGTCACCGGCCTGAGTAGGCAGTGCTTTCGCGCGGCTTCAACGCGCCAGCGGCAAGGCCACGCCGATCAACACGAAGAGTACGCCGCAACTGCGGTTGAAGGTGCGCCCACCACGTTGCAGCCAGGGCCGCACGCGGAACGCCAGCAGCGCCAGCAGCAGTTCGACGAGGAACTCGACCACGGCGAAGGTCGCTGCCATCACCACGAACTGCACGGCCAGGCCGCGCTGCGGGTCGACGAACTGCGGCAGGAAGGCGCCGTAGAACAGGATCACCTTGGGGTTCGACAGCGCCGACAGCAGACCCTGGCGAAACAGGTGGCTGGCGCCGGGGCGCACGCCGCTATCGGCCAGCGTCAGGTTCATCGGCGGCGAGCGCCACAGCTGCACGCCCAGCCAGATCAGGTAGGCGCCGCCGATCCACTTCAGCGCCAGCAATGCGCTGGGTGCGGTCTTGAGCAGGGCGCCGAGGCCGAACATGGCCAGGGCGATCAGCGCGCTGAAGCCGACCACGCCGCCGAGGATGGTGGCCAGCGCCATGCGCGCGCCATACAGGCCGCCGTGGGTCAGCGCCAGCAGGCTGTTGGGGCCGGGCGTCAGCGCCAGGCCGAGGGTGGCGATCAGGTAGACGAACCAGAGTTCGAGGGCCATGCGGGTCTCCTTCTGAGGGCGCGGCCAGTCTAGTCAGCGGCAGGTGCGGAAATGAGGTAGATTCTGGTCATCTAACGGTTGATTCTGGACAGTGCATGACCGAGAACCCTGATCTGCGTTTTCTGCTGCTGCCGCTGCCGGAGTTCGCCTTGCTGCCGTTTGGCGGTTTTCTCGACAAGCTGCGCTTCAGCGCCGATGACGAGGATTACAGCCGCCAGCGCTACTGCGCCTGGACCATCCTCGGCCTGCAGGCGGGGCATGTGTCATCGAGTAGCGGTGCGGCGTTGCGCATCGAGGCCACGGTCGATCAGCTCGAACTGGCCGAGCATGATTACCTGGTGCTGTTCGGCGGGCGCAACGCGCAGGCCACTGCCGCGCTGGCGCCGGCGTATCAGTCGTTGCTGCGCCGCGCCGCCCGTGCCGGAGTGAAACTGGTGGCGATCGACAACGCCAGTTTTCTGCTTGCCGCCTGCGGGCTGCTCGACGGCCACCGGGTGGCGGTGCACTGGCGCCACGAGGCGGAATTTCGCGCCAGCTTCCCGCATCTGCGCCTGGCCCGCGAGCGCCTGTATTGCGTCGATGGTGCGCGGATTTCCTGCGCTGGCGGCACGGCGGCCATCGACCTGGCGGTGGAGCTGCTGGCCCAAGGCAGTGGCCGGGCGCGGGCGCTCAAAGGCCTGGCCGACATGCTGGTGGACGAGACACGCAGCGGCCAGCACGCGCTGCGTTCGTTGCACACTGCACCGAGCGGTGAGCGGCATGTCGACCGCGCGATCGCCCTGATGCGCCACGGCCTGGCCAGTGCCGCTGGCATCGAGCAACTGGCGGCCAGCGTCGGTATCAGCCGGCGTCAGCTCGACCGCCTGTTCCACGCCAGCCAGGGCATGAGCGCACGCGAATACTGGAACGAACTGCGCCTGCAGCACGTGCGCTGGCGCCTGCTCAATTCCAGCCACAGCCTGGCGCAGATCGCCGACGAGATCGGGGTCGGCGACACCAGCCATCTGGGCAAGCTGTTCCGTCAGCGTTTCGGTACCACGCCTGGGGCGATGCGCCGTCAAGCCAAACCCACGGCGTAGCCGCGGCTTCAGCCGCGAAGCTGGGACAGCAGCGGCAGCCACACCGAGGCCAGTAGCAACAGGGCCATGCAGCGGTTGAATAGCCGCAACCTGGCCGGTTGCCGCAACAGGCGAGCGCTGCCGATACCGAGCAGGCCCCAGGCCAGCAGGCAGGGCGTGGACACCAGCAAAAACAGCGCCGCGTAGCTCGCCACAGCGGTGAACGAAGCCTGGCCGCCGAGGAAGATCGCCGTGACCGAGACGCTCATCAGCCAGGTCTTGGGGTTGATCAGTTGCAGCCCGGCGCCCTGGACGAAGCCCTGGCGCCGGTCGATGGCGCGTTCGTCGGCACTGGCGCTGTCGGCGCGCAGCAGCTTGCAGGCCATCCAGCTGATCCAGGCCGCGCCAGCCCAGGCCATCGCCTTCTGCAGCAGCGGCGCGCGGGCCAGCAGTTCACCGAGGCCCAGGCCGACCACCAGCAGCATCAGACTGGCGCCGAGGCTGGCACCGACGGCGATGGACAACGCAATGGACAGGCCGAAACGGGCGGCGCTGCCGAAGATCAGCAGGTTGGTCGGGCCGGGGGTGATCGACGCCGCCGAGGCGAACAGGATGAAGGGCAGCCACTGGTTCATGGCAAAGCCCGGTGGGCAGTGAAGGGCATGGGCTATCGCTCCATATCGAGGGCATGGGGCGATTGTCCGGCGGGCTGCTTCAGCGGTCTTGAAGCTTTGTGCAGAGGTTGCGGTAGGCGCCCGGGGTGACGCCATTGGCGCGGCGGAACCAGCGGCCCAGGTGGCTCTGGTCGGCAAAACCGAGGTCGCTGGCGACATCCGCCGGCGTCGTGCCAAGGGCCAGCAAACGCCGGGCGCGTACCAGGCGCAGCTGGATCAGGTAGCCGTGCGGGGCGATGCCGAAGGCGGCCTTGAAGGCGCGGCTGAGGCGAAAGCGGTCGACGCCGCACACCCGCGCCAGCTCGTCGAGGCCGATGTTCTCGTGAAAGTGCGCATGCAGGTAGTCGCGGGCACGCAGGGCCACGCTGGGTATCTGCGGGTTGCCCGGCAGTTGCTGGCGCCAGTGCAGGCTGCGCGAGATGCGCTCCAGCAGCGCGTCCAGCGCCGCGTCGCGCACCATGCGCGGCTCGCCATCGCTCAATGTCTGCAAGGCGTTGGCGATGCACGGCAGCAGGCCGGGGTCGTCCGGCTGAGTGCGCGGTACGCTCGGCAGGCAGTCGCCAGGCGCCTGCTCGAACAGCGCCGGCAACGCGCGTTGCAGCCAGGCGGGTTCGAGATAGAGGGTGGAGTAGGTGAAACCACCCGGCGTCGGCGCATGGCCGTCATGGATGTCGCCGGGTTCGAGGAAGAAGGTCTGCCCCGGCACGCTGCTGAACAGCGCGCGACGGCAATGGAACTGTTGCACGCCCTGTTCGGTGAAGCCGATCAGGTAACTGTCGTGCCAGTGCGGGTCGTAGGCGTGGCCCTCGAAATGCGCACGGATTACCTCGATGCCGGTGTCGGCGTCCTGCTTGAGGTCGACCCATGACTGCGCGTTCATTGTCTGGCTCGCGGTGGAAAGTGGAACGCCTGAGCTTACCCCCTTTGCCGGGTATGCCTAGAACGTTTGTGCAGAGGGCTGGGGCTGTGGATAAAACCAAGCGCCTCGATCCGCAGGAGCGGCTTCAGCCGCGAGATTCGCGGATAAATCCGCTCCTGCAAACGCTTGGCAATCCTGCTGCGAGCGATGCTCTAGTCGGCCTGCGCGGGATACCAACGCGGCGTGTAGACCCACTCGCCGCCGTCGGCACGCGGGAAGCGGCGGGTCTGGCTGGAGCCGATGATCACCAGCGTGCGCATGTCGACCATCTCCGTCGTCAGTTCGCCGAGGGTGAGGCTGCGCAGCGCCTCGGCAGGGCGGCCAATATCGCGGCCAAGCACCACCAGCGTCTCGGGCGTACGGTGCTGGCGCAGCAAGTCGAGCGCGCGGCCGAGTTGCCAGGGGCGGGACTTGGAGATCGGGTTGTAGAAAGCCATGGCCAGATCGGCGAGGGCGGCGTGCTCCAGACGCTTTTCGATCACCGCCCAGGGCTTGAGGTTGTCGGACAGGGAGATCAGGCAGAAGTCGTGGCCCAGCGGTGCGCCGGCCTTGGCGGCGGTGGCCAGGGCAGCCGAGACGCCCGGCAGTACTTCCAGCTCGACGCCGTGCCAGGCCTCGTTCTGCGGGCTTTCCAGCGCCTCCATCACCGCCGCGGCCATGGCGAACACGCCAGGGTCGCCCGAGGAGATCATCACCACGCGGCGGCCCGTGGCGGCCAGTTCGAAGGCGTGGGCGGCGCGCTGCAGCTCTTCGCGGTTGTCGCTGGGGTGCAGGCACTGGTCGGCGCGTAGCGGGCCGGCCATCTTCACGTAGGTGTCGTAGCCGAGCAGGTCCTCGGCCTCGTCGAGGGCGCGGCGCACGGCGGGGGTCATGTGCTCGGCGGCGCCAGGGCCGAGGCCGACCACGCTGAGTCGGCCACGGCGCTGGCCGAGGCGTTCGATATCCAGAGGCTGTTCGCCCAACAGCAGGCGCAGGCCGTCACCGCTGTGCAGTTCGGCCGGTAGCTCGGCGCTGCTGTGGATAAAGCGCAGCGGCAGCTTCAGCTCAACTGCAGCGGCGTGCAACTCCGCGTTGGCCATCCAGGCTTTGTCTGCGAGCAGGCAGGCCAGCGCTTGCGGTGCAAGATTGGCAGCGCTCAGCGCCTGTTGCAGGCGCGCAGGCAGGTCGGCGCCGGGGCGTTCGATCAGGGCGGCGGCGCAGCGCGGGTGGATCAGCAGTTCGTCGGGTTGCGCCGGGCGCGCCTGCGCGGTGATGTGGATAACCCGGCTGGCGGCGTTACCCACAGGCAGTTGCGCGTTCTCCAGCCAGGGTGCCTGGCCTTCGATGCGTACCGTTTCGCCGCCGAGCAGGTCGCTGACGAAGCGCTTGCCCTGCTGCAGGTCGGCCAGGGCGTAGCCGGCCGGCGGCTCCAGCAGGCAGGTACCGAAGCGCAACTCGCCGCTGGTGGTGATGGCGGGTGTGACGCCCAGGTGTGCAGCGATTTCGCGGGCCAGGCGGTTGACCCCGGCCAGGCCGCCGAGCAGCGGCACCACCGCGCTGCCGTCTTCGGCCAGGGCCAGTACCGGTGGCTCGGCGCCTTTTTCCGCCAGCAGTGCGGCGAGGCTGCGGATGACGATGCCGGCAGCGCACAGCACGACAAGCGGTTGGTCTGCGCGGTATAGCGCGCGCAGGTGCTCGCCGAACTCCTCGTAGTGACGCTCGGCGCCATCGGCGCGCCCGCGCAGGCCGTGGATCACAGCCTGTGGATAAAGCGCCTTGAGGCGTTGTGCAGTGGCCAGCGCGCTGGCGCCGAGGATGACGATGTTCATGCGGTAAATCCTGTAGCCCGGATGCAATCCGGGGGATGGGGCGAGATCCGTGGGAGGCGCTTCAGCGGCGACTGTCGCCTCCCATGATGCCCCTGCAATGATTGCGTAGGGCGCGTGGTGACGGGTTTTCATTCACCCGATGAACTGTAGGAGCGGCTGGGCGGCATTCCGCTTCAGCCGCGAAAGCGCTTCGCGGCTGAAGCCGCTCCCACAAGGAACCAATCACCCCCGCCACTTCTGCCCAGGCACCAGAATCATGGAGAAGTACGGCGAATCCATCGGCTCCACTTCGTCCAGCGCCACGATCTTCTGGCTGGCCATGGTCGCGCGTTCGACGTAGTGGGCGCGGTCGTCCAGGCCGAGCTTGCGCAGCACCCGGCGCACCTTGTCGAAGTTGCGCCCGAGCTTCATCACCACGGCCGCTTCGGCGTCGCGCAGGTGCTGTTCCAGCTCGTCTTCCGGCAGCACGCCGGAGAGTACGCTCAAGGATTGGTTGCGATACACCAGCGGCGTGCCGAGCACCGAGGCGCAGCCGAGCATGGAGCACACGCCGGGCACCACCTCCACTTCGTAGCGGTCGGCCAGGCGGTCGTGCAGGTACATGTAGGAGCCATAGAAGAACGGGTCGCCCTCGCAGATCACCGCCACGTCCTGGCCGGCATCGAGCAACTGGGCGATCTGCTGCGCGCAGGTGTCGTAGAAGTCGGCGATCACATCTTCGTAGGACAGCGGCGGGGCGAGCTTCTCGGTGGTCACCGGGTAGACCAGCGGCAGGCGCTGCTGGGCATCGCTCAGGTGCGCTTCGATGATGCCGAAGGCATTGCCGCCATGGCCGGCGTTGTGTTTCGCCTTGGCCACGAAGTAGGCCACCACCGGGGCGCCTTTGAGCAGGCGCAGGGCCTTGAGGGTGAGCAGCTCGGGGTCACCGGGACCGACGCCGAGGCCAAGCAGACGACCGGCCATCATTCCACCTCCGAAGCCAGGGCGTTGACCGCGGCCACCGCCATGGCGCTGCCGCCACGACGGCCCCGCACGATCACGTAGGGCACGCCACGGCTGTCTGCGGCCAGGGCGTCCTTGGACTCGGCGGCGCCGATAAAGCCCACCGGCATGCCGATGATCAGCGCCGGTTTCGGTGCGCCGGCGTCGAGCATTTCCAGCAGGTAGAACAGCGCGGTGGGCGCGTTGCCGATCACCACCACGCTGCCTTCCAGGTGTTCGCGCCAGTGCTCCAGGGCCACCGCCGAGCGGGTGTTGCCGACCTCGCGGGCCAGCTCCGGCACGCCGGCATCGTGCAGGGTGCAGATCACCTGGTTGCCTGCCGGCAGGCGCGGGCGGGTGATGCCTTCGGCGACCATGCGCGCATCGCAGAGGATCGGCGCGCCGGCCAGCAGGGCCGCGCGGCCGGCGGTGCCGGCACCGGCGGAGAAGCGCAGGTCTTCCACGACGTCGACCATGCCGCAGGCGTGGATCACCCGCACGGCGAGTTTTTCCAGATCGGCGGGGATGCCGTCGAGGTTGGCCTCGGCGCGGATGGTGGCGAAGGAGCGGCGGTAGATTTCCTGGCCGTCGCGGATGTAATCAAGCATCGGAGGTTCCTGCGGGGTGTTGGCGGGCGAACCAGGCGCCGGCCTCGTCGATGGTCATGGCGGGCGCCAGCAGACGGCCGAAACCGGGCGCCTCGGGCGTGCGTTGGTAGAGCTGGTAGTGATCGGGTGTGCTGGCCAGCAGGGTGTAGGGCTGCACGCGCGCGCTGGCGCAACTGCGCGGGCAGGCGCTGAGGTGCACCTGCGGGCGTGCGCCGTTCTCGCGCAGGCGCTCGGCCAGGTGCAGGGCGTGGTGTTTGCTGTCGGCCAGGCCGCGCGCGCAGGCCGCCGAGCCGGTGCAGGCGACCAGGCCGAGCAGCGGTTCGTCGGCTTGGGTCAGTAGGCCCAGAGCCTCTAGGGCGTTCAGTAATTCGCTGGACTTGGTCTCGGGTACATTGCCCAGCAGCACGCCTTGCCAGGGCGTCAGGCGCAGTTCGCCGTCGCCGTGACGCTCGCTCAGTTCGGCCAGCGCCAACAGCTGTTCGGCGTGCAGGCGGCCCAGCCGAGCGCCGGCCGCCACCATGCACAGGCCCTGCTGCGCCTGTGGATAAACCCCCGCCGGCGCACGTGCGGTGCTCTCGGCCGGCTGCCAGTTGGCCGGGGCCGCTTGCAGCGCAAAACTCAGGCGCGCCTGCAGGCGTTGCAGCAGCTCGGCGGCCGGGATCTGCGCCAGCAGTTGGCGCATGCGCGATTGCTCGGGCGTGGCCAGTTCGAGGAACAACAGCAGCAGTTGGCGCACAAGCTCGACGCCCTGCGTCACCTCGATTCGCGCCAGTGGGGCTTCATTCGGGCAGCCGGCCAGGCCCAGCAGCAGGTGCTGGTCGTCCTCGGCAAGCAGCCACAGGTCGTGGGGGTGTTCGCGCATCGCCAGGGCTTCGCCGCCGTCCAGTTGCAGGGCGAACTTGGGCGACAGCGCATACAGTGCCGGAGTGTCCTGAAGCAGGTCGAGCAACTGGCTGGCCAGCGCACGCACGTCCATGCGCGCCTGCGGGTCGAGGCCGGCGGCGGGGCTGAGCATCAGGTTGCGTACGTCATCGGCGGCGGCCACACGCGGGCCGAGGCCGGCGCCGAGCAGGGCGTCGATCAGCGGGCTTTCCTGCCCGGGCAGGACGCCACGAATCTGCAGGTTGCTGCGGTTGGTCAGCTCCAGCACGCCGCCGGTATGACGTCGCGCAGCCTCGGCAATCACCCGCGCCTGCGCGCTACGCAGTACGCCGCCGGGCAGTTTGACTCGGCAGATGCCACCGTCCAGCGCGGGCACGATGCGCAGCAGGCCGGGGCAGGCGGATGGGCGGACGGACGTGGGCAAAGGGTCACCTGTGGATAACGACGCGGCGACCGAACCAGCGGAATCAACCTGCAGGAAGACTCCATGGCATCGGTACACCCCGCCCGATGTTGGCACTCGCGACCAGCGTTCGTCGGCAGGTCTCCTGGCTGACAGGTCATGATCCGCTGCGCCTTCCCGGTTACCCAGTGGCCGATGGCATTGGACTCGCTGCTTACAGTTGCGGGGGCAGCTCGGTGGCGATCGATGATCGCTCCGGATTCCCTCTTAGGCCCGTTATCGAGCCTGATTCAGGGGCTGGCGAGCCAGAGCCAGGCAATGCGGAGGTGGCTGAGAACGCGTAGTTTACGAGTAGTAAATCAGCTGTTCGAAGCCACCTCCAGCGCAGCATGGCCGACACGCAGCAGTCACCTGTTCAGGCTCTTGGGCACCGACGAAGGCTGTATTATGCCCGCTTTGCCCGGAGCGCGGACAGGCGCTCCGTCGGGCCTGTGCGAGGACATTGGATGAAACCCTGGTTGACCCTGGTCGGCATCGGCGAAGACGGCTACCCCGGCCTGGGCAAGGCGGCGCGCCGCGCCCTGCTGGCGGCCACGCGCATCGTCGGCGCGCCGCGCCAGCTGGCGCTGCTGCCGCCGTGCATCAGCGGCGAGCGGGAAACCTGGCCCAGCCCCTTCGACCTTGGGCCGTTGCTGGCAAAGCGCGGCGAGGCGGTGTGCGTGCTGGCCAGTGGCGACCCGATGTTCTATGGCGTCGGCGCCAGCCTGGCGCGCCAGGTGCCGGCCGACGAACTGCTGGTATTGCCGGCGCCGTCCTCGGTGTCGCTGGCGGCGGCGCGCCTGGGCTGGCCGCTGCAGGAGGCGGAGGTGGTGTCCTTGGTTGGTCGGCCGTTGGCCACGCTCAACGGCAAGCTGTTCCCCGGCATGCGCCTGCTGGTATTGAGTGCCGATGGCGATACGCCCGCACAGGTGGCTGAAGTCTTGCGTGCGCGTGGTTTCGGCGCCAGCCGCCTGACTCTGCTGGAGCATCTCGGCGGGCCACAAGAGCGTCGCCTCGATGGCCTGGCCGCGAGCTGGAACCTGCCGCGCGCCGCCGACCTCAACCTGCTGGCCGTGGAGTGCCTGGCCGACGCCGGAGCAATGCTGCTGCCGCCGACCTGCGGCCTGCCCGACGATGCCTACCGCCACGACGGCCAACTGACCAAGCGCGACGTACGCGCGGTGACCCTGGCGCGCCTGGCGCCGCTGCCCGGCGAGCTGCTGTGGGATGTCGGCGCCGGTTGCGGCTCCATCGGCATCGAGTGGATGCGCGCACACCCGGCTTGTCGCGCCATCGCCATCGAGGCCAACGATGGGCGCCAGGCGCATATTCGCCATAACCGCGATGCTCTCGGCGTGCCCGCCCTGCAACTGGTCGCCGGGCATGCGCCCGAGGCGCTGGCCGGGCTGCCGGCGCCGGACGCCATCTTCATCGGCGGCGGCGTCACCGTGCCGGGTGTGCTGGAGGCCTGTTGGGCTGCGCTCAAACCCGGTGGGCGCCTGCTGGCCAATGCCGTGACCCTGCAAAGCGAGGCGGCGCTGGTGAGTTTCCGCGAGCAGCAGGGCGGCGAGCTGTTGCGTCTGAGCGTGGCCCAGGCGCAGCCGCTGGGCGGCTTCGACACCTGGCGCGCGGCGCTGCCGATCACCCTGCTGGCGGTGCGCAAGGCATGACGGCGCGCATCCTCCTGCTTGGCGGTACCACCGAGGCACTGCGTCTGGCGCGGCGTCTGGGGCCGGAGACGGTGTACAGCCTGGCTGGTCTCGGGCGGGTGCCGGATGATCTGCCGTGCCGCGTGCGCGTCGGTGGCTTCGGTGGTGCCGAGGGCATGGCGGCTTTTATTGCCGCTGAAGGCATCGAGTTGCTGCTGGACCTGACCCACCCCTACGCCGCGCAGATCAGCCACAACGCCGCCCGCGCTGCCGAGATCACTGGCGTGCCGTGCTGGGCGCTGCGGCGCACGGGCTGGCAGCCTGGCCCCGGTGATGACTGGCGTGAGGTGGATGGCTGGGATGAACTGACCCGCGCGCTGGCGCCGTTCAACAGGCCGTTCTTCACCTCCGGGCGCGAACCGCTGGCGCACCTGCAGGAGATTCCCGCGCACCAGCACTGGACGGTGCGTTGCCTGCAGGCCGAGGCGGCGCCGCCCCGCGCCGAGGTGATCGGCGCGCGCGGGCCGTTCGCGCTGGACGAGGAGCGGGCGCTGTTCGCGCGCATCCGCTGCGATGTGCTGATCAGCAAGAACAGCGGCAGCGCTTCCACCGAGCCCAAGCTGCAGGTGGCCCGTGAGCTTGGATTGCCGGTGTTGCTGCTGCGCCGTCCCGCCTTGCCGACAGTGGCGCAGGAGTTTGGCGAGCTGGAGGCGCTGTGCCAGGCGCTTCAGTGCTGACGCTGAACGTGTCCGGGTGAAATCAGCTCAGGCGCCCGACTTTGAACGCTGCGTGCAGGTCGACCGTCGGCGTGGGGGCGAAGCACTGCCTGTCGAATATGCCGTTGAGATGCTTGACCAGCACCTGCCCGGCGAGGGCGCTGTCACCCGCTTGCAGAGCGGCGATCAGCGCCAGGTGTTCCTCGCAGGTGCGTGCCGAATACACCGGGCTGCGGCTCAGGGCGATATTCAGCGCGGCGCGCGACAGCAAGCCGCGAAGAAACTCCAGTAGCAGCGTGTTGCCGGCGAGCTCAGCCAGCCTCAGGTGAAACTCGCCGGCCTGCTCGATCAGGCCGGCGCCATCGCCACTGGCCAGGCAGGCGCGCTGGTTCTCCACCAGGCTGTGCAGCTCATGCAGGCGTGCGTCCGCCGGACGCGTGCCGAGCAGGCGGATGACTTCGGACTCGACCAGAATGCGTGCCTCCAGTACCTGCCGGGCCTGCTGCTCATTGGGCCGGCTGATCTGGGCGATCTGTCGCGGCTCCAGCGTCACCGCGCCTTCCTCGGCCAGCCGGGTCAGGGCCCGTTGCACCGTCCAGCCGCTGACGCCGAAGATGCGCCCGAGGGTGTTCTTGTCCAGTTTGGCGGTGGGCGTCAGGCGTCGGTCGAGGATCGCCGCGTAGATGCTCTGGTAGATGAAATGGCTGGTGGGTTTGCCACCGCCGCCGCGCGTGCGGCGGGTTGGCTGATCGGCAAGACTCATGATCACACCTGTCGATGGGTTCGGAACTGCGGGCCGCTGCCAGGCGAGCCTGGTGGCGTGGGGCTCAGGCCAGGGGCACGCGGAGGTTGATGTTGAGGCGGGTGCCTTCGTTGAGGATGTGCTGGCGCATCGCCTGGCTGGCCTGCTCGCTGTCCTGGCGGCGAATGGCGCGCAGGATCGCCTCGTGTTCCTGAAGGATGTCCTCGGCATAGTCCGGGTTGTGGCGGATCAACTGGTCGCTCTGTTCCAGCGCACCGCCGATCTGCCTGGCAACGCTGAGGAAGATCGGGTTGGAACTGAGCGCCACCAGTTTGCGGTGGAAGCTGGTGTAGGCGCTGGCGAGGGCGCGCATGTCGCCGTCCTCGACCGCCTCGCGCATGTCCAGCAGCAACAGGCGCAACTGGCTCAGCTCGGAACCGTCGAGCGACTGGGCGACCAGACCGACGATGAACGGCTCCAGTGCGTAGCGCAGTTGCAGCACGTCGGCCATGGTCGCGCTGGGCGGCGCCTGCACCTCGGGCAGCGCGGTGCCCTGGCGTTCCAGCACCATGACGCCCTTGCCGGGTAGCGAGCGCACCACGCCGAGGGTTTCCAGGATGGTGATCGCCTCACGCAGGCTGGGGCGGCTGACTTCCATCTGCTCGGCCAGTTCGCGCTGCCCCGGCAGCATCTCGCCGACTGGCCACAGGCCCTGCTCGATGGGCGCGAGCAACTTGCGAACAACCGCATCGACCAGCTTGGATGACGAAAACATGGGGCCTCCCTAAACCGCGAAACGATGAGTGCAGGCATGCGCCCGGGCAGGGCCACGCTCACCGCCGGCCACTCGTTGTGGCCTGGCGATGAGAGCAGACCGGCCCCGGCTTGTCATCAGCCGCGCGCCTCGCTTTCCTGCGCCATCGCCACACGCGTCAGGCTGGAGTCCCGGGCAGCGCCAGGCGCGCTCGCCTCGCCCTTGAGGACCGCGTGGGCGCGCTGCAGGTCGATGTCGTTGTCCCAGCGGGCGATGGCCACGGTGGCGGTGCAGTTGCCGATCAGGTTGGTCAGCGCCCGGCCGATGCCCATGAACCAGTCGACCGCCAGCACCAGCACCAGGCCTGCCGCTGGGATCGCCGGCACCGCGGTGAGGGTCGCGGC
>Ga0070752_1000161_pt1 | contig 64146 bp, 47 predicted proteins | sample VirMetDEL_Aug_30_FD_77440 | JGI IMG/M metagenome (GOLD analysis project Ga0070752, IMG submission 77440) | Aqueous microbial communities from the Delaware River and Bay under freshwater to marine salinity gradient to study organic matter... | ecosystem: Environmental > Aquatic > Marine > Coastal...
CACCCACCCTGAGTGATTCCGGCTACTTGGCCGAAAAATGTCTGCACTTATGTCCGCACTTCTGCCGCACTACCGTCCGCACTACCGTCCGCACTGTCGGCGGTCCCTGACCCCTTGGAGATCCCCATGAACAAGCAGCTGATCGAAGCCCTCAAGGCACTGGCCGCGGAGCTCGGCGTCGCGTTCCACGACGTGCGGGGCCACCTGCCGGTCCACGCGACCCGCAAGTACGGCCAACGCCGCAACAAGCCCCGCGGGGCCTGCTACCACCACCAGGCCGCGACCCCGACGCGCACGTCTGTCCAAACAGGCCGCGACCATGAGCATGAGCGGAACGAGTGGTGGCAGGCCGTGCAGCGCATCGCGCGCTACCACTGCGGCCCGGACAGTCACCTGAAGGACGGCGGGGCCCCGGGCATCGCCTACTGGCTGGTCGTGGACCCGGAAGGCGGCATCTGGTTGTGCTGGGACTGGGACGTGCGGACGTGGTCGCAGGGCGACCGGTACACGCGCGGCGACGAGAACAGCGACTACCTGGGCGTGCTCTTCATGGGCAACTTCGCCAGCGAACACAACCCCGAGGGGGTCGAGCCGACGGTGTCGCAGCTCGAGGTCGCCATCGGGCTCTGGGTGCGGGCCATCGAGCCGGTGCTGGCGGCTGCCCAGGACCGCGCGCCGCGCCTGGCCGCGCACCACCACTTCGGCAAGCCGGCCTGCCCGGGGGGGACGCTGTCCGCCATCGTGCGCGCGCTCAACGCGCACACCCAGCTCGGCATCGCCAAGGCCGTGATCAGCTTGGAAACCTGGCGGCAGCGCCAGATCGGCCTGAACTCCCTGGGCTACGAGCTCACGGTCGATGGCACGTTCGGGCCCAAGACCAGGGCCGCGCTGGTGAACTTCCAGCGCAAGCAGGGCCTGGCCGCCGACGGCCGCTGGGGTGCCAACACGCGGGAGGCCATGCTGCGGGCCCTGGGGGAGGCGTGAACCCACGCATGTCCGCAGAGGCAAGCGAGCTCCGAGACCAGCAGGATGGCGGCGGCGGGGTTGGCTGACCTACCGTTTGCGTTTCTGGTGTCGTGCACAGCGTGGTCTATGACCGCGATCCCAACTGGACTTGAGTACTGCGCCATCCTATAGATGATGCGGTTAGTTCTAACGAGGAGCCACCAATGGCGCGTCGCACTCGATGGACAGATGAATTGGTTGAGGAGAGAGTGCGGCGGGTAGTCGCCTCTCTCGGGCTTCAGCGAATGCCCACTCGGAATGAGATTCTTCAATGCGGCGACGGCCCGTTAACCTCCAAGATTTCGCGAACCCTTGGTTTCGATGGGTGGGCTGACAAACTCGGCCTGGCTCGCGCGATGCACGACTCCCGTCGCGGGTGGGAGTGGGAGGTGTGGTTCGCCGAAATGGCTGAGTCGCGGGGGCATAATGTCATCCGTGCAGAGCGGCGTAACTCCCCGTGGGACCTGAGAATCAACGGCCGAACGGTCGACGTGAAGATGGCGACAGGCCGTGACTATGGTCACGGAATGCAGTGGACATGGCGTATCGCCACAAAGCACCGGTGTGAGGTGTACGTGTTCATCGCGATCGAGGCAGGAAAGCCGCCAAGGATCTACATCGCGCCGGATGCGCTCGTCCCAAAGACATGCGCCTCACTTTTGCGAGAGCGCCCAGGTTGGCGCAACGCTTGGCACCATTTGGGGGAACCATGACCAAGACTGATCGCCGTCTGGGGAGCGCTGCTCGATGGAGACCTTGAGGGCGACCTCCTCGCCCGGGTTGTTCTGATGGGGTGGGTTCGGCTCCAGATCGCGCCTGGCATGAACATGGATGTACAGGTTCGCCTGCGCCCGCTGCTGGTTGAGCCCCTGGGGTCCGCCAAGCTGATCCGCGCGCGGGGCTGGGGCTGGGCGCGCGCCACGCGCTGGTGGCTCACGCGCTCGGTCCTCATGCTGTGGGCCCGCGTCGGCTGGCATCGCGAGAGCCCCTACGCCATCGCGCACCGGGGCGCGCAGGCGGCCCTGGCGCGCTTCTGGGAGGGCGTGGGGGCCCTGCCGCCGGAGGGAGACACCTCAGACCAGACGGCCACCAACCTGCTGTTCTACGCCACTGCGGAGGGGCTGGTCGTCGTCGGCGAGTACCTGCGCATCAACTACCGCCCAGCGGAGCGGGTGAAGCATGCCCGCTTGGTCCTCCGTCACTTCACCAGCGAGCTCGAGGTCGGGCTCCAGGAGATTGCACCATGAACCAACCCACCGTAGACGCTGACGCGCCAGCGCCCTCCTACCCGCGGTGCGAGGGCACCCACCCAGTAGACGGCCGGCGCTGCTGGTTGAAGCCGGGACACAAGCGCCCGCACCTGGTGCAGGCCACCGCCGGTGACCCCGTGAGGTCGGCCCGGGGCATCCGCCGCGCGCGGCCCGACGTGCCCGCCATCGACATCGCCCGCGAGCTTCTGGAGCTGACGAAATGAGCCGCAACCCCATCAAGAAGAGGAACGCCGATGTCTGACCCTGACCACGCCCACAGAAGCATGAGCCGCCCCGTCGTCATCGGTGTTGACCCGTCCACCACCTGGGTGGGGTGGGCCCTGGCAGTCGAGCAGGTCCCCGTGGCGGCAGGGGCGGAGTTAAGGGACATGGACAAGCTGGTGGTGGCGATCCGCCAAGCCCTTGAAATTGAAGCGCTCGACAAGTCGCCGGATCTTGCAAACCCGGCGTTCGTGATCGCAATCGAGCAGCACACGTTCACCATGGCGCGCGGCAACGACGGGCTAATAGCCTGGCGGCTGGGCTGGTCCGCTGCTCAGGCGTCGCTGCGCATCGAGCTGATGCTGCGGGAGGTCTACGGCCCGGACGTGGTGGTCGCGGTCCGCAAGGCGGGCGTGTCCAGCTGGCGCAGCCGCTTCCTGCAGACCGCCAACGCCCACGGCCTGGACTACCGCAAGCCGACCAAGAAGGGGGCCATGCGGATGCTGATGCCGGGCCCCTTCGTGCCGGCCGACAAGGTCGAGGTAGACAGCCGCGCAGGACTGGCCGTCATCATCCGCTACGTGAAGTGCGGGCACACCTACAAGTGCCGTGACCTGGCCCACTTGCGTCGCCGTCCCAACTGGTGCCCGACCTGTACGGGGAACTACAAGCCGCAGCACGCGGTCGGGATCGTGTGGAAGCGCATGGCCTACGACGGGTGCGAAGCGCTCTGGCCTGGTCTGCTGGTCCCCGTCCTCGAGCGCGCGCAAGGCCGGGCCCGGAAGGGCAAGCTGCACGCAGCGGAGTACAGTGGGGTCGCCGACGCAGCCGAAGCCGTGTGGATTGCCCATTGGGGAGCGACGAGCCGATGACGACCGACAAACAGAGGGGGCCAGCGTGATGCTCCTACGCCTGACCCGGGACAACGTCCGAGGCGCAGCCATGCCGCGGAACCGCGAGCTGATGCTGAGCGACCTGGTGCCCTGCCGCGAGCTTGTGACGGTCCCGACCGTGGTCGCGTTCATGTCCGGGGGCCGCGGGCACCCCAGGCTGCTCAAGGGCACGCTCGAGGACATGCGCCTGGCTGAGACCGAGGTCTGGATCCGCAAGGTCCCTGGCAAGCGCGAATGGGAGATCAAGGCCGTGGGGCGCATCGACGAATCGGTGGCGTCCAGGCTGGTCATGCTGCAGGCGGCCGTCGATCGCGCGGTCGGGAAGGCGGGCTGGTGACGGCCATCGCCACGTAGAAAAGCCGACGCCACCCGAATTGGCAGCGCCGGCCCTCTGGTTAGTCTCAACCGCTGGGATGCTACCGCAGCAGCGCCGGGCTCACAGCGCCGGATCCAGGAGCGGCCCGCACTGGATGCTGGGCAGGACCACGCCCACGCTGCCGTCGGCGTAGATGGGTTGTCCGCCCGTACACCAGACGCCGGAACTGAACCCCGGCTCCGCGTGGTGGGCGAAGAGGACAACGCACTCGTTGGTGGCCACGGCCCACGGGGTCTGGCTGCCGTCGGCGGCGGGCCACCACTCGGTGCTGTCGAGCAGTAGCCGGGCCCGGGAGACCGGCCCAACGTGCGCGGCGCAGTCGCCGGTGTCCGTCGCGGCGTAGCCGGTGCGGTAGATGGCCCCCCAGCCGGTGCCGGTGGGCGTCTGCGGCATCTCCAGCGTGACGGTGAGGTCGTCGGCGTCCGGGACGCTGTAGGGCTCGCTGCAGGCCACCAGGGCGGAAGCGAGGGAGAGGGCGAGGGCAAGGTGTCGCATGGTGTCTCCGTCGAGCTCGTTGTAGCAGCCGGTGCTGCCCATGGACAGTAGCCTCAGCTGTAGTTGTGGTCCAGGTCTGCCAGCACGGGCGCGGCCGTCTTCACGGCGCTCATGCGCGCAGCCGCCAGTGTGGTGGTGGTCCCGGCGTTGGTGTCGTCCCACGCGCTGTAGATGGTCACGGTGCCGTCCACGTTGAGCAGCACGACCGGTAGGGCCTCCATGCTGTTGCCGCCGCTGTCGATCTCCACCAGGTCCTCGGCCAGCCCGTAGTCCAGGCGGCCGACCAGTGACCCGTCGGTGTCGCGGGTCTCGGTGATGCTGACGTGGAACACGGTCAGCCAGCTGTCGTTGGACAGGGTCTCCTTTGCGCCTGCCACGATGGCCAGGTTGCCCTGCGCATCGCCGATGATGCTGGGGTCCAGGTGAACGTCGGTGGCGATGCCGAAATCGGCGTAGGACAAGCCGCCCAGGATGGTCAGGCCGGTCGCGCTGCCCAGGGCGGTGATGCCGTCGGCGTCGCTGCCGAGTCCCCAGAAAATGCTCAGGCCGTTGAACGCGCCCTCGCAGACCAGGACCAGCAGGTTGCCGCCCGGAGCCACCCAAAGCGCGGGATCCACGTTGCCGTCGGTGGTGACCAGGGCGTATCCAGCGTCGCCGTTGACGACGAAGTTGTCGCCGTAGTCGTCGCTGTAGAAGCTCACGATGGTGTTGGTGCCGGCGCTGTTGTCGAAGTAGCTGCAGGCCACGACCAGCCGCCCGTTGGGCAGGAACACGGCGCAGGGGTCGTTGGCGGTGTCCAGCGCGTCCACGTTGGTGGGGTCGAACTTCTTGGCCCCCGCGCCCCAGGTCGCGCCGCTGTCGGTGCTGATCGACATCCAGATCGCGTTGGCGCTGACGTAGAACATCAGCATCTCGAGCTCTCCGCTGGTCGCGTCGCGTCGCGGAGACCTCACCACGCACGGGGCCGTGCCCCCGCCGAAGCTGGCCGGCGCGGTGAGCTGGCCCCGGTTGCGGTTCACCTCCGCGCTGTAGATGGTGCCCCCGCGGTCCCACACCAGGGCGTGGGCCCCGTCCTGGTTCAAGGCCGCCGCGGACTGGCCCATGGTGCCAGCGCCGGTCGTGTAGAGCTCGTCGATGTCGGGCTGGATGGTCCAGCTGGCACCAGACGCCTTGGTCTGCAGGCGGAAGCGGTGCGCGAGCATGAGGCCCTGCTGGCCCTCCGACGGGACCATGGGCCGCCACACGTTCTGGAGACGGCGGTCGATGATCTGCACGTCGGCGCTGCTGCCGGTGTCATACATCACGTCCGCCAGGACCAGGTCACCGGCCGCGGGGGTCCGGGTCCGGGTGACCAGTTCGAACTCGACGACCGGGCGCAGGTGGATCTCGGCGGCGCTGGGGGTGGCGGCAAAGAAGCTGCCGATCACCTTGTAGGGCACGCCGGTCTCGGTGGTTCCCAGGGCGTTGCTGGTCATCGTGGCGTTGGTGTCGTCGGTGATGGTGTCCAGCTGGTAGTCGCCATCGTTGCCGTTGGCGCTGTCCGCGGCCTCGACCCGGATCTTGGTGCCCAGCCCGCCGTTGTCCCCGCCGCTCGTCGCCCCGCTGTGTCGGGTCAGCCGGGTGTCTGTGCCGGCCAGGGCCGCGCTGCCGGTCGTGAAGTCGATGGTGCCGCGCGCGTACTCGGACAGCTTGATGCGGCAGACCAGCGTGTACCAGACCGCGTCGTCGGGCACCGCCGGCAGGTTGCTCTCAAACTCCGCGGGATCCCACACGGCCGCGCTGCCGTCTTCGTCCACCAGCATCTGGGGCACGGTCTCGCCCAGGAACGCCACGGTGCCGCTCCCGTCGTCCTCGAGCGCCCAGCGCCCACCCAGTCGGCCACCGGGTTCCACGTCGCACACCAGGCCCGTGGTGCGGCTACCAGCCAGCCGGGCGGCCTTGACCTCGTCGTCGTTGAAGGACTGCAGCCAGGCGAGCTCGTCGAAGCCGATGCGCAGCTCGTCGATGTACTTGAGGCCAGGGGAGTCGGACATGGGGCCCTCTCAGGAAGTAGCGAGCGTCTTGCGTACCACGTCGCCAGACACCCAGGTTGCGACGGTCTGCTATACGTCGAGTTGGGTGCTGCTGACCACCTGGGTGACGGTGACGTTCTCGTAGGTGGTGTTCGCGGCGTTGCGCACGGTGACGCCGTCGCCGACTTCGAAGCCGGTGGTGTCCTTCACGGTCAGGCGCGTGTCGCTGCCGACGACGGAGCTGCTGCCCGTCATGTAGGAGACCAGGCCCACTTCGTACTGCAGCTCCAGCGTGGACAGGGGCACCAGGTGCATCGCGACCCAGTCGGCCAGCTGCTGGTAGGTGAAGCTCTCCAGGCCGGTGATCGGGAACTCGACGTAGATCCGCGCCAGGGAGCCCTGCACGTTCAGGAACACGGGCGTGACCGTGGGAAAGCTGACGTTCAGGAACCACCCCAGCTGGTCGGTCTCCTGGACCACGTCCACTTCGTCGTTCTCGCAGGCCATGCGCTTGAGCTCGGCCAGGATGCCGGCCTCGGTGCCGCGCAGGCCCATGACGCCCGCCCGGTTGTTCTGCACCAGCTCCATCTCGTCGGAGCGCTCACAGCCCCCACTGGGCACGTTGTGCTGCCCCAGCCAGCGCAGCAGCAGCGTGCGGGTGGCCAGGTCCGCGCGCCACGTCTCGATCTTGATGTCGCGCAGCTCGACCAGCCCGTTGGCGACCGTTGCCGGCGTCTGGATGCGGATCCGGGTCGTAGAGCTCGACTTGCTCAGCGCGGAGTAGGCCACGCGGTCCACGATGGCCCCGTCCACGATCAGCAGCAGGGTGTCGGGCCGCAGGCACACCAGGCTGACGCGGTGCTCGCTGAACGGGTTGACCGGCCAGGTCTCGCCCAGCGGGACCACGGGCACGGCCCCGGACGGGTCGATGCCGTCGTCGTCGATGACCCACGCCCACTGATCGGTGCCCAGGCCGCCAGCCTCGTACAGGGTAGCGCCAGGGCGCTTGTCCTCGGTGTCCATGCGCACGATCAGCAACCGGCCCGCGTTGTCCGGGGTCGGGGAGGGCCGGCGCACGCGCACGGTGAAGCTGCAGGCCATCCCGCCCTGGTCGATGAAGTCCACGTCGGGCGTGGCCTCGATGCGGGCCGTGGTGCCGTCCAGGCGCACCCACTCGCGCACGATGGACACCGTGCCGCTCTCTGTGAAGCGGTCGTCCTCGTCGCTGGGCAGGACCTCGCCGTGGGCCTCGAGCGCGTCCTCCAGGGGCAGGCGCAGGGCGTTGCGCTGGTCCTGGTAGGAGGTCATGCCGTCCAGGCCGGCTTCGAACAGCCCCAGCATCGACCGGATGACGGCCCGGTGCCGGGCGTTCAGGCGCTGCTGGACCAGCGCGGGCAGGTTCAGGACCACGCGCTGATAGCGGAAGTCGTGCGGCAGCGTGGTGTTGATGCTCAGCTCGAGGGCGTCCACGCGCGCCGCCGACGCGGTCGTGCAACCGAACCACCCAACGCCGGCCGTCGATGTGAGCGCCGTCGATGCCTCGCCCCGGGCATAGGCCAGCTGGGAGATCAGCTGTCCGTTGACCCACAGCTCAAACACGCTGCGCGCGCGCTTAAACAGGTAGATGACGGCGTCGGCCAGGTACGGCCAGGTCAGGCTGATGGTCTTGATGGTGGTGCCGGAGCTGTCCACCCACTCAAAGGCCCCGGTCTGCTTGTCCAGCCGCACGGCCGCGTAGCGCTCACGGTCGTCCATGTGGACCACCAGCCGCCCGCTGGCCTCGGTCAGGACCTGGACCTGGAACTGCAGATAGAAGCTGTCCCGGCCGCGCTTGACCCCGCTGGTGGCCTCGCTGGGCACCAGGGGCCGGCTGTAGTGCTGGTCTCCGCTGGCGCAGTTGAGCACCACGCCCTTGGCCAGGGTGTACGTCGGGGGCGCGCTGGCGGTGTCGGTCAGCGTCCAGGGGGCCTGCAGGCTGGCGTCGTCGGGCTCGACGCCCTCGTCCGAGTGCCAGTAGGCCAGGTTGAAGTCACGCGCCGTCATGGGGCTCCACGGTGCTCAGCTGGTGGCGAAGCTGGTGGTCAGGGTCGCGTTGATGACATCGCCGGTCGCGGTGTCGGTCAGGGACAGGCGGGCCAGCACGGGCAAGCTGTCGTCCGCCACGCCGACATCGGCCAACGGGGTGAAGGTCTCGGTGGTCAGGGACTGCACGCCGGTGGTCTGGCGGACCAGCACAATCAGGTCGGCCTCCTCCACGTCGTTGCCGAAGGTCCAGCGCCGCCAGTCCAGGTAGGTGGCCAGGCGCGAGGCCATCGAGCGGTAGACCTCCTGGAGGGTGAAGCCGGGGGCCAGGGTGATCTCGGCCTCGATCTCGACGCTGGTCAGCGAGACGTTGGACAGGCTGACCTCGAGGCCCGCCCGCGTGCGCGCTTCCAAGTACTCCTCGATGGCGGTGAGCTCGGCCGCGGTGAACGATGACCCGTTGCGCTGTAGGACCTTGGCCTTCATGGTCCGCGCCACGCTGGTGTCGCTGTCGCGGATGGCACGCAGCACCCGCTCGTCGGCCGCGTTGGCGATGGCACCCAACCAGAGCTCGGTCTCCTGCGATGCGGCCGCGCCCCACTGGGCCGCCCGTCGCCGGCCCGCGTAGTCGGCCTCCACGTCCTCGCCGCCCGTCGCTGGTTCGGGGTTGTACACGGCAGCGATGCCGTCCACGCCGATGGCCAGGTCGGTGACGCTGTATGCCTGCACGTTGCCGCTGGAGCCAGCGGACACGGCCTCGCACCAAACGCGGTCCAGGAGGCCCACAGCGCTGCCCTCGCCGCTCAGGACCGGGTTGGCGGCCCCGGTGGTCACCGACTCGGTCAGGCCGAACTGCACGCCGTCCTCGGTGTTGACCAGCGTGTCCGCGGCCAGGGTGATGCGGGCCAGGACCTCGACGTTCTCCGACCCTGGGCTGTAGCTGTTGGTGAGGGTGGCCACCTCGAGTTCGTCGCCGCTGTTGGGGCCGGTGCCGCTGGTGATGGCGATGATGGCCCCGGTTGCCTCGCTGTCGGACCCGTCGGCGCTGCGGATCACCATGTCCATGCCCACGTCGAAGCCGCCGCTGTCCTCCACCTCGATCAGGTCGGTGGCTCCGGTGGTGACCGCGGTCACGGTGGTGGTCTCGGGCTTCACCACCAGCAGCAGCTTGGCGTTGCTGGTCTTCAGCCGCTCGACGCCGTGCTCCTGCATCACCTGGCTCAGGAACTCGCCCTGAGCGCCCAGCAGGGTCGTGCGGCGCAGCAGAGCCACGTAGAGCTGTTGCCCGATCTCGGCCACGCCCGCGGCCGCGAACGCCAGCGCCCGGGTCAGGCTGTTGCGCCCATACCAGGTCAGCTGGTCGCAGTAGGCCATCGTGGTGCGGATGAAGCGCTGTGCGAGGGTGTCGCGGTCCTGAAGGACGGGGGGCACGGCCATTGGTGAACTCCTCGCGTAGGATAAGGCGCACGAAGGTAGTGAACCACCGGACCTGGGTCAGGGGCCGCCCGTCCGCAGCGTGACGCCGTTGATGGCTCGCAGGGTCACAGACAGCCCCACGCCCCCACCGCCGTCCTCGAGCAGGTCGATCTGGGTGACGGCCTGGATGCGTGGGTCCGTGGTCAGCTCGGTGCTCACGCGGGCGCTCAGGAAGCGGGTGCGGATGAGGTCGCCGTAGCCCTGGGTCGTCCGCAGGAGCTCGGCCTCGATGTCAGCGATCAACAGGGCCGCGCCCTGCGTGAGCACGTCGTCCTCGCTGACGACGGCCAGGTCGCCCTGCTCGTCCACGTCGAAGTCTGTGCTGAGGTCGCGCCCCCACGCGGTCTTGCCGATGTGGCTGTCGAAGGTGGGCAGGCCGTCGATGGACTGGGGGCCGCTGGACCGGCGCACGGGGATGTCGATCGTGGTGCCAGGCCGCAGCAGCTCGTCCGGGGTCTTCTGGTTGGCCTCCACGATCCGCTCAAAGGGCACACCAAAGGCGCGCTGGAGCCCCGCCGGGGTGTCCGACAGCAGCACCACGTACTCGGAGCTGCCCGCGATCTCGGGTCGCCGGTGCCCCTTGGTGGAGCCCCCGCTCAGGTACTCGCTGAACTCGGCGTCGGACATGCCGAACAGCCGCCCCATGCTGTCCTGCTGGGCCATGGCGTCCCGCACGTCCAAGAACGCGCTGAGCTCGTCGAACGCGCGGAGCTCGGCGATGTCGTCCGTGCCGTCGGGCACCACGATGGCCCCGTCAGACCGCACGCGCGGGGTCGGGTCTGGCGGGGTTCCGGTGAAGTCGGCCGCAGAGACGCCCTGCCGGCGCAGGACACCGGCCACGTCCTCCATGCCCTGGACCGCACGCTTGGCGTTGCCCAGCAGGTTGCTGATCCCCTCGTTGGCCGCCACGCTGGCGAAGCTGCCGCGGGTGTCCCCGCTGAACAGGCGGGTGGCGGCATCGACCTGGCCAGCCACAGCCTGAGACGTGTCCGCGAGCTCGCCGATGCCGACGCCCAGCGCGTTTGCGTGCGCGTTGAGCGTGTCCTCGAGGGTGGTCCCCTTGACCAGCTCGTTGGCGGTGTCCCACGCGACCAGGCCAGACATCAGCTTCGACAGCACGGCCTGGAACCCGCCCGCCTGCACCAGCGGCCCGGCCTCTTTCACCAGCAGGTTGTAGTCGCTGCGCCCGTCGGCGCTCTTGGCCGTGCGGATGAACTCAAAGCTCTGGATCTGGACCTCAAAGGCCAGCTGGTGCCACAGGTCGTAGAGGTTGATGGCGAAGAGGTCGGTGTCCTCGTTGTAGTCGGCCAGCAGGAAGCTGATCTGGGGGCTGCCGCTGAGCAGGTTGATGGCCTCCTCGACCGCGTGCTTGGTCAGTGCATCGCTCAGGCGGACCACCTCGTTGTAGAAGCGCTGTCGGCGGATCTCGCCCGTCCCGATGTACGGACCCAGGCCAGCGGACGCCACGCCGAAGGAGCCAGCGAAGCGGCCCATGCGCAGGGCGCGACCGGCCTTGGTGTGGACGGTTCGGTCGCCACCGGTCTCCATGACGGTGGACCTGGACGTGTCCGTCCAGCGCCAGTTGTTGGGGCTGATCACCAGGGGGTGGAGCGCGATGGTGTTGACCAGCGCGGTGGCCGCGCCTTGCGGGGTGAAGGTGCGGCGGACCCGGACCACTTCGAACAGCAGCAGGTTCAGTTGGCCGGTGTTGTTGACGGTCGCGGGCATCTACGCTCCCAGGGCCTGGATGTTTAGGTGGCACCCGTCGGCAGTGGTTCGGATTGTGCCCGCGCCAAGAGAGCGCACACCGCGCACGCGCAGCACGTCGTTCGCGGTCACGCTGATGATGCGGCCGGAGACCGCCGCGCTCGCCCCGTGGTCGGCCTGGCGGCAGTAGTAGCGACGGCGCGTCCCGGGCACCTCCACGCTGTTGATCTCGATGTACGACGCCACGTCTGAGCGGCCGACGCCGCTGCTGTTCTCGAAGGTCAGGTCCAGGTCCACGCGGATCCTGCCGGTGTTCAGGATGGTGATCAGCCCGGTGCCGCTGGCATAGGTGAAGTCGCTGGCGTCGATGATGTCGGCCGTGCCGTCCCAGAGTACGGTCTGAGCTGTGCCGGTGAACCCGGCCTGGACCGTGGTCCGCACGAGTTGGACCATGGGCAGATCGCCAGCGCTGACCCCGTCCGCCCCGTCCGCGCCAGCTGGCCCTGTGGGCCCTGTGGGCCCTGTGGCCCCTGTCGCGCCCGTAGCCCCCGGGTCGCCCTGGGGCCCAGTCGCTCCGGTCGGCCCTGGGTCGCCCTGCGGGCCCGGCGCACCAACCAGGTCCGCCAGCACCGGGTCGCCGTCGGCGTTGAAGCCAGCCAGCTTTGTCGCGGGCACAATGGCCTCGTCGCCTCGGTGCGCGCTGTCGCCCCACTCCAGGTTCGTCAGGCCGGCGTGGTCGCTGGTGCCACCGCCACCACCGAAGGCGTCCCACACCTTGGTGAGACCGGTGCCCCCGTCCAGGACCAGGTCCACGACCTTGGCCAGGGCCAGCAGCAGCCCGGTCTTGAACGCGGCGCGCGTGGGATCCGCGTAGTCCGACCCCACGGCATCAGCCATCTGGGCGTCCATCTCGTCTCGGACCTCGATGGGATCGACCGCCATCTACTCGCTCTCCAGTTTCTGGGTCAGGTACGGGTTTGTCGCGTCCGGGAGCTGCGCCGCGGTGACGAACGTGGACAGGTTGGGCCCGGCCACGCCCATCGCGGACATGAACGCCAGGACCTCGGCCAGGCCCAGTGCCAGCGCGGTGAGGCCGGTCGAGGTCATCAGGCGGAACACGGGCCCACCGGCTGAGACCTTGGCGGTGCTGTCGCTCAGGTCCACCCGCAGAGCGGCGGCCAGCTGGTCCAGGTTGCTGGCCAGGAGCAGTCGCAGCTGATGGGTGGCGGCCACCTCGAGGACACCAGCGGTCGCGGGCTGGCCTGGGGTCTTGGTGGTGTGGCCCGCCGAGATCCGAACCTCGCCGCCCGCGGCGGGCTTGAGCTTGAGGAACAGGGCGTCGGCGTCGGCCACGTCGCTCAGGACCCGGCCGACCTGGTCGTCGGCGCTGCTGGTCTGTTGGACCGCGCCCATGACCACCACGCGCCCGTCCACCTTGTCGTAGACCAGCAGGTCGCCAGCGACCTTGACCTCGCCGGTGCGCGTGAACTGCCACGGTCGAGGGAGCTTGCTGACGCCCTCGGTGCCCCCGCCCCATGTGCCCACCATGAAGGAGACCTGGTCCAACGGGATCCGGTCGCCGTTCGTCCCACGCAGGAACACACGCCGGCCGCTGCCCTGCTCGAGGCGGCCCATGCGGGGACCGCGGTAGCCCTTGGGCTTTTGCTTGGTGACGCCCTGGTCCATCAGCTGTTCTCGCCGAACTTGCCCGGTCGGGTGATGTCTGCGGCCGTGGTTCGGAACGTGATGTCACTGCCCAGCGCATCGGGGTTCGGCGGCGCACCGTCCAGGATGCTGATGTCCACGTAGGACCCGGGCACGTCGGGGACCGCGTCGTTGACCTCCTGCAGCCAGTCCTGGGTCATCTCCGCGTTGTGCCCGCGCGCCAGCGCCAGCGTGCAGAGGTAGGGGTTGCCGAAGGTCCACTGGTGCGTGACGCCCAGCGTGTAGTAGTCGAGGCCCCGGCTGTCCCCGCGGGGGGCGTCTGACCACGGCAGGCGGACCTTGTCGCCCACGCGGTAGTGGTCGCGCCCTCGCACCACCACGTTGCCAGCCTCGAGCTCGCTGAGCGGGCCGTACCAGTTGAACAGGCGGTTGCGCGCGTCGGCCACCTCCTCGCCCAGGATGCGGTCGTACTCGCTGGGGCTCTCGCGCTGCAGCTCGGTGTTGCTGCCCACCAGGTTCAGGCTGGTGTTGTACGCCTGCAGGCCGAACTTCCGGGCCGCCCACAGGTCGAGCAGCGGGTAGCCCAGGCGGTTCTGGAACTCGGACGGGTTGCCGATCAGGGAGCGCCGCGATTGGGCGACGAACAGCGCGTAGCCCTCGTCGTCGGCCACGCCCAGGTTGGCCTGGATCACGTCGTTGAGCTCGATGGTGTGGAACGGCTCGCCCGTCACCAAACAGCGCATGTCCTCCCAGCTGTTCCCGGGGCTGGTGGTGACCGGGGCCCGCTTCATCAGCTCCTCGTCAAAGGGCTTGGGCCTCACGATGAGCACGGCGCGCGGGAGCTCACGGTCCTCCGATGGGATGTAGTCCACGCGGATCTCGTAGAAGTCCCGGTCGAGGATCTGCGAGATCAGCCCCATGACAGAGCCGCTGGCGGACTGCATCCCCTCGTTGTAGACCCGGTCGTCGTGCCAGGTGGTGACGGTGTCCTCAGTCTCGATGTAGTCGGACAGTCGCCCGTCGCCGCCCAGGAGCTTGGACAGCAGAGGCACGCGCATGGTCGTGGCCTCCTCCAGGAGGTAGTCCACCACGTCCTGGACCCGGACGCCGACCCAGGACCTGGTGACGCCGCTTGTCGCGGTCTCGTCGGGCACCTCGGGGCCCATGAGCCGGAAGATCATGGACTCCAGCGGGTGGCCCTCGCCGAAGGCCGCGCGCACGGCCGTGACCCACTTGTCGAAGCCGGGCCCGCCCAGGATGGGCAGCACGACGTGGTCGTTGACCAGGCCCTTGCCGATGCACTTGCCGGTGATGGTCAGCCCGTAGCCGGCTTGGGGCCCGCTCATGCGCACCTGCTTGTTCCGCTTGCCGACTAAACCCGCCATGATGCCGCCGTGCTGCTCAAAGCCGATGGCGACCACCGTGTTGGCCCTGAGCCGCTTGTAGAGCTCGGCCGTGCGCCGGATGTCCGACGGGGTCTGATCCCCCACGCCCCCCTGCCGGGGCAGAAGGGTCAACGAGAAAGACGCCGTGGGCTGGCGGATGTCGCGCGCGACGGTGAACGAGACCACCTCGGCGCTCAGGTCGATCTTGTCGGCCCCGTCGTCGCCTACCCAGGCCACAACCTTGGCCTGACCGCGCTGGTGGCCCGGGTCACTCGCCATCACTGCCGCCCACGTACTGCTCTTGGTAGCGCCCGGCCGTCGTGTCGCTGAACAGCCCGTCGAAGCCAGCCTGCTCGAGGGCCATCAGCAGGATCTTGCCCTGGGGGCTGACCTGGATGATCTGGGCAGCGCCAGCCATGGCCGGGCCGTAGCCCGTCTCACCGCGCATGGATGCGTCCCAGTTTCTCTTCGTGTCTGTTGCGATCTCGCCGTACAGGCCACCGCCGTACTGATCGTTCAGGCTGCCCTTGTCGCCCCACTTGTTCAGCGCGCGTGAGAGCCGGTTGATGGCGCTGACCAGCTTGACCAGCATGGTGCCCCAGTCCACGCCCGTCAGCTTCTGGAACGCCTGCAGGGTCTGATCCGCCGTGTCGGTCAGCTTCATCAGCGTCTCAGCCATGGCGGGCCCGTAGCGCATGGACAGGCCCTCCATCTGGACCTGTCGCCAGTCGCCGGCACCCGCTCGACCAGCCAGCCCGGCCATGCCGGCGAACCCGCTCTCGTCGAACGCGGCGCGCTCCTTCTGACTCAGTCCGCCGTAGAACGCGTCCAGGTCCTCGACCCCGGACAGCTTGTCCAGCATGGGCTGCATCTCGGGGTTGGTCAGGAACGCGGCGAGCTTGTCCAGCTCGTGCGCCCGCAACCCAGGCATGGTGGTCTCAAGCGCGCGGAACGCGTACTGTTTGTCCGCGCCGCGTGCAGAGAACTCCTGGTGCAGGTAGCCCAGGTTCTGGACGCCGGCCTCGCCGTAGAACCCGGCCTCGGACTGCATCCGCATACCGATGTAGCCAGGACCACCAGGCTGCCCGTAGCCCATGGCGCGCATCAGCAGGGTCTGCATGGCGGGGTTGTCCGCGCCCGCGTTCAGGCGGGCCATGAACTCCACGCCCATCTGGCCCCTGCCCCGTTCGTCGCCCGGCCCGAAGATCAGGCCAGGGATGGCCGTCGTGGCCAGCGCGCCGGTGACCGACGACTTGCCCGTGCGCCGAAACGTCTCCTCGCTGACCGACGCGATGGTGCGGATGTGCTCGGCCAGGCGTCCGCCGTCCATGCCGGTGGTGACAGCTCGGCCGATGATCTGGGCCAAGCCGGTGCGGTCCACACCCAGCCCTGGGCTGCTGCCGTGGGTGTACTTCTCGATGGAGCTCAGGCCGCCGATGGCGTCGCCCCCCAACCCGTAGTTGCGTTGGATGCCCGCGAAGCTCTGGAACTGGGCCTTGGTCGGGTCGTTCACGTTGGAGCCCATCAGCTCCATCATCTGGGCGGTCTGCCCCACGGTGAACGCCATCGCGCTGCCCCACCCGTGGACCGCGCCCTCTCCCTCGCGGAAGCGCCGGTTGAGCTGCGCCATGACGCTGGACAGCTGCATGAAGTGGTTGGCGCGCGCGGTGAAGAAGCTGAGCAGGCCGCCACCCAGCGCCAGGCCGGCACCGATGGCCGCGCCCTTCAAGCCCAGGGACATCGCGCCGCTGGCGATGCGTTGGCCCAGTCCGGGCTTGCTCCCACCGCCACCGCCAGGGGCAGGCGGGGGGACGGGCGGGGGCTTGCCGCCCTCGGGCCCCTGACCACCACCACCTGGTGCGGGCCCGACCGGAGGGGGGGAACCAGACCCGGCCCCGTCCCCAGGAGCACCGCCACCACCACCGCCACCACCGCCACCTGCCACGCCCTGGTAGCGCTCAGCGACACGGGTCAGCTGGTCGAGCTCGCCGCGGTACTCGCGCATCGCTGCCGTGTACTGGCGTAGCTGCCCGATCTCCGCGAGGGTGCGGAAGCGGATCGTCGAAGTCTTGTCCGGTCCAGCCATTGGGCCTCTTAGTCCATGGTCAGGGTAATCCGCTCGATGCGCGTGGCGGGCTTCTCTCGGCCCAGTACGGCCATCAACGCCTTCTGCGTGGTCTTGGCCTGCGTGAAGTCGTTGGAGCGGTCCACCATGTCAGCGATGCCCTTCATGTCCTTCTGCAGGTCCAGCACGGTCTGGCGGTCGGCCTCCATCTGCCGCTTCTCGTCGGTCGCGTGGATGGCGATCTGGAGCAGGTCCCACTGCAGCTCGTCGTCGGTCATCGACAGGAAGCGCGGGTCGTTGGGGGGCAGGTTGTAGTGCCGACGCCAGATCGAGCGCATGGACCTGGCCTCCGCTCGCGCATGCTCCACCAAGGGTGGGTCCACCTTGCCGGGCCGTCCCTCGAGGTCGGCCATCAGCAGGGCGCGAGCGGCTACGCTTTTCCCGGCGCGGCCCCAGCCTTTGCCAGCCCGTAGGCCATCAGGATGGACACGTAGAAGGGCTCGGCGTTGGGGTGGTTGGCCAGGTCCTCCCAGCCCTCCGGGTGCTGGTAGCCGCAGATCTTCCAGCGACCGAGGAACCAGAGGCGTTCGACCTGGTTCTGCAGCTGGACGGTCATCCGCTTGAGGGCGTGGTCCCACTGCTCCCAGGCGGCCTCGAGGAGCTTGGCCTGCTGCGCGAGCCCGTCGCGGTCCTCGGCGTCGAGCTCGGGCAGGCCCAGGTCGGCCTTGAGCTGGCGCACCGCGGCCTCACGGGTGCGGGAGCTGCCCACCTGGATGTCCAGGTACGCAGGCAGGCCACCCGCCAGTTCGTGGACTTCGAACTCCACGCGGGTGCTCTCACCGATGGTGGGGCGCTCGTAGATCCGAAACTCGACGGCTTGGGCCTCGTCGGTGGTGGGCTTGCAGTCCACGCCCAACCACTGGGGCTGGGCGTCGGCGGACTCGCCCAGGCGGACCTTGAACACGGTGAGGGGGCGACCCTTCGGGTCGGTCGGCTTGCTCGGCATGGTGGCTCTCGCTGTAGTGCAGGGACGCTATCAGAGCGTGCCGGTGCGGGCTGCCCACTCGGCCCCGGTCCAGCGCTTCTTGTAGCTGAAGCCCACGTCCTGGGTCATGTTCCCGCGCGCGCCCTGCGAGCCGCCCACGCGGCTGATGGCCACCTTGGTGAAGGCGTTGAGCACCGTGCCGGCCTGCGGGTAGTTGGGGCCCACGCGCTGGACGATCACGTACCGCTTGCCGATGAACTCCGAGGGGCTGGGCAGCCCGTCGTTGTACTGGGGGCTCCAGAATGCGTTGATGCTGCCGGAGCCGCTGTGCCGCCCGTCGGTGTGCTCGGTGACCAGCTCGTTGCCGGCCTCCTCCACCGGGGGCTTTTCGTAGTCGTCGCTGTAGCTCAGGCCAGACGCCGCCCCGATGATGGGGGACGTGAGGTCTGCCTCGTCGAACAGCAGGATCTCGACCGAAGCGCCCGCCCGCTTGGACGGGTAGACCTCGCTGCCCTGGAAGTCGGTGTAGCCCATGGTGTATCCCTCAACCGATGACGATCTGAGCGGTCAGACCGATGAAGTCGTTGGTCAGCGGCAGCTTCACGCTGTAGCTGGCGTTGATGCCGTTGCCTGACGCATCCAGGCCGTTGGCGGTGACAGCGAAGCTGCCAGGCTGAACCCAACCGATGAACTCCATGTGGTCCCCGCGGGTGGAAAGCTCTGCGCCCACGGTCAGGGTGCTGACCTCGTCGGCCCCGATGGCGGACACCTCGAGGCCCGTCCGCATGTAGGCGTCCACGGCGTCGGCGATGTCGCGCTGCATGGTCAGCGGGGTGGTCTTGGTGTCGGCGTTCCAGCTCTTGCTGTTCTGCTGCAGGGTGCTCAGGCCCTGCGACACACCCCAGAACACGTCGTTGCTGATGACGGCCTTGTAGGTCACGCAGCCGGCGCGCAGCAGCGCGGTGAGCTCTCCGCTGTTGCGCTCGTCCCACTTGACCTCGGGCTCGCCCTCGAGGCGGAACGGGTCGTTGGTGAGGTTGTGGACCACGCCACCAGCGACGCGCATGGCCCACACCGCGGTCGCGGTGCTCTTGTAGGCCCCTACGCGGTTCCAGCCGCCCACGACCAGCGCGAAGTCCTGGCTGTCCAGGTTGCCCGTTCGGAACTTGGGATCGGTGTCGTCGCCAGCGTCCAGGACCACGTCGCCCCAGGCCGCGCCGGCAACCACGTAGATGGGGTAGCCCTCGGTGCGCTTGCTGATGGCCCAGTCGCGCCAGCTGCTGTGGATGCTGCTGCTGGAGCTCACGACGTGGAACGCCCGCGGGACCTGCTCCTGGTCCATGACGAAGTCGTCCCACACGGACGCGTCCAGGTCGCCGATGAAGTCGTCGTGCTCGGTGACCGTACCGGCGGGGCTGGTGCCCCCCACTGGGGTGAGGGCCGACAGGTCCTTCAGGGCCGCCCCGACGATGGGATCCCAAAGCACGTCGCTGAAGGTGCCTTCCTTCGCCACGTCCAGGATCTGGCTGGTGTCGCGCAGCCAGTCCACCAGGTCCTGGCCGGTGCTGGCGGTCGGGCTGACCTCCTGGGCCGTGCTGTCGTAGGCCGCCAGCGCCGCGTACTGCGCGGTGGTCAGCGCGCCAGGCGCGGAGCTGAGCTCCACCCAGTAGGTTTCCTGGTTGTTGCTGTCGATCTCCGTGCCCCAGTCCACGATGGTGAGGGGCACGTTGGCGTTGGCGTTGTCGCCCACCTCGACGGCCAGGCCGACGCTGCACCAGCTGTTGTCCTTCACGGTGATCCGGGTGTCGGAGGCCCCGACGTTGGCCGTGATGTGGGTGAAGTGCTTGGTCGGCGTGATGGTGAGCACGTTGGTGGCCAAAGCGACCTTGTGCCAGCCGCCCTCGGTGCCGAAGCTGCGGGCGAAGACCTTGGCCTCCTGCACCGCGCCGGTGCCGCTCTCAGCGATCACGCTGGCGCGTGTCAGCGCGTTGATGACCACGACGTAGGTGGTGGGCAGGCCGTGCCGCTTGGCCACGCGCATCGCCTCGTAGAGCTCGCTGTCGTAGCCGTACAGGTCGCCCACGCGGCTGGACGTGTTGGCCAGCTGCAGGGGCAGCCGGTTGGGTTCGTGGTTCTCCTTCAGGTCGTTGAAGTTGTACGGGATGCCGCGCTCGGCATCGCCCACAAGCACGGGGACGTGAAAGGCGGGGACCGCGCCGGGCAGCAGGTCGATGACTTCGAAGGTGCTGTAGACGCGGGGGACGTACTTGGTGGTCCCATCAGGGGCGGTGAACGCAGGCATCAGGACTCCGGCTCAGGCGGCGGGACGAGGGGGAGGAGGTAGTCGAACCCCTTGCGCTTGAGCGCGGCCCAGTCCGACTCGTTGAACCCGGCCAGGCGGTCGAGCAGCGCGGGCCACTCAGCCTTGCGCAGGTCGAGGCGCTTGCTGTGGATGGCCTCGACGGCCTGCACAGACCGCACGGCAGAGCGGCGGGTGCGCTCGGCACGCTTGCCCTTGGGGGCAGGCAGGCGGCTGAAGTAGGTGGACGCGTGCATGGGGGGACCTCGTTGGGTTCGCGGGCCGACGCCCCGTGCATTGGGTGAGCATAGCCCGTCAGTTGGAGAACGACCCCGCACCCACCGTGATCGCGTAGGGGACTCGCTGCCGGCGTGTCTGCTTGAACTGCCAGCGGATCCGACACTGCACCGTGGGCACCCACATCGTGCGGGGGTGCATCCGGGTGTCTGGCTCAAAGCCCGACTCGCTCAGGGCGATGTCGTAGACGCCAGCGTCCGCGAGCTGGCCCTGGACGCGAAAGACCAGGTGGCGCACCACCGACGCCAGCAGCTCAGCCTCTTCGCCGCTGGTGGCCCAGCAGCCCACCGACACGGTCGTATTCCACTCCGTGCCCTCGATGCGGTGCCGGATCAGCCGACGGGCCACCTGGCCACCCGTCTCGATGTACTCCTCGGACGTGGGCAGCGGGCCGATGGCCTCGAGCTTCTGATCCAGCAGCTGGCCAGCGACGGCCCCACCAGGGTCCTCGCCACCACGCTCGGGCATGACCGAGATCCAGGGCAGCCTGGCGTCGGCCTGCGGGTGGGACAGGCGCACGGGCACGTCGCCGGCCTGGACCAGGATCTTCAGGTGGGTCTTGAGCTCGTCCACGTAGCTCACGCGGTGGGACTTCGGCCGGGCGTCCTGGCTCCCCTGCAGCAGGTTGTCGCTGCGCGCGAACAGCTCATCGAGCCTGGGTTCGTCGCCGGCAAGCACCAGCAGCTCCTCCATGAGCCGCTGACGCAGCAGAAAGACGGGGCTGAGGTTGTGTCCAGCCCCGATGGGGCCTGTGGGCGTGCTCATTCGGGGACCTCGCCGGTGAGGGATTCCATGATGCCCGCGAGCACCACCTCTTCGAAGTAGTGCATCTGACGCTGGATCCGCTCGACCGTCTTCTGGGCCAGGAAGCGTCCCTGCTGGGCGGGGATATTCCAGCCCTCGCTGTCGGGCGTGATGGTGCGGATGGTCATGTACGATTCATGCCCCTTGGGGCCGGTCTTGAACATGCCGTCGTACTTGGACGTGGTCCAACCAGGCTGCTCTTTCGGCGGGTTGGACAGGCTGCTCCGGGGGCCGGAGTGCTCGCCCTGGACCCAGCGCCGCGGGTCAGACCGGTCCAGGCGCAAGGGGCTGCTGCCCTGCCAGCTGTACTTGTCCACGGCCCGCAGCCGCTTCCGGCCGCGGTAGCGGCCTTTCTTCACGGGCTTGCCGTGCCACTGGTGGCCCGCGTTCTGGCGGATCCGCAAGGCCAGGCGCTTGGCCTCTTTGTGGATGTGGATCGGCATCATCTGGCGCTTGGCCGTGTTGGTGGACCCCGCGCCGGCCTGGGCGGGCGTGTAGTGCCGGAACGGGATGTTGATGTAGGGGCGGCCGTCCTCGGTGAACTTGACCTTGGGGGTCGCGCCCCACTGGATCCGGTCGGGCAGGTGAAAGCCCCCGTGGCCGTACTCCACGATGGCCGCGTGCGGAGCGTCACAGCTGATGTCGAACACCAGCTCGTAGCGGTCGTTGCCGTCCTCGCCGCCCTGAAAGCCCGACTGGCGCACGCGCCGGATGGCCCCCTCCGCGCGCAGGTGGCGCAGGTACTCGCCCGTGTCGGTGACGCCGTCGGCCTGGGTCAGGGCGATCCACACGCTCTGGATGTACTGGGCCCCGTAGAACGCACCGGTCTCCAGCGCGGCTTCGAAGCCGTCCATGCTCTCGGCTTCGCCTGGCACGCCGTCGATGTCCATGCGGATCTGGATCAGCGCGGGCAGCAGCATCAGACCTCCACTGGCGGCGGACTGGCGGCGGCCTGGCGGTCCCCTGTCGGTCCCCTGGCGGTCCCCTGTCGGTCCCGTGGCGTATGGCGTTGAAATCGCGGTGGACCCACTGGCGTCTCCTGGCGGTGGGCTGGCGGTGAGCTGGCGGTCCCCTGGCGGTGAGCTGGCGGTTTCACGTCCGGTTGTCGAGCAGGTCCACGCTGCTCCAGCGGTCCAGGCGCATCCCTTGGCACCGGTACGGCAGGAAGCCATCCACGCCAGCGCGGGCGACCGGTTCGCCGGGGTTGAGCATGTACGCCGCGGGCGCGGTGTAGCGAACGCTGTAGGCGTCTCCCGGCTGCAGCCCGGCCAGGTCGGTCCACTCCAGACAGCCGTCCACCAGACGCCAGTGGACACCGTCCCTGCCCAACACCAGACGGCCGCCGTCGATGAACGCGACGTAGTCGATGCTGAGCGGGTTGCTGTAGAGCAGGCGGTCGCCGGGCACGTCGGGCTTGGGCAGTAGCTCCTGGGGGACGGCGCGCGCGCGCTCCTGCTGGCGTAGGGCGGCCAGGCGGTGCTGGTTCTCCTTGTGGATCAGCGTCTGCGTGACGACGTGCCGCTCTCTCTGGGGCAGCACCAGGTCGCCCGCGCCCGGGATGTACTCGCGGGTGAAGGTGCAGGTGACCGTCCCGGTCACGATCTCGCCGGGGGCCTGCAGGACCCGCTTGGGGCTGCGGTTGAGCACCAGGGCCACCAGCTCGAGCTCGAGTTCGCGCGGGTACGTCCAGCGCAGGCCGTTGCAGTGGGGGCACCGCACGCGGCTGCGCAGGGTCTCGATGCGGACGCAGGGGCAGGGGACGGCCCGGCGCACGGTGACCTCGATCCCCTCGGTCTCGATCAGCTCGTCGTAGAGCTCAGGATCCAGCGGGAGCCGCGCGAAGTTGCCCAGCGAGATCTCGATGCTCAGGTTCTTGGCCATGCTGTGCCTCAGTGCCCGTAGGGCTTGACCCGGATGCCGCGCTTCCAGGCCCGCATCTGCTTCCAGTTGATGGACTTGTTGCTGTCCTCGAGCGCCTTCTCCAGGGCGCTGTTGAGCCCATAGATGGCGGACGCCTGCAGGGACAGCGACCGGCTGACGCCGTCCAGACTGATGGACGTGCTGGTGAGCCCTTGGGACTGCGCCAGGCCGCTCATGCTCAGCAGGGTCTTGCCGGCGCGGGCGTAGCACCAGGCCACCAGGACGGCCTCGAGCTTGCCGGCCTCGCCCCCATGGCGGGACACCGGGCCGCGCGTGAAGTCCACGGCCCACGCATCGGGCAGCGGCGTCCGGTGGTAGTTGATGGTGTGCCAGACGTTGGAGTAGAAGGCCCCGCCCTGGGTCACGATCCAGTGCTGGAAGCTCAGCGGCAGGATGTGGGCGATCCCCTGCCGGCCCCACTCCAGCTTGACCTGGTCGATGTTGTTCTGGGCCTCGCTCAGCTCCCAGGCCAGCGCGCCGTAGAAGTAGAAGCGCACGCGCTCGATGCTGATCACGCCCGGGGGAAGGTCGATGCGAAACCAGTTCTGGGGTTGGTCGCGGGTGAAGGGCATCCGAGGCATGACCCGGTCGTAGGTCACGCCCTTGACTTCGCCCGTGTCGATCTCCGGCATCAGGACGCGCTCGCACGCCAGGGGCAGCCCCAGCTTGCCCTCGAGCTCGCTCAGCGCCGCGCGCAGGTGCCAGCCGATGACCTTGTCGGGCAGGGAGCCAGACAGCACCTTGAGCTTCTTGCGGCAGGGGTCGCTGGGGTCGTGCGGGTCCTTGCCGACAGGGAGCCCCCAGGCGTAGCGCTCGCGCCACAGCTTCGGATCCACGGCCTCGGTGACGGGGACGCTGAGCCCGAGGTCGCGGTAGGTCGTTCCAGGCATCGGCTCTCCATACAGCAGGAGCGCCCGAGGTTGCCCCCGGACGCTCCCAGCCTAACGGTTGGTGGTCCCGCTCAGCGGCGCTGCACGTACAGGTGGGCCTGGGCCCCCTCGACGGTGCCACCCGTCGCCACGCACTTGATGTAGATGTCGGAGTCGTACTCCACGTCCTCGCTGCCGTCCTCGGGAGCCACGCGCGCGGCCTCGCCGGCTGCGGTGTGAACGTCCTCCGCGGCGTCCAGGATGCTGGCGTCGGTCGTGCCGTCGTCGGTGTAGAGGTCCACGGTGGCCGCGGAGCCGCCCGAGGACTCGCAGCCCAGATCGGCAGCCCACACCTTGAGAGGCCAGGGAGCCTTCTGCCGGCAGCTGTCCGCAGTGGTCGAGGCCACCGGCGCGGAAATGTAGATGTCGATCTGGTAGAAGGACGCCGGGTAGACGTGCATCCGGTCATGGCCCACGGCGGGACCGACCTTGTCGTAGCGGGACAGCTTGCTGGCGCGGCCCTCGTCGCCGTTGTCGAGGTCGTCGTAGCCGGGGAGGACGAGGAAGTTGCCGATGGCAGCGGAGTTGTTCAGTTCGGCCATGAGTCAGGGCCTCCAGTGGGTGGGGTCAGGGAACGGGGAGAGAGGCCACGTAGGCGACCAGCGCCGGGAATGTGGCCTTGCGGGCGCGCGGCAGGTCGGACTTCGGCAGCCAGTAGTTGAGCTTCGACATCGACGGCGGATCCCCGCCCTCGGTGCGGTGGGCGTTGAACACTTCGACCACGCCGTCCAGGTCGTCGCCCCAGTGCTCGACCAGCAGCGCGGTGTCCACGCCGCCCGGGTCGTCCAGGCCGCCCGATGCGTTCGGGTCGTCGGGGTCGAGCTCCGTGATGGTGCCCGCGGCCTTGGGGGCGTCGATCGTTCCCGGTTCGGGCGGGGTCGGGTCGGGGTCGAGCTTCGTGTCGTCGTCGTCGGGCTGCGCCTTGGGCGGGACCATGGGGGTCTTCCAGGCCGCACCGACGCCAGGGCGCTTCCAGTCGGAGTCGTCCCAGGGGTAGCTGTGCGCGGCGTTCTCAGCCCACAGCTCGGGGGGCTGGGTCATGGCCATCTCTGCCAGGAGAAGGCCGGTGCGCTCGCCGCGGGTGTTGAGCAGCATCTGGGACTCGTCGGAGTAGCCAGCGGCGGTGAACTCGGCGTTGAACTCGGCGGTGCTGGTCGGCCAGCTGGCCAGGTCCTCGGCGGTCCAGCCCTGCATCACGGCCTGGCGGCGCAGCATGTCGATCGCCCCTTCGTCGGCGGTGGCGGCTGGGGGCATGTTGTCGGCCCGGGGGCCAGCGGGGGGGTTGGCGACGAAGAGAGGCGGCTCCTCGGTCAGCCCAGAGGCCGCCCACTCCTCGTCGGAGTACACCGTGAGGTAGTCCATCTTCTCGGCCTGATACCGAACGCGCTTCGCCTTGTCCTCGGGCTCGTCGGGGACGTGGGCCACCAGGGTCCGCTCTCCGTTGGCCAGCAGGGTGCTGGTGAACAGGACGCTGACGCCCAGCATGATGCTGGTGGCGCTCGCGCGTCCGCGGGGGTTGGGTCGAGTGATGATCACGGCGGTGCTCCGGCTGCAGGTCTGACGGGGGGGAAAGGGTAGCCCCAGGACAAGTGCCCCGGTGCTACCCCTCCCGTCCTATCAGTCCGCGCGACCCACGTTGGTGAAGCAGAAGTTCTGCCAGGGGTTGCGGATCTGGGGGCAGTGAGCGCTGTAGACCAGCGGGCGGCGCACCTCGGCCAGCACAGAGGCCAGCTCCATGATGCCCATGCTCGGACCGAGTTCGGCCACGGCCACGGTGTTGCCCTTCTTCTCACCGGCGCGCAGGAAGCTGGCGCTCTTGTCCTTCGCGGCCCAGTAGGCGTTGACCTGGCCGTTCTGCAGCGAGCGCTGGCTGGCGCTCAAGACCCGCAGGCCGAAGGCCCAGGTGGTGTTGGGGATCCACTTGTTCCAGTCGTAGCTGGTGACCGTGGAGCCTCCGCCGTCGTTGGCCACCTCGTAGATGAACCAGGCGTCTTCGTCCGAGGCGTCGGAGTCGGTGCCGCGGTACACCCGGAAGCTGTCCACCGTGGGGTCGCCGGGGGTGATGTCGAGCTGGACCTCCTGGCCGCTCGCCACCGTCAGGTAGGTCGAGGCCGTCGCCGGCGCGCGCTGGCCCTTGCTCTCCAGGTCGTCCTTCACCTCGGTGACCTGGTAGTACACGTCACCCGCGTAGGAGCTGTTCCAGAGGCTGGTGTTGCCGCTGGTGCCACCGGCCACCGCGCTCGCGGCGACCGTGGGCCGGGTGGAGGGGCCACCGGACTCGCGCTCGTCCTGGTACTGCGGGCGGCTGTAGATGCCGCTCAGGGTGTTGTCGGACTCAAAGTAGACCGTTCCGCCGTTGGTCTGGATGCCGCCGATGTTCTGGCCGAGCATGTACGGGCGGGCCTGGATGGCCAGGGGCAGGCGCTGGGCGCTGTCCATGGAGCCTTCGAAGTCGGCGCGCACCAGCGGGTCCATGAACAGGCAGTTGATCTGCCCGAACAGGATGGCGCTCTCAGCCATGCGCTCGCGGACGGTGTCCACGGTCAGGGGCTCGCCCCGCATGTCGATGATGTGGCTGCCGAAGGGAGAGCCCTTGCCGCCGACGCCGGAGAAACCGGAGGCGGTGGAGTCGGTGCCCTCCTCGATCAGCTGGTACAGGCCCTTGTACCGGAGCTCGCTGTTCGTGTCGCGGGTGTCGCTCATGTAGAGCGCGCGGTTCTTCTGCCACAGCACGGCGCGCTGCAGACCGACGGCCTCGATGTTGGCCGCGCCCGTGGTCCCAAGGGCCCGCTGGGTCTTCTCCAAGGCGGCCAGCAGGAACGTCGGGCCGATCTCGCCCATCAGGCGGATGACGTTGACGACGCGCTGGCTCTTGAAGTTGCTCTCGGGCGGGAGGCTCTTCTCGCCGAAGAACCCGTAGCTGCGGCGCTTGTGGCCACGACCGAAGCCGGTGATCCGGGTGTACTCGTGGTTCACCTGCGTGGCGTTGACGCTGGGCAGGTACTTGAGCAGGGTGAGCTCGCCGGGCTCGGACTCGTTCCACAGGGTGTTGTGGGCCTCGATCTCCAGGTCCTCGGGGACGATGGCGGTGATCGTGTCGGTGGCGACGGCCTTCTCCAGCAGGTCGAGCTGCTCGAGGTAGTTGATGTGCGCGGTCATGGGGGGTCTCCCAGGAAGTCAGTGAAGGGGGTGGCCGTCGCCGCGTGCGCTGGTGTAGGGAGGGGCCGAAGCCCCCGTGGGGGCTCAGTCGTCGAAGTTGATGGCGCTGACGGTCTTGACCAGGTCGGCGTTGCGAACGCTGTCCTCGTTGTCGAAGGCACCGGTCTTGCGGTAGCTCCGCAGCTCAGAGGCGCTGATCAGCTCGGCCGACCGGGCCTTGGCCAGCTGCTGGACGTTGCAGTCGTGCAACTCGGTGGCGCGGGGCTTGCCCTGCTGGTTCTCGTCGGCGTGGCGCAGCTGCGCGGTGCGGACCTGGTGAGCGCCGGGGCGCTGGCGACCGGTCGGGATGGCCTCGATGCCCATGCCGGAGGTGACGACCGCCTTGGTCAACATCTCGGTCGCGTCCATGTCGGCCGCGATGTACTTGCCGACCAGCTGGCGCAGCTCGGCGTTGTCCTTCTCGGCCTTTGCCAGGCGCGCGTCCATCTCGTCCAGCATGTCCAGCTTGGACAGCTTCTCGTCCAGGCCCAGGACGAACTCGGTGACATCGAACTCCAGGGAGCCCTTCTCCATGTCGTCGAAGCCAGGCGAGCCGTCGGTGTCGTCGTCCTCGTCGTCCTCGTCGCCCTCCATGCCCTTGGCCTTCTTGTTGGCCTTCTTGTCGGCGTCGCCGTCACCACCGTCGCCGGCCATCTGGTTCACGTCGGACATGTCGTCCGTGTCCATCTCCTCCTCGTCGCCCTTGAGCAGGTCGCGGAGGTCGGAGAAACCGGTCTGGACGCCCTTGGCCAGGTTGAGCAGGATGTCGTCTTCGCGGCGTCCCGCGGCCTCCATCTCAGTGATGAGCGAGTCAAGGCGCGGGGTCTGAGTCTGATCTTCGGTGGGCATGCGGCTCTAAGCCTCCATGTTGGCGGGTCGGTTCTTGCGGAGCCAGGCGTTCAGCGCGCGCTGCGCCTGAGCCTTGGAGAGGTTGTAGCGGTCCATCAGGCGCTGCAGGATGCGCTGCACGGCTTCCTGCTCGCTGCTGGAACGATCCGGGGTCGCCTCCAGGTCCTCGGGGACGATGGCGCGTCCCAGCGGGTTGTCAGCGGTGACGGCCTTGGCCAGGTCGGAGATCGGCCCGGCCGCGCACGCCTTGCTGAGCAGCTGCACCGTGGCGTCGGGGTTCTTCGGAAGCTGGGCGATGGCGCACTGCGAAATCTTCGCGTAGGCGATGCTGCACCCGTCCTGACCCAGGGCCATCTTGCCGTGGGCGCTGAACCCCAGCTCGCGGGGGGTGCCGTCCAACAGCTGGGCCAGCTCCCAGTATTCGTCGGACTTGGCGAGCTCGTGGGGGCGTGGCGTGCGTCCCAGGCCCTCCCAGCTGCGGGGGTCGGCGCGGTCGAACAGGTGCCCGGTGGTGAAAAACCCGACCTTGCGGTGGGCCTGACCCAGGCTGGTGTGCTCGTCCGCGAACTCCAGGGTGTCCGCGATGCCCACGATGGTCTCGGGCTTGTGGATCAGCCCGTCGAAGTGCCGGTCATTCCACAGGCCCTTCTCGAGGTAGGCCGACCAGTCCACAAGGCCCAGCTGGCGCGCGGCCGCGAAGACGTGCCCGTCGCGGTCCACGGTGGGCACGATGCCGCCGTTGGGTCCGATCTTCCCGAACGTGGCCAGCCAGCCACCCAGCCGTCGGCGGGGGCGGTAGCCCGTGACCACGGCCTTCTCCAGCAGCGGGGAGACAGAGCCGTAGAGGCGGAAGTCGCGGGCCTCGGCGGCCAGGGCCTCACTCACGGCTGCATCCAGCAGGTCTTCTTGCACGCGGGTCCTCGTGGTTGACTGGGCCGCGCGTGCCGCTGTTGGCAAGCTATGAGCCCGGGTTCCGGCCTGTCAACCCGCTGCGGACCACAAACCGGCGGGCAGGCGGGGTGTCCTGGACCTGCAGGAAGGGCACAACGGCCTCGCCGCGACACTTCCCTTTGGGGCACTTGGCCACCACGTCGCCAGCCCGCAGCACCAGCACGCGCGCCCTGATGGTGGTCTCGCCCTCGCTGTCGCGGAACAGGTCAGCGCCACAGGTTGGGCAAGTGACCGGGTGGGTCGCGGGTCGCGGCTGGCTCATTCGCCCTTGGCGGGGCTGGGGTATTCGGCCACGACGGCGCGCAGGCGGTCCCGTTCGTTGGAGCGCGTGCGGACGTAGCGGTGGTGCAGGACGCCACCCTTGCCCTTGTCCAGGGCCTTCGCTCCAGCTTCGATGGGGCCGTGGACCGTGTCGAGCTGTGCGCGAGCTCGCGCGACCAGGTCCTGGCGGGCCTTCTGCAGGGCCTTGCGGTTGGCCCCGATGTCGGCGGCGGCGGCGTGCAGCTTCTTCTTCATCAGGCGGCCAGGTGGGTGAGGTCGGTGGACTCGTGCTTCTCAGCGAGCTCCGCAGCGTAGCGGGCGGCAAAGCCCTGCTCGTCGGCGCTGCCGATCGGCTGCTCGAAAATGTCGGCCAGGCTGCTCTTGCGCTGCAGGCGGGCGCGGGCGTTGCGGTCGAACTCGGTGGCCGTCCACCAGTCGTGCGCGTCCACGTCGCCGCGGGCCTTCTGCCGGTAGGCGCGGCCCTCGCGCTGGGTGTGGCTCTTCGCCGTCATGGGGATGCCGTAGTGGTGGGTGGCTCGACCCTCTGCGATGTTGATCCCGGCCTCGCCAGCGGGGGACACGATCAGCGTGGGGATCTGGCCGCTCTTGAACGCCTGCAGGCTCTTGTCGTTGGCGTCGGCGTTGCTGCGCCCGCTCAAGTAGGCGGACTCGATGCCCCGGGCCTTGAGCTCTTCGGTGATCAGGTCCGCGTCGGCGTGACGGTCCACGAAAATGATCGACGGCTTGCCCGTCTTCATCTCGCCGGTCGGCTTGCCCTTCTTGTCATGCAGCTCCCACTTGCCGTTGTTCACGTCGTGCTCGATCACGTCGGCCATGGACCGCAGGATGGTGTTGTGCTCCCGTGGTGCGCTGTAGATCGCCTTGCGCATCGCGTTCTCCTTCGCGGTGCCCAGGGCGCGCAGGGCGCGCTCGCCTCCGAAGCGCTCGAGGGCCGCCCGCTCCTCGGCGCTGTTGGGCTCGCGGTCCTCCTTCACCACGCTGCTGAGCATCTTGAAGTCGGCCTTGACCTGGTCCACCAGCTTGCGGTGCTCCGGCTGGAGCTCGACCCCCTGGGGGTGGCCGGCGACCTTCCGGCCGTCCTGGATCATGGGGTTCTCAAAGCGCTGACGCTCGACGCCGGCTGGGTTGATCTTCACGCTGTGGACGCGGTCGCTCAGCTCGCGGCGGATGCCCTCGTAGCCATGGGCCAGGTCGTGACCGTAGGTCCGCATGAACTCGTTGCGGCTGCTGTACTTGTCCGGGTCTACGAGCTGCGCGGTGCTCCAGACCTCGGCCTCTTCGTTCTTGATGGGCGTGGCGCTCAACCCGGCCCAGTGGGTGGTGTTCAGCGGGTGGCTGATCATCTGGTGGATGGCCGCGATCCCGCTGGGCTCGCCGCGGTCGGTGATGCCGTGGAACTCGTCCACCGCGGTGAAGAACTTGGGGACTCCCAGCTCCTCGCGGAGATCGGCCCACCACTTCGCGGTCGTCTGCAGGTCGGTGTTGATCAGGTCGCGCTTCATCCGGGCGATGTCGCCGTCCGCGTACTTGTCCGCCATGGCCTTCAGGACCGTGTCGCGGGTGGCCTGGTGGGTCATGATCGTGAGGTCGTTGGGGTTGGTGAGCAGGGCCAGGCGCTCTTCGTGGCTCTTGCCCTCGCTGGTCACGACGCTGAACTTGCCGGGCTCGAGGAAAGACAGGGCCTCGCCTCGGAACTGCCGGGCCATCTTGCCGCCCGCGCTGGGCACGCTGAACAGGCCGTGCTTCGTGTCGCCGCGCGCGTGGGCCTCGGTGAAGGCCCCCAGGGAGCCGGGTGTCTTGCCGGAGCCGGTGCCCCAGGCCAGCACCATGCGCTTGCTCTCCATCAGCGCCTTGATGCCGCGCTGCTGCGCGATGCGGTCGCCGTCCATGTTGGCGGGGAACACTTCGAAGTTGTCGCGGGCCTCGACGCCGGAGCCCACGGTCTGGATCACGCTGGCCAGCTGCGCCTCTGCTCGAGCGCCGATGCTCCAGCGCTCCCCGTGCCCCAGCTTGATGTCCTTCGGCTTGCTCTCGGGCTTGGGCGGGGCCATGCCGAAGAGACCGGCCTGCGCGGCGCTGTAGGTCTCCTGGGCCTCCAGGTGGCGCTGGTACTTCGCGCTGACCGCGCCCTCGCCCTCGGCCGCGAACTTGCCCGCGGTGCGCCCGCGCAGCTGCGCCTGCGTCCGCTGCAGGCTGGACAGCATGTCCGCCCGCTCTTCGGGGCTGGCCATGAACTTGGCGTGTGCCTGGTCGCCGGTCAGCTTGGCGGTGCCGCGGATCAGGCCCTGCTCGCCGACGGTGCTCTGGTTCGAGACGTAGGTCTCGACGAACTCGCCACGCATCGCGTCCTGAATGCTGGCGATGGCGTTGGGCAGCGAGCCGTGCGCCTGGACGTAGCGGGCCCAAGCCGTGGGGGCCTCGCGGGCGGCCTTGAGCAGGTCGGCCTTCTGCTCGTCGGTGGTGGCGCGCTTCATGGCGTCGGCCAGCCCCGCGCGCGGGTAGCGCTTGACCAGCTGGTCCACCTGGCGCTGGTAGTCCTGCCACTCGGCGGATGGCCCGCCCCCTCCGAAGAGGGACTGGGTGCCACCCGTCTTCGATGGCTCCGGGCCCAGGGCCTCGAGCTCAGCCTTGAACTTGCCCTCGTCCACGCGCACCTTCGGGTCGATCCCGGCCATGTCGTAGAACTTCGACCGGATCACGCGCCGCTCGTCGCCGGTCAGGTCGCTGATGCCCTTGAACGCGGCCACGGCCTCGGGGTGCTTGCTCAACGTGCGGAACACGGCTTCACGGGTCTGGGGCCGGTCCACGCCGATGTCCTGGCTGTGGTAGCCCTCGCCCTCGCGCCCCTGGCCCTTGAGGTAGGCGCTGGCGTAGCCCTCGGCCAGAGGTCCCAGCTCGGACAAGGGGCGCGGCTTGCCCTCGTCGTCGTACAGGGGCAGCAGGTCCCGGACCTTGTCCAGGTGTCCGTCGCGGTCGCTCACCTGCTTGAGGACATCGGCGCTGATGAGGTCGCGGGCGATGCTGTCCAGGCCCTCGCCGCTGGCGACACGGGCCCCGATGTGGTCCTCGAGGCTGTCCACGCCACCCACGGGCTCCCAGAAGCGCGGGGCCTCCTTCGCCGGCATGTTGAAGCTGGTGGGGGTCCGCTTGGCGAAGCCCTGGGGCATCCAGCCGTCCTCGTCCTCCTTCCCGGCTTTGATGGCGTTGACGGTGCGGCGGCGGTCCACGGCCTCCTGGTCCACGGGCGTCAGGAGCTTGTCCCAGTGCTCCTTCGCCACGGTGATCTTGCGGACGCCGTCCTCTTCGCTGACCTGGTATTCGCCCGGCCGCAGGCCCACAGCGTGCATCCAGCTGATCCCGGTCTCGATGCTCTCGTTCTCCGGGATGGACACGTCCAGACTGTCGGGCATCCGGCTGGAGCGGAACGCCTGGCCCAGCGCTGCGGTGGCCTCCAGGCTGCCCAGGGTGGCCCCGACCGCGCGCTCAGCTTCCACCAGCTGGCGCTCATGCGCATCCACCAGCTGCAGAGCCTTCTCGATGCTGCCCACGTCGGTGACCGTCTCAGACAGCCCAGGGACGTACTCGTTGGCCGCCCTGATGGCCTCCTGCGCCTTGGACATCACGCGCTCGACGTGGGTGTCCTCCAGGGCCCTGAGCACCTTGCGCCGGTCGTGGCCGCCCTTCTCCAGGGCGTAGCGGGTGAGCAGGGCGCTGTTGCGCAGGCCAACGGCATCGACCACGTCGCGGGACAGGTGCCGGTGCCCGTCCGCGCCCAGCTGGATGTCGGCCAGGCCATCGAACGCACCGTTGGCGTGGCTCTGCAGGAAGCTGTTGTCGCCGCGAGCGGCCAGCCCCAGCAGGTTCTCGGTCGTGCGCCGGATCAGCTCTTCCTGGTAGGTCCGGGCGGCGTCCCCGCCGACGGCCTTGACCTCCATGTCCCACGCCTTGCGGGTGTCCCGATACTGGCCCTTCTCGGCCTCCTTCACGGTGCCGGCCAGCGCCTGCTTCTCGCGTCGCAGGGACTTCTCCGACCGCATGACCTCGACCAGTTCGGCGAGCTCGTAGCGGCGGATTGGCACCTTCTCCAGGTCGTTGAGCCCGGTGGCGGCCACCTCGTCCTTCATGGCCTTCGCCATGCGCTGCATGGTGTCGCGGTGAGCCTTGATCTGCTCGGCCTTCTCCACCTCGCCAGCGCCCTCGAGCGCTTCGAATCGGCTGGATTGCGCCATGCTGGTGAGCGCCCTGTCGGTCGCGGCCACGGCGGCCGCGCGCAGGTTGTCCTGGACCTCGTCGTCGTCCAGGTCGTCCAGGCTGTAGACGCCAGCGTCCTTCATGGCCTCGCGCACACCGTCGTCGGTGATGTCGGCCTCGCCGGTCGCGATCTGTTGCAGTAGGCGGGCCTGCTCGATGTGCGCCCTGGCCTCCTGCTTGGTGGCCACGCTGGGCAGCTCGGTGACGGTCTCGGACTCCTCGGGCACTTCGCCGAGTTCGCCCTCCAAGCTCTCCAGGTTGTCCAGGGCGTCCTCGGCGGCCTCGACCAGGGCACTGACGCCAGGGTTGAGCTTGCGCCGCGTGGTGCTGGCGCGGTTGGCCTCCCTCGCGGCCTTCTCGACCGCGACCGCGTCCATGACCTCCTGGGCCATCTCCTGGGCCTCTGCCAGGACCTCGGGGCGTTCGTCCAGGGCGCTGCGGATGGCCTCGGCCATCTCGGGCGAGCGGATCCCCTCTTCGACCAGCTGGTCGCTGACCTCGCGCACGCGCTTCTGAGCCTGCCGCAGGCGCTTGCGGTGGTGGCTGCGCTCCTTCTTGTGACGCACGCTGGGGCTCAGCTTGTCCAGCTCCTCCTCCGGGAGTTCGTCGTCGACGCCGCCCATGCGGTTCTGCACGTCGTCGATGAACTTGCGCTCAGCCGCGGTGACGGCCTGCTTCCGGGCGGTCTTCTCGGCCCTCTCGGCCTTGCGCTCGTCAGGGGTCATCGCAGCCCGACGCTCTTTCTCGGCGGCCTTCTTGGCCTCACGCTTGGCCTTGGCCTTGGCCTTGTACTCGGACTCGGACTTCACGCCGGTCAGGATCAGGTGGTTCAGCTTGCCGCCAGCCCCACCGACCACGCGGAAGGACCCATCGGGCTCAGGGTCCAGCAGGATCGGGACACCCTTCTCGTCGCTGCCGTTGGGGTGGACGGTGATCCAGCGCTGGCCAGGCTTGAGCGCCGGGTACTTGCCGCCCTTGCCCTTGCTGACCTCGCGGGACTTGTCCGGGGCGGCCTTCTTGGCCCCAGGGATGCCCTCCGCGCCGCCTCCCTTGGCTTTGGCGGCGTCCTGCCGGGCAGCGGCCCCGCGCACCCGGTCGATGAGCTTGGAGGGCTTCTGTGCGCCTTTCTTGGAGTCCTGGAAGCGCTCGGCCGTGGGTGGGTCTTCGCCCTTGACCAGGAGGATCAGCTCGCCCCATGCGGCCTTGAGCAGGTCCGTGCCGGTCGGTGCCGCCTTGTCCTGCTTCGTGCTGGTCGGTGCCGCCTTGTCCTGCTTCGTGCCGGTCGGTGCCGCCTTGTCCTGCTTCGTGCCGGTCGCCGCCTTGGGGTCCTGGGGCTTCGCTCCGGCGCTGTGGGTATAGCGCCCGTGCTTGAGGCGGTGGACCTTGCCGTCGTGGCTGAGCACGGTGATGCCCTCGTCGCCGCTGCTGACGTGCAGGCCGCTGTACTCCCGCCCCTCATGGCGGTAGCGCACGCGGGACTTCTCGCCTCGAGGCCAGCCCGCGGAGTCGTGCCGGCGCGACCAGGGCACGCGCACGCGCACCTCGTCGCCCTGCTTGTCGCAGTTGAGGGTCCAGATCGCGTTGCCGCTGGTCTTGCACTGCCGCCAGTGCGGCTTCCAGTCGCTCATCAGATCTCCAGGTCCACCAGCTCGGGGGCGATGGGCAGCCCCAGCATGATGCCAGCGCCCATACCGGGGGCCACAGCGTTGCCGATCTGGCGGCCCCGGGCGTTCAGGCCCCCGCTGACCTTGTAGTTCGGCGGGAAGTCCTGCACGGCCGCCATCATCGACGTGGGCATCCGCTTCACGTCCTGGGCGTAGGGGTAGACGTGCCGGCGGGCGAATCGCTGCTCGCCAGCGCCTGGCGAAGACAACCACACGGCGTCGCCGTCCACGCGGGTGATGGTGCCGTCGATGACGCCGCGGCCCCATGTGTCGCCGTGCCGGGCCATGACCTTGTCCAGGAGCGCGGAGACCGCGGCCGCGCCTCCCTGCTGGTCCACCAGCGCCGCGGCTTCGAAGTAGGTGATCTCCGGCTGGTCCAGCTGCGCCTCGAGCTCGCGGGCGAGGGCCTGCTCCATGCCGCTCTCACCCCGGTCGTCTACCAGGACGGGACCACCCACCTTGTAGGCCGGGACTCGGACCAGGTTGACCGACCCAGCCCCGTGCCGGGCCACCATGGTGAAGGCGGTGGTCTTCGCCGCGGGGTCGCTGGGTGGGTGCTTCTTGAGCCACTTGTCGGTCAGGGCGCTGGGGACCGGGGCCCGCATCTCCTCGGCGCGCATCTCGCCCCACTCGTCGATGACATCGGCCAGGTCTGGGGCGTCCCACTCCGTGGTGTGGACGGGTTCGCGGTAGGGGGCGCTGCCCTTGCGCCACGCGAGCAGGAACACGCGCTCGCGGTCCTGGGCCACCCCGAAGTCGGGCCCCGACGCGCGCACCCACTTGCTCGCGTAGTGCCGGTAGGCCAGCTCCTGCTGGATCAGGTCGCGGTAGCCCTGGAACTTCGTGTCCATCAGCCCGCGGACGTTCTCGGCCACGACGTAGCCAGGCTGGACCTGCTCCACGACGCGCAGCAGGTGGGGCCACCCGTCGCGCTTGTCGAACTGGCCAGCCGCATCGCCGCCCCGGCTGAACGGCTGGCACGGGGGCCCCCCGGTGACCACGTCCACCTTCCCGCGCAGGTGCGCGAACGGCGGGGGCTTGGACAGGTCCACGTCGTAGATGCGCCCCTCGAGCAGGTCGTCCTGCTTGTTGAGCTCCAGGGTCTTGAGCGCGTGCGGGTCGCGCTCGGCCATGCCCACGACGCGGAAGCCCGCGCGCTTCGCCCCATGGGCCAGCCCGCCCATACCAGCGTAGAGCTCGAGGACAGTGGGGCGGCCATCGGACAGCAGCAGGCTCTCGACCAGGCCCTGGATGCGCCCCTCCCAGCTGCCTGGGTCGCTCAGGTCGAGCTGCGCCGTCCCCACCTGCTTGTCGATCCGGTAGGCCGGGCCACCGTCGGCCTGCGGATCCCAGCCGCTGACGCGCCGCGCGCGGACCAGGCCGCTGTCCTCGAGCTTGAGCACCAGGTCGTGGCCGCCATCGTGCTTGGCCGCATCGGGGCCGCTGGTGCCGAACGCCGCGTAGAAGTTGAGGTAGGCCCCGACCTGGCCCCAGGGGACGCCGTAGACCTGCTCGATGGCCTTGCCGGCGCGCTTCATGGCCTGGTGGACGGTCGTGGGCGGCTTGCGCCCCTTGGTCTGGCGCTGGTGCTGCTGGACGGGCACGACGCCCTTGGTGGTCTTGCGGACGTGGGCCTTGACCTCGGCCTTGCGCGGGCCGAAGAGGCCCAGCTGGCTCTTGAGCAGGAAGCGGATCATGACGCCCCCTTCATGTGGTGAGCGAGGATTGCCGCTGCCGCCGCGGCTGCCGTCATCTTCTTGTGGACGCCCCGCCCCGACGCTGCTGCCAGCGTGTTCGCCGCCAACCCGCCCAGGACATCCTGGACGGCGTTGTTGACGTTGTCAGTGGCGAACCCCTTGCGCTTGTTGATCTTCCACACATCGCGGGTGTTGGTTCGGAGGCTTCGAAGCCAGTCCCGCCCGTAGCCGTCCGTCTCCTCAATGGCTCGGTCAAGGGCCCACAGAACCCGCCCAAGTTCGTGGACGGCACCCGGTTCGGGGTCCACGCCGGCCATCAGCCGGCGCTGGCGGTCGTCCTCGTCCAGGGCTTCCTGCTGCGGGGTCAGCTGGGCCTCTGGGGGCTCCAGCGGCCAGGGCGCATCCCAGTGCAGGGCCACGGGCTTCTGGGGCTCCGGGCGGTGGACCTTGGTGCCGCAGAGTTCGCACGCCTCGACGGCCGGGCCCTTCGCGCCGCAGTAGTGGCGTTTGCCGCAGTGGTCGAACCGCCAGTTGGCTACGCTGTTCCAGGCGGGCCCTTTGGGCTCGATGCCTTCGGGGACCAGGGCGAAGTAGAGCGGGACCTGGGTAGCGCTGTGCGCGAGCACGCGGGCCTCGACCAGCCCCCATAGGGCCTGGGTCGCCTCGGTCATGTGGACCATGTCGGCGGTGTAGTTGCCACCGGTCATGGCCAGCACGATGGCGTTGAACGTCAGCCCCGGCGCGTCGGCCTCATGTAGGACCTTGAGGATCCTGGCTTTCCAGCCCTCCTTCGTGTCCTTTAACGCCGCGCGCCAGTCCACTGCGCTGGTGGAGCTCGCGGCCTGCCGCTCCTTCCGGCTGATGCGGGCCGGGTCGTCGGGACCCCGCACCAGGTGCAGGAAGCCCTTCTCCGGTGACGGTGTGCCCGTGGTCTCCCAGTAGGCACCCGTCACCCAGCCCGGGTGTGTGGGCTCGCCGTCGGGCAGCCAGTGCGCGGCCCTCCACTCCTCGTTGGTCGGGGCCTCGCGCCGCTTGGCGGCCTCCATGCGGTCGCGGGCGGCCTCGAGCTCGCGGCGTGGCTTCGCCTTGAGGTCGGTGCGCTCCAGGCGCTCCAGGATGTCGTCGAGCGCAGCCTGGGGGTCGGTGGGCGAGATCCGGCATGTCGGGCAGTGCGTCCGCTCGGACAGGCCCAGGTAGGTGACGCTCTCGTGGCCAGGGCTGGGGCGCTGGGCTCCGGGCGTGTCGCTGATGCCGCACCAGCTGCACTGCTTGACGGTCTTGTCGTCGGGCCCGTTGGCTCCCCAGAGCGTGGGCCGGTCCTTCCGCTTCGGTGGGTAGTAGGACTGGGCGAACGTGCGTGGCTTCGACGGCTTGCGCTTGCGCGTGTGCTGCTTGACCGGCGTCGCCTTCTTCGGCGTGCGGCGGACGTGGGCCTTCACGGTGGTCTTGCCGCCGAACAGGTTGAGCTGGTCGGCCTTGACCAGGAAGCGGGGGCCACTCATGGGGCACGCTGCGTGCGCACCAGCTCGTCCGCGACGGCCTGCACGATGCCGCGCGTGAACTTCGCCTGTTCGGCCGTCAGCTCCCCAGCCTTCACCAGGTCCACGGCCTTGCCGACCAGCTCCAGGCCCGCCTTGCCCAGGTACACCTTCGTCAGGTGGCTGGAGACCGCTTCCACCACCGTGTGGGTCAGCAGCTTCTGGCCCAGCTTGGCGATGGCGGGGGCCGCGCCCTTTGAAACCAGCGCCAGCGCTACATGGCCAAGCGTGATCCCAACGCTCAGCACCTTCATCTTGTCCTCGCGTGACAACGTCTCACCACCCGCGAGCCGCGTCAGGGCCTTGGCCGCCGCGGGGAACTCCGCGAACGTGTGTTTGGCCGAGTGCTCCAGCCGGTCCCAGCCGGCGCGTAGCAGCTCGCCAAGGTCGTTGGCCAGGCGCACCGCGTGCTCCCGCACGTTCTGCGGCTTCTTGTCCAGCTGCGGATACCAGTAGTCGAAGCCTTTGCCCTTGGGCTTCCGCCAGCCACGCCGCGCGGTGCGGGGGATGGGCTCCCACCCGGTGCCGGGCGGGCGAAGCCCACGGCGGGCCTCGTAGTTCCTGTTGCGAACCACGGCCTTCGCCAGATCCAGGAGGAACGTGAAGCGCACGCCCTTCTTGAGGACGTGGAAGAACCGGTACGTGTCGCGGCCCTTCTTTCCGCGCTGGCTGATGCGCCCCCACTGCTTCTGGACGCGACCCAGGGCGTCGGCGTAGCTCTTCTCCATGTCGTTGGGCGGGGGCTTGGAGTCCACCCAGGCCAACTCGATGGCCCCGCGGTCGCCCTCGAGCCGGGTGCGGTCCTCAACGCTCTCGGCCTTGACCCCGAAGTCGCCCAGCATCTTGATGAACTGCTTGTCTTTCGCGTCGGCCCCGAAGGTCTGGCCGATGGCCTCGCGCAGGGGGCTGCGCTCCACGTCCACTTTCATGGTGAGGCTGGCGCGGTCGAAGCTGAACTTGGCGTCACGACCGGCCAGGCGCGAGGCCAGGAACTTCGGGGTGCGCTTGGAGATCTCGCCCGCGGCCTGCCTGAGCGCGGACTTCTGGGGCTCGCCGATGTCGGTACGGCGCTCAATGTGCGCGACCAGCTGGGCCTTGAGCCCGTCGATGGCCACGCCCTCCTTCTTGGCGATGGCGATCTTGGCCATGAGCTCAGCGGCCTGGGGCTGGTTGTACAGCACCTCTGGCATCTTGTCCGCGAACAGGTGCGTGTTGTCGGCCAGGCGGATGGCCGTGCCGACGCCGTCGCGCTCCCAGTCGATGTGCGAGCTGGAGTGCGACACAATCCAGCCCGCGGCCTTGTTGGTGAGGGTGGACCCCAGGACGCGCTGCAGGGCGTGGCTCTCGCCCACCTCCGTCCGCCAGAGCTCCATGCTGGCGTTGGGGTGGTAGTTGTCCTTCACATCGAACCCGCCGCGGGCGATGGCGGGGATCGTGTAGCCCATGTCGTGGGTGATCATGGCCAGGACGGCAGCGGCCCGCTCGGCAGGCTCCGCGGCCAGCCCGCCCTCGTCGAGGGCGTCGAGGATGGAGTCCATCTGCATGATGTTGCGCCCGATGTGGCGCAGGCCGTGGTCGCCCAGGGTGCGGCGGACGCTCTCGTGCTCCTGGTGAATGAGCTTCTGCGCAGCCATGCTCATCAGCTCGGTGGTGTCCTCTGGAGAGGCCCCCGCGGCCTCCAGCTGCCGGCCCAGGGACTCAAAGCAGACCGTGCCCCACTCGACGTTGTGCGGGCTGATCCAGCCGTCCTTCGCCATCTTCTCCAGGTAGGCCGTGCCGTCCGCGGCGCTGCCGATGGTCGGGCGCTCGTAGCGGGCGTCCATCTCCTTCTGGACCTGGCCCCAGTCGCTGGTGAGCTTCGCGCGCTCGCGCTTGCTCATGTCGTTGAAGCCCTCGGGTAGCTTCGGCATGGGCTCGTCGTGGACCTTGCCCGTTGCGGATGCGCCAGCGTGGGCCTGGGGCTTCGCCGCTGGCTGCTCCTGCCGCGTTCGGCGAGCGGCCCTTGCGTCGGGACGTGCAGCTCGGCGGCGCTGCTGAGAGGGCGCAGGGCCCCCCTGGCGCTGCCAGCGCTTGATCTGCGGGTTGGACTTCGACGGCACCAGGACCAACCCAGGGCGTCCTTTGTTCAGCGGCACCCAGCCCGTCGCCCCGCTTCGCTGTTGCTCACGCTGAGCGGACTGCACTGCGATGGCGTCCAGGGCCTTCCGCAGCGCGGAGGTCTCGGCCAGGGCGTCGCAGAACGCGCGCATTGCCTTGTTGATGCGGGCCCGCTCCGCGCCTTGCGGGTACGGCTCGAGGGGCGTCTTGATGTTCGCGCGCTGCACGCTGTACTGCTTCTGAGTGCCCGTCACCAGGTAGGTGTTCTCGCGCCCAGCGTTGGCGAGCTCGTCCTCCACGAACGACTCAAAGGCCCTGGCGAACATCTCGTGGGGGCGGCCCCAGTAGTCGCCCAGGGCTTCCGCGTGGCGCGTGTAATCGGACTTGCCGGCCCGCTTGCCTGACAGGTCCTTCTGCCGGCGCTTCAGCTCGTCCCGGGCCCGCACGATGGCCTTGCGATCCGCCGCGAACTTGTCCCGCTCCGCAGGGGTCTTGGGTCGGGGTGCGACGTTGAACTTGCTGACCCGCGCGCCCCACTCGTCCCAGTCGGCCTTGAGCGCGGCCTCTTCGGTGGCGATGTCCACCATCTTCGGGTCGCCGTGCTTGATCGAGGCCATGACGTTGCGCACGGCCTCGGCCACCTTGGGCGGCACGGCCGGGTGCCCCTCGTAGTGGGACAGGAAGTGAACCCGCAGCCGGTTGCCGTCCTGCTTGAGCTCCACGTCGCCCACGCCGCGGACGGTGCCGGTCAGGACGTGGTCCATGAAGTGCCCCCACTCATGGGCCAGGGAGCCCCCGCCCTTGGTCTTGGTGAGGTTGATGGCGAGCTGAGACCCCTCGTAGTGCGCCGACGCGTTGCCGCTGCCACGGGCCCCAAAGGCCAGGCCCAGTCGGTTGCCGTGAGCGATGGCCTGCGTGGGGATGCCGATGATCTCGGCCAGGTCGGTCAGGGCCGCGTGGCAGTTCTTGAGGTTGGCGCGTGCGTCCTCGTCGTTCACCCAGTTGCCGAACTGCACCGCGCGCAGGTGGAAGTCGCCCAGCATGCGGGCCTCGTCCACCTTGCCGGTGATCTCCGGCCCCCTGCGCTTGACCTCCTTTCCGACGTGGCGCTTCCAGCGCGTGCTCTTGCCCTTGCCCGTCGATGCCTTCTTGTCGGCCCAGCTCCAGTCGTCCGCGCGCTCGATGGTGCCGGCCTTGGGCAGGACCTTGCCGTGGAACGCGGGAACGCTCTTGCTGCGCGTCAGCCGCACGACGCCCTTGGTGAACCGCGCCCCCATCGCGTCGGCATAGCCGCGGTAGGTGGCGCGCATGGCGTCGTCCTTCTTGACCAGCCGGTACTGGGTGGGCTCGCCGTCGCCGCTGTAGAGCCGGCGGATCTCCGAGTACCCAGCGCGACGCAGGGCGTCGTAGGTGATTTTCGCCTTCTTGGGGCGGATGTTGGTGTGGGCCTCGCGCAGGGTCTTGCCCTGGTAGACCCACGCCTTGACGTGCTCCTCCTCGGTCTCGCCGCTGGGGTGATCGACGTAGATCCCGCCGCTGTAGCTGTAGGCGTCGGGGTCGATGTCCTCGTCGGACAGGCCCAGCTCTGCGACCAGGTCCGTGGAGCTCATGGGCTTGCCGGTGACCTTGCCCTGGGCCATCAGCTTCCAGTCCTCCACCCACTCCTTCAGCTCGCTCACGGTGTGGATGCCGTCGAGCTGGTGCGCGAGCCAGTCCAGGCCCTCGACGTAGGCCAGGCGGTCGCCGACGCTGTTGGACGGCTTGGCGTCGATCATCTTGAGCAGCTGCTGCTTGGCGAACGCTGCGCCGGCCGTGTCTCCCAGGGACCGCTGCTTGACGTGGTCGAACGGACCTATGACCTTGGCCTTGGTGACCGTGCGGTGCGCCTTGACCTGGCCCAGCCCCTCGAGCTCTTCCAGGTTGTCCCGGTGGACGCGGTCGAAGGTGTGCTTGCGGGCCCCCTCGATCTTCTCGCCGGCATCGTGAAAGCGCTTGCGCCCGCTGCGGTCGTCGGACTCCGGGCGGGCCACGGGCTCCGGCTTGGGCTTCGCCGGCCGCTTCTTGCGCTGGTGCTCGACCACCTGGGTCGCCTTGCCGGTCTTCTTCGACACGCGCTGGTGCTGCTTGACGCGGCCCTTGGTGGCCGAGCTGAACAGGCCCAGCTGGGCCTGGGCTTTGAGCAGGATGTACAAGCGCATGGGGTTCCCTACGTTGGGCCGGGTGTGTGTTTGAAGGCCCCAGCGGGCAGGACCCAGTTGGCAGGATCTACCAGTGGGGCCTGCACGTCTCGAGCCTGGACCAGGGTCCGGTACTGCCGCAAGGCCGCCACGTCGATGCTCGCGGTGCCAGCATCAGCCCGTTCAGTGACAGTCCGCCCCGCTCGGTCGATAGTGCCAATGAGCTCTTGCTCACGGGCTTCGATGCGGGCGAACTGCGCGGGCAGCAACTCCCGAAGGATGGCCCACTCGCGGTCGCCGGAGAAAATGCAGCCCGCGCAGCTGACGCGACCGTAGCCAGCCTGGTAGGCCGGGTGCGGCACGATGCCGCGCTCAGCCATCTTGAGCCAGACCGCGGCCTCGGTCCATCGCAGGACGGGTCTCCAGTGGTCCACGCGCCGACTGTTCGACGCCGTCCGGTGCTTCTCGAGGTCGGCGTACTTGTCACGGCCTGGACTCTCCTCGCCGCGCTCGCCGGTGATCACCAGGACCTTGCCGCCCTTCTTGAAGCGCGGGTCGTTGCGTAGGGCCAGGGCGAAGACATCGATCTTCAGGACGGCCGAGCACCAGCGGGTCTGCAGGTTGGCGGACTGCTGGGGGAAGCGCCCACGGCTGGCCACCTTGCCACCACCACCTGCCTCCAGGACGCCGTCGGGGGTGTCGAACGACACGCCGTGGGTCCGACGGTCCTGTTTGGTGAGCTCACCCTCAAACCCCCCTTTGCGAGCCTGGAACCTAATGGGCAGGCCCAGCGCCTCTGCAAAGGCGCGGCAGTAGTCCTCAGTGACGGGCCAGTCCATGAACGGCTTGTCGGGCGGGTCGATGCTCTGGTGCCAGAGCTCCACCTTGTCGTGGGGCACACCCTGGCGGTCCAACTCCTCGAGTGTGGCGAAGGTGGCCGCGATGGAGTCCTTCCCGCCGCTGAACGAGATCAGAATGCTCTCGTACTCGCCCAGGGGCAGCAGCTCGGTGTCCGTGGATCTCGCGGTCGTTGGTTTCGCTCGCCGCTGGGGCATCTCCCGCAGGTGCTCGCGGACCAGTCGCCCCTTGCGGACGTAGGTCTTGACCTGGCGCTTCGCCTTTCCGCGGAGGGCTTGCGGGTCGAAGAGTGCGAGCTGGTCAGCCTTGTGCAGTGCGGCCTCGGTGCTGAACGTCCCACCATGAAGCACCAGGTGAGGCAGGGCCTCGGGGGTGAGCAGTCGCTCCACGGCGTGGCGGGCCAACACAGTAGCCGGTCGCCAGCCGCCCCCAGGCTCCCAAACCTGGCCGCTGACGATGTCGCTGTCGCTGGCACCGATGGCAACCGGATCCAGGACCTCGACGAACACACCCGCGGCTTGCGGTTGAGCCTCGGTGCGCACAACGAACCGGGTTCGCTCAGCCTTTGTGAGCGGGGTGTCGGTGTTGGCGCTGAGGTCGATCTCCGCGGGCCGCGCGTAGTCCTTCCGCATGACGGCCGCGATGGTCGCCTCCGGGTTCTTCGCCCGCCACTGCTCGACGGCCTCCGTGATGGGGACCCCGGCGTTGTACATGATCAGCATCGCCTTGGGGTTCCGCGGGTGCGCCTGCATGGCGTTCTGCTCGTACTCGACGACGCGCTGGAACGCCTTGGGGTGCTTCTCGCGGAGCACCCAGTACCAACCGATCGGCTGGAACTTGCACATGAAACAGCCGCTCTTGCGCACGTCGCCGAAGCCGTGGCGCTCCAGGATGGCCTGCTCGTCGAACTTGGACACGTTGGACTCGACCAGGGGGTAGGTCGCCCGCTCGTACTTGGGGCGGCCCATGTCGATCGCCCGGGTGGCCTCGTCGGCCGCGATGCCGATCAGGATGCGGTGCCGACCCAGCTGGCCCTTCTTGACGCCTGCAGACCAGCCCCGGTTGCCGACACCGAAGCGCTCCTGGGCCAGGTCGTTCAGCAGGTGGCGCGCTGCCGCCAGCTTGTGGTTGGCCGTGCAGCTGCCTTTGTCGCAGATTCGGACGATCATGCCCTTCTCAGCGTAGTCCTCCATGATGCCGACGCGGTTGTGGTAGTAGCCGCTGGCCGCCTTGCCCTCGATGCTCTCCGGTGGGTCCTTCCGCCATGGGTGCCCGGTCTGGATGTCCCTGTTGAGCGCGGCCACCTCGGCCTTCAGGCGCTCGTAGGTGAAGGGGTCGGTGTCCTGCACCTCCTTCATGCGGGCCATGGCGGCCTTCTTGCGCGTCCGCAGGCCGATCAGGCGCTCGCTGTGGGCTTCAGCCTGGGCGGTCGGCGGCTTGTGGGCCACCAGGAAGCGGATCCCCATCTCCTCGCACAGGGCCCGCACCTTGGGGACCTGGTCCCAGGTGTGCTTCCACTCCGCGCCGGTGTCGATGAACGTGACGGCGTCGATGTCCTCGGGCTTGAGGATCCGGCCCTCGCTCTTGAGCTTGCCCTCTTTGACCAGCAGCAGCTCGGTGATGGAGTCCCGGCCCATGCCCATCATCAGGATGGTCAGGTGTGGCCGGTCCAGGTCCCAGCTGTGCTCTGGCCCGAACTCGATCCCGGGCACGGCGTGCCCCTTGGGGGTGCCGGGATCCGTCTTCCGCTGGTGCTGCTTCACCTGGGTGATGCCGGTCTTGGTCTTCCGCAGGTGGGCCTTGACCTGCGCGAAGAGGCCCTGCTGGCTGGCCTTGGCCAAGCTCTCCAGGTGGGCCTCGAGCCCAGCGATCAGCCCGCCCTTGCCCTGGAAATGGTCGTGCGACCGGGCGCGCTCCATCAGTTCCAGGGCGTCCTCGGCGCTCGCGCCTGGGCGGATCTCGAAGTGCCCGCGGGTGGGCATGTGGATGGTGCGCTTGGCCAGGTCGCTGTCGCTCAGCTCCTTCCCCATGGCGGCGTAGGGCCCGGCCTCCCAGCGGACCTTGAGCCTGGCCGCGCCAGATTCCGCTCGCTGGTAGGCGGCGATCGCCGTCTCGCGTAGGCCGGTCAGCTGCTTGAGCCGGGCCTCAAGGGCTATTAGAGCCTTGTCGGCCTGATGGGCGGTTCGCACCCGCTCTGCTCGCTCACTCCCGGCTGCGGTGGTCTCGAATCGGACCTTGCCGCGGGTGGCACTCCCAGGCTCCGCGCCCGCGCCCACGGTCATGTTGGCGCGGATCTCAGCGGTCACCTTCGCGATCTCATCGCCCAGCTTGCCGGCGCGCTCGCGCCACTCCGCTGCCGACGTTCCGCGGGCCGACCCCTCGGCCTGGGTCTTGCCGCGGCGGATCTCGGTCGGACGCAGCCCCAGCTGGCGCAGGGCCTTGTAGGTCGCTCCGGCCTCGTCCAGGAAGCTGTAGGTGACGAACAGCTTGCGGCCGCTGGTGGGCAGCAGCTTGATCAGGCGTGCCGTGAGCTGGCTGGCGGCGTTGCGGGTGGTGCCGTCGCTGGCCACGCGGGTGAGCTCCAGGACCTCCTCGGGCTTCACGTCGCCTCGGTCCCAGCGCCCGGTCGGCGTCCCGGCCGTCGCCACGGCTACCAGCCGGTCGCCCCGCATCAGGCCCAGGGCGTACATGATGCCGCGCTCGTTGAGCTTGGGCAGCTTGCTGTGGTGGCGCTCGACGAAGGCCGCGGCCACCTCGCGCGAGACGTTGACCAGGCGGCCCCGGGTCTTCCCGGTCAGCTCGTCCTGGACGATCGCGCGCATCAGCCACTTCGGCATGGCCAGCGGGTGCCGGTCGTCGGTGCCGGGGTCGTCGGCTCCGGTGACCCGGATCTTGTCGTAGCCCGGTGGGTTGAAGTCGCCGCTGGCGCGCTCGGGGTCTGTCTCCATGACCAGCTTGGCGATGTCCAGGGCCAGCTGGATCCGGTCCTCCGGGTGCAGGGGCTCGCCGTCGGGGCCGCGCCGGGGGACGCTCAGCAGGTCCGGGATGTCTGCGCGGGTCCACAGCTCGTCGGCGTCGGCAGGTGTCTGCATCGCCTGAGCGAACTCAGGGTCATAGACGAAGCGCAGGGCGCTGTCGGTGACGGTGTCGGCCACCTCGTCGAGCTCGCGGTCGTCCCATGCCCCCTCGATGACCGGGCGCGGACGGTGGCCCTTCTCCCCAGGCTTGGGTGCGCCCTCGTCCTCGCGCCAGTGGGTGCCCTGCCGGCGCTTGGTGAGGCCGGTGCGCTGGCGGATGATGGCGGCGGCGGTCGCCTGGCCGTCGTTCTCGATGGCGCGCAGGTGCTCGCGCAGGGCGCGCTTGGCCCCCTCGGTCTTGCCCTCCTGGTAGGCGTGGACCGCCAGCGCATCCAGGGCCAGCCCCATGCCGTCGTAGCCGCGGAGCTCGGCATCGGACGCGCCGGCCTTCCGGGCCACGTCCTTCACGCTGGGGATGGCCTCCTCGAGGAGCGCGCGGCGCAGCTTGGCCAGGGCGCGCAGGGACGGGCTGGCGCGCTTCACGGTGCGCTGGTGGGCCTCGACCTGGGTGATGCCCTTGCGGGTCTTGCGCGCGTGCGCCTTGACCCGGGCGCGCTTGAACAGCTCCAGCTGGTCGGCCTTGGTGAGGTTGCGCACGGTGCGGGCCACGCGCAGGCGTGCCTCGAGCTGCTTGTAGTCCTCGGGCACCTCGGCCATGGACAGCGCCAGCCCGCGGCCCTGGACGTGGTCCAGGCGGGCCCGTGGCTCCTGGATGGCCTCGGCCCAGTCGGCCCAGTGCCAGACGGTCAGGCCCAGGTTCTTCGGGCGCTTGCTGTCGTAGGCCAGCCGGTAGGTCGCCAGGGCGGTGACGGCGTCGGTGAAGCCCACCATGCACTTCGGCTCGTCGTCGTGCGGGCCGTGCTTCTGGCTCTGGTGGATGACGTAGACCATGGGCGCGGCCTCGGGCCCGTGGGGGCCCAGGAACACGTCCACGGGGTCGCCGTCGATGGCCACGGTGTCGGGCACCTCGCCGTAGTGCGCAGGCATCTCGGTAGCCCACTCACGCCCGTCAGGGCTGGTGCCCCGGCGCAGGGAGCCCTTCACGTTCTCGATGAGCACGCGGACGGTCCCCCACTGGGCCTGGGCCTGGTAGGGGTGTTCGGCCCGGTTGGGCCTCGGCGGACCCATGACGCGGTAGCCAGTCGGCACGGCTACTCCCAGCTGGTTTCGAGCTCGCTCTCTGGCAGCTTGCCCTCAGCGCGGAACATGCCACGCTCCCAGGGGCGGCCGGCTCGCAGCGCTTTGATGATGTCGGGGGCGATGGCCTGGGCCTTGCGCAGGCTGCCGACCAGGACGTGGTAGGGCAGGGGGGTGAGGGCGTCCACGGTCACCCACGGGATCTGGCCGGGCTTCGACCTGAACCGGACGGACACGCCGTCCACAGGGAACGTGGTGTCGAAGTCGGTGCTGGACATCGCCAGCGCCATGCTGGCTCGCGTGCTGCCCTTGGCCAGGTCCAAGGTCGGGTTGACCACCGGGAAGCACTCGGGGTTGACAGTGAAGCGCAGGCTGCTGCCCTTCTTGAGTCCGGACATCAGGTGCTTCACGGTCTCCGGGTCGCCGCCCATGTCCTGGTAGGTCTTGATGGCGGCGCGTGCGGTGCCCTTGTCGGTGCGGCCTCGCCTGAAGTCGCCCACCATGCGGTTGGCGAAGCCTTCGGCCTCCATCCGCTGGCGGTCGCCGGCCGTGCGGACCACGTCGCCGTCGTCCACGCGGGTGCCGGTGGGGGTCTCGCGCAGCCCGTCGGTGCGGCGTGAGTCTGCGCCAGCCAGGCTGTAGCGCAGGGTGCGCCCCTGCTTGTTGGCCTGCAGGAAGCCCCGATCGGTGAGGCGCTTGAGTGCGGCCCGTTGGATGGCGCTGCTCTTGCCGAACCCGGTGACCATGTCGGACACGCTGACGGCTCCATGCTCCTGCAGGTGAGCGTCGAGCTGGTCCCAGGTGTAGCCGGCTTTGTCCATGGCCTCGTTGTCGAGGGCGTCGGCCAGGTTCCCTTTGCGCTTCGGGCCCCTGGATGCCTTCGCCTTCGGCTTCTGCCCACCGGGCAGGGAGTAGCGCAGGACGCCCTCATGCTTGCCGTGGGCCTCGAGCTGCCCATCGTCCAACATCCGGTGGAGCACGCGAGTGTGCTCATGGGGCTGGCCCCCGAATGCGAACCGCAACTCGCGCGCGGTGACGCTGCCGTGCTCCTGCAGGTGCTTGGTGAGCTGCGAGGGTGTCCAGCCCAGCTTCCCGGGTCCGCCCCAGTCCATCAGGGCGCTGGCGACGCCCCCCTCGGTCAGGCTCTCCTTCGTGGCGCTGGGCAGGTCGAGATCCCAGCGCCCGTTGTCCTCCCGGTAGGACGCGACGGCCTTGGCCTTGCCCTTGGTCCAGACCCACTGGCGCTGGCCGGTGTGCTCCAGCTCCACGCCGTTCAGTCCGAGGTCGCGGGTCGCGTGGTCGAGGTTGCTGATGGCCTCAGACCGGGCGTTGCCCTTGGCCACGATGGACGCCCGGAACCTCTTGGCCAAGCCGGGGTGGGTCAGGTAGTCGCCCTGCGTCTTCTCCGTCTTCAGGAAGGTGTGCCAGCCCTTGGGGTTGCCCAAACTGATCGCTGTCTCGATCTCGGTCAGCCGGTTGTCCAGCTTGCGGTTGAGGCTGTTGGCTGAGACGAGGCGGCCCGCCGACCCGGATGCGTAGTAGTCCACGGCTCGGATGGCGGCCGACAGGGCCTGGAGCGTGCTCCGCGTGGTGTCGCGCGCGCGCCCAAGGTGCAGGGGGTCGAAGTCTTTGGCCAGGAGCTCCTTCGCCTCGGTCTCGCGCTTGGCCAGCAGGGCCATGTCCTGCGCTCCGCGCTCCTTCTTCTGCTCGTAGGCGAACTCGCCCGCCTTGATGGTGGTCTTCCGGCGGCCGAACTTCGCGTCGAAGTATCGCTTTCCCGTCTGTTGCGTGATGGTGCCAGCGCCGAACTGTGGATCCCACACGGGGGTTCCCGGAGCCAGCGTGATGCCACGCTGGGTAGCGAGGTTGGGCGGGTAGTCGAAGCCCTTGGGCATCTTCGGCTTCGCCTTGCCGGCCTTGCGCTTGCGGTCGTGCTGCTTCACCTGGGTGAAGCCGGCCTTGGTCTTGCGGGCGTGGGCCTTCACCTGGCTGGGGCCACCGAACAGGCCCAGCTGCTCAGTCTTGGCCAGGTCGATGATGATGGAGCCGTAGCCGTCGTGACGGGCGGCGCGCGGATCAAAGGACATCAGGAAGCGTGGCATGGCGTGATCCTATCCGTCGGTGTCGTCGGGCGTGCTCGCCTCGGCGTTGTAGTGCCCATGGTGGACCTTGACCACGGCCCCCGTCTCGTCGTCGATGACGGTGCAGCCCTTGGCCCCCACCTTGTAGACCTGGCCGCGGCGCGCGGTGCCCGTCTTCGGGCACTGGTAGGAGACGTACCGGCCTGGGCCGGCGGGATGGATCGGGTCCACCTTTGGACGCTGGGGGCCCTTCGGCCCCGGGGTCAGCTGGCGCTGGTCGCCTTTGTGGAGCCCGTGGAGCCCGGAGGAACCGTAGACGTGACCCAGGCTCCGGTCGAGCTCCGCGCCGCCGGCCGGGTCGGGGTTGGGGGCCGGCTCATGCCAGGACGCGGCCTGCTCGTAGTAGTCGTCCTCGGCCGCCCGGTCGGCGTCCTGCTTGGCCTGCACCGCGGCCCACAACGCCTCTGCATCGGCGGTCGCGGGCTTGTCCTGGTCGTGCGACGACGGGATCGGCGACATGCCGGTACGGTCCACCACCGACTCCAGGAGCGCGGACGCGACCCCGATCCGGCGATGGTCCACGTCCACTTCGATGTCGAAGGCGATCTTGCCGTTCTTGCCGTCGTTGGCGTTCAGCCAACCCACGGCCTTGTCGCCGTCGAAGGCGTAGAACGTGCCGTGATCGGAGGCGAACGGGTTGGAACGGTCGGGCGGGTAGTGCTTCACGACCACCTCACCCCCCTTGATCGCATACCGGCTAGACCAAGCGGCCGGGCCCAGGGGCCGTCGCTGGATCCGCGTGTTGATGCGGCCAGGCGTGTTGTGGTCGATCCGCCTTCGCTGCTCTTCAGCCTTGGCCTGGTCTGGGTTGGGGGCCGGCTCGTGCCGGGGCTCGTCGGTGGCCTCGAGGTCGTCGAGGTTGTGGAACTGCTCGTAGCTGCCTTCGCCGTCGTCCGATGGGAAGTAGACCAGGGCGCGGGGCTCGTAGGTGTTGCTGGCGTAGGTCAGGTGGGAGATCCGCCCGGTCTTGGCCCAGCGGGTGCCCCCGCGCGCCTCGACCCAGTCACCACGCTTCAGGCTGACATCAGGCAGCTCGCCGTAGAAACGGGCACTCTTCCGCTGGTGCTGCTTCACCTGGGTGATGCCCTTGGGCGTCTTGCGGGCGTGAGCCTTCACGGTGCCGAAGAGGGACATCTGGTCGCCTTTGTGGAGGCTGTGCTCGAGGTGACCGTGCTTGTAGATGCGGCCAGCGAAGTGCCAGATTCCATCGACGTTGATCTCTGCCCCTGTGCCCTGCTCGGCCATGCGTAGGCCGCGGATCACGCCGCTGGTGTGGCGGTCTCGGCTCAGCCAAACATCGACGCGCTCGCCACGCTGGAAGGTCTCGTGCTGGACATTCTCGCCCCTGATGCGGGGGAGGGTGACGTGGTCTTTGCCCCTCGGTGCCAGGCTCATCTGACCGGGCACCCGGCGCTGCTTGCCGGAAGCGGTGTGCCCGTGCGCGGTCTTCGGGAACAGGTAGTCGTTGAGGCTCCAACGGGTGGCGGGTGGGAGCCGCTGCTTCGGGTGTTCGCCAGACCAGGCCAGGACCAGGTGGTCGTCGCCGTTGGCTTCGGCCTCGGCAATGCCCTCAGACAGTAGCCAGCTGTCCATCCGCTTGAGCGCGTTCATCCACTGGCGGTTGCTGGAGCCAGACGACGACTTCGGCACCGGCCGAGTGACGCGCCCGGTTCGGGTGAGCACCCGCTCGCCGGCCTTGAGCTTGTCGCCCTGGTACGCATGGCGGGGGGCCCTGACGTGCATCTTGACCTGGGTGAGCCCCTGGCGGGTCTTCCTGGGGTGGGCCTTCACGGTGGTCTGGCCACCGAAGAAACCAAGCTGCTCGGCCTTCAGCAGCTCGGCCAGTAGGCCCTTCTCCATGTAGGGCAGATCCACGTCCAGCAGCATCGCGGTGGCCGCGATGGCGTTGTCGGTGAGCTTGCGCTGCCAGACTCCGATCGACGGTGCCCAACGGAAGCCCCGCCCCTTGAGCGCGCGGCGCATCTCCTCGGGGGGCTTGTCGTCGAAGTGCAGACGGATCCGGTCGGCGTCCACGGCGTACTCGATGCGCCCGCCCTTGAACGTGTGCTCTTGGTGCGCGGTGGACTCCTTCGCCTCGAGCGTGCGGATGCGCGCCTCCATCCGCTTCATGCCAGCGCGATGGTTCGTCAGCGCGTAGCTGGGGAAGCCGTACCGGCCAGCGAAGTCTGGTTTGAGCAGTGACGCAGCGGTGTCCGCGTCGATGCCGAGCTCAACGAGCGCTGCCAGCTTCTTTTCCGCGGTCGGGTTCTTCTTCGACCGAACGACCCGGTTGGCGGCCTTCATGGTCGCAAGCTGGCGGGTCGCGGCCTCGAGCTTCAGGCGCTCGGCGGCTGCGGGCCCACCCGCGTCTGATACGCGCTGGGCTTCGATGGCCTGCACCAGGGTGCGCCGCCCCTTCTTGGCGTACTCCAGCAGGTCGCGGACCTTGTTGTCCGCGGCGTTGCTGCGCTTGCGCATCCGGGCCACGGGGAAGTTCGCGGGCCCCGCCACCATGCTGCTGACCATGCCGGCGCGCGAGGTCAGCCACGCGCGTGTGCGGCTGGCGTAGCCGGCCCTGTACGTGGCGAACGCCTCTTCGAAGGCCGCCCGCTCCGCGTCGGTCTGCGCCATCGCGCCGATGTGCTCCTCGACGCCCTGCAGGTGCTCGACGTACTCGCGGATCACCTGCCTGCCCCGGGTCTCGGGGACGTGGGACGTGCCGTTGTGGGCGGTCGTTGCCAGGTCGAGGCCGATGTCCTTTGCGTACTCGTGCCCCAGGAGCGCGGCGTCCTCGGCGTCCTGCTTCTGCTTGCGCGCTGCGGCGGCCTTGGCCCTGCGTGCCTCACGCGCCGCGGCCTCGATCTTGGGCTTGGCGGCCTCGGATCCCTCGTCGATCGAACGCATCATCTTCGCGTGCAGGCGCTGGGACCGCTGGCCCCCGCCCACGGTGCCCTTGCGCTGGTGCTCCTTCACCTGGGTGATGCCCTTGGGCGTCTTGCGGGCGTGAGCCTTCACGGTGGACTGTCCGCCGAAGAGGCTGAGCTGGGCGGCCTTTGTCAGGCGAAAAATGAAGCGCACGGCCTTCTCCATGGGGGTGCTCTCGTCGGCCAGGTGGCGGGCAACAAGGGTGCCGGCCGTCTCGAGCCAGGCCCTGCGGTTGGCTGGCGTCAGGTAGGGGGCGACCATGCTCCACTCGCCGGTGCTGGCCAGCAGCTGGGCCACGATCTCGGAGGGGTTGACCCCTTGGTCGCGTAGTTCGCGCGCCAGGGCGGCGCTCTTGGTGTCGTTGAGCTCGCGGTAGAGCTGGTGTTTGTATGCCCGCACCTCGGCGGGGCTGTTGAAGTACAGTTCGCGGCTCTTGCGGTGGGCGGCCACGCGCTGGTCCTGTAGCTCCGGGCCAGCGGCCTTGGCGGCCTCCAGGACCTGGCGGGCTCCGTCGGCGTCTCCGGCGTCGAGCCGAGCGCGCACGTAGTGCCGGATGGTCGCGTCCTCGCCGAACAGCTGGTTGTTCACGGCGTTCATCTGGGCGTTCGTACTGACCCGTGGTGGGCGCTCCATCGCGTGGGTCAGTTCGTGGGCGATGGTGGACCGCAAGCTCTGGGCGACGGCCTCGGCCTTGTGGACACCGGGCGGGGTCTGAAGGATGAGGTCGTAGCCCCACACGTTCATGGTGCCGTCGTCGTTGGCCATGCCGTGGGTGCGCCAGATCGCACGGAAGCCGATGGGCCGCCCCGACTGCGTCTTCTTCCGTCGCGCAGTGGACAGGTAGAGGTTGAACAGGCGGGGTTCGCCGTTGATGTTGGCGACGGTGTGCTCGCCCAGGTCCACGCTGGCGTAGTGGGGCAGCTTCACGGTGCCGTTGAGGCGGTGCTCGATGCGGTCCCACGCCAGCGCCTTGTCCACAAGCTCGCGCACGACCGCTTCGCTGACGCCCATGGTGCGCTGACCGACGTGGGCGTTGTGGCTTCGGCTCACCTGGCGCTCATGCTGCTTGACCTGGGCCAGCCCCTTCGCTGTCCGCCGCGCGTGGGCGCGGACGCGACTGAAGTCCAGGGCGAGCTGGGCCCCCTTGGTCAGGCGGAACACGAGCCGGGCCCCCTTGGACAGGGCGCGGGTCAGTGCGGTCTGCATCATCTTCCTGTTGGCCGTCGCCTGTTTGGGGTCTTCGGGGGCCAGGTCGGCCGTCAGCCACGTCGCGGCGTCGGCCATCTGCGTGCCAAGCCGGGGGCCACCACCAGGTCCGTTCGTGCGGCCCAGCTTGGCCTGCAGGAAGTTGCTGTCCAGGCTGATCTGCGTGTCCGGGCTGATCGCTGGGATCGCCTCGAGGAGAGCGCGCCCGGCCTTGGTGCGGGTCTTCGGACCCAGGCCCAGCAGGTGGACCCGTGGGGGCTGGTGCTCCTGGATGAACGCCTGGACCTGACGGGGCGGGGCGGCCTTCTTGTTGGAGGGGATGGCGGGCACCAGGTCCTCGTCGGACAGGCCCAGGGCCGCTTGGCACTCGACCCAGAAGCGGCCCAGGTCGAGCTCACCGGCTTGCAGGGGGACCAGGACCTCGACGCCCTTGTCGGCCAGCGCCTGGACGCGTGGGGCGTACTCGCGCATCCGCGCCAGCGTCAGCTCTTGGTTGCCGACGGCGTCAGGGGCCACCAGCGCCGTCGGGGCCTCACGCTCTGCCAGGCGGTCGTAGACCGATAGGACCCGCTCCCACGTCGCATCAGACATCGGGGTGAACGCGCCGGTCGTCCGGTCGAGCTCGCTGAACGCGCCGGAGTCAACGAATAGCGGAACCACGGGCAGCTTCACGAGCAGGTCGATGGCGCGCGGGCCGAGCTCCAACGCGCTGACGCCCATGGGCTGGCCGGCGTACCAGTAGCCCATGATCTCGCCGGGGTGGTTGGCCCCGGATGCGTAGTAGAGCCTCCCGCCCTCGTCCAGGCGGTAGCTGATGCGGCTGTGGCCGCGCACCATGGTGACGCCCTTCGCCGTCCGACGCGTGTGCGGCTTGACGAAGAGTCGGACCTGGTCGGCCTTGGCCAGCCCCCCGTGGGGCGAGCCCTGGGGAGCTTGGGCCATGCTGAACCTCGATCAGACGGTGGTGAGACCGACTCCGTCGTTGGCGAGCACCTGCCAGACCAGCGCGCCCCCGACCTTGACGGCCACCAGTTCGATGTACTCGGACACGGCACCGAACGTCAGCGTGTTGTTGTTGGCCACGTTGACAGGGGCGGCCACGGTGACCACCCGGTCGCCCACGGCGTAGGTGTCAACGTACAAGCGCAGGCGCTGACCGATGAAGGTCGGGATGGCCAGGGTGTTTGTCTCCGCGGCTGCGGTGACAAAGCCGATGGTCGCCGAGCGCGTGACCGGGATGGCGACACCGTCGCCCGGGTCAGCCAGTTCGATGGGGACGTACTTGGCGAGCTCGGCCAGGGCGTCCTCGACGTTGGCAGCCGCCAGGAGGCTCGCGGCGTCCTCGACGCCAATGAGGGACGCGCCCTCACCGGTCGTGATGTTGGCCAGCTTGGCCAGCTCGTTGAGGCGGTCGCCCAGCTGGATATCGGGGGCGATGCCAGCCATAGGGGATGGCTTGCCCCCCGCACCGTTGAGGATGTTCTTGAGCTTGTCGCTGAGTGCAGCAGTGAGAGGCATGGGGTTCTCCAGGGTGTGTGCGGGCCTATTCTGCCTCAGACCTCTTCGCCTATCGTAAGGCCGGCGAGGACATTGATGGCCGCGCTATTGTCGCGCTGAACGGTGACGACGAACGTGTCGCCCGTGGATGGGTCGCCCTCGACCAGGACCGCACCGGGAGCGGGGCCGAACTCCAGGCCGAGCTGCTTGAGGCTGAACTCCGCGCTCTCGTTGGACACGGCTTGCTTCACCGCGATGAGCTCACCACCAGTGATGGAGGTCGCGGTCGTATTCACCCGGACGCCAGACTTGCCGGCCTCGGTGTCCCAGGGGGCCCAGCTGCCACCCACTACAGTGGGGTTCCTCCAGACCTTCACGACCGCGCGCTGATCACCACCACCGAACGCCGCAAGGGCAAGGCAGTCCCGGGTGTTGTGCCGCCCACCGAGGAACGGGGCGATCTGGAACGCGACGATGGGGATGTTGGTGCCGTTGATTGCGCGTGACTCGTCCAGGCCGGTGGCCCGCGGGGTGTACTTCCGCTCGTTCCCACCCTCGGAGGAGACATCCACACACCCGAACTTCATGGTGAGCGAGGAGCCCGCCCCGGTGTTCTCGACCTGGAACGCAGCAGGGACACCGGGGTTGGTGAGGCTCAGCGTGTTTTCGATCTGCAACCGACTGATCCGGTGCAGGACACGCTGATTGACCATGAACTCAAAGTCCCCAGCTCCGCGCCATTGGAAGCGGAGGTCCCAGAGCGTGTTGACCGTGATGTCCACGTCCGGTGGAATCACCACCTCAGCGCGGTGAATCTCGGTCAGGGTGCCGCCCCCGTCGCTGTGGTCCTCCGGGTCTGGTGCGATGACACCCCTGGTGGTCTTGAGCACGGCGTACAGCTTGTTGTCGTCTCCATTCCACTCGAAAAAGACCTGTTCGTCGTCGGTGAAAAGCCCCCAGCGAAAGACCACGCCCGCGCCCGTGTCCAGGTTCTGGCTCGCCGTCGAGAACAGGTGGCCGCGGTTCGACTGATAGCGGGAATGGGTGCGTGAGAGCAGATTCGACGGAGAGCCGCCGTCAGTCGCCGTCCCGGAGTCGAGCACCAGCTGGCCATCGTTCGCGTAGATGCTGCTGTTCGTGCCGGCGCTATACCGCCACTCCTCACCTGGGATCCCGTAGGTGAACAACGAGCGGAACAGCGAAAACGACTTGGTGGTCTTCGCGACACCCCACACGTCCGATGACAGATCATTGTCATCTCGGCCCAGTTCTACGCGCCGGTTGCGTCGGACGGAGTCGTAGGCCATCAGGGCTTCTCGATGGTCCAGACCTCGACGAGGGCTGTGTTTGTGGTGTTTCCGGTGAGCAGGACGCTGGTCTGGTGGACGCCTTCGTCAGTGTCGTAGGCCCACAACGTGAAAAACCGCAGGTTCTCCAGCAGGGTCTCGCCCGCGGCCATGCGCAGGTCGAAGTCGTAGTCCTTCGTCACCAGGATCAGCGCGATGGCGTCAGTGAACGTGACGGCCTCGTCGATAGCCGCGGGAGCCAGCGACACCACCTGGCGACGGGTGACCGTGTACCCGGACAGGGTGAAGCACTCGTCCAGGGTCTGGCTGGCCTGTGAACCCTCGTCATTCATCAGCTCGAGGACGATGCGCAGGGCGGCGTTCTGGGTCTTTCCGATACCGGAGCTCATGGGGGTCTCCCTGGGGGACGTGGGGGGAGTCTAACTACCCTGCTTCGAAAGCCTCTGGAACCGTCGCCATCAGGGCGCGGAAGATCACAGGGTGGAACAGCTGCAGGGGGCCTTCCGTACAATTGGGATGTATTGGCCCGGAGACGGCCACCCACGCCTTGCGAGGCCGCCCGAAGTTGCCGCCCGCCGCGTCGTTGGCCCGCACCTCGCTCATGCGGTACTTCCGCGGCTTGGCTCCGACACCCCAGATCCGCTTGCAGTCGTCGCAGGCGTCGCCGCGCACGAGCTTCCAGACCAGGGGGTCTTTGATGCCGACGCTCTTGGCTTTGGCCTGCAGCGCGACCGCGGCCCCGTCGTTGTGCGCGAACGCCATTTCGGTGCGCTGGACCCGGTCCAGCTCGTTGGTCAGGGACGGGTGCCCCACGAGCTCGCGGCGAATGGCGTCCTTCCTGGCCTGACGCGGCAGGCGCTTGAGCACGCCCTCGCTGATCGCGCGCTGCATGGCCTGAAGCTCTGGCTGCATCAGCCCTCGGTGGGCGGCCTGCTGCTGCAGCATCAGGGGGCGGCGCATGTAGATGCCGGCGCGGGTCTTGGCGTAGGCCAGGGCCTGCTTCTCAGGCTCGGAGAGCCGGAGCTCCATGGCCTGCGTGACAAGGTCGGCAAATGTGCCGGCTCGAGGGGCCGGCTTCGGGGCGTTGGCCGGGCCTACCCATGGCTGCCACGCGCGCCCCAGCCGCCACGCCACTTCGATGTAGCTGGCGTTGAGCGACGTGCCCCAGCGGCCAGCCAGCGGCACCTTGGGGACAAGGTCCGCGTTGCCGCTCCAGCGCACCAGGATGCGCACCTTGTGCTGGCGAAAGACCTCAGCCAGGCGCTCAGCCGCGAGCGGGTCGTCCAAGGCCCAGCCGTTGCCGGCGGTCGCAGCCACCTCGTCGATGAGCTGCTGGCCCCAGCGCGTCCAGTCGGCCTCGGCCAGGCGCAGCAGCGTGGTCAGCTCCGGGTGCGCGGGATCCATGGGCCTGACCTTCCACCTGCTCGCCTTCTCCAGGTCGGGCAGCACGTCGAGCTGGTAGGCCAGCTGCGCCAGGACGTGGGCAGCCTGGGGGCCGCTCAGGTCGTCGAGGTTGGTGGTGACCCTCACGGGGGCGTCGTGTCGTAGAGCGGCGTGCGCAGGTAGGCGCTGTGATCCGCGATGGCGGCGCTCAGCTCTGCCACCTTGGCCGTGTACCCGGCGGTCCCGTTCAGGTTGGTCAGCTCGTCCGGGTCCATCTCCAGGTCGTACAGCTCCCAGCGGGCCTGGCCTTGGTGCGACGTGTCCCAGTTGACCAGCGTGGTGTTGGCGTACTCGGTGAGCTTGAAGCGTCCGTCGGTGGCCATGAACGCGCTGGGCTCGATGGCCGCGGTCACGTAGCTGTAGGCCACCAGGTGGTCGCGGGGGCACGCTTCGGAGCGGATCAGGCTGTCGCTCCAGTCGCTCCCGCTTGCGGCTCGCACGTCACCCAGGGCGTTGTCGGACTCAGGGATCCCCACCAGGCCCGCGGCCGTGAGCAGCAGGTCGGCCCCGCTGAACAGGCTGAGGTTGTCGTGCGCCCGCAGCACGCCGGGCATCTTGAACAGGCAGACCGTCCGGGCAGACTGCTCGTAGAAGTTGCTCTTCAGCCACAGCTGCCGGTGGCCGCCCATCTCGCCGTGGTCGCTCACCAGGACCACCAGGGTCTCGTCGGTGAGGCCCAGGGCCTCGAGCTTCGCCAGCAGCTGGCCGATGTAGTCGTCCACCTGGGTGATGGCGGACCAGTAGCGCGCGGTCATGCGCCGCTGATCTGCGTCGGTGGCCCCGGTCCCACCCCAGGCCGACGCGGCCTTGTCCCAGTTGTTCTCGGTGGGCGATGGGTCGATGTAGTAGTCGTCGGGCACGTCGTCGGGCCCGTAGCCGAAGTAGAAGTCCTCGCCCGCGCCGTCGTTGAAGGTGGCGGTGCAGTCCCACGGGTAGTGGGGGAACCGGAACCCGATGTGCAGGAAGAACTGGCCCGCGGTGCCGTTGGCGTCCAGCCAGTCCAGGCCGTACTCGAGGAGCACCCGGTCGGCGCACTTGAACGGGTTGAAGCGCTGGGTGGCGAACATCGTCTTGCTGGTCAGCGCAGCGATCCGGTCCTTCGCGGCCTCGTCGTCGGCGTCCCAGCTCGGCACGGGCGGGCTGGGGTTGTGCAGGGCGTCGTATGCCTGTTTCTTGGTGGTCTGGTAGGTCGGCAGCTCGGTGACGTTCTTCTCTGTGATGGCCTGGTCGTAGCCAAGCAAGGCCGCTGCAGCGTCCTCGGTACTCGTCGATGTGTGGAGCTTGCCGTAGTTCTGGGTGGTGAACCCAGCGGCGCTGAACACGTCCACCAGGTTGGGGTGTGCGTCGTTCCAGACGCGGCCGTTGGTGTTCATGCCCGTCTCAGGGGCCCACAAGCCGGTGACCCAGCTGTGACGCGCTGGGGCACACAGAGGGTGCGTGGCGTAGGACCGCAGCATCCGCACGCTGTCGGCCGCGAGTTGGTCGATGTTGGGGGTGCGCACGACCGGGTGGCCCATCCAACCCATCGCGTCGAACGCCAGCTCGTCCACGCTGATCATCAGGACGTTCCATGCCGTGCCGTCGCGGGTGGCCAGTCGTGCCGCCAGGTCGGCCGCGTCGTCGTCGGGGGCGGGGAGACCTCGGCCCCCTCGAGCGTTGCGGTAGGCCATCAGGACTCCGTGGGCAGGAAGCCCCCAGTGGGGTTCGGCATGATGCTGCTCCAGGGGCGGAAGCGAACGGTGATCGCGTTGGTGTTGGCGGCGTCGCTGCGCCCCACCACCAGGAAGCCGTGCAGGCCGTCGCCAGCTTGGGCACCGGCGGATCCACCGCGCTTGACGGCCAGCTGGTCGTTGCCGCCGTCGTCGTCCAGGCTCACGCAGGCCACGCCCTCGGTGTTGCCCGCGCCACGCTGGACGCTGCAGTGAAACCGGGTGTTGGTCGCCGCCCATGTGCCTGGACCGCCCCCGATGGACGCGGTGGAAGCGGTGAACCGGATGCCCTGCACCTCGATGGTTGCCCCGGACGCATGGACCACGATGCCCCAGCCTTGCGCGCTGCCGCTGCGCAGGTCCGAGGCGTTGCAGACGCCCAGGATGGCGTAGGTGTCGTCGGCCACGTCGGGCAGGATGCTGAAGGCCAGCTGGACCATGGCCTGCCAGGCGTCGTCCGCGAAGTCGTCGAACTCTCGGCCCAGGATGTCCGTCAGCTTCCAGGTCCACCAAGCCCCGTTGAGGGGGTCCGCGGTGTAGCTGTCCACGCTGCCGGCGAGCTCGACCGTCAGGCCGTTGTCGTCGTCGGTGACGGCGCTGAGCACGCTGAGCGAGTCGTCGCTGTCCACGGCGTCCGCCAGGCGCAGGCGCGTGTAGTCCACCTCCACTTCGTCGAGCAGGACTCGATTCAGCTGGCCGCGGTGCATCTGGGACTGACGGTAGGCCACCTCACACCTGCTTGTTCATGCCGCGCCACAGGACGTGCATGTGCTCGCTGCCAGACGGAGTCCCGGCGATCCCGGTGATCATGCAGGAGACGAATCCGCCACCGTACTGATCGAAGAGTAGGTCATCGGTCTGTCCCGTGAGCTCCTGGACCAGGACCCAGCGCCCCGTGATGGCGGCCTCCGGGCTCTCCACGTACTCGTAGAACACCACGTCGTAGCTGGTCACCCAGCTGGGCTTGAGCACGGCCCAACGGAGCTCGCTCCAACGCTTGCCGGCGGGCACGCCGTACCGGTCCCGGTCGCCGTCGCCGACAATGGTGCTCTGCGCGGCTTGGATGTTCTTGTGCAGGCGATTCCAGTCGCCCTTGAAGCCGCCGAAGCGGCCGGTGCGCGGCCCGCTGTTCTCTTGGGCGTTCGCGTTGCGTGGGCTCGACATAGAGGTCTCCTCGGCGGCAGTCTACTGCTCGACGGTGATGGTCAGGGGCCGGCGACGGCGTCGGTGTGCGACCACGTCGCGGATTGTGAGTGCTGACGCCTTCTGCATCGGCTGCTGCGGTCCTGGGGGCCCAGGTGGGCCCTGGGGGGGCTCCTGGTCGTCCTCGCCGGCCTCTGGGCCGCCGAAGAGTCCAGGGGGCGGCTGGCCGAAGGGAGAGCCCCCGCCCGGCCCACCCTGCGGATCGCCGAAGCCGTCAGCGTCGCTGCCTCCCTGGTCCATCATGTCGCGCATCTTGGCCTGTTGGATGGCTTGGGCGAACTGGGGGTTGCCCAGCAGGTTCCAGGGGTTCTCGTCGTGCTTGAGCTGGTCCTCGTCGCTGGCCTTGTCGTAGGCGTCGGGCTCCAGGTAGAAGCCGCGCGACTTCTCGCCGCGTGCCAGGCGGACCTCGTTGAAGGTCATGTCGGTGCGGGTGCGGACCTCGTAGATCCGGGCCTCGCGCTCCTCGTCCACGTCGCCGGTGCGCCAGCGGACACGCAGGTCGGGGTGGCAGCGCTCCGCGAGCTCGTCCAGGATGTTGGTGCCGATCCACTGCAGGTCGCTGTGCAGGCCCTCTTCCTGGGCGAGGCTGATCTCCTTCTCCCGGTTGGGCGCGGACAAGCTGGCCCCGCCCCCACCGTCCCAGGGCTTCGCGTTCAGGCTGTTGGTGTCCATCCGGTAGATGGCCGTGCCCAGGCTGATCAGCAGGGACAGGAACACTTCGAACATCATGTCTTTGTTGCTCGGCTTGATGTCGATCTTCTGCAGCACGCCGTCGATGGGCATGGGCAGGATGGGCGGCTGCCAGGCGCGACGCACGCCCTGGCTCGCTTCCCGGAGCTGGTCCACAAACGCGTCGATGTCGTCGTCGTGGATGTCGCCGCTGATGCCCAGGACGAACTCGGACAGCATCCCCTTGGTGAAGTAGGTGCCGTTGTAGTTGAAAGCGTTGAGGAAAGTGAGCCCGATCTCCAGGCTCTGTTCCACGTTGGACGGGTAGTAGCCAAGCAGGTTGACGCTGGTCCGGTTGGGGATGGGAGCCACGATCAGGTCACCAGGCCGGTAGATGGCCTCCACCATGCCGTCCCGGACCAGGCAGTAGTCGGCTCCGGTGAAATCCCAGTCCAGGGTCATGGACAGCAGCTCCAGCCGGTCCTCGAGGGTGATGGTGCTGGGGTCCAGGTTGGAGCTCCCCCAGGCGACCGGGTTCTCGGCGTACCAATGCTCAGCGAACGCCAGCGTGTTCCAGATCAAGGCCCCGTCGATGGGCCGCCAGCCGACCACGCGCTCCGGGTCCAGGCCGCTGCGTAGGACCTCGACCGCGGGCCGGTTGATGGTGAGGAGGTCTTCCTCGAGCGCAGTCATGGCCGCGGCCAGGGTCTTGAAGCCGTAGCGCTTGCTGGGCGTGTGCAGCACCTCCGCGAAGCGGTAGCGCCACTTGTCGAAGCCCTCGGGCTCGACGAACCCGGGCCGGTTCGCGTGGCGGTGGACGATCTCCACGCCGATGTCGGTGGGCCTGCCGCTCCACTCCACGGCCATGCGCCGTACCTGGTGGTGCCGGGCGCTATGGATGGCCTGGAACATGGGGCTCTTCTCGCGCACCGTGCGCAGAGTCGTGAAGCTCAGGATGCTGCCGAGGTTCTGGCCCTTCCTGACGGCCATACCCCCGCCCTCGCGGGCGAAGTAGCGGGGCGTGGAGGGGAAGCTCGACATCGTCACGCGGGCGAGCTGGTCACGTCGGACGCGGGCCACCGCGTCCTTCGGCAGCTTCCAGTCGCCGTTCTCGTCCGACTTGATCCCGTAGCGACCAAGCAGGTCCAGGGCGCTGGCGGTTGAAGTCTTGCCCATCAGCGACCTTCCTTAGCGAACGTGGAAAAGACCTCGTACTCGGTGCCGCACCCAGCGCAAACCTGGCGGTGAGGGAACCGGAGCGTGCCCAGCTTGGCATCGAGTTGCATGGTCATATCGAAGCAGCACCTCCGGCCATTGAACAAGAGGTGGCCGCTCTCCCGGTCGTATCCCAGCTTGTCGGTTCGGCGCGTCCGCAACCGGCGATTCACCTTCGCGTCGTTGGGGTCGTCGCTGTTGTCGAAGAGCTTGGCGACGATCTCGTCCACCTGGTCCAGGGGGTCCGAGACCTTGCGGATGCGGAGCTTGCCGCGCACCACACGGGTGGCGTACTCGGGGGTCTCGATGCCCGCGAAGCTCTGCAGCAGGGCCATTGATCCGTCAGTCAGCATGCGGGCTCCATCGTAGCGGGGTCAGGCCACCAGCGCCTTCGGTTGACTATGTGGGCGATGTTGGTCGGGTCCACGCCAAAAGCCCTGGCCAGCTCGGCCTTGGTCTCCGCGGGGAAGCGCGAACGGATGGCCCGAACGTCGGACCAGGTGAGTTTCGCGTTGCCAGCGAGCTCGCCACGCGGGCGCGGCATGGTCCCGTGGTCGTGCTTGCGGGCGTTGTTGGCGGACGCGGTCTCCCAGGCCAAGTTGGCCAGCCTGTTGTCGCAGCGGTCGCCGTTGAGGTGCGAGCTCTCGTGCCCGTCCGGGCAGCGCCCAACGTGAGCCAGCAGGACCAGCCGGTGGACGAGGAACCCGCGCCGCTTGCCACGCTTCGAGAGCACCAGGTGGGCGTATCCGCCGACCCGGCCCGGCCTGAGAGTCCGTGTTCTTGAGCGCACGCGGCCCTGGTCGCTGACCTCGTACAGGCCCTCGTAGTCGGGGATGGGCTTCCAGATCTCGTCCATGGTTAGCTCCTGCGCGCCTTGGCAAGCCGAGAGAGGGCCACGTCCGCGTAGAGGTTGGCGTGGCCGAAGTGAGGGTCGAGGCCGATGTGCTCGACGACCCACTTCTGCTTGCCGATGAGCACCTTGTCCGGGTTGTCCGAGTAGGTGTTCCGCCAGCGGAAGCGGGTGAGGTGGTCGATGTACGCCTCGCGGGCGATGCGGACGGGCTGCCAGCGGCCCTGGCGCAGGTTCGACGTGAAGACGACCCGGTCGCCCTGCTTCGGCAGCTTCTCGATGAGGCCGTCCGGGTGCGGGATGCTGTTGCGGCCAGACCGCCAGCGCCGGAGGCTCCAGTCCAGGCCGCGGGTTCGGTCGATGAGCACGCGCCAGCGGAACCGGGTTTCGCCCTTCTG